>Ga0335071_10003654_pt1 | contig 16171 bp, 9 predicted proteins | sample Lox_Sample_15_FD_206724 | JGI IMG/M metagenome (GOLD analysis project Ga0335071, IMG submission 206724) | Soil microbial communities from Loxahatchee National Wildlife Refuge, Florida, United States - Lox_Sample_1.5 | ecosystem: Environmental > Terrestrial > Soil > Wetlands | place: USA: Florida... | reverse complement strand
TCGTTCCCGTGACCCCGCCTCCCGAACCGGCCCTGCCGTTCCGGGTTCTGGGCGAGCCGGCCCGCCTCCTCGCCCCGGGCGCGCTCCGGCTGTTGTGGGTGGTCGCCGCCCTGGCGCTTCTCGCCGGCGTTTCCCTGTGGCGACGACGGGTGGCGCTCTCCCGCGCTGCCGGGCCGCTCGCCTCGCGGGTGGCCCCCACGGCCGGGCTCTTCCGTCCCGCCGGCCGGCTGGCGCTTTCGATGCTGGCGATGGCCCTGCTGGCGCTCGCCCTGGCCAAGCCGCAGTGCGGGGCGCGGACCGAGGTGACCCGCCGGCTGGGCGTCGACCTGGTCGTGGCCCTCGACGTCTCCCGCTCGATGCTGGCGCGTGACATCGGGCCGGACCGGCTCACCCGGGCCCGCCTCGAGGTGGAGTCGCTGCTCGACGGCCTCTCCGGCGACCGGGTCGGGCTGGTGGCGTTCGCCGGGCGGGCCTTCACCGCCTGCCCGCTCACGAGCGACCTCTCGGCGCTGCGGGTGTTCCTCCGCGGGCTGGGCCCGGATACCGTCCCGGTCCAGGGCACCGCGCTCGGGGAGGCGCTGCGCGCTGCTGGCGTGGTCCTCGGGGAGGCGGCCGGCGGGGCCCGATCCAAGGTGGTCCTGCTCGTCTCCGACGGAGAGGACCAGGAGCCCGGGGCGGCCGAGGCGGCCGCTGCCCTGGCCGACGTCGGGGTGCGAGTCTACGCGCTGGCGGTGGGGAGCCGCCAGGGCGCTCCCATCCCGCTCACGGATGCTTCCGGCTCGGTTAGGGGGTACAAGACGGATCGGAGCGGTGAGACGGTCGTCACCCGCCTCGACCAGGCGAAGCTGGCGGCGGTGGCGGCCAAGGGAAACGGGGAGGTGTTCGAGGTGGCGCGCCCGGACCGGGGCATTGATGCGTTCCGTGCCTCGCTCGGCAAGCTGGCCCGCAGCGAGCTGGCCGGGCAGGCCACCATCGCCTGGGAGGACCGGTATGCGCTCCTGGCCTTTCCCGCCCTGCTCGCCCTTCTGGCCGCGCTCCTGATCGCCGAGGCACGGAGGGGCGCGAGGCCGTGATCCGCCGCCTTGGTCCGCTCCTGGCCCTCGCCCTGGCCGGATACTCTCCGTTCCGGGTCGAGGAGCCAAACGTCCGCAAGGGAAACGAGCGGCTTCAGGCCGGCGACTCCCAGGGCGCCTTGGATGGCTACCACCTCGCCGAGAAGGCGGTGGGCCCGCGTCCCGAGATCGATCACGACCGCGGCGATGCCCTGTACCGACTGGGCCGGACGGAGGAGGCGCAGAAGGCCTGGGGCCGCGCGGCCGAGCGGGGTGCGGCCGCGCTCGCCTCCCGCTCCCGACAGAACCAGGGCACCGCCCTCGCTGCGGCCGGGGATCGGGACGGGGCGGTGGCGGCCCTCGAGGAGGCCCTCCACCTCGATCCGACCAACGAGGACGCGCGCTTCGATCTCGAGGTGCTGTTGCGGCGCCGGATGGCCGAGCAAGAGAGGGCCAAGGACGCGGGCCCGGCCGAGCACCAGCCGGCGGCCACGAAGGACCAAGGACCGCCGGCCGGGCCGGACCGACGAGAGGACAGGGCGCAGGGGGGGGCCGAAGAGCAGCGGGAGGCCCTCAAGCCGAGCCCGGCCGGTGCGGGCACCCACCTACCGGGCGACGAGGAGGACGCAAAGGGGCGAGCCGCCGGCGAGGCGCCCATCTCTCGCCGGGAGGCCGAGCGCATCCTCGATGCTTTCCGCTCGCGGGAGCAGGTGATGCCCCCGGGCGCGGCGGAGCGGCGGACGGCGCGGAGGGGCGATGCCGACCATGACTGGTGAGCTCGCTCGGGCCGCCCTGGTGGCCTTCACCCTCCTCGGGGCGGCAGGCGCCTCGGCGGCGGAGGTGAACTTCCACGCCGGCGTCGATCGGACCGAGATCGCCCGGGACGAGGTGGTCGAGCTGAGGGTACGGCTCGAGACCCCCGAGGCCCCCAGCCGGCTGGACCTCCCCGCCACCGCCGACTTCGAGGTGCTGGGCCAGGCGCGCTCGAACGAGAGCTCGGTGTCGCTCGGAGGGGGTGCGGGCGTGCTGCTCCGCCAGGCGTACACGGTCGCCTGGCGGCTCCGCCCCACCCGCTCCGGCTCGCTCACCGTCCCGGCCGCGATCGCGGTGGTGCGCGGCCGGACCTACCTCACCCAGCCGATCGTGGTGACGGTGGCCGCGGCCGGCACCGCCCCGGCGCCCTCGGCCCCGCCGGGCGGCGGGGGTGGGCGGGCGTTCCACGGCTGGGAGAGAGACGTCTTGCTGCAGGTGGAGCTCGACCGACGCGAGGGGTACGTGGGCGAGCAGGTGGTGGCCGAGTTCTGGCTCTACTCGCGGCAGGAGGTGGTGAGCTACGCCGGGGGCGGCGTCAACCTCGACGGCTTCTGGAAGGAGGACCTGGAGACGCCCAGCACCCTGAAGCCCGAGCGCCGGACGTTGAACGGCGTCCCCACCGGCGCCTACCTGGTGCAGCGGGTGGCGCTCTTCCCCACGCGCAGTGGCGAGCTGACCGTGGGATCGATGGAGCTGCGGAACATCACCGTCCGGCTGGGAGGGGGCTCGCTTCTCGGGGGCGACCTGGCCCGGGTCGACCGGAAGAGCGCTCCGGTCACCTTCCACGTGAAGCCGCTCCCGACGGGCGCACCGCCAGACTTCGAGCCGGTCAACGTGGGGACGCTCTCGCTCGCCGCCTCCGCCCAGCCCGAGCAGGTGGCGGTGGGCGAGCCCTTCACCTTGCGCATGGCCGTCTCGGGCGACGGCAACGTGCGCACGCTGTCCCCTCCCCACCTCCACCTCATCCCCGGGGCCCGGGTGTTCGAGCCCACCACCCGGGACGCGGTGGTAGAGCGGGACCGGCGTCTCGCCGGTACGCGCACCGAGGAGACGGTCGTCGTCCCGGGCCGGGCCGGTGAGCTGGTCATCCCGCCCACCGAGTGGCCCTATTTCGATCCGCGAGCCGGCCAGTACCGGTCGGTGCGCACCCCCGAGCTCACCGTGCGGGTGATGCCGGCGGTGGCCGGCGCCGACCCGGGCGCCACCCCCGGCAGCAACGCGCTCGCGGTCGGCCTGCGGCCCATCCGCACCGATCTCTCGCTCTCTCCCCGTGGGCCGCCCGCCTGGGAGCGACGGTGGTTCCTGGCCCTGCTCCTCCTCCCGCCCCTCGGGTTCGTGGTGGCCACTGGCGCCGCGGCCCTGCGCGCCCGGGGATCTCGTTCGGGGAAGGGGGCGGCCCGCGGCTCACGGCGGCGGATCACCATCGCCCGCCGCCTCTCGGCCCGCGGCAACGCCGCCGCCGCGCTGGCCGAGGTGGAGCGGGCGCTCCTGGGCTACGCCTCGGAGCGGCTCGGCCGCTCCGCCGCCGGCCTCACCAGGGAGGCCCTCATCGGCCAGCTCTCCCGGGCCGGCGCCCACGCGCCGGCGCTTCGCGCCCTGGACCAGGCGCTCGAGCTCGTCGAGGTCTCCCGTTACGGCGGCGGCGACGTGCACGGCGAGGAGGTCCTGACCGCGGCCGAGCGGGCGCTCTCCGCGCTCGAGGAGGCCGACTGGCAGCCGGCGGAGGTGACCGCGTGATCCGGCCCACCGTGGCCCTGCTGGCCTCGCTGGCCCTCGTGGGCGCGGCAGCGCCCGGCCCCGTGCCCGGGTCCCGGCTCGAGGCGGCCAACCGGGCCTACCTCTCCGGCGACTTCGAGACGGCGGCTCGCGGCTACGAGCAGCTCCTGGGCGACGGCTGGGAGAGCGCCACGCTGCACGTGAACCTGGGCAACGCGCGGTTCCGTCTCGGCCATCGCGGCCTGGCGGCGGCCAGCTATGCCCGCGCCCTGCGGCTCGATCCCGGCGACGCCGACGCCCGTGCCAACCTCGAGCTGGTCCGGTCCCAGAACGTCGATCAGGTGGTCGGGGCCGAGGCGCGGCCCTTCCTGGCGCGGGCGGTGGAGCAGGTCCCCGACCGAGGCGCGGTGGGCCTCTTCGCCCTGGCCTGGGTCTGCCTCTGGGCCGCCCTGGCGGCCCAGAGGCTGCCCTGGCGGCCGCGGCGGGCGGCCTGGGTGGCGGCCTTCGCCGCCGCCCTCCTCGCGGTCGGCTCCGGCGCGATCCTGGCCGGGAAGGCGGCCGCCCGGGGGTTGGCCACCGCCATGGTCGTCGCCGCGGAGACGCCGGTGCGCGAGGGGCCCGAGCCCGCGCTCCGAGCCGCCTTCGAGCTGCACGAGGGGACCGAGGTGCGGGTTCTCGAGGTCCGGGGGAGCGCAGTACACGTGCGGCTTCCCAACGGGCTCGAAGGCTGGGTAGCCGCCTCGGCCCTCGAGCCGGTTTGACCTAGGTCCGTGTCTCGGCCCGGCGCCCCACCGCCCGCTTGAGGTGCCGGGCCTGGAAGGCCAGGGCCTCCTCCCGCCCCATGTACGCGGTCAAGAGCCGGATGTCCGTGTAGGCCAGGTCGACGACCACCAGGCCGTCGAGCACGTCGCCGAAGGCGGGATCGAAGTTGAAGCCGGCGAAGCGGCCCCCGAGCCTCGCGTAGTGCTTGAAGAGCACCGGCACGCCCTTGTCGCCCTCGATGAGCGAGACCGCCTCGTCCAGGGCGTCGAAGTCCTCGAGGAGGCCGGGGAGGCTCTTGGCCTCACCCTTGAGCGGTGCGAGGAACGGGCGGCGGGGCACCACCTGCAGCGGGAAGGCCCCCCTGAAGCGAAGGTGGCGGCTGGCCCAGCGGGCCATGAGCGCCCGCGAAATGGGCTTGTAGGCGTCGCTGATGGAGACCGCCCCGAACAGCCGGCCGTAGCGCGGATTCCGGAGCAGCCACTGCCCGATCCCCTTCCAGAGGAGCATGAGCGGGCCGTGGGTCCCCTGATAGCCCTCGCGCAGGAAGCTGCGACCCATCTCCAGGGCAGGGTCGAGCTGCTTGAGCAGCCCGAGCGAGATGTGGAACAGCGTTTCCGTGTAGAGGCCGGCCTTGCCGCGCTCCGCCAGGATCTCGTCGGTGAGCCCCATGCGATAGCTGCCGGCCAGGCAGCGGCGGGCCGGATCCCAGAGGATGAGGTGCGAGTACCACTCGTCGAACCGGTCCACGTCGCAGCTCGTGCCGGTGCCTTCCCCCGCAGCCCGGAAGGCCCTCTCCCGCTCTCGCCCCAGTTCGAGGAGCATGTGCGGCATCTGCTGGGCGCGGGCCACCCAGACCTCCAGCCCTCCGCCCCTCACCAAGAAGCTCTGGTGGGGCAGGCTGGCGATCTCCCGGGCCAGCACGGCGGGGTCCTGGGGCTCGGCCACGGGCGCCACGTCCTGGGAGTCGCCGGATGCGATCCGGGCGGGGGGCTCGTCCAGCCGGCTCTGCAGGAGGGTCACGTGGTTGCGGAGGACGCTCGTGGCCTGCTCCGGGCCGAGGGCGGCGAGCCGCCGGGCGGGGATGACCTTCCCGGCGGCGACGCGGACCCGGCTGCCCTGCCGCTTCAAGACGTCCTTGGCGAGCAAGGCGGTCCGGAGCGTCGGGTGCAGAAGTTGCTGCGGCTGGAACGCCGACCCGGTCCCCTCGAAGCAGACGGGCAATGCCGCCGCCCTCGCCTGCTGCGCAAGCCGCCCCACCACCGGATTCCAGGCGGGATCGGTGGGGAAGGACGGCTCTCCGGCCGGGAAGCAGGCCAGGCACCCCCCCGCGCTGAGGTGGCGCATCGCCTCCTCGAGGTTCCCGACCTCGAGGCCCGCCTCGATGAGGTGCGGCCGGAACTCGGGAATGCGCAGGAACACCGGTCCGGCGAGGAGCCGGGTGTCGGGACGGTGCGGCTTGAGCAGCTTCAGCAGGGCGACGCCGTCCACCCCGCCCATGGGGTGGTTGGCCACCACGAGCAGCGGCCCGGTGGAAGGAACCTCGAGCCCGCCGATGAGCTCGACCGACAGCTGGAGCACCTTCAGGGCTGCGTCCCACGGATCGCCCGGGAGGGTGCGGAACCTGTCGTACAGCCTCTCCAGCTCCTCGATGCCCAGCGCTCGCTCCGCCAGGGCCACGGCCCCCTGTGCGAGCGGGTTTGGCGCCACCGCGAGGCTGAAGGGCGAGCCACTTCGTTCCAGGGCCGTTGGCATGCGCTTTCTCGACCGAGCGGTGGTCTTCGCACTTGAGACTGCGGCAGTAAGTATGGGGGGATTGTACGACGGTTGTGCTCGGGGACCGTGACGTCCCTGCCTCGAAAGCGACCAGTTCGGGGATACGTTCCCCAAGCAAGCGAATTTGCTTGCCAGGAACCACATGGGTCACAGGTAGGCAAATAGGCGCGCAAGGCCCCCATGTCCCACACGCCTGCTCAGCCCGGGGCAGCCTAGAAGGGGAACCCACTGTCGAGCGTCTCCCCGAGGGGTGTGGCTTCCAGCCGCTTCGCGGTTCCGTGGGCCAGACGGGCCTCGACGTAGATCGCTCTTCTCGGCTGGGTGGGACAGGGGTGCTCGCAGGCGCCGCAACCGATGCACACCTCCTCGTTGACCTCGGGGAGGCGGAGGAGCGATTGCCCTGCGATGGGGACCATGGCGATCGCCTTCGTCGGGCAGTGCTCGGCGCAGGCGCCGCAGACCGTGTGCTTCAAGACGACGATGCAGTCATCGCGCACGAAGCGGGCCCGGCCGACCTGGGCGAGGTGCTTCTCGCTGAGCGGTAGCCGGGAGATGGCGCCGGTGGGGCAGACCTCTCCGCAGCGGGTGCAGTCGTAGACACACGAGCCGTGGTCGTAGACGAGCCGCGGCTCGAGCAGCCCGGCTGCGCCGTAGGAGAGGAGGGCCGGCCGGAGCACCTGGGTCGGACAGGCGGCGACGCAGAGGTGGCAAGCGGTACAGCGGGCGGTGAAGCGCCGCCGGTTGCCGGAGCCGGGCGGGGTGATGGGCTCCCGGGCGTCGCGTGGGTCCGCGGGCGGGTGGGCGGCGGGCGCGAACAGGGCCGCGGGAGCGAGGACGGCCGCCTTGAGCAGCGCCCGCCGCGAGCGGTCGGGGGTGCGTTCGGCCTGCTCGTGTTCCGGCTCGGTAGGGGCGAAGGTGGGCCCGAGCCGCACCCCGTCCCTCGGGCAGACGTCGAGGCAGTCGAAGCAGCCGATGCAGGCGGAGAAGTCGATCCGTCGCCGGCCGGCGTCGATGCAGCCGGCCTTGCAGCTCTTCTCGCAGACGCCGCAGCCGTCGCAGCGCCGCTCGTCGATGCGCAGGCGGAGCGCGGTGCGGAGGGAGAGGAGGCGGAGGACGGCGCCGGCCGGGCAGAGGAGGTTGCAGAACAGCCGCCCCCGGCCGAGCGCCAAGGCGGCGATGGCCACGAGCGAGCCGAGGGCCACCCCGAGCTCCCCCGGGGAGGAGGACGGTGGGGTGACCGGCGCGAGTGCGTAGAGGTGGCGCGCGGAGAGGGCGCGGGAGATCCCGTTCAGCCCGGCGGCGGCGAGCGGGCGCAGGGCGGCGGAGACGATCCGCCCGAAGCCGGAGTAGGGCTCCAGGAACCCGAGGAGGAGGAAGGAGCCGCCCCCCGCCAGCGCGGTGGCCAGGGCGGCGGCCGAAAGGTGCAGCCCGGCCCGGGGGGGCAGGCGGCGGAAGCGGTACCTTCCCCGCCGGTGCCGAAGATCTCCGAGGCGGATGAACAGGTCCTGGAGCGTGCCCAGCGGGCAGAGGGTGGAGCAGTACACCCGGCCGACGAGCAGGGTGGCGATGGCGATCCCCGAGAGCAAAAGGGCGGCGGACGATGCGGGCAGCCGGATTGCGGCGGGGGCGAGCTGCAGCCGGGCCGCCAGGCCGGCGAGACCCGCCGGGAGGAGCCGGCCGAAGTCGAGGAAGGCGACGGTGGCGAGCACCAGCACCGCCAGCGCGATCCCGGCCCGGATGCGGCGGAGCAAGCGCAAGGCCCTTCTCTCAGAGGGTGATGCGCCGGATGTCGAGTGCCCCCAGGTCCATCCGCCCGACCCCGGCCGCTGCTGCCATCTCGATGTAGGCGACGTCCTTCACCTCGGCACCGAAGAGGCGGGCCGCGGCAGCGTCGGCGGCCACCGGATCGGTGGCCAGGATCTGCGCCTTCATCTCCACGACGTCCGCCGCCGTTCCGCTGCGCGGGCCGTAGCGCTTCATCACCCGGTAGGCGTCGACCACGACGAGGTCCGGCTTGCGGTACCCGGCCATGTCGGCGATGCACTGCAGGAGGTCGGTCCGATGCCAGTAGTACCGGTCCCAGACCACGCCCATGAGGTTCTTCATCCCGATGGTCAGGCCCGAGGAGCTGTGGTGCTTCAAGACCGGGACGTTGATGAAGACGTCGGCCTCGAGGAGCAGCTGGTGGACCTTGGCCTCGGTGAGCTTCTTGCCCGGGACCTTCACCGGATGATAGGCGCTCTCCATGTGCCCCGGCGCGACCTTGGCCCCGGCGGAACGGGCCGCGGCCTCGATGCCGCTCGTCCGGTAGGAACGGGGACCGTCGTCGCAGGAGTTGTCGAAGACGAACACCTCCCCGGCGCCGGCGGCCAGGGCCTGTTCCACGATGCGGGCCACGAGCGCCGGGTTGGTGTTGGCGCCGAGCTCCGGAGGACGGTCCCAGCCGATGTTGGGCTTCACCAGCACCTTCTGGCCCTTCCTGACGAAGGCCTTCATCCCCCCCATCTCCGCGATGGCCCGGTCGAAGAGCGCGGGCGCCTCGCCGCCCCTGGCGGCCACGAGATCGGGCCGGCCGGTCGCGGCCAGGGCCCAGCCCGGCTTCCCCAAGGCCCAATAGGCGCCGGCTGCGGCCGCCGTGCCGATGAACCGACGTCGATCCATGGGTTCACCTCCGCCCTTCCCCCGAGCGTCGGCCATCCCTCCCCCTCCGTCAAGCAGGGCGGTGGCCGGCGCGCTCGAGAGGCCCCGGGTCCCCGGCGCGCCGCCGCGCCGTCACGCCACCCTGAGCCGGGCCCGCAGCGCCGCCGCCCCGCCGCGCTGGAAGGCCTCGAGCGCCTCGTCGGCCGGGCACCGGCCGCTCTTTGCCCGCGCCCGCAGGGGATCGAGCCAGATGCGCTCGTCCTCCCCCCGCTGCCCGCAGCAGTGCTGGCGGCACAGGCCCTCGGCGGCCGCCTCGAGCAGCTCCCCCGCCACGGCCGACAGCGTCCGGCCGTCGGCGAGCCGGGCCGACAGGCCCTCCCGCCCCGCGGCGCGCATCAGCGTCCGCCGCTCCTCGAGCGAGAGGGAGCGCACGAGGTCGAAGGCGCGATCCCGCGCCCCGGCGTCGTAGAGGATCCCCTTCCACAGGGCGACGAGCGCCTTGGTATGGGCGGCATCGCCGGCGTCGGCGGCCCGCGCCTCGACCACGCCCTTGAGCCTCACCTCGGGGAAGAGGGTGGTGAGGTGATCCTCCCAGTCGGCCAGGGTGGGCCGCTCGCCCAGGATCCCCTCCGCCAAGAAGGCGCGGAAGGTGCGGCCGCCGGTCTCGAGGTAACGGCCGCGCCGGCGGAGGAAGATCATGGGGACGTCGAGCGCCCACTCGGCGTAGAGCCGGTACGGATCCTCCAGGAAGGCGGGCTCGAAGGCGAAGCCGAGGAGGCCGCAGCGGGCCGGATCGGTCTCCTCCCACACCCGGACCCGGAAGCTCTTCCACCCGCAGTCATGGCCGTCGACCACCGGCGAGTTGGCGAGTAGCGCGGCCACCGCCGGCTGTACCGCCAGCGCCACCCGCAGCTTCTCGGCCGCGTCGCGGGGCGAGGCGAAGTCGCAGGACACCTGGACCGAGCCGGTCATCGCCATCATGTCCGGCGCCAGCCGGCCGCGGGCGGAGAGGAAGGGCCGCATCACCAGGTAACGCTTCTTCGGCATCCAGGGGTTTCGGGCGGCTGTGCCCCAGGGGCGGTAGCCGGCCGCCAGGAACTCGATTCCCAGCTCGGCGCCGATCTCCCTGCACTCGTCGAGGTGGCGATCCAGCTCGGCCGCCACCACGTGGACGTCGGCGAAGGGGCTGCCCGAGAGCTCGAGCTGCCCCCCCGGCTCGATGGAGACGGTGAGCTGCCCGCACTGCGCGGCGATGATCTCCCCGTCCTCCTCGAACGGCTCATAGCCGCGGCGCGAGAACTCGCGCAGGACCGAGGCGATGCCCTGGGGCCCCTCGTAGGGGAGAGGGGTGGTGCCGCCGGAAAGGACCCCCAGCTTCTCGTGCTCGAGCCCTACCTTCCACTCCTCGCGGGGACGCTCCCGCTCGGCGAAGAAGCGGCACAGATCGTCGATGGTGCGCACCAGGGGGGAACTTTGAGCGCGTGCGTCGAGCGACATGCCGCGCGGAATCTACCTGTGCCATGGGACGGGCGCTACCCTGGCGAGGCCTCACCGCCCCCTCGCGCATCCCTTCTGCGGCATTCAGGCAAGGGGACGGCCGACCCGCTTCGCCCCGCGGGGAGGGTGTGAGGGCCGGGCCGATGTTCCAAACCGGCATAGGCAGTGGCGCCCTCGGGTTCTCATTCCTGTCCCTGTCCCGGCCCGGCCCGCCCCTTCTGCTTGCGCGAGGCGGTGCCGTGGACCTATCCTCCGGAATCACGTGGGCTTTTCACTTGCCGCCCCCTTCACCCCGCCCTAGGCCCTTTACATGACCCGCCCGTTCCGGCTGTTCGCCACGCTCGTGGCCGCACTCGCGGTCTCGGCCGCCATCGTCGTCGGCCGCGCCGCGCCGTACGAGGCGGCGCCCACCGGAAGACCCCCGGCACTCGCCACGGCCGGAGCGTTGCCGGCCCCCTCCCTGGCGCCGGAGGGGATCGCCCGCGTCGCGCTGACGAGCGGTGGCAAGCACGTCCCCGGGTCCGACTACCGCCTCGACCGGATCCCGGTAGCTTCCTGGGTCCTCATCCACCTCAAGGACCACTACGTGGACCCCTCCCGCTTCCGGCCCAAGGAGATGCTGGTGTCGGCCCTCGAGGGCGTGGAGCGCAAGGTCGCCGAGGTGATGGTCCAGGGCGACGCCAAGTCCCCCCACCTGACCCTCACCGTCGGCTCCGCCCAGCGCGAGCTGGACATCTCCGGAGTGAACTCGATCTGGGAGATCCGCAGCAAGCTGGGGGAGGCCATGGCCTTCGTCCAGGAGCACCTCGTCACCCAGCAGGACCTGCGGGAGATCGAGTACGCCGCGGTGAACGGGATGCTCTCCACCCTCGATCCCCACACGGTGCTGCTCGAGCCCAAGCTCTCCCGGGAGATGAAGGTGCAGACCCGGGGCGAGTTCAGCGGGGTGGGATTCGTCATCGGCATGCGGGACGGGAACCTGACCGTGGTCCGGGTGCTCAAGAACACTCCCGCCCAGCGCAACGGGATCAAGCCCAAGGACATCATCACCCGCATCGACGAGCAGTCCACCATCAACATGGACCTGCAGGACGCGGTGGACCGGCTCCGCGGCGGCAAGCCCGGCACCAAGGTGAACATCACCGTGGTGCACGCCGGGACGGAGCGCCGGATCCGCATCACCCGGGAGATGATCAACGTCGAGACGGTCTCCCAGGCGCGCCTCCTCCCCGGCGACGTGGCCTACGTCCGGCTGTCGCAGTTCTCCGGCAACACCACCCGCGACCTCACCCAGGCGCTGAACGGCATGCGCGCCCAGACCAACGGGCACCTGGGCGGCATCGTCCTCGACCTGCGCAGCAACCCGGGCGGCCTTCTCGAGCAGGCCATCCAGGTCTCGGACCTGTTCCTCTCCGAGGGGGTGATCGAGAAGACGGTGGCCCACGCCGACAAGGACACCCTCTCCGTGGCCGAGGTGAAGGAGGCTCACGCCGAGGCCACCGACATCCTCAACGTCCCCCTGGTGGTGATCGTCAACAGCAGCTCCGCCTCGGCCAGCGAGATCGTGGCCGGCGCCCTCAAGAACAACAACCGGGCCTTGCTCATCGGCCGCCAGACCTTCGGCAAGGGGTCGGTGCAGGTGCTCCAGGACGTGAACGGGCCCGACCAGAGCGACCAGGACCCGCCCACCCTCAAGCTGACCGTCTACCAGTACCTCACCCCGGGTGACGTCTCCATCCAGGAGACCGGCATCACCCCCGACGTGTTGCTCGTCCCGGGCCGCGCCCTGAAGGAGCAGGTGAACGTCTTCGCCCCTCCGCGCTCCACCCGCGAGGCCGACCTGGAGCACCACTTCACGAATGCCCCGGTCGCCGCCCCGGCCGGCGGCGAGTCCAAGGCGGCCAAGGTCACCCCCGCCGAGCGGCCCTCGCTGGAGCTCCACTACCTCCTCGACGAGAAGGAGGACGAGGTGGCGCGGGCGCTGCACAAGGAGGCGGCGGCCCAGGCCCAGGCCACCTCCGGCTCGACCGACCTCACTCCCGAGGAGCAGGAGGACGAGGAGAGCGAGGCCGATCCCGACGCCTTCGTCGAGGACTACCAGATCCGGTTCGCCGAGGACCTGGTGCGGCGTGCCCCCAATGCTGTCGACCGCCCCCACCTGCTCGAGGCGGCCAAGGGGCTGGTGGCCGAGCGATCCAGCGAGGAGGAATCCCGGCTGGAGAAGCGGCTCCAGGACCTGGGGATCGAGTGGAGCAACGGCGAGGCCAGCGGCACGCCCCGCGCCCAGGTGACCATCTCGCCCGCCCCCAACAAGGAGACGCGGGCCGGCGAGACCATGAACTGGACGGTGACGGTCGAGAACCGGGGCGACGGCCCCTACCACCAGCTGCGGGCCTGGACCGACTGCGAGAAGAACCCCCTCCTCGATCGCCGCGAGTTCGTGTTCGGCACCGTCCCGCCCGGCGAGAAGCGGAGCTGGACGGTCCCGGTCAAGCTGCCCAAGAGCCTCGACACCCGGCGCGACGAGGTCCTCTTCCACTTCGAGGACGAGGGCGGGTACGCGCCCGCCGACCTCACCACCACCGTGGGAGTGGTGGAGGTTCCCCGCCCCATCTTCGCCTTCAGCGTGCAGGTGGACGACCGCCAGGGCGGCAACGGCGACGGCCTGCCGCAGCGCGGCGAGTCCTTCGCCGTCAAGGTGGACGTGAAGAACGCCGGGCCGGGTCCGTCGGGGGAGAAGACCTACGTCATCCTGAAGAACCTGGGCGACGAGAAGCTCTTCATCACCAAGGGGCGCGAGGTGCTCGGGGCCCTCAAGCCCGGGGAGATCCGCTCGGCCACCATGGAGGTGGAGCTCCACCGCGGCTCGACCAGCGAGAGCTTGCCGGTGCGGGTGGAGGTGGTGGACGAGAAGACCGCCCAGTGGGTCGCCGAGGAGCTGGACCTGCCCGTGTCCCGGGACCTGCCCGCCCCCACGCCGGCCAAGGGGATGGTGAAGGTCAAGGTCGCCCAGGCCGAGCTGCACGCCGGGGCCAGCGCCTCCGCCCCGGAACTGGCGGTGGCCCGCCAGGGAGTGGTGCTGCCGGTGGAGGCCAAGGCGGGCGACTACTTCCGCGTCTCCTGGGGCAAGGGGCGGATGGGCTTCGTGGCGGCGGCCGACGTCATCCCGGCCAAGCTCAAGAAGCCGCGCGGGATGGTGACCGAGGTCTGGCAGCGCGACCCCCCGCGCATCGCCTTCACGCCCGACCCGGCCAAGGGAGCGCCCACGGTCGACGGCGACACCCTGCACCTCTCCGGCGCCGCCACCCTGCCCCCCTCGGCCGACCCCAAGGCCCGGCTCCGCGACCTGTTCGTCTACGTCAACGACCAGAAGGTGTTCTTCAAGGTGCAGCCGGAGGGAGCGACCGCCTCGCGGCTCGAGTTCTCCACCGACGTGCCCCTCAAGCCGGGCAACAACTTCATCACCGTCCACGCCCGCGAGGACGAGGAATTCCAGTCCTACCGCTCGATCGCCGTGTACCGGCGACCCCCGCCCGCCCTGGCCACCGAGGCCAACCGCAGCGGCAAGCCCGAGGAGCGGAACAACTCCCAGCAGTGAGGCGGTCCGACCCCCGCCGGACTCTCCGTTCTGCTAGGCTTCCCCCTCGCCGCCAGCGGCGGCGGGAGGGGAAGTGGCCTTGCGGCTCGGCCGGCTCGAGCGATGGAGCCTCCTCGCGGCCGGCGTGGCCTGCGCCGCCTGCCGGTACTCCTTCTCCAACCCCGTGGAGCGATTGCGCGCCGGCGAGGTCTCGGGCCGGACGCTGGCCGACCCCCAGGACAGCGGCCACTTCCTCCCCACGGGCGGGATCTCGGTGTCGATCCAGGGGAGCACCTTCGACCAGGTGACCCACGACACCGGGCTCTTCATCCTCATCCCCCTCCCGGTGGGAGAGCACACGCTCCTGTTCCGGAGCGGAACCACCTTGAGCCTGGTGCGACACGCGGAGGTGGCGCTCGGTCGCGACGGCCAGCGCGAGGGGGTGTCGCTCGGAGACGTGGTCATCCCCTTCGCCGGCGCAGTGGGCGGGACGGTCTCCGACACGCTCCACGGCGGGGTGGTGGTGGACGAGGCCACCGGACAGGTGGCACCGATCGCCGGCGGAGCCTTCCGGCTCGAGGCGGTCAGCCTGGGCGATCACCGGCTCAAGTTCGGCCTGGTGGACTACGTCGGTGACGAGGAATGGGTGGGCGGCCCGGCGGACCTGCACCTCGACGCCGGTGCTTCCTCGTCGCTCACCCGCCTGGCACTCGTCCCGGTCCGCCCGGCCCTGGGAAACGGACGGCTCCGCGTCCGGCTGGTCTCGCTTGAGCCCGCGATCGCGCCGGTCGACATCCCCCTCACCATCACCGAGGCGCTGCGCGGAGCAATCGCCCCGCTGCCGCCCCCGGACGCGGGCGGAGTGGTGGAGCTGGCCCTCCCCGAGGGCATCTACGAGGTGGGAATCACGCCGCCGGCAGCGTTCGCCGGAGTGATCCCGGCACCGCTCCCCGCCACCGCGGTGGTGCTCTCGAGCGAGGTAGCCGAGGTGGGCTCGCTCTACCTCGTACCCACGGCAACGAGCCACGCCGCCCAGGTCATGTGCCGGGTGGGGGACGACTGCGGCAGGGGCGGGACCTGCGCGAGCGGCCAGTGCATCGACTGGGCGCCGCCCCCGGCGGTCCCGGCCCGGGTGCCCCTGTGCAACCTGCGCATGGACCAGTCCACCGGCGGACCCTGTGTCACCGACGCCGGCGTGGACGGGATCTGGGTCCCCGCCGGGTCCGGATTCGCAACCTGCCTCGCCTGCTCCACCGAGTGCACCCCGGACAGCCTTTCCCTCGTCCAGGCGCCGCCCCTCAGCCCCACCGGGAGCTGCCCGTGACCGCTCCTATCCTTGCGCCCTCTGTCTCCTCGGGCCGACCCCGTCCCGCTCGTCCGGCGTCTCCCGGCGCGGCGGTCGCCTTGGCCTTGCTGGCGCTCGCTGGCTGCCGGTACTCGTTCAACAACCCCGCCGAGAACCTCGGGGCGGGCGAGGTGGCCGGGCTCTGCTCCTCCGAGGCCGGGCCCCTTCCCGGCGCCGCCGTCTCCCTGAAGGGGAGCGTGCTCGACCAGGCCTCACGTCCCGACGGCCATTTCAGCGTGCTCCCATTGCCCGCCGGCCACCACACGCTGCTCCTCCGCCAGGGGCAATCCCGGGCCCTTCTCCGCCGGGTCGACCTCGGGTACGGCTCGGACGGCCAGGTGGAGGGGGTGGCTCTCGGCACGCTCCTCCTCCCCCGGGCCGCGTCGCTTTCCGGAGCGCTCGACACCTTCGGCGGCGGAAATGGCTACGGCGTCGTCGTCGACGAGGTCACGGGGATGGCCACGCCCACCGACCCGAGCTTCAAGCTCGAGGGGCTGCCCATCGGCTCGCACCGGCTCCTCGTCGCCACCCGGGACGGGCCGGGGAGCTACCGGGTGGCCGGCCCCGTCTCGGTGGTCATCGAGACGGCCGAGCAGGGGACGGACAAGGTCGTGACCGGGCTCGTCCTCCGACCGGCCTCCGCGGTGGAGGGAGAGATCCACTTCCGCGTCTCGTCCCTCGAGAGCGGCCTTACCTCCGACCAGGCGGTGGTCGTGCTCACCGATGCCGAGGGCACGGTCTTGCCCGTCCCCGCCCCGGATTCCAACGGCGATCGCGATGTGGTGCTGGCCGAGGGGCTGTACTTCGTCGAGGTCCGGCCGCCTCCGGCCTTTACCGCCACCGTGCCCACCCCACCCCGGGCCGCCGCGGTGGTGCTTCAGGGCGACGTCTTCGACCTGGGGACGGTGTACCTGGCGAGCGAGGCCACCATCGAGGCGGCCCAGCTCTCCTGCCGGCAGGACGCCGACTGTGCCCCGGGTGTCTGCACCGAGGGCG
>Ga0335071_10003651_pt1 | contig 16181 bp, 17 predicted proteins | sample Lox_Sample_15_FD_206724 | JGI IMG/M metagenome (GOLD analysis project Ga0335071, IMG submission 206724) | Soil microbial communities from Loxahatchee National Wildlife Refuge, Florida, United States - Lox_Sample_1.5 | ecosystem: Environmental > Terrestrial > Soil > Wetlands | place: USA... | reverse complement strand
AGGCGCGGCGCGGCTCCCACCAGACTGCCGCTGTCGATGACCTCCAGGAACGTTCGGAGCTCGTCCAGGTTCATAGTTCGACTATATCGAACTAAATAACGAATTAATTTCGTTTTTTATCATTACCGGAGTCTGGCAACGTATCCGCCAGCGCACGAACAGGAATCGACATGCACTTTAATAACTTCCTGGGGGCCTACTACAAGGACACCGGCTCCGGGGGCGAGCGGCTGTACGCGGACATGCTCGCCCAGGCGCGGCTCGTCGACCGGCTGGGCTTTCGCGGCGTCACGATTCCGGAGCATCACCTGATCAACATCCTGCTGATCCCGGATCCGCTGCAGTTCGCCGTCAAGGTGGCCTCGGTCACGAACTCGCTGGAGCTCGTCACCTCGGTGTGCGTGTTGCCGCTGCACGACATGCGCGTGTTCGCCGGCCAGGTCGTGCAGGCCGACATCCTCTGCGACGGACGGCTGGTCCTCGGCGTCGGCCGCGGCGCGTTCGCCTACGAGCTCGGCCGCATGGGCAAGCCCATCGAAGAATCCCGCGAGCGCTTCGACGAGTCGCTCGAGGTGCTGATGGCGCTGCTGGAGCGCGAGGAGGTGTCCTGGCAGGGCAAGTACTACCAGTTCGCGCCGCTCACCGTCATGCCCCGGCCGCGCGGGCGCCGCCGCCCGCCGATCATGATCGCGGCGCTCGTGCCGGAGGCGATCGAGGCCTGCGCGCGGCGCGGCTTCCACGTCCAGACGACGCCGCTGAACTCGACGGTCGAGAAGATGCGCGAGCAGGTCGATGCCTTCCGGCGCGGCAAGGCCGCGCGCGGCGACGCCGGCGAGGATCAGCGGCTCGCGCTGATGCGGGTGTGCTGCGTGGCCAGGGACGAGGCCGACGTGCGCCGCAAGCTCGATTTCGCGTACGAATACTATGGCCGCTTCCACAACGTCTTCACCGGCCCGGGCGTCGTCGAGCGCGGCGCGATCCGCTCGCTGCCGCTCAAGCAGTCGAAGGAGGAGCTGCGCGACAGCCTGCTGATCTGCACCGCCGCAGAGATGGTCGACCGGCTGAAGGTCTATGAGCAGCTCGGGGTCAACGAACTCATCGTCAACGTCAACATCGGCCACGGCAACGACGAGTGCCTCGAGTCGCTCGAGCGCTTCGCGGCCGACGTGATGCCATGGTTCTCGGAGCCGACGCGCACGCCGCGCGCGGCGCTCGCGGGCGGCCAGTGAGCGTCGGCCGCGACGCCTTCGTCGGCGCGATGCGCGGCGTCGCCAACAGCGTCACGATCGTGACCACCGACGGCACCGCGGGGCGCCACGGCGCGACCGTGAGCGCGTTCTGTTCGGTCTCGGCCGACCCGCCGTCGGTGCTCGTCTGCCTGCGGGCGGACTCGCGCATCGCCCAGGTCGTCGCGGCGAACGGCACCTTCTGCGTGAACGTGCTGCGGGACTCGGCCGCCGCGCTCGCCGAGCGTTTCGCGGGGCGGGGGCCGGGCCGCGACACCGACCGCTTCGCCGGCATCGAGGTCGTCGCCGGGCCCGGCAGCGCGCCGGTGCTGGCCGCGAGCACGTCGGCGTTCTGCTGCCGCCTGCGCGAGACGCTGGCCTCCGGCACGCACCTGATCGCCGTGGGCGACGTCGTCGAGGTCCGTGGCGTCACGGGGCGGCCACTCGCCTACCTCGACGGACGCTACGCGACGCTGTCGCGCCACCCCCTCTTCAACCCGAGCTGAGAGCTGCCATGCCGATCATACGAGTCGAGATGTTCAAAGGTCGCAGCCGCGAGCAGAAGCGCGCGCTGGTGCGCGAGCTCACCGAGGCGTTCGTGCGCGCGGCCGGCGGCCAGGCGGAGGCGGTGACCGTCGTCCTCGAGGACGTCGCCAAGGAGGACTGGGCGGTTGGCGGCGCGCTGATGGCCGACAAGTACCCGGACTGACCGATGCCGACCCCGGTACAGTCCGCCTACTCGGTCGAGGGCAGCGGGCCGCCGCTGATCCTCATTCACGGCATCGGCGCATCTCGCCACAGCTGGGACGGGCTGATCCGCGAGCTGCGCGCCGATTTTCGCTGCATCAGCTACGACCTGCGGGGCCACGGCCTGTCGCCGCGGCCGGAGCCGCCGTACACGCTCGACGACCTGGTCGCCGACCTCGAGGCGCTGCGCCGCGAGCTGCACGTCGAGCGCGCCCACTTCGCGGGGCACTCGCTCGGCGGGATGATCGGGCCGGCGTACGCGCATCGCTACCCGGACCGGGTCCTGTCGCTTGGCCTCTACAGCACCGCGGCCTTCCGTACCGACGAGGACGCGGCCAAGGTCCGCGGCGTGGTTGCCGCGATGCGCGCGCAGGGCGTCGCGCCGGTGCTCGAGACGCTCAAGGACCGCTGGTTCACGCCCGAGTTCGCGCTGCGCTCGCCCGAGGTCATCCGGCGCCGGATGCAGCAGGTCATCGACACCGACCGGGACGTGTTTCTGAGCGTATTCGACATCTACGCCGAGACCGAGATGGCGCCGTGGATCGGCACGGTCCGCCAGCCGAGCCTCGTGCTCACCGGCGAGAACGATGCTGGCTGCAGTCCGCGGCTGAACCGCCAGATCGCGGCGACGATGCCGAACGCCGAGCTCGTCGTGCTGCCGGCGCTGCGGCACGCGATCCTGCTCGAGGCGCCGCAGGCGGTCGCCCCGCCGGTGCGCGAGTTCCTGCGGCGTCAGCCGCGCGGCTGAGCGGCGCGCCGGGTTCAGCCGCGCTGCTTGATCACCGGCGCGGTCAGTGCGGCGAGCGGCGACCGCTGGCGGCCGGTCGCGTCGAAGTTCGCAGGCGCGAGCCAGGCGAGATACGCCTGCTCGAGCGCCGGCCACTCGGCATCGATCGCGGCGTACCACGCGGTGTCGCGATTGCGGCCCTTGACGATTCCGGCCTGCCGGAACACGCCCTCGTAGGAGAACCCGAGGCGCAGCGCCGCCTGCCGCGACGGCGCGTTCAGCGCGTTGCACTTCCACTCGTAACGCCGGTAGCCGGCGCGGAAGGCCCAGCGCATCATCAGGAACATGGCCTCGGTGGCGGGACGCGTGCGCTGCAGGAGCGGCGACAGGGCGATGTGACCGACCTCGATGGAGCCGCTCGCGGGGTCGATGCGCAGGTAGCTCGCGAGGCCCGCGGCCTTGCCGGTCGCGAGGTCGATGATCGCGAAGAACAGCGGGTCGCTCGTCGCGCAGGCCGGCTCCAGCCAGTCACGGTAGGCCGCGAAATCCGCGAACGGACCGTACGGCAGGTAGGTCCACATGGCGCCCGCGGCATCGAGCGCATTGGCCGCATACAGGTCGACGGCGTGGCGCACGGGATCCGCCGCCTCCAGCCGGCAGTACTGCCCCGTCATCGGCTCGCGCGGCGGCCGTGGCGGGGGCCGCCAGCCCGCCACCGGCAGGCCGACCGGCTGTCCGAGCGCGTTGGTGTCCTGCGTCATGCCGCGAGTCTACGAGCGGGATCGCTGCCGTGCACGGCGTCCACGCCGCGCCCGCGCGGGGACGGTCGGCCGGGCGGGCCCGGCTCGCCGCGGGCCCCGCCAGATTCGTCGACCCAGCAACCATGCCGCGCCACCTCTACAATCGGGTCCCGTGTGGTACCCGGCGCTGCGGCCTGCCCTGTTCGCGGTGGACCCCGAGCGGGCCCACGCGCTCGCGCTGGCGGCGCTGCGCGTCGCCGGTCGGCTGCCGCTGCGGCCGCGCTCGCCGCCGGCCGCGCCGACCGAGCTCATGGGGCTGCGCTTCCCCAACCGCGTCGGGCTGGCGGCCGGCTTCGACAAGAACGCGGTGGCCGTCGACGGGCTCGGCGCGCTCGGCTTCGGCTTCGTCGAGGTCGGCACGGTCACGCCGCGCCCGCAGGCCGGCCAGCCGCGGCCGCGACTCTTCCGCCTGCCGGCCGCGGGCGCGTTGGTCAACCGGCTCGGCTTCCCGAACGACGGCGCCGACGCCATTGCGCGGCGTCTGCGCCGGCGGCGGTACCGGGGCATCGTCGGCGTCAACATCGGCAAGAACGCCTCGACGCCACTGGCGCGGGCGGTGGACGACTACGTCCGCTGCCTGCGTGCGCTGCACGCCGTCTGCGACTACATCGCGGTCAACGTGTCGTCCCCCAACACCGCGGAGCTGCGGGAGCTTCAGTCGCGGGATCGGCTCGAGCCGCTGCTGGCCGCGCTGCTCGACGAGCGCGAACGACTCGCCCGTGGCCGGCTGCCGCTGCTGCTCAAGGTCGCGCCGGACCTGACCGGCGGCGAGCTCGGCGACATCGCGCAGCTCATCCTCCGGCTCGGGGTAGACGGCATCATCGCGACCAACACGACGATCCGGCCGGCACCGCCGGCCGTAGCCGCTGCGGAACGTGGCGGCGTGAGCGGGGCGCCGCTGCATGCGCAGGCCTTGCGGACCGTCGCGGCGCTGCGCGCGCAGCTCGGCACCGGCGTCGCGATCGTCGGCGTCGGCGGCATCAGCTCGCCGCAGGCGGCACTCACCATGCGCGCCGCCGGCGCCGATCTCGTCGCGCTCTACACGGGTCTCGTCTACCGCGGCCCGGCGCTGGTCGCGGCGTGCGTCCGCGCGCTCGGACGTGCGACGCCCGGCTCGTAGACCGGCCGATGCGACATAATATCGGCAGCGAATCCCACTCGATTCAGGGTCTTGCGCAGGCCGCGTCGCCCGGAACGCGATACTCTTAAACAAAGCGGCGACGACAGCCGATAGCTAGGGCGAGATGCCGGTCACAATCCTCACGGAACGACCTCCGGGCGCAGAGACGGTGCGCGGCACCGTGCTGTTCGCGGACCTGCGCGGCTACACGACACTCGCCGAGCAGCTGCGACCGGTGTCGGTCGTCGGCCTGCTCGAGGAGTTCTTCGGCATCCTGGCGGAGGCGATCGAGAACCGCGGCGGCACCGTGTTCCATTCCGCCGGCGATTCCCTGATGGCCGGGTTCGGCCTGTCCGACCTCGGCGCAGCTCCGGTGCACAGCGCCGTCGAGGCCGGCCGACGCATCGTCGCCGCCTTCGCGCCGGTCTCGGCGCGCTGGCAGCGACGCCTCGGCGTCGCGACGGGCGTCGGTGTCGGCCTGAACGTCGGAGAGGTCGCGCTGACCGAGCTCGGCCCGGCGCAGTTCCGGCGCCGCACGCTGATCGGCGACACGGTCAACGTCGCGGCGCGCCTCTGCCAGCGCGCCCGCGCCGGCGAGGTGCTGCTGTCGGCCAACGTGCTCGATTCGCTCGACGGCCCGCTGGACGAGGACCTGGTCGCGCTGCCCGACTTCACGGTGCGCGGCCGCGACACCCCGGTGCGGATCTTCTGCGTACCGGCCCGCGAGCGGATCGTGCTCGAGCGGGCCGCTGCTGGCGCGCCGCCGGCCGGACCGGTCACGCTGAGCTAGCGACGCCGCCCGGCGGGTGCAGCGTCGCGGCCTCGAGCAGCACCGCTCGCACCGCAGTCGCGAGCCGCACCGCCTGCATCGAGCGGCGCAGCGAATGCGTGATCTCGAGCTGCACGCCGAGGCCGCGCGCGCCGCGGTTGCAGACATTCTCGGGCCGCAGCGCGGGAAACGGGTGGCCGTCGCCGAACGCGGCCAGCGATTCGGCGGCGAGCGCGGCGGCGATCCGTCGCTTGAGGATGAGGTCGCGACCACCGAGCAGGACCTTCTGCTCGCGACCGGCGCAACCATGGATCGCGACCACGAGCGGACAGGCCTGGATCAGCGCCAGGCACTCCGGCTCGTCGAACAGGTGGCTGGTCAGGTGCAGCGCCCGGTAGTTGAGCGACGGCCGCGTGCCCTCGAGAAGGTACAGGTTGAAGTCGTCGGCCGCGACGGCCCGCGCGATCTCCGAGGTGCCGTCCTCGATGCGGCCGCCATGCGGCGCGATGACGGCCACCGGCGAGGACGGTCTTTGCCGTACCTCGATCTCGAAATCACGGCCTCGGACCTGCGCCGCCGCGAGGTCGGCGTAGCCGCGATAGGCGCGGGCGTCCGGGACCGGCACGGCGCGCGCTCAGCGCGGAGCGCGAAAGTCGGCGACGCCGACCCGCACGACGGTCGCGGCGCGCGGCGTCGCCGGCCTCGCGGTCGCCGCGTCAGGGCGCGGCGCGAGCTCGTAGCCGGGCGGCGCGACTTCCGCCCAGATGCCGTATACCCGGCCGTCGTACGCCGCCAGCCACTCGTAGTCGCCGAGGAAGGCGTTGTCGCCCTCGAACGCCGCGGTGGTCCAGGCGTAGTTTCGGAACGTCCGGCCACCGTCCGTCGATCGCGCGAGCGTGACCTGGGTACGGCGATTGGCCGGGTCCTCGCGCCGGTCGTAGAACTGGATGTTGACGGAGCCGTCCTTCGGGTCGACCGCCATCCACTGCAGAAACTGGTCGGCGCCGTCGTGCAGCGGGTCGTCGTTGACGCGCAGCGGCTGGCTCCACGTGCGGCCGTGGTCGGTGGAGCGCGCCATGAAGACGTCGACGTCGCCGTGCCGGTAGTCGCTCCAGCTCACGTACAGCGTGCCGTGCCGGGGGTCGACGCCCACCTGCGGGAATCCCATCGCCCGCGTCAGTCCCGGAATTCCGCCGGCGCCGCCGAAGTACGGCGGCGCCACCGGCACGATCGGGCGCGACGCCGCGAAGCTGCGGCCGCCGTCGCGCGAGACGGCGAGCGTGATGTTCAGGCCCTCGTTCCACACGACATACTGCGTGCCGTCGGGCGCGACCGTGCCGATCGGGCCGACGACCGCGCCGTTGTCGTCGCGCGGCAGCCCCGCCTTCGTGCTGATGCGCAGCGGTGGCGCCCACGTGCGCCCGCCGTCGGTCGAGCGCGAGTAGAGGATCACCGACTGTTCGAGCTGCCACTCGATCCAGGCGACGTACAGGTGGCCGCGATACGGGCTGCGCTCGCCGGTGTCGGACCAGATGCGCGGCATGTCCTCGAGCTTGACGTCGGACTCGTCGCCCTGCCAGACCTTGATGCCGACCGGCGTCGGATCCCAGCTGCGGCCGCCGTCCGGCGACCGCAGCACGAAGATGCCGTTCCGGCCCGGACCGTGTCCCCAGTAGCCGGGCAGGCCGTTCTTGTGAATCGACAGGAAGGCGAGGAAGACCTGGCCGCGATCGTCGAAGGCGAGCGACACGTCGCCGAACGAGGGTCCGTCGTCACCGGGCACCTTGACCGCGGCGAACGTCAGCCCGCCGTCGGTCGAATACGCCGCCCAGCGCTGCGCCGCGCCGACCACCTGGCGCGGATCGAAGGGATTGACGGCGATGGCGGGCTCGGCGCCGGTGAGGCCGGGCGGCGTGATTGTGACCACGTGCGCCTGCGGCGCGGGCGGCAGCGGCCCGGCGGCGGCGCTGCCGAGGGCCGCGAGCAGCGCTGCGGCGGTCGTCAGTCGGTTCATCGCGGGCACTCCCGGTCAGGTCAACGGCAGGGGACGCTGCCCCCGCCACCGTTTTAGCGGCCGGCGGCCCCATGGTCCAGCGGGCCCTGCTGCGCTCCCGGGCAGGCGGCCATGCCCGTGCGCCATCCAGCGGCGCGAGCCGAAGCGACGGCCGGAGGTGTACGCTGCTGGTGGCCGGCGGCCCGCCGACAGCGAGCGTAGGTGGAAGGACGGATACGCCGCGCCCGGCTGACCGCGTATAGATCGTCACAGCCCTCCGAGGACCGCCCATGAGCGACGTCAACGCCGAACTGCAACGACATCCGTTCCTGGCCGGGATGCCGCCGGAGCACTACGCGCTGCTCGCCGGCATGGCGCGCTACGCCGAGTTCCCGGCGAACGCAATCCTGTTCCCCGAGGGCGACGAGGCGCACGAGTTCTTCCTGCTGATCGACGGGCGGGTGGCACTCGAGCTCGTGTCGCAGGGCCAGTCGCTGCGCATCGACACGCTCGAGCCCGGCACCGCGCTCGGTTGGTCCGCGGTGCTGCTCGGCCGCGGCAAGCACTTCCAGGCGCGCGCGCTCGAGCCGGCCCGGGCGCTGGTCTTCCCGGGCGTCGAGGTGCTGGCGGCGTGCCACCGCGAACCGAAGTTTGGCGTTGACCTGATGCACCGCCTGCTCGGCCTCGTCTCGAAGCGCCTGCAGGCCGCCCGCATCCGGGTCCTCGACACCTACTGGCCGGTCGCCAAGCGCGCCGGCGCCTGAGCCGCGCTAGAGACGGTCGAGCAGCCAGCCGGGAAAGACCGCGAACACGATCGCCGGCACGAGACAGAGCGCGCCTGCCAGCCACGCCAGCCGCCGTCCGCGGCCGCTGCCCGCGTCCGGGGCGGGATCCGCCATGAACATGAACTGGATGACGCGCAGGTAGAAATAGAGGCCGAGGTAGCTCGCGACGAGGCCGAGCACCGCCCAGGTCGTGTGACCCGCCGCGAGCGCGTTGCGAAACACCAGGAATTTCGCGACGAAGCCGGGAAGCGGCGGCAGGCCGGCGAGCGACAGCATGGCGGCCGCGATCGCGAGCGCGGCGTACGGACGGCGGTGGAACAGGCCCTTGAAGCCGTCGAGCCGGTCGTCGGCGACGTCGTCACCGCCGCCCGGCAGCGCGGCGAAGGCGAGCAGCGTCATCACGCCGTAGGTCGCCAGGTAGAACATCACCGCCTGGTAGCGGGTGGGCCCGGCGCCGAGGAACGCGAAGAACAGGTAGCCGGCGTGGGCGATCGAGGAGTACGCGATCATCCGCCGGAAGCTCGTCTGCCGGATCGCGGCGAGGTTGCCCCACGCGATCGACACGAGAGGCAGCAGCGCGATCATCGCGGCCACCGGCGTGCCGACGATGATGCGCAGCGCGGCCAGCAGCACGGCGGCCTTCACGACGGTCGCCATGTAGGCCGTCACCGGAACCGAGGCCGCTTCGTAGGCATCCGGCGCCCAGGCGTGCAGCGGCACCACCGCGGCCTTCAGGAACAGCGCCGCAACGATCAGCGCGGCCCCGGTCAGGGCCAGCGGGTGCCCCGACCAGAACGCGCTCGCGAACGCCTCGATCCCGAGCGTGCCCGTGGCCCCATACAGGAACGCCGTGCCGAACAGGAACGTCGCCGTGGCCGTGCCGCCGAGCACCAGGTACTTGAGCGCCGCCTCGGCGCACTCCGGCCGCTGGAACGCCAGCAGCACCAGCACGTAGACCGGCAACGACAGCAGCTCGAGCCCGAGGAACAGCGTCAGGAAGCTCATCGAGGAGGGCATCAGGCACGCGCCGTAGAGCGAGCCGAGCATGAGCACGTAGTAGCGCGGCCCCGCGAACTCCTGCCGCGACAGCAGCAGCACCGGCACCGCGAGCGCGAGCAGCAGGAACTTCGCGAGCGAGGTGGCCGGCCCGATCGCGTACTGACCGGCGAACGGCGCACCACTGTAGCCGGAGGCGTGCAGCCAGAGAGCGGCGAGGGCCGACGCGATCGCGGCGCCGATCGCCAGCGCGGCGGCGCCGCGCGACCGCGGCGCGCCGATCCCGAGGAGCAGCAGCGCGACGATGCCGGCCAGCAGCAGGTGCTCGGGCAGCATGGCGGTCAGGATGGTCTGCCAGCTCATGGGTGCACCTCGGCACTGCCGCCCAGCAGCAAGCCCTGGTACTGGCGCGCAGCGAGCTCGGTCTTCTGCAGCAGCGGCTCGGGGTAGAGCCCGATCGCGAACACCGCCAGCACGATCGCCGCCAGGATCAGCCGCTCGCGGCGGCCGAGGTCGGCGAGCGGCTGGTGCGGCGCGCGCGCGGCACCAAACAGGAAGCGCTCGGCGAACCACAGCATGTACCAGGCACCGAGCACGACTCCGAGCACGGCACTCGCGGCGAGCACCAGCGCGGCGGGATGGCCCTGCTGGTAGAGCGGCCAGGCCGTGTCGAAGGCGCCGAGCAGCACCATGAACTCGCCGGCGAAGCCGCTGGTCGTCGGCAGGCCGACCGCCGCCAGGGTCAGCAGCATGAAGAACACCGAGTAAGCCGGCAGCAGCTTCGCGAGGCCGCCGTAGGCGGCGAGGTCGCGCGTGTGGCAGCGCTCGTAGATCATGCCGATCATCAGGAACAGGCCGCCGGCGACCAGGCCGTGGCTCACCATCTGCAGGATCGCGCCCTGGATGCCGAGCAGGCTCGCGCTCGCCAGGCCCAGCATGACGTAGCCGAGATGGCTGATCGACGAGTAGGCGATGATCTTCTTGATATCGGTCTGCACGAGCGCAAGGCAGGCGCCATACAGGATGCTGATCACCGCCAGCGTCATCATTGCAGGGGTAAAGAACCTCGCCGCCGCGGGGAACAACGGGATGCCGAGCTTCATGAAGCCGTAGGTGCCCATCTTGAGAAGCACGCCCGCCAGGATCACGGAACCGGCGGTCGGCGCCTCGACGTGCGCGTCGGGCAGCCAGGTGTGCAGCGGGACGATCGGCACCTTGATCGCGAACGACAGCGCGAACGCGGCGAACAGCCAGTTCTGCACCGCCGCCGACGGCGGGTGCGCATACAGGTACTCGAACGCGAAGGACGGGACCCCCCCGTGCCACGGCATCGTGTACACGAGGTAGATCAGCGCCGCCAGCATCAGGATGCTGCCGAAGGCCGTGTACAGCACGAACTTGAGCGTGGCGTAGATGCGCCGCTCGCCGCCCCAGATGCCGATGATCAGGAACATCGGGATCAGCATCGCTTCCCAGAAGACGTAGAACAGAAACAGGTCCTGCGCGAGCAGCGTGCCCAGCATGGTGAACTGGATGAACAGCAGCATGCCGTGGAACAGCCTGACCTCGCGCTGCACGGCGGTGAACGAGCCCGCGACCACCAGCGGCCCGAGGAAGGCGGTCAGCGTCACCAGCAGCACGTTCACGCCGTCGAGCCCGATCCGGTAGTGGACGCCCCAGGCCCGGATCCAGTCGACGCGCGTCTCGGCCTGCAGCCCGGGGACGGCGCCGTCGAAGCGCGCGAACAGCCACGCCGCGATCACGAACTCGAGCGCGACGACCAGCAGGGTCAGCACGCGGACCGCCGCGTCGTTGCCACGCGGCAGCAGCGGCAGCGCGAGCATGCCGGCCACCGGCAGCCAGAGCACGACGTTCAGGAGCAGGGCGTCAGACATGGCGCCACACCCAGACGACACTGATCAGGACGCCGAGCGCCGCCAGCAGCACGTAGCGCTGCACGCCGCCGCCCTGCACCCGCGACAGCTGGCCGGCGGCGCCACGCGCGAGCGCGGCGAGGCCGTGCAGAGTGCCGTCGATCGCCCAGCGGTCGCCGACCCGCAGGAACACGGCGTCGGACAGCCACTGGATCGGGCGCGTGATCACGCGCTCATAAAGTTCGTCGACGTAGTAGCGCGAGGACAGCAGCCGGTGCAGGCGCGGCACGCGTGCCGCGAGCCGGTCGGCACGGGCGGGGCCCTGCGCGTACAGCAGCGCCGCCGCCAGCAGCCCTGCGACCGCAATCGCGACCGACACGACCAGCAGCGGCGTCTCGTATTCCTCGAGGCGCGCGGCCGCGGTGGCGGCCGGCAGCAGCGGGCTCAGGAAGTGCGGCACGGCGACGAAGCCGCCGACCGCCGACAGCGCCGCCAGCACGACCAGGACACCGGTCATCGTGGCCGGCGACTCGTGCACGTGGTGCGCCGTCTTCTCGTCCATGCGCGAGGGCGACAGGAAGGTCAGCCACAGCAGTCGGAACATGTAGAACGCCGTCAGCAGCGCCGTCGCGGCGCCCACCGCCCAGAGCAGGGGCGAGCCGCCGCGCTCGCTCGCGAACGCGAACCACAGGATCTCGTCCTTGGAGAAGAAGCCGGCCAGCGGCGGGATGCCGGCGATCGCCGCGGTCGCGACCGCGAAGGTCACGAAGGTCAATGGGATGCGGCGGGCGAGGCCGCCCATGCGGCGGATGTCCTGCTCGCCGGACAGCGCGTGGATCACGCTGCCGGCGCCGAGGAACAGGCAGGCCTTGAAGAACGCGTGCGTGTACAGGTGGAACACCGCGACGCCGTAGGCGCCGACCCCGAGCGCGAGGAACATGTAGCCGAGCTGCGAGATCGTCGACCACGCCAGCACCTTCTTGATGTCGGTCTGGGTGACGGCGATCGTCGCCGCGAACAGCGCCGTCGCGACACCGACGACCGCGATGAGCTCGGACGCAACCGGCGCATGCGCGTAGATGCCGTTAAGGCGCGCCACCAGGTAGACGCCGGCCGTGACCATCGTCGCCGCGTGTATCAATGCCGAGACGGGCGTCGGGCCCGCCATCGCGTCCGGCAGCCAGACGTGCAGCGGGATCTGCGCCGACTTGCCGGTGGCGCCGATGAACAGCAGGATTCCGACGAGGTCGGCCGACAGCATCGCCGGCGCGCCGCCGGCGAAAGCCGCCTGCACGCCGTCGAACTCCAGCGTGCCGAGCGCGTGATAGAGCAGGAACATGCCGAGCAGGAAGCCCGCGTCGCCGACCCGGTTCGTGATGAAGGCCTTCTTGCCGGCACGGGCCTTGTCCGGGTCCTCGAACCAGAAGCCGATCAGCAGGTACGACGCGAGGCCGACGCCCTCCCAGCCGACGAAGCACACGAGCAGCGAGCGGCCGAGCACCAGCATCAGCATGAAGAACAGGAACAGGTTCAGATACGCGAAGTAGCGCGCGTAGCCGGGGTCGTCCTTCATGTAGCCGGTCGAGTAGACGTGAATCAGCGAGCCGACGCCGGTCACGATCAGGGCCATCACGGCGCTCAGGCGGTCGAACCAGAACGAGATGCCGAACGCGTGGCCGCCGACCGTGCCCCAGGTGTAGGCGGTCGTGAGCAGCGGCGCGCCGCCGGCCGCGGTCAGCACCAGGAAGCAGCGGACCGCGGCCGCGAAGGCCAGAATCGGCAGCCCGCAGCCGACAACGCTGACGAAGCCGCGGCCCAGACGCGCGCCGAGGAGGCCGTTGACGACGAAGCCCGCGAGCGGCAGCAGCACGATGGCGGTCAGCAGGTCCATCGCTAGCCTCCAAGCGCCGTGTAGGCGCCGACGTCGAGGCTCCGCCGCTGGCGTGCCAGCAGCAGCACGATCGGGATCGCGATGGCGATTTCCGCCGCGGCGACCACGAAGATCAGGAACACGTAGGCCGCGCCGGCCGCGTCCTGGCCGCGGGCGGCGACGGTCACGAGGCTGAGCACCACCGCGTTGACCATGAGTTCCATGCACATCAGCATCACCAGCGCGTTGCGCCGCACGATCACGCCGGCGAGCCCGAGGCTGAACAGCGCGATGCTGAGGCCGATCAGGAACTGCGTCCTATCCATCGCGCCCCCCGCGACCCTTGATCACCGCGATCGACGCGACCACGACGATCACGAGCAGCACCGACGTCAGCTCGAAGTGCAGCCAGTAGCGGCCGAGGAAGGCGACCGAGAACGGCTGCAGGTGGAAGTCGGCGGCACCCGGCACCCACGGCACGCCGGGGCCGCGGCGCGCCAGCAGCGCGCCGAGCAGCGCGGCGAGCACCGCCGCGGCGAGGGCACCGGGCAGGAGCAGGCGCGAGTAGCGGGCGACGAATGACGGATCACGAGTGTCGAGCAGCATGATGACGAACACCATGAACACCATGACGGCACCGACGTAGATCAGTACCTGGAAGACCGCGATCACGTGCACGCCGAGCACCGCGTACAGGCCGGCCAGCGACAGCATCGTGCCGATCAGGCCGAGTGCGACGCGCATCGGGTGGCGCGCGACGAGCATGACCAGCGCCCCGGCGACCGCCGCCGCGGAGAACAAGTAGAGGAACGCGGCCTCGCTCATCCGGCACCGCCATCGCGACGCGCGGCCGGGTAGGGCTTGGCGACGTCACGTTGCGGGTTCCAGGTCAGCAGGTCCTCGCGGCCGAGCCACATCCGGTCGCGATCGAAGCCCGGCAGCGACGGCGTTTCCGGCGCCATCCGGATCGCATCCTCGGGACAGGCTTCGACGCACAGGCCGCAGAACACGCAGCGCGAGTAGTCGATCTCGAAGCGCGCCGGGTACTTCGGGTGCGTCGGGTCGTCGGGGTCGAAGGCCGCGTCGATCTCGATCACCTGGGCCGGGCAGACCGTCGCACACATGTTGCAGGCGACGCACTGCGGCCGCCCGTCGGGCCGCTGCGTCAGCACGTGCTTGCCGCGGTTGGCGGGCGCGTAGTCGCTGCGCTTCTCCTCCGGGTAGTACGAGGTCAGCGCCCCCTTGCGGCCCGTGACCCACTTCCACATGTTCGCCATGAACACGCCGCCGGTGATGCCGAGGCCGCGCGCGACCTCGAACACGTAGGCGCGCTCCCACCAGCCCATGCGGGGCTCGTTCCAGTAGCGGCGCCGCACGTAGGGCGTCTTGCTCACGCGCGCGCCCCGTGCAGCAGTGCGACCACGGCCACGGTCAGCGCCAGGTTGGCGAGCGCCAGCGGCAGCATGAACTTCCAGGCGAAGCGCAGCAGCTGGTCCCAGCGGAAGCGCGGCAGCGTCCAGCGCACCAGGATCTGGAAGCTGCACAGCAGCAGCACCTTCACCAGGAACGTCAGCAGCTGGGTGACCACGACCAGGCCGTGCGGCAGCGCGAGGGTGCGGCCGCCGGGAAAGGCGAAGCCGGCGTCGCCCAGCCACGGCAGGTTGTAGCCGCCGAGAAACAGCGTGGTGAACAGCGCGGCGATAATCGCGATCTCGATGAACTCGGCGAACATGAACAGCCCCATCTTCATGGCGCTGTATTCGGTGTAGTAGCCGGCGATCAGCTCGGACTCGGCCTCGGGCAGGTCGAAGGGGATGCGCTTGTTCTCGGCGATGGCGGCGGTCAGGAACAGCAGCGCCGCGAACGGCTGGTAGCAGATGCCCCACGCCGGCAGCACCCACAGCACCGTGCCGGACTGCTGGCGCACGATCGCATCCAGGTCGACGGTGCCGTAGATCAGGATGAGCCCGACGATGGTCAGGCCCATGACGAGTTCGTAAGAGATCATCTGCGAGCCGGCCCGCAGCGCGCCGAGCAGCGCGAACTTGTTGGCCGACGACCAGCCCGCGAGCATCGTGCCGATGATCGTCAGGCCGCTGAACGCGAACACGACCAGCAGGCCGGCATCGAGCGAGGCGATCTGCATCGGGTAGGCGCGGTCGCCGAAGGTGCCCGCGAGACCGCTGAACAGCCGGCCGGGCGCGACCGAGCCGCCGAACGGGATGACGCCGAACACGAGCATCACCGGGACGAAGGTCACCCACGGGCCGAGCGCGTACGCGACCCGGTCGTAGGGCACGGCGCGGAAATCCTCCTTCAGCAGCATCTTGAGACCGTCGGCGAGGCCATGGAACAGGCCCAGCCAGATGAGCTTGATCTGCGTGAACGGGATCCGGACGTAGGCGCGATTGGCGCCGATCCGGTCCGCCATCACCGCCGCCTGCTTGCGCTCGACCCAGGTGAGGACGGTGCCGAAGGTCAGCAGCAGCCCAAGCGCGTACAGCACGTACACGACCGTCAGCGGCAGCGGCGCGTTCATGCGTGCACCCGCGCCGGTGCGGCCAGCGCCTTGAACAGCGCCTCGGCGTCGACGGCGCCCGCGGGCCTGTCGAAGCACGGCTGGAACTCGCTGACGACGCCCTGGAAGTTCGTGTAGTGGCCGTGGCGCTCGGTCTGGATGGTCGACGGCAGGAACACGTCGGCGTGACCGTTCTCCGGTGCCAGGTAGGCGTTGAGGAAGATCACGCGCGCGCCGCGCGGCAGCGCGCCGAAGTCGCAGCCCTCGCCCCAGACCAGCACCAGGTCGGTGCCCTCCGGCAGCGTCGCCGGGGCGTCGGCGTACAGCGCGCGCGCCGCGGCACGATTCGGATTCTTGTCGGCGCGGATCAGGAGGTCGTCCTCGATCCGCTCGCCCGGCTCAGGCCTCGCGTCGCACTTGACGAAGGCCGTGAACACGGCGCCGAGGTGGCGCTGGAACGCCGCCAGCTCCTCGTTGGAGCCCCAGCTCGACACCAGCGCGACCGGGCGGCGCGCGGCACCGATCAGCTCGCGCGCCTTCTCGAGTGCGGCCTCGAGCTCGACCGGCGCGCCGCCGAGCATGGGCTCCGCGGCACGCGTGCGCTCGAAGATCCGCGCCAGGTCGCGCCCCTTGTTGCAGATCCACGGTCCGTTGACGGCCGGGTTCTCGAGCGGCGTCACCCGCGCGATGCTGGTGTTCTGCGCCGGGTCCAGCGCCTGGACGCGCCACTCCGGCCGGCGGTGCCAGATCTGCACG
>Ga0335071_10003650_pt1 | contig 16181 bp, 11 predicted proteins | sample Lox_Sample_15_FD_206724 | JGI IMG/M metagenome (GOLD analysis project Ga0335071, IMG submission 206724) | Soil microbial communities from Loxahatchee National Wildlife Refuge, Florida, United States - Lox_Sample_1.5 | ecosystem: Environmental > Terrestrial > Soil > Wetlands | place: USA... | reverse complement strand
AAAGACTCGAAAATCAGCGCGACGTGGTCCGCAACGAACGCCGGCAGAACATCGAAAATATGCCTTACGGGCTGGTCCAGGAGGAACTGTTCCACCAGCTCTTTCCAAAGGATCATCCGTACCACGCCTCCATCATCGGTTCGCACGAGGATATCGAAGCCGCGCGCCTCGAAGACGTGCGGAGTTTTTTCCAGCTTTACTATGCACCCAACAACGCAAGCCTGGCCATTGTCGGGGACATCGATCCGGCCCGGGCCAGGGAACTCGTGGATAAATATTTCGGCCCGATCCCCCAGGGAAAGCCGGTCCCTCGCCCGGCGGTTGAAGCTCCGACGATCGTGTCTGAGAAGAGGGCGATCGTGGAGGACCAGGTGGAATTGCCGCGGGTGTACCTGGCCTGGATCACGGACCCGATCTTCTCGCAGGGCGATGCAGAGTGCGATCTGATCGCAAGACTTCTCGGAGGCGGCAAATCCAGCCGTTTGTACGAGAGCCTGGTGTACGAAAAGAGGATTGCGCAGGACGCGCATGCGCAGCATCTTTCCCTGGCATTGGGTTCCGTCTTCGTGATTGATGCAACGGCAAAGCCGGGCGTTGAGCCGCAGCGGATCGAAGATGCCATTTGGGAGGAGCTTGAACGATTCCGAGCTGAGGGCCCGACGCCGGCCGAACTCGAACGGGCGCGCAACACTATCGAGTCCGCGGTTATCCGCGCGCTCGAAAACATCGGCGGATTTGCCGACCGCCTCAATATGTACAACCATTTCCGGGGAGATCCGGGATATCTGGCGCGCGACCTGGAGCGATATCAGAGGGCTTCTATTGAAACGCTGCGGGAAACGGCGCAGAAAAAATTCCAGCGCCGGTGCGGCGTTGTGGTTTGGGGGACTCCGGGTTCCAAGATGGTTTGCGATGTGCCGAAATCCTCTCAGGCATCCGGCTCTGCGGTTATGGAAACGCCGCAAATTCCGGGACAGGACTGGAGGACCAATCCTCCGTCTCCCGGGCCTGTGCCGGAGATGAATCTGCCGGTCCCGACGGCATTTAAACTGGACAACGGGCTGAGTGTATTTCTGGTGGAAGAGCATAGCCTGCCCGTTTTGACGGCGAATATCATCGCGCTGAGCGGCAGCGATCGAAATCCCCCGGACACGCCCGGGCTTGCCTCCTTCGTGGCGGAAATGATGGACGAGGGCACCGGAAGGCGCTCGGCGCTGCAAATTGCAGCGGATGCCGACCAGATCGGAGCCTCCCTTTCGACGGGATCGTCGATGGACTATTCCTATCTCGCTATACGCACCCTGAAGAAGAACGCCGAAACGGCCTTAGAGCTGGCTTCGGATATCCTTCTGGACCCGGCATTCGCAGCCGAAGAAATCGAGCGAATTCGCAACGATCGGCTGACGCAGATTCTGCAGCAGAAAGACAGCCCCAGCGTGCTGGCGATCAAGGTTTTCTTCGATGCGGTGTACGGCTCCGCGCATCCCTATGGATATACCGATATCGGGACGGAGGAATCGAATGGCGCCATTACACAGGAAATGCTGCGGACGTTTTACCGGGAAGGCTACTGTCCCGGCAACTCGGCGCTGGTCGTTGCAGGCGATATTACCGAAACGGAACTGCGCACGCTCGCGGGAAAACACTTCGGATCCTGGAAAGCCACTGGATCGGACAACTGCGCGCCTGCCGTTTCCGGAAATACGATGCGCCGGGTCGTGATTGTGGATAAGCCGGAAGCCCCTCAAACCGTCTTGCGCATCGGGCACGTCGGCGTAGAGCGCTCTCATCCGGAATACGTCGGCATCGAGGTAATGAACACGGCGTTCGGCGGGCTCGTTTCGAGCCGGATCAACCTCAATTTGCGGGAAACGCATGGATACACATACGGTGCTTCATCCGCGTTCGTCTTCAGGCGCGGGGCTGGACCATTTCTGATCGGGGCCTCCGTGCGCACGGATGTAACCGCGCCCGCCATCGTGGAAATTTTTAATGAGGTCACGCGCATGCGGGAGGGAATCCTGACCCTGGCAGAACTCGCAACCGCAAAGGATTCGATCGCGCGGTCGCTTCCGAGCCTGTTCGAAACAACGCCGGATTCCGCTTCGAGTATTGGGCAGCTTTTTGTACACAACCTGCCGCTTGACTACTATCACGGCCTGCCGAAGGAAATTCAGCGCATCTCGGCCGCAGGCGTGGAACACCTAGCATGGAAGCATATGCGGCCGGAGGAAATGATCATTGTAGCCGTGGGCGATCGCGGCAAGATCGAGCCCGAACTGGAAAAGTTGCAACTGGGCCCGATCGAATACCGCGATTCCGCCGGCAACCCGACAAAGCTATAGGATTGCGGCAGCTTGCTGCCGCTTTTAGAGTTTAGAGTTTCCAGTTCACAGTTCCCAGTTTTTGAGCCGAATTTAACTGGGAACTGGAAAGCGGGAACTCTGGAAAGCGGCAGCCAGCTCCTCCTTCGGATGCCTGGGGGCGTTTGACTTTCACGGCAATGGTGCGTTGTGATAAATTTTCCTTATGCAACTCAATATTAAGATCCAGGGCGAAACTCTGAATGTCACGCGAGAGATACTCGACCGGTACAATGTCGCCGGTCCTCGCTACACGAGCTACCCCACAGCCCCCGAATGGCTCGATTCCTTCGGTCCTTCGGATTTCACGCAGGCGCTCAGGCAATCCAACGAAGCCCGGCCGGTCCGGCCGCTTTCGCTGTATATGCATCTGCCCTTCTGCGAGCGGCTGTGCCTATTCTGCGGCTGCAACGTCGTCATCAGCAGAAATCACGATGTGGCGATCTCCTATCTGGAAAAGCTGGAGTGGGAAATCGATCAACTCGCGAAGATCGTGGACCCCTCAAGGCCCGTGGTCCAGTTCCATTGGGGAGGAGGGACGCCCACATACCTGAGCGCCGCTCAGCTCGAGCACCTTTTTCTTTACGCCAAAGAGCGCTTCCGTTTCGCCTCGGATGCGGAAATCGGGGTGGAGATCGATCCGCGCGTGACGCGCGAGGATCATCTAACCACTCTGCGCCGGCTGGGATTCAACCGGATTTCAATGGGCATCCAGGATTTTAATCCCGACGTTCAGAAGACCGTGCGGCGCATTCAGCCCTTTGAGATGACCAAAGCCGCTTTCGACCTGTGTCGGAAGCTGGCCTTTGAGTCCATCAATGTCGACCTGATCTACGGGTTGCCGATGCAGACTCCCGAGAGTTTTCAGGATTCGGTGGACAAGGTCATCGGCCTTGAGCCGGACCGCGTGGCGATGTTCAGCTATGCGCATGTGCCCTGGCTGAAGAAACAGCAGGGCGCGATCGCCCGGTATATGCCGCAGGGGATGGATAAGTTTCAGATATTCCGCGCGGGCATCGAAAGATTCACAGGCGCGGGCTATCTTTACATCGGCATGGACCATTTCGCCCGTCCGGGTGACGAACTGTGCGTCGCTCAAAAAAACCGGACTCTGCACCGTAATTTTCAGGGTTACACTACAAAAGCCGGGGCCGATCTGCTGGGGCTCGGCGTAAGCTCAATCAGCGGCATCGACCGGATCTACGCGCAGAATCAAAGAGCCTTGAAGGACTACGGCGCCTGCATCGAGCGGCAGGAACTGCCCACGATGCGGGGCATCACGCTGGATGACGACGACGTTTTACGCCGGGCAGTCATCAGCCGGTTGTTATGCCACTGCGTGCTGCATAAGGCTGAGGTGGAAGCCGAATTCGGGATTCGTTTCGACGACTATTTCGCCGGGGAATTGCAAAAGCTGGAAACGCTTCGCACCGACGGTCTTGTGGATCTGAGCGCGGAGAGCATCTCGGTGACCCAGCTTGGCCGCATCTTCATCCGGAATGTCGGTATGGTGTTCGACAAATACCTGCAGCAACCCAAGAACAAGCCGGTTTTTTCGAAGACGCTGTAGGATTCCCCGCGCGACAGTCCTGAAATCGGGAATTGAGAATCGAGAATCGAAAATTGAGAATCGAGAATCGGGAATTGAGACTCGAGAATTGAGAATCGGGAATCGAGAATTGAGAATCGAGAATTGAGAATCTGATATATGCAAAAGGGCGTCCTGCTTTTTAATCTCGGAGGACCGGAGAACCTGCAGGACGTCCGCCCCTTCCTTTACAACCTCTTTTCGGACCCCGAAATCATCCGTATCAAAAGCGACGTGCTGCGCAAAACGCTGGCATGGCTGATTGCCTCGATGCGGCAGGGAAAATCGCGGAATCTTTATCGGCAGATAGGCGGCGGCTCGCCGCTACGAAAGATCACAGAAAATCAGGCTGCGGCGCTAAGAGATGCTTTGCGAATCAAGGGTGAAAATACCGGCGTATATGTCGGGATGCGCTGCTGGAATCCGACCATCGATGAGGCAGTGGAGCGGATCCTTAGGGATGGGATCACGCAGCTTGTTCTTCTTCCGCTGTTCCCTCAATATTCGGTGACGACCACAGGATCGTGCCTGAAGTACTTCCAGGGCATCGATGAAAAGCGAGGGCTATCTGCCCGAATGGAAATTACGACCGTGACATCCTGGTTTGATGAGCCGCTCTATATCGAGGCGATGGCCGATCTGATTCGTGAAGGCTTGCGCGGCTTTTCCGGCGGCGGGGAGGAAAAGATCCACTTGCTTTATACCGCCCATTCGATCCCGTTAAGCTATGTTGAAAAGGGGGATCCGTACCTGGAGCAGACGAAACGATCCGTGGAGCTGATCAACGCGCTGCTAGGCAATGTCCATCCCTTCACTCTGGCTTTTCAAAGCAAAGTCGGTCCCGTAAAGTGGCTCGGCCCGTCCACCAGAGATGCTCTGGTTCGATTGGGGCAGGCAGGGAACGCGAGAGTGTTGGCGGTCCCGGTCAGCTTCGTTTCGGATCATATCGAGACGCTGCAGGAGATCGACATCCAGTATAAAGAACTGGCCGCTCAATCAGGCATCTGCGAATTCCGCCGCGCCGACTCTCTCAACGTCCACCCCAAATTCATTGCCGCCCTCTCCGCCCTTTCTGCCAGGGGGAACGAACCGCGTGAATGATTCTAAAAAGAGAGTTGTTTTACTTAAGAATGCGACTTAACCTCGATTCCGAAATTGGATAGGTCCGGAGTATGTCCTTGTTCTTAATTTTTAATCGATCGATCCGTGAAAACCCAATTTCGCCGCAGCTAGATCTTGTGCTGCACCCTCGGCGCTCCTCTTACTGATCCCTCCCAACCACGGCCTTACGGCCGCGGCTATTCTCTATCGCCTCTCCGAGGCTCCACAAAACGCTGTTTCAAAGTGCCAGCGAGAGAGCCGAAGGCTCGTCACAAAATAGGCCCGACCGTAAGGTCGAGATAGGTGGGCGATACGACGATGAGCGCCGAAGGTGCGGTACTCATGCAATACATCCCCCTGTCAAATTCGAAATCGGGGTTTAGGAGGCTTGCAGGCAAGAAACTTGACGCAATCTTCGCTCAAAGCAACTAATTAAGGATATTCGCACAGAATCGTGCGCGCTGATTTTCGCGGACTGAGGGTTTCAGAGAAGCTTGCTGATTTGGGCACGTAGCTGAGACGCCATTCCCGGAGCGTAACCTGGCATGACGAACCGGATGATCCCCTGCTTATCAATAAGAATCTCCCTTGGAATCGATTCGGCTCCATACATCGCGCCGACGGCGCCTTCCTGGTCGAGGAGAACGCGTGAGTGAATTCCCTGAGCGCGGATGTAATCGCGCACATCGTCGCGGGAATCCTGAAGGTTGACTGCCAGAAGGACCATTGTGCCCGAAAATTCTTTCTGAAGATTTTCCACGACCGGCATAGTCATGCGGCAGGGGCCGCACCAGGTCGCCCACAAATCCAGCAGCACGACCTTGCCTTTGAATTGGTCCAGGGAAACCTGTTGCCCCGCCAGATCGGGGAGTTTGAAATTAGGGGCAGGCTGGCCGATTTCGGCGGTTTCGGAGGCGGGCTCTGATCCGGAAGGACGACGTTCGCAGCCGGAAAGTAACAATATTGAGAAGCACAGCACCAGGCAAACCGCCAATGTTTTCCATTTCGCCACAGTCTCGACCTCCCCACGTCTCAATTCAACTATACGTTGCAGATTGAAGTATATACCATCCCAAATGGTTCTATGGTTCCAAGAATCGGCGGGAGTGCGATAGACTATTTCCATGATCAGGCCATTTCAGCCCGAGGACGCTTCCGCATGCTTCAGGATAATCCGGGCTTGTCTGCAAGCTGATGCCTCGTATCCGCCGGCACTGCAATCAAAATTCGGCAATCGCGAAGCGTCCTGGAGCATTTCGGAGTGCGCCAGGCTCTTTTATGTGGCTGTCTACGAAGACGAAAGCCGAATCCTGGGGTTTGCCGGCCTGGATCTGAATGAGATTCGGCTGCTGTACATCGATCCTGTTTACCAGCGCCGGGGCATCGGCCGGCGATTGTTTGAGCATCTCAAGGAAATGGTTCCCGGCACCTTGTTCCCCGAGCTTTTTGTCTATTCTACCCTCGGCGCCGTGGGCTTCTATGAATCCTGCGGATTCAAAAACAAAGGGCCCTTTGTCTTCGACGCAGGCGGCATCCCCCTGCCGACCGTTTTTATGAGCCTCCCATTTTAGTTCTAGATTAGGGGCTCCAATAGCCCTTAATCTCGAATTTCGAATCTCGAATCTGCAATCAACGCATACATTTACGCGATTTTCGCCTTCCAAATTCCCCATTTGCCGGACGGGTGGCTGTGAGCCCGGTCACAATCCATTAAGTTTTTAGTTGCGTTTCCTTCTGATTTTTATATTATAGCCCCACCTATATGGATTACCGGACGGAGGCAAGCGGTTCCGCCCGGGCTGTCGGTATAGGAATTCCGCTACTCCAAGAAATATGCGGAATGTTCGCGCGAAAGCAGCATCAGGTTGGGATAGGGATCAATGAAGGGACGACTTCAAACAACCGTTTGTTTGGCAGCGATTGCGTTGTTCTTCCTCTCCATGTCTGCCTACGCCAAAACCAAAGCCGGAACCGCACAATCCAAGACGCCCGCCAAAACCACGAAAGCTAAACAAATCACGCAGCCCAAGTCCGAGATGCAATCCGACGAAACCTATGTGGTTCGCAAGGGCGATAATCTGATCAAGATAGCCCGTGACTATCACACCACAACGAAGGCGCTTCAGGCTGCCAACGGCTTGAAGACTTCAAGAATCAGGGCCGGACAGAAGCTTGTCATCCCGGGCTCTCGTTTGACACCCCCTGCCAAGGAATCTGCCAACATCAATGCGGTGCAAAACGAGCAGATCGCTGCCCAATATATATCGCAGCTTCGAAACCAGAATCAGATCTCGGACCCGGAAGTGCAACCCCTGCGGCTGCGCCTTGTCGAGGCCGGGTTCAAAATGATCGGGGTTCGATATCGGCACAGCGGCGGCTCGGAAAAGACCGGTTTCGACTGTTCCGGTCTGGTCAAGAGCCTGTTTTCTCAGTTTAATATTGATCTGCCTCGCTCTTCCCGAGAGCAGTACCAGCAGGGAGAGAAGATCGATCGGGACAAGCTGCAAGTAGGCGACCTGGTGTTCTTTTCATCCGGAGGAACTCGTCCGACCCATGTGGGCATTTACGTGGGCGACGACAAATTCCTTCACGCCGCTGTCAAAGCCAGGCAAGTGATCGTCAGCGACCTCAACAAGTTCTGGTACACCATGCGATACCTCGGAGCCCGCCGAATTGCCGACCTCTGGTGGGACGACACCGAAACCGCTCCCGAAGAACAGTAGTTCCTATTCGCTAGACTGCGGAATACCGAATTCAAGATTCAGAAGAAGTGCGCCCGTTCCAGGTTCTGGAACCGAGAATGGAGAATCGAGAATTGAAAATTGAGAATCGAGAATTGAGAATTGAGAATTGAAATTTGAGAATCTTCGGTTATTCCGCATCTTTATAAAAACTTCACAGATTTGATCTGAATCCGCCCGCCTTGTGATATGCTGCTCGACGCTGGTTTTTAATGTGTGTTTTGCTTTAGTGGTTCGCGTGCCTTGATCGGGCAGGAATGGTCTGGATGGGGTGTACGCCGTCCTGCAATGTCGTAATCTCCGCAAAATCGGGGAAAGCTGTCGCGCCCCCGCAATATAAAAAGAGGCTTGCATTCATTGGCCTTGCCGTCCTTCTGAATAGCTCGATCGTCAGGCATCTTGAACGGATAAAGGAGCAAATGAATGGTTGATTATGTGAATATCTTTATGGCGCGCCTGATGGCCAAAAATCCCGGTGAAACCGAATTCCACCAGGCGGTCCAGGAAGTTGTTGAATCGCTTTCGCTGGTGCTGGACCGGCATCCGGAATATCGATCCGCAAAAATCCTCGAGCGCATGGTAGAGCCGGAACGGATTATAACGTTCCGAGTGCCCTGGATGGACGACCAGGGAGAAATCCAGGTGAATCGCGGGTTCCGAATTGAGATGAACAGCGCGATCGGTCCCTACAAGGGTGGGCTCCGCTTCCATCCTTCGGTCAACCTGGGAATCCTGAAGTTCCTGGCTTTCGAACAGGTCTTCAAGAACAGCCTGACAACGCTGCCGATGGGCGGAGGAAAGGGCGGATCCGATTTCGATCCGAAAGGCAAAAGCAATAACGAGGTCATGAGATTTTGCCAGAGCTTTATGACCGAACTTTACCGGCACATTGGCCCGGATACAGACGTTCCCGCAGGAGACATCGGTGTGGGCGGCCGCGAAATCGGCTACCTGTACGGCCAATACAAAAGACTGCGGAATGAATTCTCCGGCGTCCTTACCGGCAAAGGCTTGAACTGGGGCGGATCGCTAATTCGTCCGGAAGCCACCGGGTATGGCTGCGTCTATCTTTGTGCGGAAATGCTCACCACGCGCAACCAGACCATGGCAGGCAAAACGTGCCTCGTTTCCGGAAGCGGAAACGTTTCTCAGTACACCATCGAAAAGATTCTGCATCTCGGCGGTAAGGTCCTCACCGTCTCCGATTCCGACGGATACATCTACGACGAAGAGGGCATTGATGAAAAGAAGCTCGCATTTATCATGGACTTGAAGAACTTCAAGCGCGGGCGCATCAAGACTTACGCTGAAAAATATCCCAAGGCCGTTTTCACTCCTGTGGACCGCGCCAAGGATTACAATCCGTTGTGGGATCACAAGGCGGACTGTGCGTTCCCGAGCGCGACTCAGAACGAGATCAATGCCAAGGACGCCCGCAACCTGCTGAAGAACGGTGTCTACGTGGTCGGAGAAGGCGCGAACATGCCGACTCATGCCGAGGCCGTCAGGCTTTTCCTTGATGCAAAGATCCTGTTCGCTCCGGGCAAAGCCGCCAATGCCGGCGGCGTTGCGGTTTCCGGTCTGGAAATGGCCCAGAACAGCATGCGACTCCCCTGGACCAAACAGGAAGTCGACAAACGGTTGAGCCTCATCATGAAGAACATTCACAGCACCTGCGTGGAATGCGCCGAGCGGTTTGGAACTCCGGGCAACTATGTCAACGGGGCCAACATCGGCGGCTTCCTGAAGGTCGCGGATGCCATGATGGATCAGGGCTTGGTATAAACAAGGCGTTTGCCGTTTTGAAGCCACGGATTGCGGGGATGCCACGGACGGTTTCGTTCGTGAACATGCGTGCAATTCGTGGCTTTTGTTTTATACTGGTACGGGAATCACTATCGTGGCAGAAAAACTAGATCCGCTTTGGATTGAGCACGGATACGGAACGCGCTTTCAGGGTTTCCAGAACCTGATGCGCCACAGAATCAGGGACGTCCTTCTCGTCTCCAGCCTGTATGATCTTTATCTTTTCGAAGAAGACGGCCGCTTCGACGAGCTCATCAGCAACGAATATCAGAGCCTGAACCTGAGCCACACGCCGGAGCTGACACGTGTATCGAGCGCCAAGGAAGCGATCGCGCTGGCGAAAGACGAGCGGCGATTCGATCTCATCCTGACGACGATGCACGTTGAGGACATGACCGCGGTACGGCTGGCGCAACTGGCGAGGGAGGCAGGCATCGAGATTCCCATCATCCTGCTGGCCTACGACAGCCGGGAACTCAAGGACCTCAAGGCGCATAATTACACGGCTGCGTTCGATCGCGTTTTTGTCTGGCAGGGCGATTTCCGGCTCATTGTCAGCATCATTAAGCACCTCGAAGACCGGATGAATGTCGACCACGATACGCGGCTGGTCGGTGTCCAGTCGATCCTGTTCATCGAAGACAACATCCACTACTACTCGACGCTGTTGCCGATTTTGTATACGGAGCTGCTCAGCCAATCCCAAAGGCTGGTATCCGAAGGCATCAACCTCTCGCACAAATTCCTCCGGACCGTGGCGCGGCCGAAGATCCTGTTTTGCCGGACGTATGAGGAAGCCTGGCACTATTTCGAAACGTACAAGGAACACATTCTGGGCATCATCTCGGATATCGACTTTCCGCGCGAAGGGAAGCCCGACCACGGAGCGGGCATCCGGTTTGCGAAAGCGGCGCGGAACGAGAATCCCGAACTGCCCATCATGCTCCAGTCCCTGACGTCGGATTATGAAGCCGAAGCGTTGGCGTTGAACCTGTCGTTCATGCCGAAGGATGCACCCAACCTCGCCCTCCCGCTGCGGCGATTCATGACCGAGTTTTTCAGTTTCGGCGATTTCGTATTCCGGACTCCCGAGGGTCATGAGGTCGGAAGAGCCTCCGACCTGAAGAGTTTACGTGAGCAGCTGCGGTATGTGCCGGAGGCAAGCGTCCGGTATCACGCCGAACGCAATCATTTTTCGAACTGGCTCAAGGCCCGGACCGAATTCTGGCTTGCTCACAAACTTCGGCCGCGCAAGGTTTCGGACTTCCCGACGGTGGATGGGCTGCGCGAGGACTTGATCTCCTCGCTCGGAGCCTATACCCGTTTGCAGCAGCGCGGTCTGATCACGGAATTCAAAAAGGACACGTTCGATCCCGAGACGAGTTTCGCCCGGATCGGAGGCGGATCGTTGGGCGGCAAGGCCCGCGGCCTGGGCTTCCTGAATACACTGATCAACAACTACGAAGTCAGGCGCCAGTTCAAAGGCGTGCAGATAGCCGTTCCTCCCGCGATTGTTCTTGGCGCAGAGCTCTTCGACCGCTTCCTCGATGAAAACAACCTGAGGAAGTTCGCGCTGGAATGCACGGACGATCAGGAGATCACCCGGAGGTTCCTGGAAGCGATTTTCCCCGAAGATATCCTGGGGGACCTGGCGGCGTTTCTGCATCTGATCCGCACGCCCCTCGCGGTCCGCTCTTCGAGCATGCTGGAAGATTCTCAGTACCATCCGTTTGCCGGTGTCTATCAGACCTACATGATTCCCAACGACCACCTGGAGCCCTTCGTACGCCTCGGGCAGCTCGTGACCACGATCAAACGGGTTTATGCCTCGACGTATTACCAGCCGGCGAAAGAGTACTTCAAAGTTACGGACTACCGGCTCGAAGAAGAAAAGATGTCGGTCATCGTTCAGAAAATGGTGGGGAAACAGCACGCGACGCGCTTCTATCCCGATTTTGCGGGAGTGGCGAAGTCATATAATTTTTATCCCGTGCCGCCGCAAAAGCCGCTGGACGGCATTGTCAGCGTAGCGCTGGGTCTCGGCAAGACGATCGTGGACGGCGGCGTTACCGTCCGGTTCTGCCCAAAATACCCCGATCACCTGCTCCAGTTCTTCTCGTCCTCGGAAGCGCTCGCGAACAATCAAAACGAATTTTTCGCGCTCGATTTGAACGCACCGCTAACGCAAACCCTGGAGACGCGCGATACCCTGGTTAAAAACTTCGGCCTCGATGACGCGGAAAGGGATGGAACCCTTTCCGGTCTTGCTTCCACGTACTCGCCCGAAAACGATGCGATGTACGACGGCACCTCAAGATCCGGCATTCGCATCGTGAGCTTTGCACCCGTCCTGCGGAACAAGACCTTCCCGCTTCCCAACATCGTCGAACTTCTGATGGACATGGGCAGTTGGGGGATGGGTTCTCCGGTCGAGATGGAATTCGCCGCAACCCTATCCGTTTCTCCGGAGCAGCCCAAGGAATTTGCACTGCTGCAATTGCGCCCGCTGGGTCTCAGCAAGGAGTCGGATCCCCTGGAAATCGAGGACGTGGCGAGAGACAAGCTGGTCTGCAGGAGCAACCAGGTTCTCGGCCATGGCATCTCGACCGATATTTACGATATCGTGTATGTGGATGTGGAACGCTTCGAGCGTGCAAAGAGCCGTGAAGCAGCCCATGAAGTCATGCTTTTCAACGAAAGCATGACGGCCCAGCACAGGCCCTATCTGCTCATTGGAGTCGGCCGGTGGGGATCCCTCGATCCGTGGCTCGGGATCCCGGTCAAGTGGGACCAGATTTCCGGAGCCAAGGTGATCGTCGAGGCGGGATTCAAAGACATGGAGGTGGATCCGTCCCAGGGATCTCATTTCTTCCACAACATCACTTCGTTTCGCATAAGCTACTTCACGGTCAATTCAATGACCCAGGATGGTTTCGTCGACTGGGAATGGCTGCGCGCAAATCCCGTCGTTGAAGAGAGGACATTTGTGCGCCACATCCGCCTGGCGAAACCGATCGTGGCAAAAGTCGACGGGCATCAGAACAAGGGCATCATTCTTAAACCGGAGTAGGATCTTGGTTGACAACAGCGAAAACAACAAGCCATCAATGCCAACATCTCGCAGGGCCACGGATGCCTGTCCGCACTGCGGTCATGAACTGAGCCCGTGGCAGCAGGTTCTGCTCACCATCGATCGCGCCCTGGTCTGCAAAAACTGCTGGTACCGCATCATCCTCGATATTTCGGAAGATGAGGGCACTCCTCAGCCTTCCCAAGAGAAGGAATGAGCCGATGCAATCCTATAACTCTTTTGAGGTTGCTCAATCCCAGATCAAGGCGGCCGCCGAGCTTTTGAACCTTGACCGTGCAACCCTGGATCTGCTGCTGTGGCCGCAGCGGGAATTCAAGTTCACGCTTCCCGTTAAAATGGACAACGGGGATACGAACATATTTCATGGCTACCGCATTCAACACAATTATGCCCGCGGCCCGGCAAAGGGGGGCATCCGGTTTCACCCGGATGAGACGATCGACACCATCCGCGCTCTCGCCGGCTGGATGACCTGGAAAACGGCCGTCCTCGACCTTCCTCTCGGGGGTGGCAAGGGCGGAGTCGTCTGCGATCCCAGAAAAATGTCCGTGAGAGAGCTCGAAAATACAGCCAGGGCCTACGTTCGGGCCCTATGGCAGCACATCGGCATCGATCGGGATGTGCCGGCGCCCGATGTGTATACGAATCCACAGACGATGGCCTGGATGATGGATGAGTACGAGACGATCACCAACCAGCATCAGCCGGGGGTGATGTCCAACAAGCCGCTGGCGCTCGGAGGAAGCGAAGGCCGCCGCAACGCGACGGCCCGCGGAGGAGTCATTGTGGTGCGGGAAGCCTGCAAGGCATTCGGCGTGGATCCGCGCGGCTCGTTCGCGATCCAGGGGTTCGGCAGCACAGGACAACGCGCCGCCCTCTTCCATCAGGACCTACTGGGCGGCGGGAAACTGATTGCCGTCTCGGATTCGAGCGGAGCCGTCTGCAACAAGCGTGGGATCAATCCCAGAGAATTGGTCAGCCACAAGCTTCGGACTGGGTCCGTAATCGGTTTTACCGGAGCCGGCGCGATAGATCCCAACGATGTTCTGGAACTGGATGTGAGTGTTCTTTACCCGGCCGCGTTGGAAAATGCCATTAACGTCAAAAATGCCAGGCGCATCAAGGCACGCATCGTTTGCGAATTGGCCAACGGACCAACCACGCCGCAGGCCGACACGATCCTTTTCGAAAAGGGAATCCATGTGATTCCCGATATCCTGGCCAACGCCGGAGGAGTCGCCGCTTCTCACCTGGAAATGGTGCAGAATCGGGATTCCTATTATTGGGAAGAGAGCCTTGTTTATGAACGGCTCGATGCGGCCATGACCCGCGCCTATCGCACCGTATATAACGCCGTTCAGGCGCGCAAGGTCCATCCCCGGCTGGGAGCCATGCTGGTCGCAGTTGCCCGCGTGGCCGAAGCCTGCAAATTGCGCGGCTGGGTGTGAGAAAGCATTCAGCTCTCGGCTTTCGGCAAAAAAAGACGAGGTGTTTTCGCTGATCGCCGACAGCGGAGAGCTGACAGCCAATCTCGGGCGTGCTATCGGATTCGTTGTTATCTATGACCGCAAATGTCCCTCTTGTTTTTTTCTATCATCGATTGAACTGCTATAGTTTCAATGCGCTTGCAGGTGCCATCGATAGCGATCCCGCCCTAGCGGACACGGATATTTCCCTGGCTACAACCGGCGATGCCGTGCTGGCTCGTGCGTCGGACGCGGTCAAACGTCACGGCAAGGCGATTGTCGCGCTGTCCCTCATGACCAGCCAGATGGAAGAGATGCGGCAGCTGATTGGAAAACTGCGCACGGGATGCGGGTCGAAAGCCGTGATTCTCGCCGGCGGACCGCATGCCACTGCGTGTCCTGAAGAGGTGCGCGAGGCGGGCGCCGATGTTGTATTCCGGGGAGAGGCTGAATTGAGTTTTCCAGCCGTCCTGCGGGACATATCCGATGGACGCGAGATTCAAGGAGTGCAATCTTCCGCCGACACAGTTTGCCTGGATTCCTTCCTGTCGATTTCCCCAAAGCGGGGCATGTTCGGACCGATCGAAATCACTCGCGGCTGCGCCTTCGCGTGCAGCTATTGCCAGACCTCCCGCATATTCGGCGTAAAGCTGCGCCATCGGGGCATCGACAGCATTGTGCGGCAGGCGGCGGTTCTCCGGTCGGGAAATCGCAAGGTTGTGCGCCTCCTGTCGCCCAATGCATTTTCCTACGGATCTCCGGACGGACGGCAGCTCAACCTGCAGGCGATCCGCGACCTCCTGGCAGCGCTGCGCAAAGCCGTAACCGGCAAAGCGCGCATTCTATTTGCGCACTTTCCTTCGGAAGCGAGACCGGAGCATATCATCCCGGAAACGCTCGATTTGCTGAAGGAATTCGCAGATAACGACGAGATCGTCATCGGCGCACAATCGGGCAGCCGGCGGATGCTGGAGGCATGTCACCGGGCGCACTCTGTCGAACAGGTATTGGCCGCAGTTTCGCTGGCGCGCAAATATGGGTACAAAGTCATCATCGATTTTATCTATGGTCTGCCCGGGGAGAACGAAGCGGACATGCTCGAGAGCGTGAAGGTTATGGAAGAGGTCGTGCGCATGGGCGCACGCATTCACCCGCATATATTCGCACCGCTGCCGCAGACGCCATTCGCCAACGAAAAGCCCGGCAGCATCTCGCCCGCACTCATGGATATCATGGAACGGTTCAAAACCAGTCGCGGAATCTATTACGCAAAGTCGCAACGATAAAGCAGCAAAAATCGGAAGGAGCCAGGAGGTTTTATGAGCAATCAGAGAATATTTACCGACCAGGAACTGAAGGAAATGGGAACGCGGACGCTGGACCTCGTGTTGGAGGCAATCGACGCCGGGAACAAGGAAAAAGCCAAAGATCTTGCGAGCCGGATGTATCAGGAGTTCAACTACCTCCACGACGGCTATGGATTCTGGGTTACAGGCCTTCAGACCTATATCTATAAAAACTACGGAATCGATGCGCTGGAAGAAGCGGAGAGGGAAGCCCATACGATCGAAGCCAAAGTGGTTTTCAAGCCGATTGAAGCAAAGGATCTCCGCTCCCAGGTGGAACAGCTTGCGAAGGGTCTGCGAGGACACCTGCAGCCGATCGCCATTGAAGAAAACGACGAGATGATCACGCTCACCATGCAGCCGTGCGGTTCAGGCGAAAGGATCATCCAAAAAGGCGGGTACGAAGCGGGCTTAGGCAAGGTTGACGAACCCCACCGTATTACATGGGGCATGAAGGACTTTCCTATCTACTGCGTGCACTGTCCAATTATGGAAGCACTGGATATCGAAAACACCGGCAACTTCCGGGTGGTGCATATCGTGACCGAACCGATGTACCACGGAGCCTGCAAGTTTGCCTTTTATAAAAATCCTGCGGATATCCCGGAAGAGTACTTTACCCGGATCGGCAAGAAAAAACCTGTGGCGGGGAAAAACTGAATTCACCATCTCCAACTGG
>Ga0335071_10003649_pt1 | contig 16183 bp, 10 predicted proteins | sample Lox_Sample_15_FD_206724 | JGI IMG/M metagenome (GOLD analysis project Ga0335071, IMG submission 206724) | Soil microbial communities from Loxahatchee National Wildlife Refuge, Florida, United States - Lox_Sample_1.5 | ecosystem: Environmental > Terrestrial > Soil > Wetlands | place: USA... | reverse complement strand
TCACGAAATAGTTGGCTTCCTGCGGCGACGGATAGAAGAAGTACATTTCAGGGACTTTGTACGGCTGCAGGCCCTGCTGCAGTTTCTGATTGGGGAAGTAAAGCCAGAACTCGGCGGCGCGGACGGCGTCGATGGTGTTAAAGGCCGCCATACGGTGATCGCTTTTATGCCAGCGCTCGTACCATTCTCCGGGATCTACACTCAATAGGATGTCGGGACGAATGCGCCGGATGATCGCCGTTGCTTCTTCCGTCAGCTTGGGCTGCGCGGCGTATTCGAGCATGCCGTCGTCATAGCCCATCCACATGATGTTTTCCTTTGGGGTGCCGACCATGGCCTCGGAGACTTCCTCTTCCGCGCGGCGAATGTGGGCCAGCTTCTGCGAGTTCATGTCGGGATCGTAGGAACCCTTGTCGTCGTTCGTATAAATAACGATGTAGATTTTGTTGTGGTTGCGGTTCAGCAGGGCGATGGTGCCTCCGGCGCCGAAGACGTCATCGTCGGGGTGCGGAGTGAACAAAAGAATTGTTTTGTTCTGAACCTGCTCGAGGCGGGTCCCCTGCGCGAAGACGACAGTGGTACTGCAGATTACAGCGAACAGCCAAAGCACGGCAGATTTCATTTGGATTCTCCGTGAGAGTCCTTGGCCAGCCAAGTAAGGTAACGCAAAATCAATTCGAAGTCACCTGTTATCGAAGCGGCGAAAATGGCCAAGTGAAACCTTTTAACTCTTGACAATGACAGCGCAAGCAGTATAACCAATCAGCATCGTCGAAGTTCGCCGTTGTCTTACCGTTGAGACCCGGAGGCGCACATGTCGCTTCGACACTTTGTCCCAGCAGTTGTTTGTTCCTTCATTCTGATCTTTTGTCTTGCCACCTTTTCGTCGGCCCAGGTCGACCGTGGCACGATTGTCGGAACGGTCACGGACCAGGCGGGCGCACGCATCTCGGGTGCACAAGTCATCGTCACGAATGTCGAGACCAACCAACCCACGAGAGTCGTTACGAACGACGAAGGTGCGTTTGCGGCCAATCTGCTGAGAATCGGAACCTACTCGGTATCGGCCGAGAAGGCGGGGTTTCAGACGATTGTGCAGCAGAATGTCGAGGTAGGAGTCAATGAGTCGGTCAAAGTGGACCTGGTCCTGAAGATCGGCTCCGCGTCAGAGAAAGTCGAAGTCACCGCGGCGCCTGCGCTTCTGCAGACCGAACAATCGTCTCTGGGTACGATTGAAACTGAGCGGCGCATCTCTGAGCTTCCGCTGAATGGACGCAACTTTATCCAGTTGGCATATCTGGGGCCGGGCGCGAACGCCGGACAGACTGGAACCAACGTGAGTGGCGGCGTCTTTGAAAACGAACGTGGGAACGAGGCGATTTCGGTCAACGGGCTGCGCGTTTCCAATAACAACTTTCTGCTGAACGGCGTGGACAACAACGAGTTCGGCCTTGGCGGTGTGGTGGTTCTCCCTCCACCGGATGCGATTCAGGAATTCAAGACAGAAGAGAATTCCATGAGCGCCGAATTCGGAAGAGGAGGCGCGGCAGTCAATGTTGTGCTGAAGTCCGGATCGAACCAGATCCACGGCGGAGTTTACGAATTCATCCGCAATGACAAACTCGATGCGGTGAACTATTTCAACGTCGGACAGCAACCGTTCAAGCGGAATCAGTTCGGCGCATTTTTCGGCGGGCCGATCAAGAAGAACAAGACATTTTTCTTTGGAGACTATCAGGGGTCGCGGTTGCGCAATAGCGCGCCGTATGTTTCAACCGTGCCGTTACCGGACGAGAGAACTGGAGACTTCCGGGATCGCCTGCTGCCGTCAAACGATCCGAATAATTTCTTCTCACCCTGCGCGATGGGCAGTCCGTCTGACACATTTAACAAGGGCACGATCTTTGATCCAATTCGCGCTTCAACTTACACGTGCCCTAGCAGCCACGAGACGATCCTTCTGCGGCAACCTATTCCGAACAACATCATTCCTCCGTGTGTGGGAACGACCGGCAGGAGTGCGGCAGGCGGTGGATGCTTGGACCCAGTGGGGCTAAACATCGCGAATTTCTATCCGCAGCCGACCGACCCCACGTCGCTGGCTGACAACTATCTCGCGAACCAAAATGTGGTGAACAATCAGGATTCGTTCGATATCCGGGTGGATCACCGCTTCCGGGAAGCAGACCAGATATTTGCTTCCTATAGTTTCGGCGATGTGCGTAGCCAGAATCCCGGGCCGCTCGGTGTTCCGTGGGGTGGAAACGATTGCTGCCCCAGCGTTAGCAACTCGCGTTCACAGCATCTCGGGATCGGTTACACGCATACGTTCTCGACGAATTTGCTGAACGATTTGCATGGCGGATATTTTCGCTTCGCAGTCAATGCGCTGCCGTTTAACTTCGGCAAGGACCTCGCGACTCAACTCGGCATTCCCAATGCCAATCGTCCGGGATATCCGAACTCGAGTGGCCTGACGAACATCGATGTTGCCGGCATCACGTCTCTCGGTGACTCGCAATGGCTGCCGGAGCACGTCTTTGAAAACATCATTCAAGTCGCGGATGCGGCAACCTGGATGCACGGGAAGCACTCGCTGAAGTTTGGAGCCGATTTCCGGCGCCAGCAGCGGAACTTCTTCCAGTTGTCGAGCCCGCGTGGCTGGTTCGTTTTTGGAGGCGCCTACAGCGCCGACCCCGGCACCACACTAGGTGGCAACGGGATGGCCGATCTTTTGTTGGGTTACGCTGCTTCGAACGAGCAGGATTTTCTGGGTGGGCTGTATCCCACACGCTACTGGGATCTCGCGGAATTCGTGCAAGACGACTGGCACGTTACTCCGAACTTCACGCTGAACATTGGCCTTCGCTACGAAATTGCTTCTCCGGCGAATGGACGCGTTGGAAATTTCGATTTCAACAAAGGGATTGTGGTGACTTCATACGGGGCGGGCGCGGTTTCGCATGCCGGAGTGCAATTTGATAAAAGCGATTGGGCTCCACGAGTAGGGTTCGCGTGGTCTTTACGTCACAATACGGTCGTCCACAGTGCGTTTGGCGTTTTCTACTCGTCCGAGGGAAATATTTTTGACGATCTCGGACTGAACCCGCCCCAACTGGCGTTCTGGGCCAATGCTTATCCTTCCGGCGTGGTTCCCAGTTCGCAGCAATTGATCTCAAACGGATTTCCGGCGGCGGTTCCGGTAGGCTCGGCGACGAACATCCTTGGTCCGGTGAAGACTACAGGTCCCAAGCGGATCATGCCGCGGATCATGGAGTGGAACATCTCAGTTCAGCATCAATTCGCATCGAACTGGATGGGGCAGATCGGATACGTAGGTACTCGCGCTTACCATCTCTGGAATCACGAAGCCAGCGATCTGAACCAGGCTACGCAGCCTCTCGACACCAATTTCTGCGGACCCGATCTAAGCAACTGCGACCAGCCGAACTTCGGCCGACCTTACGCTACGCAGCAGCCGAACATGACGCAGATTCTTCCATTGGACTATCCGCAACTTGAGATGCTGTACAACGCATTTCAGGCGTCTTTGAACAAGCGGTTCGCGAATGGATTTAACTTTCTCGCCGCGTATACATTCGCCAAGAACCTCGGCAATGCAGACGGCAACGTCGGCGGGTTCATCCAGGATAGCTTCCGAGCCGATCTCGAGCACGGCCCGGTTACGCCAGATCTGCGGCACCGGTTCACGCTCAGTTACCTGTATGAGCTTCCCGTCGGGCATGGACGCCACTTCGGCGGCGAGATGAAAGGTGTGTCCGATGCCGTGTTAGGAGGATGGCAGGTCGCGGGCATCACCACCGCCCAGACTGGAGAAGCGATCACTGCCGTCATGTCAACGGATTACAGCAACACCGGAAGCTTCAGCTATCGTCCGGATCAAGTGGCAAATCCGTACAGTTTCTCGTTCAATACCGCGTCACAGGGGATCGACTATCAATGCTCGAATCCGGGGCATCAGACGCTGGATTGCTGGTTTAACCAGGCAGCGTTTGTGACGCCCGCATTGGCGCCAGGCCAGCAGGCCGCGCATATGTACGGGAATTCGAGGATCGGAAATCTACGGGGACCACACCTGGTCGACTTCGACTTCGTGTTGCAGAAGAACTTCAAGATTCATGAGCAGCAACAAGTGCAGTTCCGAGCTGAGTTCTTCAACCTCTTCAATCACCCGAATTTTGGATTGCCGGGAGGTTCCGGACAGATTGCGGTCGACTACCCGGGAGCTGCGGCCATCACGAGTACGGCTACGGACAACCGGCAGGTGGAGTTCGCGCTGAAATACACGTTCTGAGCCTATTGTTTTGTGGTCTCGCGGCAAAGACGTAACGCTGAGATCGCCAGAAATACTGCCGAGGGTGCTGAGGAAAGCTTGAACCACGAAGGACAGTAAGGTTCACGAAGGACTTCCTTCGCATCTGTCAGAACATTCGCCTCTACAGGCTTCCCCGTACTTCCTTTCCACGTGGCGAGAAGGCGAGCATTCTGCGCTGTTTGCTCCACACTCGGATCCATTGCGATAAGGCATAATGGATTCCAAGAAATTACCGTGAGGATACCTATGACTCTGAGTGCCCATTCGATCCGTTGGGCTGTCGCATTGTCCGTTCTTGCCGCCGTGAGCTATGCGGCGGATAGTCCGTTTAAAGATGCACCCGCTTCCGCCAAAGCGATGAAGAATCCTCTTGCTGGTCAGCAAGCTGCCTTTGATGCAGGCAAGACTGTTTATGCGCGCAACTGCCTGTCTTGCCATGGCCGCACGTTGCAGGGCACTGGCAACGTCCCATCATTGGTGGACGGCAAGCTGAAGGGAATCACGCAGGGTGAAATCTTTTGGTTCATCACCAAAGGAGATAAGGACAACGGAATGCCGGCCTGGGGCTTCTTGCCGGAAAACACGCGCTGGCAAGTTGTGAGTTACGTTGAAGGAATCGCCTCGGGCAAGGCAACGCCCCCAACGAGTTCCGCTGCACCTGCGGCATCAAGTACCGCGGCGGTGAAGGATGCGTCCCCGATTGCGCCCTTCACGGACTTCCGCTACGAGAAACCGGGGACGATTCGCAAAATCACGGTGAAAGATCTGCCCGCGCCATATGCGACCAAATCTTCGAGCAACGGCCCTGATGTAGTCGCGCGGCCCGATAACGCATGGCCTGTAACGCTTCCTGGCTTCAAGGTCGAACTCTTTGCCTCTGGTCTTGAGAATCCGCGTCAAATGCGGACCGCTCCGAATGGAGACATTTTTCTCGCTGAGACCGAGCCCGGGCGTATCCTCGTCTTCCGCGGAGTGACCTCTGACGGCAAAGCCGAGCAATCCGCCATCTTCGCCAGCGGTTTGAAACAGCCGTACGGAATTGCCTTCTATCCTCCGGGCCCTGATCCGCAATGGGTCTACATCGGCAACATGGCCTCGGTGGTGCGCTTCCCCTATCACAATGGCGACTTGAAAGCGACGGGAGAACCACAGCATGTCGCCGATCTGCCCGATGGCGGAGGTCACACGACCCGCGCGGTTGATTTCTCGAAGGATGGATCGAAGCTATTTGTGGCTGTCGGTTCGGCCTCAAACGTCGACGATCCAGACACGACTCCCGGAGAGAAGAATCGTGCCGACATCCTTTATTGCGATCCGAACAATTGCCAATTAAAGGTTTATGCCTACGGCATCCGCAATGCGGGTGGAGGCATCCGGGTTAGCCCGCAAACCGGCGAACTGTGGTGCTCGGTGAATGAGCGGGATGCTCTGGGTGACAATCTCGTTCCTGACTACATCACACACGTGCAAGAAGGCGGATTTTACGGCTGGCCGTGGTGGTACATGGGCGATCACCAGGATCCGAGACATAAGGGAAAGCATCCGGAATTGAAGGACAAAGCAATCGTTCCCGATGTCTTGTTACAGCCTCACAACGCTTCCCTGGAGTTTGCTTTCTACGAATCAGATAAGTTTCCTGCGGAATACAAAGGAGACATCTTTGCTGCAGAGCACGGGTCGTGGAACAAGGCTGCCCGCGTGGGATATGAAGTGATACGGGTGCCTCTCCACCAGACTGGACATGCGAGCGGCGAATATGAGGACTTTGTCACCGGCTTTGTGCTGCCCAACGGGCAGGTGTGGGGGAGACCAGTCGGACTCACCGTTGCTCCCGACGGTTCGTTGTTGGTGAGCGATGATGGATCGAACTCGATCTGGAGGGTGAGTTATTCAGGCATATAGTGCTGCCTGACAGCTCAACCATCCTCGGCTTCAAACGCTTAACAACCGCAATTACAAGCACCTCATCCAAGGTTGGTGCTTCGTGAAGCCAATTCGGACAATTTACCGAAGACCTCATCCCGACCCTCTGCAGAGCCAGAGGTTCGAGTAGAGCTGTTTCACGACGTGCTGCAATTGCTGGAGGACAGCCGCATTCCCTATGCGGTCTCCGGTGCTTTTTCGCTGCGGCAACATACTGGTATTTGCCGCTACACAAAAGATCTGGATCTTTTCCTGACGGCCGAAAACTCGACGGCCGCTCTCTGTTGCCTTCGCGCCGCGGGAATGGAATGCGAGGTCAAGGATCCGGTCTGGCTTTCAAAGGCCGTTCGCGATGGATACTTCGTCGACCTGATCACAGGGATGAGCAATGGTCTTATCACGGTTCAAGATTCCTGGATTGAGCGTTCCCGCCCGGCCGTGATCTATGGAGTCGAGACCCGCGTCCTCGCTCCTGAAGAACTGGTCGCCTCCAAGATTTTTGTCGCGAAGCGTGAGCGCTTTGATGGCGCGGATATCGCGCATGTCATCTATGGAACCTACGGCGAGTTCGATTGGAAGCGCGAACTAGAACTTGTTGGCCCGCACTGGGAGATGCTTCTCTGGTCGCTCATGCTGTTTCGTTATGTCTATCCGGCGCAGAGCCATTATGTTCCGTCAGAAATCTGGTGCGACCTGCTGACCCGCTTTGCGCACGAGGTAAAGAATCCGAATCCCAATGCTTTGTTCCGTGGCAGTTTGGTGGACGAAAACATGTTTGCGATTGATGTCGATGAGTGGGAACTCGCCAATCTGCTGAAGGACGCGCGAAAGGTGCGCTTAAAGCAAATCGGACAGTTGAAGGCCAAGTCTGTGAGGAAACGCGCGTGAGAATTGCGGCCAGCGCCGACTTGCACTTCACGCAGACGAGCTATGCAAAGCTGAAGGATCAGTTCGAGCGTGTGCGCGACGAGGCGGACGTTCTGGTACTGGCAGGGGACCTGACGAATTACGGTCAGCCTGATGAAATGGAACCTCTGCTGAATGTGCTGGTGAGGCTACGCTTACCGACAGTCGTGGTGCTTGGCAATCACGACTACGAAAGCGGCAAAGAAGAAGAACTCAAGCGCATGCTCACCGGCGGCGGCATCAAGGTGCTGGATGGCAGTGGCTACGAGCGAGATGGGGTGGGCTTCGCCGGAGCGAAGGGTTTCGTGGGTGGCTTCGGGCGCGGCGTTTTGACGGCTTTCGGAGAGCGCGAGATCAAGGAGTTCGTTCGGGCTTCGGTGGATGAGACCATGAAACTGGAGCGAGGCATTTCGCAGTTGCGGGCCCCGAAGCGCGTCGTGGTGGTGCATTATTCTCCGATTGCCGACACGGTGCAGGGGGAGGCGCCAGAAATTTTTCCGTTTCTGGGGACGTCGCGCATGGCTGAGGTCATCGATCGGCACGGGGCCGATCTGGTTCTGCACGGCCACGCACATCATGGCAAGCCGGATGGGCAGACGCGGGGTGGCGTTCCGGTTCACAATGTCGCGATCTCTTTGTTGCAGGCGCAGACGCCGTCGAGGGTGTACCGGATTTTCGACATGTAGTTGGTGTCAGTGGAAGTCGTGCGAGCTGGTTTCAGCTTTAGTGACGAAGAGCGGTTGCACGCGTTCGGCTTTTACTGAGATGACATTATCCTGATTCTGCAGGATCCCTTCGACAGCCAAGAATCTTTCACTCGTGAGCAGCAGTCGATTTTGATGAAACAGATCCGGATGCACGATGGCGTTTGCTACTCCGGTCTCATCTTCCAGGCTTAAAAATACAAATCCCTTCGCGGTGCCGGGGCGCTGGCGCGTGATGACGCAGCCTCCGATGCGCAGGCGTTTGCCTGTAGGGAGGCTGCGCAATTCGATCGCGCGGCGAATGCCCATCGCATTGAGCCATTCCCGCTTGTACGACATTGGGTGCGGACCGACCGTGAGCCCTGTGCCATGGAAGTCAGCGACCAGGCGTTCTTCGTGATTCATGCGAGCCAGTGGGGATGGGGCGTCTGGCTCGGGCTGTTGCTCGAGCAAGGGGCCGGACGGGCGAACGGCGCGTTCGACTTGCCAGAGAGCGTCGCGGCGGTGGAGGGAATTTCCGATTGCCGTTTTCCGATTGCTGAAGATTTGAATTTTTGATTGTTGATTTTTGATTGTTGATTGTTTCCCGAGTAAGTCCTTTTCAGACTGGTGATTGGCAATCGGAAAGTTTGGAGATTCCTCCGCCCCTCGCTTTCGCTCGGGGGTCGGAATGACAAGGGTCTGACTGGGTACTGAGTACTGGGTACTGGCAACTGAATTCAGAGCGCCGATTTCTGCCAATGTGGTGAGCTCATCTTTGCGCAATTCAGGGACACGCCGTGTTAGATCGTGAATGGAAGTAAAAGGTGCAAGCATGCGCTCGCGTAGAAGGGAACGGGCGGTGTCTTCGCGCAGGCCGCGGACGTAACGCAATCCCATACGGAGCGCGATGGTCTTTCCGTCGTTAGTCGTTAGTCGTTGGTCGTTGGCCTCTGATCCGCCGTCAGGAGTTGAATCGCTATAGCTAATGACCAACGACTGACGACCGGCGACGGTTTCCAGCGTGCAGTTCCATTCCGACTTTGTCACATCGATCGGCAGTAATCTCAAGCCGTGCCGCTGCGCGTCTTTCACGATAGTTGCCGGAGAATAGAATCCCATCGGTTGATTGTTGAGCAATGCTGCAGTGAATGCGGCAAGGTAGTGGCATTTCAGATAGGCGCTTGCGTAAGCGATCAGGGCGAAACTCGCGGCGTGGGATTCTGGGAATCCGTAGAGTGCGAATGATGTGATCGACAAAATAATTTCTTCCTGCGACTTCGGAGGAATTCCGTTCGCCGTCATCCCAGAGCGAAGTTTGGCTTCGATCTCGCGCATGCGCGCTTGCGAGCGCTTGAATCCCATGGCGCGGCGCAGGTCTTCGGCTTCGCCTCCGGTGAAATTCGCGGCGACCATCGCGATGCGCAGCAGCTGTTCCTGGAAGAGAGGGACGCCTAAGGTGCGTTCGAGGATTGGTTTGAGTGACGGGTGCGCATAGGTGACTTCCTGTCGTCCCTGACGGCGTTCTAAAAATGGATTCACCATCTGTCCAACGATTGGTCCGGGACGGATGATTGCAACCTGCACAACGACATCATAGAAACGCACTGGCCTCAGCCGCGGAAGACACGACATCTGCGCGCGGCTTTCGACCTGGAACATCCCGACCGTGTCAGCTTGCTGCAACGTTGAGTAGACCTGCTTGTCGTCGGCAGGTAGATGCGCGAGATCAACTTCCTCGTCGTAGTGATCATGAATCAGTTCGATAGAATCTTTGAGTACCGCCATCATGCCGAGCCCTAGCAGATCGACTTTGATGATGCCCATGTCGGCGCAATCTTCTTTGTCCCATTGCACGACGACGCGATTCGGCATAGATGCGGGCTCGAGCGGGACGACGGAATCGAGTTGTCCCTGGCAGATGACCATGCCGCCAGAGTGCTGTCCGAGATGGCGCGGCATGTCCTGCACGGCGAGGCAGAGTTCGTAATACTTGCGGAGGCGTGGATGCGAGAGATCGAGTCCGGCATCGCGAAAACGACGGTCGAGGGCGTCGTTCTCGTCGCGGAATTCCCAGGTGGCAACCGCGGCGGAAATCTTTGCGAGAGTCTCTGCATCGAATCCCAGAGCCTTGCCCATTTCGCGAGCGGCCATGCGATTGCGATAAGTGATGACGTTCGCGGTCATGGCCGCACCGCGCTCGCCATATTTTCTGTAGAGATACTGGATGACTTTCTCGCGCTCGTCGCCGCTGGGGAGATCGAGATCGATATCCGGCCACTCGCCTCGCTCTTCAGAAAGAAAGCGCTCGAAGAGAAGTTCCATGCCGACGGCATCAACTGCGGTGATGCCGAGCGAGTAGCAAACGGCGCTGTTGGCGGCCGATCCGCGACCTTGCACCAGAATGTTTTCTGCGCGGCAAAAACGGACGAGATCCCAGACGATTAGGAAATATCCGGCGAGCTTGAGCTTTTCGATGAGCTTTAATTCTTTTTCAATTTGCAGTCGCGCCTTGGCCTGCATGTCTTGCGAGGTGCGACCGTAGCGATTACGAAAGCCGATCCAGGCTTGTTCGCGGAGATAGGAATCTATCGTTTCGCCTTCGGGCACGGGATAGCGCGGGAATTCATAGCCGAGATCGTTGAGTGTGAACTCCAGACGGTTTGAAAGTTCGACCGTATTGCTGATTGCCTCAGGGAGATCGGCGAAGAGTTGCTGCATCTCCGAGGGAGTTTTCAGATGGCGCTCCGCGTTGCGCGCAAGAAGTCGTCCGGCTGTGGAGAGAGTTTTGTGATTTCGGATTGCAGTGAACGCATCGCAAAGCTCGCGTGCCTTGGGGATGGCATAGTTCACGCCATTGGTCGCAAGCAGAGGGAGATGGAAGGCGTGTGCGAGATCGATTGCGATGCGGTTCCGCGATTCTTCTTCGCGATGGAAGTGGCGCTGTAGTTCGACGTAGACATTCTTATGTCCGAAGATGCCGATGAGTTGATCAATCGATCGCCTGGCTTCTTCTGTGTCGCCTTGTTTCAAGGCTGCACAGAGTGGGCCTTCATCACCGCCGGTGAGGCAGATGAGTCCATCGGCATGCTCGTGTAATTCGTCGAGAGTAACCGCGCCTTCACCTTTCTTGGCACGCAGCTTCATTTTGGTGATCAGACGGCAGAGATTTTGATAGCCGACGCGGGAGGCGACGAGGAGGGGAAGGCGGAACTGAATTGCGATAGCCGAGTTGCGATAGCCGAGTTTTGTAATTGTTGATTGCTGATTGTTGATTGTTGATTTACCACAGGGCTGTTTTTCATTCGACAATCGGCAATCGGAAATCGGAAATTCACATGGGACTTCCGCCCCGATATGCGCCTTGACCTTTGCTTTGTTCGCTGCCAAGTGAAAACGCGGCGCGCCGTACACGCCGTCAGTATCAAGCAAGGCCATTGCTGGCATGCCGTAATGCGAGCACACGCCGATCAGTTCCTCGGGCAGGGAAGCACCTTCGAGAAAGCTGAATGCGGAGCGGGAGTGAAGCTCAATGAACATTTGGTCATTGGAACTACTCAACACTCATTGCCTAAATGACTAAATGATTCAATGACTAAATTGTTGAATCCATCAGTCATAGGTACCCTCGATGAACCATCCGCCGCCGAGCAGATCGTGCACGAGGCGATAAAACGAGATAGCCTCGCCATTGCGCACGGCGAGATCCCACTCGTCGTGTGACCAGGCATCGCGCTCCCACCAGTCGCCGGAGGAGCGCCACGGGCCGGCTTTCCAGAGCACCTCGCCCTGCACTTCTTTTTTTCTCGGACAATTCAGCCGTGATGGCTGACCGTTCTCGAGAAAAACTTTCACACCCAATGGGGGACGATAGCGGCGCAGCGCGGTAATTGCCGCCTGTGCTTCGCTTGCATCTGGAGTTTGCTTCTGCGGAATCTTCCGCGCAACCTCCGCCACAAACCGACGCATGCGGAATCCTTCGGGATGATGCGTATCGAGCAACTCGAGAGCGCCGACCCGGTTTTCACCGACGATGCCGGCGATGCGCGCGAGGGTGAGTTCCAACTTCTCGGGTTCGGGAGCGGGAGGAAGAAAAAGCCCTCCTTGCGCCGAGCGAGGGCGAGCTGGTTCGGCTGAAAGATGAATTTTCATGATCGGTGCTCCCGGCGGATGTGCATTCAGATCGAGCTGCAGTAGTTTTAAAAACACTTTGGCGTCTAGCATGGGAAGGGGAAGAGAGAGCTTGCGGACAAATTTATTTTGACGATGTGGATAGAAAGATTTTTCTTCAGCGTTCGATAGAAACTTCCCACTTCTCGCAAAAGCGGAGAGAAGTGGGGCATCCAATTTTTCATTTGTGTTAGAAGATCCGTCGCTCTCGCTGGGGATGCCGATATTTTCATAGTCATCGTCTATCCCGGTAAGATTCGATAATTCGAGTGTCAGGCAAAGCTCCTGCGTGGCCAGAGCGCGCGATGCCAGGCGGGCGCATACTTGCTCCAACAGACGATTCAGCAGGAAGGCCAGCGGTTCCAGCAGCACGACCGGCTGCTCGAGCTCCACCGCCTCTTCAAAAATGAGTGGTACTTCGACCGGGACCAGCGTTCGCAAAGTGCCGCCGCGCGCCAGTTGCTGCAGGTATAAGCCGCGCTGTCCGAGACGCTCGCTCAGCGCTATTGCGGGCAGAGCGGCCATCGCGCGCAAGTTTCGGATACCCCATCGTTCCAGCGTTTCAAGCAGATTGCCGGCTGCTTCTTTTTCATCAGCATCCAGCTGCTCCGCAAATAGTACCGACACAAGCAGTGGACCGAGGTGCTCGGCCTCTTTGCCAGACGGAATCACCGTGACTCCGGAAAACCCTCGCGCAGCGAGCAGAGCTGCATCAGGATTCAAAGCGGTTGCGATATTTGCTCTCAGCCCGAACGTGGCTGCGCGCTCGAAGATCGCGCGAGCGATTTCCGGTATAGATCCCAGCAGTGATTCCATTCCGGCGAGGTCGAGCAGAACAGTGTCGCAGGCCGAATCCTCTACACATGGAGAGAACGACTGCGCACAGTCCAGTAAGGCAGCGTGTGCGGAAGCTTCCTGCAGCGGAGAGCGCTGGCGCAATGCAAGCTCCGAGCAGAGTTCTCCCTGGGCTTTGCTCATGCCTGGCGCAATGCCGAGTGCGCCGGCTTTTTCATTGACCGCAATAATTTTTTCAAGCGGAGGCTTGCCTTCGAAAATAGCTACGGCGGAGGCCTGCAGCTCCGGTTCGGCACGAAGTGCGGCCGCGACTGGAAAATTCGGAATGTAGATGCAGGCGAACGGCATAAAACCATTGAGTCATTTAGTCATTTAGCCATTTAATCAATGCTTTCATCCCGCCCAGGCAGCTTGCGTTTCGAACATCACCGATTGCGCTGGCTTTCGCTCCAGCCGCGAGCGAACCATTTCTACGTTGATCTCAAGCCCTGTGAGCAGCTGCGTGTGTGAAGCTGGGGAATCCGAAGACGTAGCATTGAAGTTACGATTTGAACTGAGTACCGAGTACTGAGTACCGAGTGCCGAGAACTGAGAGTTAGGTTGCAACCGCAGCACCAGAGACGAGCAGCTTCCGGCAAGCGGCTGTTGTTCAAGAACCAGCAGCATGGTTGGTTTGTGTTCCACCGCGCGGCGGAAGCGGAACCATGTAGTCAGAGGAATGCGGCGCGCGGCTTGCGGCGGCAAGTCGGCGAGATCCAGCACGATCAACCCGAAGCCGCCGCTTTCCAACAATAAATCTGCGACGCGGAGCACCTGCTCCAGGCGGTGTTCTGATTCACGAGCTTTTTTCTTTTCGAAATCGAGAGCGCTTGATGGGAATCCCAGTTCGCGCGCAGTGGGTATGCGAGCGGAAGATTTCTCGACTATTTGGGATTTTCTGGGAGCATCGTCATGGCATCGCACCCACAGCAGGCGGTCCAGATCGGTCCCGGAAACCGCCACCGATTGCGGATCGAGGGTATCGCTGGCATCGATGAGAGAGCAATATTCTCCCCGGCGTGTGGCGGCGGCCATGGCAGCCAGCATTACCGACGTATGCCCGGAAGATCCGGTTCCATAGATCTCTGTCAGACATCCACGGGGCAGGCCGCCGGTTAAGGCGTCGAGTTCTGCAATCCCGCTTGTGACCATTTCTGGCGCGGGGCGGACAGCCAGGTGGGAAGCGGGCGTCAGGGGAATGGCTGATTGCCGATGGCCGATTTTCGATTGAGAGACGCTGGCGATTACTGATTCCGAAGAAGATGCATGCCTTGCAGGCTTCTTCGGTTCAGCGGCGAGCAGGCACTCCTCGACCTCAGATTCGGCATCAAAAAGAAAAGGGCGGCCCAGGGCCGCCGAAGTGGGAACCACCACGGAAGACATAGAATCCTCAAGATTTCAGGGAACGCCGCGGAAAAGCTGCGGAGGCGGACTGCTTGACTTTCGCTTTTTATTCGCCTAAGGGGATTCTGCTCCCCGGCCCATAGATTGTCAAGCGCCCAAATTCCTTTGGATTAAAATGCTTACGGCGGTGAGGATTCATGTCGATCCTACAAAATGGTGCTTAGCGCCTTTGCCGCGGTTGTCACAAGCTTTTTTATAATCATTGCTTCCATAACGAACAATTCCAAGGCCACAGGAATGGCCGTAATTTTCGCAATTTTTCTTTACTGGAAATTGTGGCTGCTCGCTGCGTTTTGCTTTCTTTTATTCTTTGCAGCGAGCCGGATCGGCAACAAAGTTCTCAAAGGCCTTCTATTCTGGACAACCGCGACCGCGATTTCAGTGCTCGGCTTGAGTTATGTCGCTTTTATTATTTATGTACTTATCTGGGCGCACTTCCAAAACGGATGAGCACTTTCCGATATTTCACTCGCCTTCCGACACTCCCCGCAGGCCCGACATTGACTGAACCTGAATCCGGAAGAATACCGGCTCTATGTCCTGATCCCGCATTTGAATGCGGCGTTCGGCCAATGCATTCAGCCACCAGTGATGTCGCTGCTGCAGCAGGCTGCGAGCGTGGGCCCGTTCTTCCGCGAATTTCGGGTCTGGGAGTTCCTGATACTCTCCATTGGCGATCACGCTGACCCAATCCGACTTGCCCTTAGCTTCGTCGACCTGCAGGCACACCTTCGGGTTGGCCCGCATCCATTCGATTTTTTTCCCAAGGGTAGCGAAGACGTAGATGAAATCCGATTCGTACGCAAAGCCAACTGGAACAACATAAGGTTGGTCATTCATGGAACAGCCAAGCCGCCCTAACGTGATACGCGATAGAACTTCCTGGCACTCTGACTCATTCAATTCCTCAATTCGCATGATGGTCTTTCGCCCTCAGCACAATCTTACCCTTGTGGCGGTAAGCTTGCGACAGCATGCGAAATGAGTGAATGCAATTGGCCTTGAGTGATTGGGTCATTGTGCGATTGAAAAGCAAGGCTCATATTGTTTCATCGCACAATGACTCGATTACCCGATAGTTCGCTGAGAATTGGCCCCGCGATCCGGAAACAAAAACGCGGTTTCTCCCTTTACTCCTGAGAGGCCGCGTCTTCGCCGATCAACCACTATTAGCGCAGATCAGTGTTGCGTCGAGGAAGCCACTGAAAGATCGCTTGCCTGCAGAAAAACCCCAGAGGAATTTTCCGCATCCTGCATCGATCCTTTTTCCGCTCCCGTCTCTGTCGCGGCGTACTTGCTCGCAGGCTGGACGGTCCCAGTGATCGTCACAATATCGCCTTTGTGGACCTGCAAGGCCTTGGCGTTTGCGTTGTCCTGCGGCTTCAGCACCAGAATGCGATGATGGCTGTCGGACCCGATCCAGAAGTTACCGCCTTTATTCGTATCCTGCACCATCACGTTTTTCAGCATTACAGTTTTGCCGACCCAGCTGCCGGGATTCTTGTCGTTGTAGATCACTCCGGGATCGACAAGTTCCTGAGACTGGCCACTGTTATCCATATTGGACTGGCCGTTGTTGGGCATAGTGGCTTGCCCGTTGGCCGGCATGTTCGAGTTGTCTTGCGGAGCGGGAGTGGTCTGTGCGACAGCACCCGCCGTCAGCAACCACCCAAAAACAGCAACGAAGAGCACCAATGATCTCTGAATTCGCATGATTGATCCTCCAAAACACACTTAGATGTTTCGCGTTGGTCGGTGGTTGGTGGCGATCCACAACCGGTTTTTCGTCTGCGTGCTTCCTGCGCCGTCATTCCTGCTTGCTCACTTTGTATTGCCTGCTGCGTCTAACGGCATCGGCACCAGCTCGTGTGCTCGGAATTAGGGACTCCAACTACCTCTCACAATTAGCCGTTCCAGCCCGCAGGGC
>Ga0335071_10003647_pt1 | contig 16184 bp, 17 predicted proteins | sample Lox_Sample_15_FD_206724 | JGI IMG/M metagenome (GOLD analysis project Ga0335071, IMG submission 206724) | Soil microbial communities from Loxahatchee National Wildlife Refuge, Florida, United States - Lox_Sample_1.5 | ecosystem: Environmental > Terrestrial > Soil > Wetlands | place: USA... | reverse complement strand
ACTCCCTGTCCTAATCTTTGTCTAATAGCTTTTCAGAAAGTCGGACATTATTTCGACTGACTTTTTCTCAACAACTTTGTCAAAAATCTTGTCCTTGACTTCTCTGGGAAGCAACTCGATGCTCTTGGTTGTAGCACTATCGAATTTGGCCGTCGGGAATGTCTTGAGTATCTTGTCCCTTTCAGCCTCGTTGGCGTAAACTCGGAGCACTTTCAGGCCGGCCAGCATCTCTTCGGGGAGATCGCCTAATCCGGCCTGTCTCAATTTGTCGTATCTTTCTTCATTAATCCAGATGTTAATGGGGAATTTCTCCTCTGCCATGATATCACCTCCTACTTCATGGGTGGAATTTCGAAAACCGGTATTCTCTTTTCCAGGTATTCATCACCGACGAACGGGGACCCGAATCCGTATTTCTCACCGCACTCCATCATCACGTCAAACACTTCCGGCCTGTAAATGAGGCGCGGCGGCTTTACTCCATCTTGCACGATGCTCCGAATGACGGTCCCGCTGAATTTTTGCCACTCTTTCTTGTGATCGCACAGCCCCTCGGACGTGATCTCACCGCAATGCGGGCAGAACAACCAGTTCATCGAATAAACCGGAACGATGGATAGGTCGTTCTTGACACTCTCCAAAAGGTGATGAGCGTCATATGCGCCGTAGTACGTTCCAACACCCGCGTGATCCCGGCCGTACATATGATGAGTGAGGCCCAAGTTGGCCCTCAGTGCAGCATGAAACACGGCCTCTTTGGGACCTGCATACCTCATGTCCCAGAAGGTAAGTGATGTCATGTGGTTGTGATCGCCAAAATAGCCGGATTTCCTCAACTCATCCTGGGTAAGAATGATGGCTTCGTCGATGTAGTCGCCTTTCCGCTTGTCACCAATAATGGCGTTCACCAAGACTCCCACGAGGGGTTTTTCTATGGGGAGTTCGGCATAGGCTTGGAACCAGGCTCCTTTCATGAGCCATTCGTGTCCTGTATGAGGCACATTCCTTGTTTGGTGGGCCACAATCCTTTCCCAGCCTTTTTCCTTGAATCTCTTCCTCATCTCCAGAGGCGGAATGAAGTACGGATCGTACGGTGGGTTGATCTTCGGACGGTTCACCAGCGTCACTTTGCCCCCGACAAATTTGTCTTTATACTGAAAGGTGCGAGCGCACCCGGGGTGCTTCGGATCATCGGTGCCGTAAACGGCTTTGCACATGGCGTTCTTGTCGTAATCATATATCTCCTCGACCTCCAGAATCGCCATGGGATTGCCGCTGAAAGTGAGCAGAACCGATTGACCCGGCTTCACACCGTAATCGGCTATCTCCTTGTCAGAAAGATCAAATACGATGGGAATGCTCCATACAACCCCGTCCGCCAATCTCATCTTCTTGCAGACAGAGTCTACATCCGCCTTTCCCATGAAGCCCTGAAGAGGCGTGAACCAACCATAAGTTATGTCGATTACTTCATTGGCGAGCTGACTCCGGATCGGAATTTCTTTGAGCCCCTTTATTTTCTGAGCCGCTTCGGCCGGCGCCATGATGCGCTCGACGATTTGTTTGCCACCGTGTCCTATTTCCGCCATATTCTTTCTCCTTTCTATGTGTGGCCTTGAATTTCCCTTTGGTACGAGGAACAGGCGTGTCTCGGCTTCAAGAATCCGCAGCACCCCCTTTATCTGCGGGGTTCTCATCGAATCTCACACTTCTTTGAGAGATGGAATGTTATCGAAGCTGTGAGAGACCGACGCCACCCTTGAAAATACTCAGGTTAGTCAAACTCTGTCAAGCATCAAAACTATAGCGTTCTGAATTATGCAAAAACGCACTTAAGAAAAGAGTTATCGTTGCAGCCATAACATATGGAAAAAGTTGTGTAAATTCAATAGCAACCCGACAAATAGCTTTGCGAATTATTCTTTGCGCCCTCATGAACAAGTCTATTTGCCAAGCAACCTTAAAGCGCCTTTATGGAAAGGAGCATGATTCGGAAAAAAATGAAACTCGCTAGCTTGTGTTTCAACGACGAGCGGTAAGTAGATCGGGGATCTGCCATTTGGCACGAATCGGTCCCATAGGAGAAGGCTCGAACCTCTTGGCTACACGCGTTCGGGTGAGTTCTACAGGTGAGAAGTATGCGAGAGGATTAAACATGTTGTTGGCGACGCGTACCTCCAGATGCAGGTGGGGGCCGGTGGAACGTCCTGAATTACCTACAGACGCGATCTGTTGACCACGGCGCACCTTCTGATTTTTTGTCACTGCCACATTATTGAGATGCGCGTAATACGTGTACACACCCTTGCCGTGATCGATCAGCACTGTGTTACCGTAACTACGAAATCTCTTCCTGCTGCCGGTGAATATCACTCGGCCGTCCGCACAGGCCAGCACGGGAGTATCTATGCCGGCGGCAATGTCCAAACCCCGGTGGAATCGACCCCATCTATGGCCGAAAGGCGAGGCGAGGACGCCTCCCGGGACGGGAAACTTGAGATCAGGTACCGCAGGATCTCTCTCGCCTCTAATAGCATTTGCCAGGGCGCTGGCAGATTGTTTCTTCTCATTCTTGCCCTTTGCCGTGGAGCCGCGCGCGGGTTCCTCGCCGGCATCCAGGAGCGCATATGCGGGCAAAAAGATTGTGTCACCGGTCTTCAATGAGTATGGAGCGAGAATTCTGTTAACCTTGGCCACTGTTGACAGATCCAGCCCGTAAACGTTGCATATATGCTGAAGAGTCTCGTCCGGCCCCACAACGTGAAAAGCGCCTTGTTGGTGAGGATTGCCGGCAGGCGCGCTTTTCGCGGCCGCCTCGGTTTGTTGTTTAGGTATATCTTTTAATTCTGGGTTTTTCTTAACTATTCCAGTGACAGACGAACATGACACGAGCAAAGGGAGGAAGATAGCAGCCAGCCATTTTGATTTGGTATCCATACCTTATACCAACACTTAAATCTGACGCATCACTAGAGCATCCTAACATACTTAAACCTAAAAGTCAATTATAAGGCCTAATGCTCTGTTTTTTAGTTAGTTAATCACAATATCATGTGGCAGTGGCAAAATGTTTATGGTTCTGCGCAACACCAAGAGATGTATCCCTGACGTTCTCACTTCTCACGTTATCTCTAAATCGGAGCACGATCAGCGCGGCCGGGGACTCTCTCCACGGCTTTGGTAAGCGGATAAGTCACCTGTAAATCGTGCGTCCTGACCATACGGGGTGGATAGAGGCCCTGTGGGCACCTCCCGCAATGTCCGGTTCATCGGCATTCAGGTGTGTGTCAAGGCCCTGAAAAATCAAAGATGCCGGTCCCCCGAGCCCATTATCCCGGATCGGTAACGATCCTCCTGTTAAGGCGGGCTTTCCGCTCACGAGCCCGGAGGGACCTTTCGCCACGACATCACCGCACGTAGTCAGAGCGCCATCATTGTAACGATGCATTCTATTGTCCAACCTGACCTGTGGCGGGCTTGCTTTCATCGGACTTCTTGGCCGCCGCTGCATCTTTCGTTGACATCAAACTCCCAATTTGTTGTTTGATGTTACCCAGTTCTGCCTCGTACTCTTTCACCTGCCTGTTAACACTGGTGGTGGAACTCTGCTTGAGGTCCTCAATTTGCCCTTCCAATCTGGCTATGTGTGCGTCAAGCTGCACCCTCTGTCCGAGCAGGCTGTCGACCGAGGCCCTCAGTGTCTTGATCTGAGCATCAAGGTTCATGTCGCTCTGTTGCTTGGCGAGATTAATCTGGCTCTGCATTCTCTCGGCCTTTTGTTCCAGGGCCCGTATCTGAGTCGACACGTCCTGTGCCAGGGCGGTCAGGCAAGAAGCGACGACAACAATCGAACAAACCATCGTCAACACTATCCAGGTCTTCTTCATCGCTCAACTCCTGTTTTCCTGAGTTTTGAGACGCGCACGTCCCGTTGCCTGGGCACTAATATCACACACCGATGGGAATGCAATAATATTTTTACTAATTATCTCATAAATTTTGGAAAAAAATATAAAGTAGATTATTATATATTGTATCTCTTACGGCATTCAGATTGTTTCTCAGACTTTTCCTCTGATCAGATAATTCTGTGGACCGCAGCGGAATTCCCTTGCTATGATTCCATTGGTTCCAGGCCTATTTGGTATAATGCTCCTCTTCATCACTTACGGGTACATCGTGCAAAAGGATGAGTTATGAAGCTTAACTCGTTGACGTTCATTCTGGCTTTGGCCGCGGTTTTGTTCGGTTCGGGGAGCTGCTTGGGCGACAAGCCAAATTCCGGAAACGCTGTTCTGATAATTCAAGGCAAGGTTCTCGACTCGGCGGGCAATCCCCTGGGTGAAGCAAATGTTCTGCCTCATCTCAATGGAAGGCCTTACCTGGGCATAGCACACGATCCCAGCACGGCAAAGATTGAGGCAACGGGGAGAAACGGCCTTTTCAGCGTAGAAATTCACGCGCCGGCCGAGAAGATTAAAGACGGCCACTGGGCCGTCAAAATCACCAGGCCAAGCTTCCGGCCTTCGCAGTTGATCCCGTTAAAAGTGTACGAGGAAGGACCTGATGAAAAGGGCCTCACCCATTTTCTTGCGTATACCGCTTTTTCCATGCAGCGATTCCAGGGGACCGCATTCTGGATTGCGCTGATAGTCTTCTTCGGTGTCTATGTTCTGATAGCTTTTGAAATTGTTCACAGGACGCTGGCAGCGTTTCTTGGCGCGGTTGTGATACTGTTCATCACCCACACATTTGGATACTACAACGAGGCATTCAATGTGCTCACGTATGAACAGGCCCTTCGTGCAGTGGATTGGAACGTCATCTTCCTCCTCATGGGGATGATGATTATCGTGGGTGTGTTGAAGGTCTCCGGCGTTTTTCAATGGCTGGCTTACAAATCCTTCGAGGTGGCCAGGGGCCAGATCTTTCTACTCTCTTCTGCTCTTTGCATAGTTACGGCGACGGTCAGCGCCTTTTTGGATAATGTGACCACCATGCTTCTCCTCACGCCCGTGACAATGGAAATCGCGGTCGTGCTCGGGGTGTCCCCCTTTGTTTTTCTCATTCCTGAGATCCTGGCATCCAACTTCGGAGGTACCGCCACGCTCATCGGCGACCCGCCGAACATCATGATCGGATCGTACGCGGGCATCACTTTCAATGAGTTCGTCATCCATCTTACTCCCGTGGTAATCGTGACAATGGCGGCACAGATCATTTACAACAAATTCGTTTACGGCAAGGACTACCACAGGGCCAAGGTTGAAGACGTGCCAAAGATGATATCTTTTCTTAGAGAGAAGTACAAGATCACCGATGCCAGGATTCTAACCCTTGGCGGGACGGTGCTGCTGGCGGTGATCGGGATGTTCGTCTTTCACGGTGTGTTTCACATGGAGGTGAGCGTTGCGGCCATGTTCGGTGCGGCGCTGATCGTGCTGGTAAGCAAACTGGATATTGTGGAGATGCTGGAGAAAGAGATCGAATGGCCCTCGCTAGTCTTCTTCATTATGTTGTTTATCGTAGTGGGGGCAGCGGAGCAAACGGGCATACTTCAGGTGATAGCGGACTGGATACTCGATGTTTGCCAGGGGAAACTCTGGGTGGCAGTGTTGATAATACTGTGGGTCTCCGGCGTGACTTCGGCTATCGTAGACAATATCCCCTATACCGCGACCATGCTGCCGATAACGCTCTTTCTGACCAAGACGCTGCCGGGGGCCGAAACCGGGGTATTATGGTGGGCGTTGTCTCTGGGGGCCTGTTTTGGAGGCAACGGTACTATCATTGGCGCTTCCGCCAACGTGGTGACCACCGGAATAGCTGAAAAGGCCGGCTACAAGATCACATTTTACGGCTTCATGAAAGAGGCGGCCCCAATAACCCTGATCAGTTTGATCATTTCATCGGTGTTTCTGTTGTTGCGCTACTGAAGCCCGGCAGCGAACCCGGCGTGGAATGAATACTGCGAGAGGTGCGATATGCCCCATTCAATACCTGTTTCAAAACTCATGATTCTTCCGAAGGAATGGCCGGCGATCAGGGCGGACGCTGACGTGTGCACGGCAATCAAGCTGTTAAGGATCGTCACTGATGAGCAGAAGCTGGAACACGGTCATTCAACTCCATTGGTCTTTGACGAGAATTACCAGCTTCTGGGGTTCGTGCATCTGACCGATCTACTAAAAAGCGTGAAGCATCTTTGGGAAAAGCAACTTCAGGCCTGTGAGAATCCCGATGTTTCGCCCCCCGTCAGTGAGCTTGTAGTGCCGTTCGCCGGCTCAGTTCAGCCTGAGGACAGCATTCTCAAGGCCCTTGACATAATGATGGATCACAACATTTCCCTGGTTCCTGTTATGAGCGAGGGCAAATTGCAGGGTCTGGTCAAGCTCTCGGACATATTCAACACTGTGGCCGCACTTCTATTTGATGAAGAGGACCCTGAAGAGCGACACCAATTACTCAGGGACTATCATTTGTGATCAGCGCGCCCACATCCGCAAAAGGGTGCCAGACATGGCCTCAGGACAAGGAGCGATCATTGACCCGCCGATGTGGGTTTCGCCAACATGGATATCAAATCCACCAGCAGGCTGAAGGTCATGCTGCCGCAAGCAATCGCGACACCGTAAGCAAAGGGATAGTAGCTCAGCCGCAAAGTCTCGGACACCTCACCAGTTCTGCGCAGAATTTCCGCATACGCACCGACCTGCCATGCTGCGACGGAAAACAGAATTATCCCGAGAACGAGGCTGATTCCGACGACGATTCTGCGCGAGCCCGGTGAAAAAGTGCTGGAGAGGATGTCAACGGCTATGTGACTCTTCTTGATCTGGGTATACCCCAAAGGCAGGGCAACGGTCAGTGCCCCGAGAAAACTCACCAGTTCGAAAGAGGACGCGAGCGCATGTCCGAACAATCTGAGCACCATGTTAACACACGAGATCAATGTCATAAGAACGAGCGCCAACCCGCCAAGAAAGGTCAGAGCACCATTGAACCACTCATTCACCTTATTAAGTGCTTCCATGCCGGTCCCCTTGAATCCAACGAAAACCAAGAATCATGGGCCTGCAAACAGGCCCGTGGCACCCGAGAGTTCAGACGAATCGGTTCATTTTCCCGAAAACAAAGCGGCACAATCACGTGACGGCCTCTAATACCAATTCGCGTTCAAGTTTGTAGGAAAATCCCCTCTAACCCCCTTTATTAAAGGGGGTAATGGGGGGATTTGAATGCGAATCGGTATAAGATCACCTGTGTCCCCGCCAGCTTCACTTTACTCCTCCGGTACGGGAGAGTTCGGTCTTCAGCTTCGTCAGATCGTCCAATACCTCTTTGCCGTTGATCCCCTCTTTCTGGGTGCGGTCCAAATACTGTTGTATTACCGGTTTTATCTTGGCCGTCCATCTATCCTTTTCTTCTTTAGGGAGAGTGATGAACTCCACTTTTTCCGTTTCTTTCGACCATTCAGAAGCGTCTTTGGCGTGCTTGTCCGCGTATTCACCGGTCCATTTGGATTGTTCTCGACTCAGATCGTCAAAAACCTTCTTCACGTCATCAGGAAGTGATTCCCATTTCTGTTTGTTCATGACCACGGCAAAGGGCACAACCCACAGGTCGCACATGGTAACGAACTTGCAATATTCCGCAAACTTCATGTCCTTCATCACTTCCAACGAACTCACAAGGCCGTGTACCACCGCTTTCTGCAAAGCTTCGGGCACGGCCGACATTGGCATGCCTTCGGGCTGCGCTCCCAAAAGCTTCATGATCTCCACCCCGGTCCCAGCAGCACGCAACTTAAGGCCCTCTAAGTCTTCAAGCTTACGCACCGGTTTCTGAGACATGATGTTGGCCGGAGCGCATGTAAACATCGTGAGGACTTTGACCTGGTCGAATGCCTTAGGTTTGTGTTTCACATACAGATCCCACATAGCAAGGCTGGCAACTTCGGCACTGGGGAACTCCAATGGGAGGTCCATGGCCTCCAGGAACAGAAATCTGCCCGGCTGGTATGCTGTGGCAAGGCACCCGATATCCGCCACACCGCTTACCACCCCGTCGAACATATTCTTCGCGCCCAACAGGGTGCCTCCCGGAAAAGTCTTGACCACCACTTTTCCATTCGTGCGAGCATTCACCTCTTTAGCCCACCTCTCCATCTGAACGCAGGGAAATGTGGGGGCCGGGGGAAAGTTGGCGTAGGTCAGAGTGATGGTCTGCGCGCCGGCCGATGAGACGAGAAATGGCGAGCTGTGGACGGTAGCCAAAAGAAACAACGCGATGGCACAAATCCGCAAAATACTTCGACTCTTCATCTCAAAAACCTCCCGCGATGATGTGGAGCTGTCGGCGGCGGCCCGGCCTTCCTGTCGGTAATTGCCGGTTTTTGTTGCCTCCTTTGAAAGCCCGTTCGGTATGAAACAATATATTATCCTACCTCACGTACGACGGCAGCCATAAGGCCACTTGGGGGTAAAGGATCAGAAGGACCATTGTTATCACGTAAACCGGGATGAACCAGATCACCCCCCGAAAGACCGTCCCAAGGGGGATGTCTCCGCTCATTCCCGCAACCACGTATGCACATATGCCCACCGGCGGAGTTATCGCGCCCAGAGTCGTGACAACGTTAATTATGACCCCGAACCAAATTGGATCGTAACCCAACTTCATGGCCAGAGGGAAAAAAATTGGTATCGAGACCAACAGGAATCCCAGGGCATCCATGACGCACCCTGCTATGCCATAAACAACCAGGATGACCGCCATTATTACCCACGGCTGAACGTTCAGTGTGGCACAGTACTCCGTAATCTGAGTCGGCAGACCGCTCATGGTCAGGAACCGTCCCAGAATCACCGCGCCCGTGACAATTATTATGATCATGCAGGAGACCTTCACGGTGTCTACTATAGAGGCGACAAATCCGGTCCAGCTTATCTTCCTGCGAATCAACGCGATGATAAGGGCGAAGGCGGTCCCCGCTGCGCCTGCCTCTGTGGGGGTGTACCAGCCGAATAAGAGTCCGGACATGACAAGAGAGAAAAGCGCTATCATCTCGAATGCGCCCGGTATGGCCTTGATTTTGTCCAGGACTGAGGTGCGTGGTCCACCCGGTCCGCTTTCGGGACGGAGCAGACAAAGGATATATATAGTAAAACAGAACAGCGCCGTCATGACGAGGCCCGGCACCGTGCTGGCCCAGAACAGTTTTCCGATTGATTGTTCCGTGTAGATTCCATAGACGAGCAGCACCACGCTTGGGGGTATAACCACGCCAAGAGTGGAACCACACGCAATGGAACCGGACATCAGGGCTTTTTCGTAGTTGCGCTTTCTCATTTCAGGGAGCGCGACTGAAGTCATGGTGGCGGCGGTCGCCGTGTTGGATCCACATATGGCTGCAAAACCGGCGCAGGCCAGAATGGTGGCCATGGCGAGGCCCCCCCTGGTCCGCCCCATCCATGTGTAGGCTGTATTGTAAAGACTCTCATTGACCCCGGAATAAAAACAGATTTGGCCCATCCAGACAAACAGTGGAATGACCGTCAAGCCGTAATTGGAAAAGGTTGACCAAACTTCGGTGCCCAACATGGAAAAGGCTGCGGCTGGCGAAGATAGCCACCATATGCCCCCCAGGCCGACCAGGCCCATCGCCACTCCCACCGGTAATTCTATCAAGAACATGAGCAGCATCAGAACAACGATCCCAAGCAAACCAACCATATGCTTCCTCCTTTGAGGATTGCGAGATTCCAGTCGCGATTGAATTACCGGATCTGTTTCATCAGAGCCAAAGTGCCCTGCTGCATGTTGCGGACTCACTCGGTTGGTTTAAGAGATTCCTAGGGCCGGAGCCTTCCCTTGTTGCAGCCGACGGGTCTGCAAAGATTTTTCCCCCACTCACAGTTTTTTCTTTAGTTCGCCGTGCTAATGAATAGCACTGTATAACGCGAAGTGGGCTGAATGTCCATCAATAATGCATGTCATGGACGATTGCCATACCGGGGATGACAGTCTTACGCAGGCGCAACAGAGGTGTCATTACCAGCAGCGCTGCATGCATGAGTTGAGGCGTCTTGACTCAAAATCATTCAGCACCCATCTTAATGACAGAGGTTAGTGTATGTTCGGCGACGAACTCGCAATTCAGGTGTGGGGACTATTGCTCGTAAAGTTAAGGACCGGATTCGGCGCACAGGGCAATTGTTTCATGTTTAACCACTTTCGCGGAGGTCAATGTGGCTGATGTGACGATCCTTGAGGGGAAGAGAATCCTGGCGGTCGACGACGAGAGAGATGTGCTGGATGTGATCCGGGAACAATTGGAAAGCTCGCGCCTGGTCACTGCTTTGGATTTCGGTGCAGCGAGGGAACATCTCGAAAAGGAGGCTTTCGATCTTGTAATTTTGGACATAATGGGAGTGAAGGGCTTTGACCTTCTAGAACTCGCCAGAGAGAAACGGCTCCCAGCAGTGATGCTTACGGCCCACGCACTTACGCCGGAAAGTCTTCAGAGAGCAATAGACAAGGGAGCGGTCTCATTCTTACCAAAAGAAGAAATTGAGAGGCTCACCGAATTGGTCGCGGAGATCTTCGAAGGATTGCGGGAGCAAAAGACACACTGGCCGAAGCTGGTGGAGAGATTGGGTCCGCGGTTCAAAGAGCTATGGGGCGAAATGTGGCATCAGATCGAATTCCCGCGTGACTCCAGGATTTCTTGGTAACAATGACGGGCCTTCCGCTGTTGTGGTATTGATCCATGATAGAAGCAGGCCGAGAAAATCACAGCAGGTCTTAGACCATGCTACAAGCACTTCATGTCTGACTACCTTGGTGGAGGTTGAGATGACTGACCTGACGATTCTTAAGGGCAAGAGAATCCTGGCGGTGGATGATGAGAAAGACGTCCTGGAAGTTATCCAGGAACAATTGGAATCTTCGGTTGTTGTTACTGCCGTGGATTTCAATTCAGCAAAAGAACATCTCGAAAAGGAGACTTTCGATCTTGTAATTTTGGACATAATGGGAGTGAAAGGCTTTGACCTTCTGGATCTCGCCCGAGAAAAAAGGCTGCATGCCGTGATGCTCACGGCCCACGCACTTACCCCGGACAGTCTTCAGAAAGCCATAGACAAAGGGGCGGTCTCATTTTTGCCCAAAGAAGAACTGGAGAGGCTTGCCGAATTGGTCGCGGAGATCTTTGGCGAATTGCAGGAGAAAAGGACGCACTGGCCCAAGCTCGTGGAAAGATTGGGCCCCCGGTTCAAAGAGCTCTGGGGCGAAATGTGGCATGAAATCGAATTTCCGTCTGAACCGAGAATTCCGTATTAAGAGATGGGGCCGAGCGATTCCTTGTTAGGATCATGAAGCGAAGAAACGTCAAAAGGCCGCTTGGCGCAATGGTACGCTGCGAGCGGCCAGTCGATTCCAATCTCTGCTTCGTGGCAATATCTTGAGTTAAAGTAATCTTAAAGGAAAGCCCTCATTTGTGTTTACTTTTTAGAGGCTTGGTGGTAGATATCGTGCCCGATTTGCCTTACAGCGCTTGCCACATAGTGGGCGCGTATGCTGGCTCGACCGGAGTAAACTTCAAGGAGCGGCTTACCGGGTGTATCGTATTCCCAGCCCCCCGTTTTCATGGTCGGCATCACCTCTCGCGGCGATCAATTTGCCTCGCTATATGTCGCGTATCTCAACGAATGGCAAAACCCGCGTTGTTTGCTTCCTGTTATTGCTGAGCGGTATTTTTACAGATTTCTGCTGGGCCGCGTCCGCAATGGGAGAGGACCAATCCGGGCTTATTTATGCGCTCACACATCTTCATCCGGCAGCATATTTTATTCTCTTCCTAATATTCCTTCTGGCATTGGTGAATCTCGTGGCTCAGGGTTCAGTGCCGGTTGAATTTGGGTCGCCTTTGCGCTTCCTGAAGTTACTCGGAAAATTTGACAAAACGGTTTTCAAGACTTCCAAGACTCAATCAGTAAGGCGAAATAAAAGAATTTCCACGCCCATCGGGTCCGGGGGAGGCGGCCTACGTCTCTCAGATCCGGAAAGCACTATTCTTGGCGTGCGTAAGCGCCCAAACCAAGACGGGAGTGGCACTGGGCGGGACATTCCAACGCCATTGGACGGCATAAATCATCCCATGCCTCATTTTGTTTCTCGGACGGCGCCTCAACCCGTTGTTCGTAGGGTCTCCGAAGCTGTCTCCGAAGAGCAATTAAGGACCGAGAGGTTCAAACCTCACTCCACTGTTGAGCTCATATCGCCTGAAGAAAGTGAACGCCGAGAAAAAGAGCAGTTGGTGGTTTCGGGCTTTATTACGGATTCAGAGGGTAAAGGTGTTGAGTCCGTAATCGTGTACCTCACCGACGAGGCCGGCAATCGTCAGGGGCAATCATGCCGGAGCCAGCCCGGCACCGGGGAATTTTGGGTGCGCGCCAGCCAGCCGGGAAAATATGTGCTGCATGCATACAAGCGAGGACACCAGGTCCAAAATCCAGAGTCTCTGAAATTGGCTTTTGAGAGCGGTAAGATTGAAGGGGTAAACTTGCGCATGATTGAAGAACAATGCGCGGTGACCGGGAAGGTCCTTGATGAAAGCCAAGGTGGGTCTGTTTCCGATGTTGAGATTAGATGTATTTGCAAAGCAGGGTCCTTTTCATCTTCAAGCCGGACCGACGCGTCGGGAAGGTTTTACTTTACCGGAGTGCCTATTAACTCGGAATGTGAGCTTGAGGTGCTTGACGCCGACAACACAGTATTGGCCCGGTCTGAAGTCTTTCAGACCATCCAGAAAGGAGAAATTCACCGGGATATAATCATTTCGAAACCTTCCGAGGCCCGAATGGAAATGGTCCCCGAAACAGTCCGCAGATTGGCCCCCAGCCAAAATGAGAACGCGGGCGAACCGAACCCCGAAACTTTCCATCAATCGACAGCCGAAACGTGACAACTCGGAATGCCGTCAGCTTTCACCTCAAAAGTGACCTGAACCGACTACAAAACTCCTTGCTTTGACCTTGCCTTTCACTCGCCCCGCCACCACACGCTTTATTCTCCCTGTCAGCGCGAAGGCGCGTTTCACTATCACGTCCACGACTGCCTTATCCCCCAATAGATCTGTCTTGTTCAGAAACGGTACCACCAGCGCCCTTGCCTCGGCTCCTTTCAGGCCACCATTGGGATCGCTCAACATTTTTGCTATCGACTCGGGTGTAATAGCTCCTCCTTTTCGTAACTTTGTCAGTGTGAGGAATTTCTCAATTCTGAAAACCCATTCTTCGGACGCCGGCTTACCTATACAATCAAGGCCGACTATGGGAATGACAAGGTCAGTAAAATGCGGAATCACCGGTTCCCAAGTTTCCGGCGCTTTTATTGGCCGCCCGGCCGCGCCGTCTGCTTCCAGGATCACTTTATCAGCCTTTTCGAGGCACATGGCGATAACTTCATCCGAGACCCCTTCGACTTTTCCGCTCGCCGAGTTTACAGTTCGACCTACTGTCACGTGGCAGAAACGCGAAAGGTATTCTGGAAGCTCCTTGAGTTCCGGGTCATCCTGGAAAAGCAGCAGACGAGGCGACTGATTAGGCGTCGGAGGTAAGATCTTGGTAGAGGTCGTTGTCACCACTGTTTGGCGACGCGATGAGATTTCACGCGCCAACGCGTACATCAACGATGTCTTGCCGCCGGCTCCGGTCAGGGCGATGACGCGAATACTCGAATCTATGCCAAAACAGTCCAGCAGGAGTACGTTCTTGCTCATCACTTGGGTGCGCAAAAATTATCTCATACGGGTTCGCATTCAAATCCTCCTTTAATAGAGGAGGTCAGAGGGGAATTTCTTGCAGGCATGAACACCAATTGGTATCGGGACGCTCGGGCAGTGATGCATCGGAAGTGCCTCCGAGCGCATCCGGATCAGATCCAGGGAGGCGCTAAACTGTACCTGATCTTGAAAGAGTGAGCGTTCCCTGAAATTATCATAGGACCTTTACAGTTTCCATACTTGTAGAACTGCAGCACGTAGGTGCCCCCGTTTCCTATTTTGTAACACTTGGTTTGTTTGCCCCAAGTCACCCATACTTTGAAATCATCTAATAATTCATAGGGTGGGATACACCTGATATCATATATCTGCACATAAACAAGTCCGATGTGCTCTTCAGGCCAATTAATCAAATACCTAGTGCCACGAGCCCACGTGAGGGCCGGCAGGGTCAGAATTAGAATGATAACGGCAATCCAAAGACAAATCCGTTTCTTCATGACAATTCCTCTCGAACGCAGGGCACTGCTTAGCGAATAGTCAAGACTAATATATCATAATTAACGGCATGTTGAAAGTCTTTTATAATAAATCACATTAATGTATGGGCGGATTAGTCTGGAACTTGTGTCGCGCAGATGATAGATATATTAATCCTCTGAAATTTTGTCCGATTCGTTCATGGTTGCAAGCCTGGCGCTCCGCGTTCCCCGGGAAGCAGTCTCATTTGTCGGGGGCTGAAGATGCGTCGGGTTGCGCCCTGGGAATGGCAGGAATACCCAGGATCTTTCTTGAGAGGAATAGATATGCAGCAACCGCCCGGGAAGAGTTTGGGTAGGTTGCGGGCAGACGCGATCTCGATACTGGATGCGTGTCTGGCTGCGGCGGATTCGGAGGAGGCGGTCAAACGCCATATAACCATCGACAATGGCAACCTGTTTCTAAATGATGATTTACTGATTAGGCGAGGTGATTGGGACAGAATAATAGTGGTAGGCGCGGGAAAGGCCAGCGCTCCCATGGCAAAGGCCCTTGAGGAGATTCTTGGCGACGGAATCGATGGTGGCCTGATTTGTGTGAAATATGGGCACGGAATGGATCTCAAGAAAATTCGGGTTCTTGAAGCCGGTCACCCGGTGCCGGACGCGGCCGGAGAGAATGCGGCTGTCCGAATCGCAGCATTGTTGGAGGCGGCGGGCCCCAGAGACGTCGTCATCTCATGCATATCAGGTGGCGGTTCAGCGCTGTTGCCGGCCCCGGCAGACGGAATCAGTCTGAAAGACAAACAGGATCTCACTGCCAAGTTGTTAGCCGCAGGCGCGGACATCCAGGAAATCAACACGTTGCGTAAGCATGTTTCCCTTACTAAGGGCGGTAACCTTGCTCGGCTGGCTTACCCCGCGTTCGTGGTCAATCTTATGCTTTCAGACGTCATTGGAGATGATCCGGGCACAATAGCGTCTGGGCCATTTGCTCCAGACAGCTCGACGTTTCCGGATGCCTTGAGGATTTTGGAACGGTATGATCTGACGGAAAGCGTCCCCAAGCCGATTATCGACCGAATCCGTTCGGGCGTGGAAGGCTCCATCCAGGATACGGCAAAAGAAGGCGACATCATCTTTAGCAAGGTTCGGAACGTGATCGTGGGAAGCAACATCTTATCGCTGCTTGCAGGACAAAAGAAGGCCAAGGCGCTAGGCTATAATACGATAATACTCTCATCCTCGATTCAAGGTGACACGCGGGAAGCGGCAGGCTTTCATTACTCCCTTGCAAGTGAGGTCCGCGCCACAGGCAATCCGGCTCAGCCGCCGGCATGCCTTCTTAGCGGGGGCGAAACAACCGTGAAGCTTAAAGGAAGCGGTCTCGGGGGGCGCAATCAGGAGTTTGCTCTATCTCTGGTGAAAAGGGCGGCCAAATTACCGGGTACACTGTTCCTCAGTGCGGGCACCGACGGCTCGGACGGCCCAACGGACGCGGCCGGCGCGGTGGCAGACACCGACTCTCTTTCACGGGCCTCTTCAGGCCATCTCGACCCTGATACGTTTCTTGAGAATAATGATTCGTACCATTTTTTTCAGAAGCTTGGGGACCTGGTTATCACCGGGCCGACTCGTACGAACGTGATGGACGTGCGAATTATTCTGGTGGCTTCTTAGGTTGTCCCGGGATCCGAGAAGAGGGAACTGATATGACGGAAGAGCCTGGATTCAAGCACAGAGGCCAGCGGTGGGTATTGGTGGCGCTCAGCATACTGCCGAACGTTACCGGAGCAATCTTGACCTTCATTTATTTCACGTTCATCGAATCCGGCCTCCGGCCTGAAGGGTGGAGCTTTGATTACAGGACCAGTATCCTGTTTTTCCTGATTATTATGGGCATAGTGTTCGCGGGAACC
>Ga0335071_10003646_pt1 | contig 16184 bp, 12 predicted proteins | sample Lox_Sample_15_FD_206724 | JGI IMG/M metagenome (GOLD analysis project Ga0335071, IMG submission 206724) | Soil microbial communities from Loxahatchee National Wildlife Refuge, Florida, United States - Lox_Sample_1.5 | ecosystem: Environmental > Terrestrial > Soil > Wetlands | place: USA... | reverse complement strand
CTCCTCGGCCACGCCAGCCTCTCCACCACGCAGCAGTACACCGCCGTGTCGGCCGAGCGGCTGTTCGAGGTCTACGACCGCGCGCACCCCCGCGCCCACAAGCCCCGGCGTAGTTCGAGAGGTCGCCTGTGAGCTCCTCCGTCCACTCCACCACCGTGCTCGGCGTGCTGCGCGACGGGCGGCTCGCGCTCGCGGCCGACGGACAGGTGACGATCGGGCAGACGGCCGTGAAGCACGGCGCGCTCAAGGTGCGGCTCGCCGCCAAGGGGCGCGCCGCGGTCGGCTTCGCGGGCGGCGCGGCCGACGGCCTCGCGCTCACCGAGCGGCTGGAGGCGAAGCTCGACGCGCACGGCGGCAACGTGCGCCGCGCGGCCGTCGAGCTGGCCAAGGAGTGGCGAACCGACCGCGCGCTGCGCCGGCTCGAGGCGATGCTGCTGGTCGGGGATCCGAGCGCCGTGCTGGTCGTGTCGGGCAACGGCGACGTGCTGGAGCCGGACGACGGGATCGCCGCGATCGGATCGGGGGGGCCCTACGCGCTCGCCGCGGCGCGCGCGCTGCTGCGCCGCTCGGCGCTCGGCGCCGAGGCGATCGCGCGCGAGGCGCTCGGGATCGCCGCCGAGATCTGCATCTACACCAACGACCGCATCGAGGTGGTGACGCTTCCGTGAGCGAGGTCCGCACCTTCACGCCGCGCGAGATCGTCTCGGAGCTCGACCGCTACGTGGTCGGCCAGCGCGAGGCGAAGCGCGCGGTCGCCATCGCGCTGCGCAATCGGTGGCGCCGGCAGCAGGTCGCGGAGGACCTGCGCGACGAGATCGCGCCGAAGAACATCATCATGATCGGACCCACGGGGGTCGGCAAGACCGAGATCGCGCGGCGCCTGGCGCGGCTCGCGCAGGCGCCGTTCCTGAAGGTCGAAGCCTCCAAGTTCACCGAGGTCGGCTACGTGGGTCGCGACGTCGAGTCGATCGTGCGCGACCTGACCGAGCTCTCGGTGAAGATGGTCGCGGAGGAGGAGCGGCGCGCCGTGCGCGCCAAGGCGGACGAGCGCGCCGAGGAGCGGCTCCTCGACGCGCTGCTCCCGGCCGCGCCCTCGACGCTGCCCGACCCCGCACCGCCCCGGCTGGAGGCCGGCGCTGCCGCGCGCCCGGAGGGTGGCACCCCCGACACGCGCGAGAAGCTGCGCCGCATGCTCCGCCAGGGGCTCTTCGACGAGCGCGAGATCGACGTCGAGGTGGCCGACGCCGGCGGCGCGCCGTCCCTCTCGATCTTCACTCCGCAGGGCGTCGAGGAGATGGGCGTCCAGTTCAAGGACCTGCTCGGCAACCTGTTCCCCAAGCGCACGCGGCGGCGGCGGATGAAGATCCCGCAGGCGCGCGAGGCCTTCGCGGCGGAGGAGGCGGCGCGGCTGGTCGACATGGATCGGGTGCGCGAGCTCGCGATCGAGCGGGTCGAGCAGGCCGGCATCGTGTTCATCGACGAGATCGACAAGATCGCGAGCGCCGGCGGCGCCGGCCGCGCGGGTCCGGACGTGTCGCGAGAGGGCGTGCAGCGCGATTTGCTGCCGATCGTCGAGGGCTCGACCGTGCAGACCAAGCACGGGGCCGTGCGGACTGACCACGTGCTGTTCATCGCGGCCGGGGCGTTCCACGTCGCCAAGCCGTCGGACCTGATCCCGGAGCTCCAGGGGCGATTCCCGATCCGCGTCGAGCTCGCGAGCCTCTCGCAGGAGGACTTCGTCCGCATCCTCACCGAGCCCGACAACTCGCTGGTGCGGCAGTACGTGGCGCTGCTCGCCACCGAGGATGTGCATCTCGACTTCCGCGACGACGGCGTGCGCGCGCTCGCCCAGATCGCTGCGGCGGTGAACGCGCGCACCGACGACATCGGCGCCCGGCGCCTGCACACCGTGATGGAGCGGCTGCTCGACGCCATCAGCTTCGACGCGCCCGACCTGGGCGGCAAGCGGATCACGATCGACGAGGCCTTCGTGCTGCAGCGGCTCGGCGACCTGGCGCGCGACGAGGACCTCTCGCGCTACATCCTGTGATCGCCCAACATCTCCCCGCCGACCGAGGATTCGAGCCCCCCGAGGAGCCATGCGAGTGACGCCGAACGGCACCCCGAACGCGACCTCGACCCGTGTGCTGGTGGTGGACGACGAGCGCTTCTTCCGCGAGGCGATCCGCGAGGTGCTGGAGGGCGACGGCATCACGTGCCGCCTCGCGCAGAACGCGGCCGAGGCGCTCGAGGCGGCGAGCGATCCCGCGATCGGGGTCGCGGTGCTCGACATCCAGCTCCCCGACCGGAGCGGCCTCGAGGTGCTGCGCGCGCTGCGCGAGCGGCGGCCCGAGCTGCGCGTGGTCATGCTCTCGGCGCACACCGACCAGGAGTACGTGCTCGAGGCGCTGCGGCTCGGCGCCTGCGACTACCTCGCGAAGCCGCTGCACGAGGAGGAGATGCGGCTCTCGGTGCGCCGCGCGCTCGACTCCTTCGCGCTGGCCGCCCGCTGGAACGCGCTGCACGGCCGGGTCGGCGCGCTCGCGGGCGAGGTCGAGCGGCTCCTCGGCGCGGAGGGCGACGGCGAGGGCGCCTCGCTGCCGGCGCGCCTGGCCGAGGCCGCCGGCCGACTCCTCGACGCCAGCAAGACGTCGGTGCTGCTGCGCGACCCGAGCGGCGACCAGCTCCGGGTGGCCGCGGTGACCGGCCGCAAGCTCGCTGCCGAGGAACTCGACGCGGTGCCGATCGGCGGCGGCGTGGCCGGGCAGGCGGTGGCCCGCGGCGAGCCGATCCTGGTCGCCGACGCCGGCACGGATCCGCGCTTCGCCACGCCAGCGGCGGACCGCTACGAGAGCTCGTCGTTCGTCGTGATGCCGCTCGGTGTCGGCCCGGAGCGCTTCGGCGCGCTCTGCGCCACCGACCGCCGCGGCGGCGCGCGCTTCGGCGAGGACGACGTCGTGCTCCTGCGGCTGCTGAGCCTCGCGCTCTCCCCGCTCCTCGACCCGAGCCGCCCGTCCACGTCTCCTCCGGGGCAATTGGATCGTCTGGATCATCCCGCAAGCGGCGCCGAAGGCGCCGCGCGCAGCGAGGCGAAGCCGAGCGAAGTCAACAGACGTGCAACAGCTCAGCAACCCGATCGGCCGCAGGCCGATCCGTCGGGACTTGCTGCAGCAGCTCAGCAACCCGCCCTCGAATCCCAGCTCGCCGGTGCCGTGTGCGAGGCGATGACCGCGGAGCTGGCGCCCGAGCGCGTCCTCCGCGCCGCGCTGCGTGCCGTCGCCGAGACGCTGCCGGCGGCTCCCGTCTCGGTGTACCTGCTCGACGCGCCGAGCGGCGAGCTGCGGCGCGAGGCGCAGTGGGACGCGGGTGGGCCGGCCGATCGCGCCTCGCTGCCGAGCGCGTCCGGCCTCACCGGCGCCGTCTTCGAGAGCGGCGAGCCGCTCGCCAGCCAGCAGTCTGCCGACGACCCGCGCTTCGATCCCGGTGTCGACACGCCCGAGGGCGGAGCGGACGGATCGCTGCTGCTGCTCCCGCTGCGCTTCCGCGGCAAGACGCTCGGCGTCTTCCGCGCCTTCGGGGAGCGCGCGGCTGCGGCCTCGCCGCAGACGCAGCAGGTGCTCGGCGCGGCGCTCTCGGCGGCGGTGCGCAACGCGCTCCTCTACCGTAGCCTCGTCGAGTCGATCGAGGAGGTGGCACAGGTGCGCAAGGAGAGCGCCGGAGACGAGCACGGCTGATGGTGCAGGCGCTGATCGACAAGGCGCGCGTCCTGATCGAAGCCCTGCCCTACATGCGCCGCTTCCTCGACAAGACCATCGTCATCAAGTACGGCGGCGCCGCGATGAAGGACGCCGAGCTGCGTGCGTCGTTCGCGGTCGACGTCGTGCTCCTGAAGCACATCGGGGTGCGGCCGGTGATCGTGCACGGCGGGGGCCCGCAGATCGGCGCCACGCTCGAGCGCCTCGGCAAGGAGTCGCGTTTCGTCGACGGCTTGCGCGTCACCGACGACGAGACCATGGACGTCGTCGAGATGGTGCTCGGCGGCAAGGTGAACCGCGAGATCGTCGCGCTGGTCCAGCGCGGCGGCGGCAAGGCGGTCGGGCTCACGGGCAGCGACGGCGACATGCTGCGCGTGAAGCGCCGCCTGCGGGACGGCCGCGACATCGGGCGCGTCGGCGAGGTCACCGCGGTGGACGCAGACGCCATCACGGCGGTCGCGGACGCCGGCTTCGTCCCGGTGATCGCACCGATCGGCGTCGGCACCGACGGGCTCACCTACAACGTCAACGCCGACGAGGCGGCGGGTGCAATCGCCCAGGCGCTCGGCGCGGAGAAGCTGATCCTGCTCACCGACGTGGAGGGCGTTCTCGGCCCCGACGGCGCGCTCCTGCCCGAGCTCTCGCGCGAGGAGGCGCGCAAGCTGATCGCCGAGGGCGTAATCCGCGGCGGGATGATCCCCAAGGTCGAGTGCTGTCTCGCCGCCCTCGCCGGCGGCGTCCCGCGTGCCCACGTGATCGACGGCCGCGTCGTGCACGCGGTGCTGCTCGAGATCTTTACCGATCGCGGCGTGGGGACCCTGATCACGCGATGAGCGCGCCGAAGGACTTCGTCTCCCTGGCGGACTGGCCCGCCGAGGAGCTGCGCGGAATGCTGGCCCGCGCGCACGAGCTGAAGCGCCTGTACCGCCGCGGCGAGTCGCCGCAGACGCTGCGCGGGCGGACGCTGGCCATGTACTTCGAGAAGCCCTCGCTGCGCACCCACGTCACCTTCGAGGCCGGCATGACCCAGCTCGGCGGCCACGCCATCCTGCTCCGCCCCGAGCAGGTCGGCATCGGCACGCGCGAGTCGGCCGCCGACGTGGCGCGCAATCTCTCGCGCTGGGTGCACGGCATCCTGGCGCGCACCTACGACCACGCGCTGGTCGAGGAGCTCGCCGGGGCCGCGGCGATTCCCGTGATCAACGGCCTCACCGATCTCCTGCACCCCTGCCAGGCGATGGCCGACCTCCAGACAGTGACCGAGCGCGCGGACCTGGCGCGGGTCGCGGTTGCCTACGTGGGCGACGGCAACAACGTCGCCAACTCGCTGCTGAACGCCTTCGCGGTCCTCGGCGGCGAGCTCCGCCTGGCGACGCCGGCCTCGCACCAGCCGGCGCAGCAGGTGCGCCGGCGCGCGCTCGAGCTGGCCGCCGCCAGCGGAGCGCGGATCCGCTGGACCGACGACCCGGTCGACGCCGTGAAGGGCGCGCACTTCGTCTACACCGACGTGTGGACGAGCATGGGGCAGGAGGCGGAGTCGGAGCGCCGCAGGGCGCTGTTCGAGCCGTTCCAGGTCAACCAGCGCCTCCTGCGGCACGCGCCCGACGCCTGGGTGATGCACTGCCTCCCTGCGCACCGCGGCGAGGAGATCACCGACGACGTGCTCGACGGGCCGCGCAGCATCGTCTTCGACCAGGCCGAGAACCGCCTGCACGCCCAGAAGGCGATCCTCGAGCGCCTGCTGGCCCCCGTCCGCTAGCCACCGTTCGAGCGCCGGGCTCGTTTCCCCAGGGGGCTCCCCTCGGCCGGCTGCGCGCTCAGCTTCCCGACAGGGCGGCCGATGAGGACGAGACCGGTCCATTGGGTCGCAGGTGACCGGTACATCGGCCGGTCGGGGCGGAGGCGATGCAGGTCGGAGGCAAGAACGCGCCGGAGCGGATTCCGCGTCTGGGTCCCGGGGTGGATCCGGCGCGGCTCGCGCTCACCCCGGCGGAGGGATACCTGCTGTCGCGAATCGATGGTCGCACCTCCTGGAGCGAGCTGCGCCAGATCGGCGGCCTCCCGCCCGCCGAGGTCGAGCGCTGCCTCGGGCGCTGGCTGTCGGAGGGCGTCCTGGTGGTGTCGGCGGCGCCGCAGGCGCGCGAGAGCAAGGCGGCGCCGGGCCGCGAGCCGGCCCCCGCGCGTCGACCCGCTCCGTCGATCGCCGGCCGCCCAGAGCTCGATCCGAGCCTCGACATCCCGCTCGAGCTGCAGCGCCGCATCCTCGAGTTCGGCGAGCGCCTCGACGCGCCCTACCACGAGATCCTCGGCGTCCCGCGCGACGCCGACCGCAAGGCCCTGCGCCACGCGTACTTCCAGCTCTCGAAGGAGCTCCACCCCGACCGCTACTTCCGGCGCAACCTCGGCCCCTTCGCGAAGCGCCTCGAGCGCGTCTTCGGCAGGGTGGTCGAGGCGTACGAGCTCCTGTCCGATCCGACCGCGCGCGCGGAGATCGAGCGCTCGCTGGCGGCCGCGGCGCCCGCCAACGCGACGCCGCAGGCATCGCCCGCGGCCGCGGCGGCCGAGGCGGCGCCCGAGCGCGCCGGGACACCGCCGCCGCGACGCCGTCCGCACGTCTTCTCGGTGCCATCGCGCATGCTGAAGGAGCGCAAGGCGCGGGCCAAGCGCTTCTTCGAGAGCGGCATGGCCGCCTACGGGGCGGGGCGCTGGCTCGAGGCCGCGGGCGCGGTGCGGCTCGCCATCGCCCACGATCCGTGGAACGCGGCCTACAAGGAGCAGTTCGTCGAGGTCCACCGCCGGGCGCACGACGAGCGCGCGAAGCAGCTCGTCAAGGAGGCCGAGAGCGCCCTCGAGCTGCGCGACTACGCCTCGGCGCTGCGCAGCTTCGAGGAGGCGCTGCAGGACCGGCCGCACGACGCCGACCTGCTGCGGCGCGCGGCGCGGCTCTCCTTCGCATCGGGAGGCGACCTGCGCCAGGCCAAGGAGTGGGCCGCGGCGGCGGTCGAGATCGAGCCGCGCGACGCCGCTGCGCACCGCCTGCTGGGACAGATCTTCAAGGCCGCCGGCCTCGAGGCCAACGCGCGCCGTGAGCTCGAGATCGCGCTGGAGCTGGATCCGAAGGACGAGGAGGCGCGCGCCGAGCTTCGCGCCTCGGGTCCGCTGCAGGCGCTCCGCCGTCTGGGAGGGAAGCGATGGGTCGGGTGATCGGGATCGATCTCGGGACCACCAACTCGTGCGTGGCCGTCGTGGACAACGGCCAGCCCGTGGTGATCCCGAACACGGGTGGCTACAAGACCACCCCGTCGATGTTCGCGCTGGCCGAGGACGGCAAGCGTCTGGTGGGCCACCTCGCCAAGCGCCAGGCGATCACGAACGCGCGCAACACGGTCTACGCCTCGAAGCGGCTGATCGGGCGCCGCTTCGACTCCGAGGAGGTGCGGCGCGCCATCGAGCTGTGCCCGTACGAGATCCTCGAGGGACCCAACCAGGACCCGCGCGTGCGGCTCGGCGACAAGGTCTTCACCTGCCCGGAGATCGCGGCGATCATCCTGCGCGAGATGAAGCGGGTGGCCCAGGAGCACCTGGGCGAGCCGGTGCGCGAGGCCGTCATCACGGTGCCCGCGCACTTCAACGACGCGCAGCGGCAGTCGACCAAGGACGCCGGCAAGATCGCCGGGCTCGAGGTGCTGCGCATCATCAACGAGCCGACTGCGGCCGCGCTCGCCTACGGCTTCGGTCGCAAGCCGTCCGACGAGACGGTCCTGGTCTACGACCTCGGCGGCGGCACCTTCGACGTCTCGATCCTCGAGATGGGCGAGGGCGTGCTCGAGGTGCTCGCCACGGCGGGCGACACCTTCCTCGGCGGCGAGGACTTCGACCGCCGCGTGGTGAACCACCTGCTCGAGCAGTTCGAGGCGAGCGAGGGCATCGACCTGCGCTCGGAGCCGATGGCGCTGCAGCGGCTCAAGGACGCCGCGGAGAAGGCCAAGTGCGACCTCTCCGTCGCGGTGCAGACCGAGGTCAACCTCCCGTTCATCGCGAGCGACGCCAACGGCCCGCGCCACCTCTCGGTGGTGCTGCAGCGCGAGACGCTCGAGCGGCTCGTGGTCGACATCGTCGACCGCACGATGGAGACGGTGCGGCTGTGCCTGGCCGACGCCGGCCTCACGGCACAGCAGGTCGACCAGGTGATCCTGGTGGGCGGGCAGTCGCGCATGCCGCTGGTGCAGGAGCGGGTCGCCGAGTTCTTCGGCAAGCGGCCGCACAAGGGCGTGAACCCCGACGAGGTGGTGGCGATCGGCGCCTCGATCCAGGCCGAGATGCTGCTGTCGCAGGAGCAGAACATGCTGCTGCTCGACGTGACGCCGCTCTCGCTCGGCATCGGCACGTACGGCGGGCACTTCGCCAAGCTGATCGAGCGCAACACCACGCTCCCGGTGCGCCGTGCGCACGTCTTCACCACCACGCGCGACAACCAGACCGCGGTGAAGATCCGCGTGCTGCAGGGCGAGAGCGATGTCGCGGAGGAGAACGACCTGCTCGGCGAGTTCATCCTGTCGGGCATCCGCGAGGCGCGCAAGGGCGAGCCGGAGATCGAGGTCTCGTTCGACATCGACACCAACGGCATCGTGTCGGTGTCGGCGCGCGACCTGGCCACCGGGCGCGAGCAGTCGATCACCGTGAATGCCACCGGCACGCTCTCCGACGAGGAGATCCAGCGCATCATCGACGACAACGAGCTGTACGAGATCCAGTTCAAGCAGTGAGCGTCGGCTAGGGGACGGGCTCGGGCGCCGTCCACCGGCCGTCGCCGTCGGCGTCGACGAAGATCGGGTTGGTGAACGCGAAGGGCGTGAAGCCCGGCAGGCGGGCGGCCACCAGCGGCAAGGCGGTCGATCCCTCTTGCGCAGCCGCAACTCCGGCCGCGAGCGCCAGGCCGAGACCCAGCGCCGATGCCCCCCGCCTCATCCGCTGCCTCCGCGCAGGCGGCAGCGTAGCGCCCCGGCCGGGGCGCTCGGTTAGACTGCGACGCCAGAGGAGACCGCTGCGATGAGCGCCGTGCGACGCGTCTGCCTCGCCTACAGCGGCGGGCTCGATACCTCGGTGATCCTGAAGTGGCTGATCGAGCGCCACGGCTGCGAGGTGGTCGCGTTCTGCCTCGACGTCGGCCAGGAGGAGGAGCTCGACGGCCTGCCCGAGAAGGCAAAGGCCACGGGCGCGATCGACTGCGTGGTGCGCGACGCGCGCGAGGAGTTCGCGCGCGACTTCGTCTTCCCCGCCATCCGCGGCAACGCCGTCTACGAGGGCTCGTACCTGCTCGGCACCTCGCTGGCGCGCCCGCTGATCGCCAAGCACCAGATCGAGGTCGCGCGCGAGACCGGCTGCGACGCCGTCGCCCACGGCGCCACCGGCAAGGGCAACGACCAGGTGCGCTTCGAGCTGGCGTACCGCGCGCTGGCGCCCGAGCTGCGCGTGATCGCGCCGTGGCGCGAGTGGGACCTGCGCTCCCGCACCGACTGCATGGCGTACGCGCAGAAGCACGGCATCCCGGTCTCGGCGACGCTCACGAAGCCCTACTCGATGGACCGGAACCTGATGCACATCTCCTACGAGGGCGGCATCCTCGAGGATCCGTGGCGCGCGCCCGACGAGTCGATGTTCCTGTGGACGGCGGCGCCCGAGAAGGCGCCGGACCAGGCGCAGGAGATCCGGGTCGGCTTCGAGCGCGGGACGCCGATCGCGCTCGACGGCGAGACGCTGTCGCCCGCCGTTCTGCTGGACCGCCTCAACAAGACCGCCGGTCGCCACGGCGTCGGCCGGGTCGACCTGGTCGAGAACCGCTTCGTCGGGATGAAGTCGCGCGGGGTGTACGAGACGCCCGGCGGCACCGTGCTGCACCTCGCGCACCGGGCCGTCGAGTCGATCACGCTCGACCGCGAGGTGATGCACGAGCGCGACCGCCTGGCGCCGCGCTTCGCGGAGCTCATCTACAACGGCTTCTGGTTCGCGCCGGAGATGCGCTTCCTGCGCGCTGCGATCGAGCAGTCCCAGGAGAACGTGACCGGCGAGGCGCGCGTCCGGCTCTTCAAGGGCGCGGCCGCGGTCACCGGCCGTCGCTCTCCGGTGTCGCTCTTCGACGCCGACCTCTCGACGTTCGAGGACTCCGCCACCGACTACCGGCAGGCCGACGCCACCGGCTTCATCCGCCTGCAGGGCCTGCGCCTCCGCCCGCGCCGCTGAGCGGAGCGCCGCGCGCGGAGCCGTCGCGCTCCGCCAGGAAGCGCAGCAGATACGGAACGCTGATGCGCATCAGGTCCGCCTGCGGGTCGAGGAATTCCCCGAGCCCGAACAGGAAGGAGAGCGTCTTCGCGTAGAGCAGCAGCTCGTTCGGAAGCTGCAGCCCCGGGGTCTCCGCGAGCAGCCGCTTCGCCTCGTCCTTCAGCCCCAGCACCTGCGCCCCGCCCAGGCCGAGCAAGGCGCCCTCGCGCCGGATGCGCTCGAACATCGAGACGACGGCCGCCTGCACCCCGTCGCGCGCGCCGGCCGCGATCATGTTCATCCGCTCCATCGCGTCGACGAACCCGCCGACGTCCTGGCGCAGCAGCGCGTGGATGCCGCCGCGCATCTCGCGGCGCAGCCGCGGCGACAAGCGCTTCGAGAGGCCGAAGTCGACGAACAGCACCCGCGGGCGCACGGCCACTTCGTCGTCGTCGACGACGAACAGATTCCCCGGATGCGGGTCGGCGTGGAAGAGCCCGTCGACGAAGACCTGCTTGGCGTACGCGCGCGCGAGCGTCTCCAGCACGGCGCGCACGGGGACGCCGCGCCGCGCGAGCGCGTCGCGATCGGTGATCGGGATTGCCGGCAGGTAGCCCACGGTGAGCACGCGGCGCGCCGAGAGGGCGCGATGCACCGACGGCACCACCACCTGCGGATCGTGCGCCAGGTTCGCTGCGATCTCGGCGGCGACGTCCGCCTCGTGCCGGAAGTCGAGCTCTTCGGCGAGCCCCACCGCGAACTCCTGGAACAGGCGTCGGCGGTCGATCGGCGACAGGCGCTGGCGGCCGAGCCGGGCGAGCAGCCCGCCCGCGAGCGCGAGGTCGGCGCGCAGCGAGTGCTCGAGCCACGGGAACTGCACCTTGACAGCGACGTCCTCGCCGTTCGGCAGCCGCGCGCGGTGCACCTGCGCGACCGAGGCGGCGCCGAGGGGCTCGGGCTCGAACGATGCGAAGAGCGCCTCGACCGGCGCTCCCAGCTCCGCCTCGATCACGGCCGCGACCGAGCGGAAGGGCAGGGGCGGCACGCGATCCTGGAGCGTGGCGAACGCCTCGCGCACCTCGGGTGCGAGCAGGTCGTAGCGCAGCGACGCGAACTGCCCGGCCTTGGCGAACGGGCCCTTGAGCTGACCGAGCGTCGCGGCGACGCGCCGCGCTCCGGCGGCACGCCGTGCGGCGCGCCGAGCGTCGCGCCGATCGGCGTCCACCACCCAGTCGACCGGCCGCCCCGCGACCTCGGCGAGCGCGAGGCCGAGGAAGCACCAGGCCAGGCGCAGGGCCTGCTCGATCCCGAGCGCCCGTAACCTGAAACGCAGCGGCAGGCGCGGGTGTCGCACCTGGGGCGGGGAGACCGCGCTCGACTCGGCCGCGCTCGGCGGGAGCTCGGTCATTCGAATCCTCCTCTCCCGCCTCGCGCCCCGGGCGAGCGGCATCGATTCTTGACAATGCCGCGCACCCTAGTCTAGAGAGTTGAGTCCGTTCCGGCGGGGGCGGGCTGCAGGTGGTCCGGCCTGCTCGCCGATCCCTCGCTCCGCTCGTGCCACCCCCCGGCGGGTCGGAGGTGCCGATTGATGCGTTCGTTCGCCGCCCGAGCCGGCACCGGGTGTGCCGCGGCGGGCCTGTTCCTCGTCCTCTGCGCCGCCGGGCTCGGCTGCCACGAGGTGACCTTCCACCCCGAGACGAAGCCCGGGTCGATCCAGATCTACGACGACCTGTTCTCCGTGTCCGCTCCCACGCCCGACCACGTCGTCGCGGCCGGCTACTGGGGCTCGATCTACGTGAGCGACGACGGCGGCAAGACCTGGAAGAAGGGCGACACCGGCACCCGCAAGCTCCTGTACGGCGTGTCGATGGCGGACGACAAGCACGGCTGGGCGGTCGGACAGCAGGGCACCATCCTCCGCACGACCGACGGCGGGCTCACCTGGACGCCGCAGAAGAACAACAAGGAGGACGAGGGCACCCACCTCTTCTCGGTGCACGCCATCGACGCGCAGACCGCGTGGGCGGTCGGCGACTGGGGCACCCGTATCTACACCGACGACGGCGGCAAGACCTGGCAGGACTTCTCGCTCACCATCGACGAGAAGCACCCGCAGTTCGTCTGGCTCTCCCCGCCCGAGCAGGACCGGGTGCGCAAGGGCGAGAAGGTGTACGAGGACGTCGGCCTCACCGACGTCTACTGCCGCCCGTCTCCCAGCAAGTCGTGCTGGATCATCGGCGAGTTCGGCTACATCTTCCGCTCCGACAACGACGGCCTCACCTGGGAGCGCGCGGAGATCCAGCAGGACACCAAGATCCCGCCGATCGACCTTGGCTACAACAAGATCGACATCACCCCGCAGCAGGCCGACCAGCTGCGGGAGTTCGCCAAGAAGATCCTCGACCTCCCGCACCTGAACGTGGCGATCGAGCCTCGTGCCAGCGCCAAGGAGGTCCAGGAGTTCGGCAAGGAGTCGAACCCGTTCCCGCTCTTCGACATCCTCGAGGCGCGCACGCAGGCCGTCTCGACGGTGCTCGAGGACGCCGGGCTGCTCTCCGACCGCATCCGCAAGCGCGGCTCCCCGCCGTGGGACTACGAGGACTTCCTGAAGGACGACCCGGACTTCCTGAAGCGCTACCTGGCCTCGCGCCAGGCCGACGAGCCCAAGGTCGACGTCGAGGTCGCGCAGAACCCCTACCTGTTCACCGTGCGCTTCGGCGACGAGAACGAGGGCTACATCGCGGGGCTGGGCGGCGTGGTCCTGGTCAGCAAGGACGGCGGCCGCAACTGGGCGTACAAGGAGACCGGCCGCAAGCAGGCGATCTTCTCGCTCTATCCCGTCGGCGGGCGCGTGATCGCCATCGGCGAGAAGGGCTTCGTGCGCGTCTCGACCGACGGGGGCAACACCTGGGTGCAACCGCGCACCGGCTTCCCGAGCGTTTTCACCTTCATGCGGGACATCTGGTTCGCGCCGGACGGCAAGAACGGGTACATCGTGGGCGAGCGCGGCGAGGTCCTCCACAGCGCCGACGCCGGGGTGACCTGGACCAAGGTGCTGCCCCCGCCTGAGGCGAAGGAGTCGGCCGGAGGCTGAGGCGGGCCGAGCCCGCCCTCCGGGTCGTCCCCTCGGGGTCTCAAGCCCGGGCCTCCGGGCGCCGATGGCGGAGGCGGCGAGGAGACGGCATGCCCGACAGCGCGGCCCGATCCCGGGTCCTGGTCGTCGACGATACCCGCTTCGATCGCGAGATCGCGCGCGAGGCCGTCGGCGACGCCGCCGAGGTGGTGTGCTGCGCGAGCGCCGAGGACGCCCTGGCGGCGCTGGCGCTCGCGCCGGCCGACCTGGTGCTGAGCGACCTCCAGCTCCCCGGGCTCTCGGGCAGCGAGCTGCTCGAGCGCGTTCGGCGCGATCATCCCGGGACCGACGTGATCCTGATCACCGCGCACGCCTCCGTCGACAGCGCCATCGCCGCGCTCCGGATGGGCGCCGCGGACTACGTGACCAAGCCGGTGCGCCCCGACGACCTCGGACGGCTGGTGCGTCGCACGCTCGAGCGGCGCCGCCTGGCCGCGGAGAACGTGCATCTGCGCGACCTGCTGGCGACCGTGGAGGACTGCCGGCTGCTGTCGGCCTCGCTCGACGCCGCCGAGATCCACGGCGTGGCGCTCGACGTGCTCCTCACCCGATTGCGGCGGCGCCGCGGCATCGCCGTGTTCCACCGCGGCCCGAGCCTCGCCACCGACGACGTCGCCTGCCGCGGCTACGGTGACGCCGACCGGCTGCGGGCGGCCCTGGCCTCGGACAAGCCGATCGACGTCGAGTCGATCGAGCACGCCGACCTCACGACGAGCGGCCCGCTGCACGACGCGCTGCGCTCGGCCGGGCTGGCGCCGCAGCAGCTCCTCGTGGTGCCGATCCACGGGCGCGCCGCCGAGGGCGGCGTCCTGATCCTGCCCGAGGACGACCAGCCGTTCCGCCCCGCGGAGCTCGAGATCGCGCGCCTGATCGCGACCCACGCGCAGGTCGCCGTGCAGAACGCGGAGCGCTACCACCAGGCCAAGGAGCGCGCCTTCGTCGACGACGTCACCGGCGTGTACAACGCGCGCTACCTCTTCACCGCGCTCGACCACGAGATCCGCCGCGCCGAGCGCTACGGCTCGTCGCTGGCGCTCCTGTTCCTCGACGTCGACCGCTTCAAGCTGGTGAACGACCACCACGGCCATCTGGTCGGCTCGCGCACGCTGCGGCGGCTCGCCGAGGTGCTCACGGGCTGCATCCGCCAGGTCGACACGCTCGCGCGCTACGGCGGCGACGAGTTCACCATCCTGCTGGTCGACACCGGCCTCGAGCCGGGTCTGGCGGTCGCCGAGCGCATCCGCGCCTCCGTCGCGGAGAGTCGCTTCGAGTCGCGCGCGCGCGAGCCGCTCTCGATCACGGTGAGCGTCGGCGTCTCGGCGTTCCCGACCCACGGCGCCACGGCGGAGGGACTGCTCGACCTCGCCGACAAGGCCATGTACCGCGCGAAGTCGCTCGGCCGCGATCGCACCTGCTCCGCCTCGGATCTCTGAGCGATCGGTTTGACACCCGGCCCCGCCGGTTGCTACCCCAATCCACTCCGCCACCTCCACGCTCGCGGGGGATCCGGGTGAGCCAGGACGGCGTTGCTCTCGACGCGATGGACTCGCTGTGCCGCAGCCACGGCTGCGGCGCCGTCGGCGTCGAGCTGATCGGCCGCGAGGTGGTGGTCGCGGGCTGGGTGCACCGCCGCCGCGACCACGGCGGCGTGATCTTCGTCGACCTGCGCGATCGCGAGGGCGTGGTCCAGGTCGTCTTCAAGCCCGAGCGGGCGCCCGACGCGCACGCGCGCGCCCACCTGCTGCGGAGCGAGTTCGTCATCGCGGTGCGCGGTCGCGTCGAGGAGCGCGCGCCGGAGACGGTGAACCCGGGCCTGCCGACCGGACGGGTCGAGGTCGCGGTCGACGAGCTGCGCCTCTTGAACGTCGCCACGCCGCCGCCGTTCCCGATCGAGGACGAGACCGGCACGGACGAGAGCGTGCGGCTGCGCCACCGCATCCACGACCTGCGCCGCGCGCCGTTGCAGCGCGCTCTGCGCGTGCGCCACGAGCTGTACCAGTCGGCCCGCCACACGCTCTCCGGGCTCGGCTTCCTCGAGATCGAGACCCCGATCCTGGCGCGCGCCACGCCCGAGGGCGCTCGCGACTTCCTGGTGCCGAGCCGCCTCCAGCCGGGCGAGTTCTACGCGCTGCCGCAATCGCCGCAGATCATGAAGCAGCTCTTCATGATCGCCGGCTTCGACCGCTACTTCCAGATCGCGCGCTGCTTCCGCGACGAGGACCTGCGCGCGGACCGGCAGCTCGAGTTCACGCAGATCGACTTCGAGATGTCCTTCTGCACGGTGGACGACGTGCTCGAGGTGCTCGAGGAGGTGACCTGCCGGGCGTGGCGCGACGCCGGGGGGATCGAGCTGCCGCGCCCGTTTCCGCGGGTCTCCTACGCGGATGCGATTGGGCGCTACGGGATCGACAAGCCCGACACGAGGATCCAGCTCGAGCTGGTGGATCTGACCGAGGGCTTCCGCGCGTCCGAGTTCCGCGCCTTCCAGCAGGTGGTCGAGCGCGGCGGCATCGTGAAGTGCCTGCCGCTCCACGACGCCGGCGAGCTGACGCGCAGCGAGATCGACCGGCTCGAGGCGCTCGTACGCAAGGAGCTCGGCGCGCGCGGGCTCGGCTGGGTGCGAGTCCAGGCCGACGGGAGCTGGCAGTCGCCGATCGCGAAGTTCCTCTCCGACGGCGAGCGCGCGGCGATCGCGGCGCGCACCGCGGCGCGCCCGGGCTCGGTGCTGCTCTTCCAGGCGGACGAGGCGGCGAAGGCCAACGCCATCCTGGCGCGGCTGCGCAACGACCTCGGCCATCGGCTCGGCCGGGTCGACGGCCGCCCCTGGGCGCCGCTCTTCGTGCTGAACTTCCCGGTGTTCGAGCGCGACGAGCAGGGCCGACTCACCTTCATGCACATGCCGTTCGTGGCGCCGGAGAGCGCGGACCTACCGCTCCTCGACACGGACCCCCTGCGCGTGCGCGGCACCCACTACGACGTCGTGATGAACGGGCTCGAGCTCGGCTCGGGAAGCCTTCGCAACCACCGAAGCGACGTGC
>Ga0335071_10003645_pt1 | contig 16185 bp, 11 predicted proteins | sample Lox_Sample_15_FD_206724 | JGI IMG/M metagenome (GOLD analysis project Ga0335071, IMG submission 206724) | Soil microbial communities from Loxahatchee National Wildlife Refuge, Florida, United States - Lox_Sample_1.5 | ecosystem: Environmental > Terrestrial > Soil > Wetlands | place: USA... | reverse complement strand
ACGGCGCGTCGCACTCTGACTACAAGGTGTATTCGCAGGGGGGGAAAGTATGGATGAGCTTTCAGAAGGAAGGCGATCCGTTGGTGCAAGGCAAGCGCGAGCTCTTGTACTACATTGGGCAAGGGCGCAGAGGCACGACTTTTCTGTTTTCTGTTGACGGATTCTACTTTGAGGCGCCGATCAATCTTTATACGAGCCGACATGTCTGGGACATGGCACCGGGTTACGGGAACGCGCGAGAGGTACCATTGAACCTGCCTGCGCTGCCCAGCTGCATGGACTGTCATGTAAGTGGAATGCGGCCTCCCTTGGAGGGCACCGAGAATCGCTATTCGGCGCCGCTGTTTTTGTTTGCAGGCGTGACTTGTGAGCGCTGTCATGGGCCGGGTCAAGCACACGCACAAGATGGCAAGGGCGAGATTGTGAATCCGGCCAAGCTCCCGGCCAATCGGCGCGACGAGGTGTGCATGCAGTGCCATCTCGAAGGGAATGCGGCCATCGAGCGCCCGGGAAAACACCTTTATGACTACAAGGCCGGAGACGACCTCTTTGACTATGTTCGATATTACGTGCTGATCGATCCCCAAAAGCCGGGATTGCGCGCGGCCAGCCAATTTGAGCAGCTAGCTGTGAGCAAGTGTAAGAAGAAGACAGGCGATGCGATGTCGTGCACAAGCTGCCATGATCCCCACCGCACCATTCCGGCGGACGAGCGAGTGGCCTACTACCGGTCGAAATGCCTGGCCTGTCACGGCGCCAATTTCGGGGAAAAACACCATGCGAACCAGCCGGATTGCACGCAATGCCACATGCCGGCCACCTCCAGCAAAGACATCGCCCACACAGCGGTGACGGACCATAGCATTCCGCGGCGGCCAACGACCACGCAAAATGTGCTACCCGGTGTGAAGACCGCTGAGCTGCCGCAGTTGGAACCGTTCCCTAAGCCGACCAATGATAAGGACAGCGACATCCGCGATCTGGCGCTGGCGTGGCAGTCGATTGTGAATAGCGGGATGACGCGTGCCGAGCCTGAGGCGAAACAGCTGCTGCAGAAAGCGGCGGAGCAATTCCCAGACGACCCGGCGGTGATTGCAGCACTGGCGTATGACGTACAGCGAGAAGGGGACGGAGCGAAAGCGCGCCAACTTTATACCCGAGCATTGTCGCTCTGTCCGGGGATGGTGGATGTGGAGACGAACCTAGGGGTCCTCGACGCACAATCCGGCGACCTGCGCGATGCGGTGCGATTGTGGCAAGATGCTTTCCGCCGTGCGCCCGGCAGAAGCGAAATCGGAATCAACCTGGCGCGGGTGCACTGCAGCGAAAAGCAATTCGAAAAAGCGCGGGACGACACGATGCGAGTGCTGGAGTTCAACCCCGATTCGACAGAAGCAAAGAGGCTGCTGAAAGAATTAAATTCGGACGCGCCGCGTTGCGGCCGCTAGAGTAACGAACTTCGATCGAGACGACTGGGCAGAAAACTCAGCTTTACCACACTCCCGGTCCGCTAAGTACAATCGCCCGTTCGGAAAATAACCATGTCAATGAACAAGGTGTTTGCAAGCGCTGATGAGGCGGTGGCTGACATTCAGGATGGTGCGACCATCATGGTCGGCGGCTTTGGGCTGTGCGGGATTCCTGAGAACTTGATTCGCGCATTGGTGAAGAAGGGCGTCAAAGACCTGAACACCATCAGCAACAATGTCGGCGTGGACGAGTTCGGGTTGGGTCTGATGCTATATGCCGGGCAGATTCGGTCCCACAAAGGCAGCTACGTGGGCGAGAACCGGCTGCTGGAAGAGATGGTGCTGACGGGGAAGATCGACCTCGAGCTGATTCCGCAGGGGACGTTTGCCGAGCGCATTCGCGCAGGGGGCGCGGGGATTCCCGCTTTCTTCACGCCCGCGGGATACGGCACCGTGGTCGCCGAAGGCAAGGAGACGCGCGAGTTCGACGGGCGTCCGTATGTGCTGGAGCACGGGCTGAAGGCCGATTTCGCGCTCATCAAGGCATGGAAAGGCGACAAGTGGGGCAACCTGGTGTATCGGAAGACGGCGCAGAATTTCAATCCGATGATGGCGATGGCGGCGAAGATCACGATTGCCGAGGTGGAGCACTTGGTGGAGCCGGGGGAGATTGATCCCGACCTGGTGCATACGCCGGGGATTTATGTGAAACGGATTATCCAGGGCGTGAACTATGAAAAGCGGATTGAGCGGCGGACGTTTAGGCAGGCATAAAAACCGCGCTAATCGCCTTTCGCTGTTCGCTAAACCGGTTAAGCGGAGGGCGGACAGCGAAAAGCGTCTCCTCCCTTGTTGAAGAAAGAAAAGATTTCAGGAAAGAAGACGATGGCTGATCCGAATCCTGACAAGCCAAAAGACGCGGAGAAGCGGGACCGCATTGTGCGGCGGGTGGCAAAGGAGTTGCGCGATGGATATTACGTCAACCTCGGGATCGGCATGCCGACGCTGGTGGCGAATTGCGTCCCTCAGGGAATACAGGTGGTGTTGCAGAGCGAGAACGGCATGCTGGGCGTGGGGCCCTATCCGCTGGCGGGAGAGGAAGATCCGGACCTCATTAATGCGGGCAAAGAAACGGTGACCGAGTTGCCGGGGACGGCGTACTTTTCCAGCGCAGAGTCGTTCGCGATGATGCGCGGCGGGCACATCGACCTGAGCGTGCTGGGTGCAATGGAAGTGGACGAAGAGGGCAACCTGGCGAACTGGATGATTCCCGGGAAGATGGTGAAGGGAATGGGCGGGGCGATGGACCTTGTGGCGAGCGCGCGGCGGGTGATTGTGGCGATGGAGCACACGACGCGGGATAGGACTCCGAAGATCCTGAGGCATTGCACGCTGCCGATTACAGGGTTGCGCGTAGTGCATAACATTGCGACGGAGATGGCATACCTGCGCGTGTCGCAGGCGGGACTGGTGCTGGAAGAGATTGCGCCAGGGCTGAGCGTGGAGGACGTGCAAGCAGCCACGGATGCGCCGCTGCTGATCAGTCCCGAGCTGAAGACCATGGTGATCTGAAGCGGCGAAGTGATCGAGGCGCAACGGGCCCGGATCGATATCACGACGAAGATGGCGAAAAAGAGAGCAGCGGGCCGAGAAAAGCGAAGCGCAAAGGCAGAGAAGCCGTTTGTGTTCATCAGCTACCGGCGGGCGGATAGCGCGGCGGCGTCGCGCTGGCTGTATGACTCGATTCGGCGCACGTTCGGGCCGGACAGCGTGTTCATGGACACCGAGGCCATTCGAGTCTCGGCGCAATGGCCAAAGGCGATTGAGCACGGGTTGCGGCAAGCAACGCATCTAGTTGCGGTGATCGGGCCGCATTGGCTGCGTGTGACGGATGACTACGGCCGGCGCCGCATTGATCGCGAGGATGACTGGGTGCGTAACGAGATCGCGCACGCCCTGGCTGAGCGCAAGCATGTGCTGCCGATCATTTTGGCGCCCAACGGGATGCCACGCAAAGAGGCGCTGCCGGAGGCAATTCAGAAGCTTGCACACGTGCAGCCGTTCGAGCTGCGCAGCGAGAGGTGGGAAACCGATTTGAATCTGCTGTTGGGTGAGTTGGAGAACCAGGGTTTCCGACGCGCCAAAGCAAACGCGATTCGATATCCAAGGCCACAGGTAACGATTACGGAGATTCCGCGGAAAGAGCTTACGTCGATATTGCGTACGCTGGCGGGGTGGACGGAAGTAGTCTCGCCCCTGCCGGGACATGAGCCGATGCAGCGGACGGAGCTGTGCAAGTCGTTCGAGTTCGCGTCGTTTCCGCAGGCGATCGAGTTCATGCGCGAGGTGAGCGAGTCGGTAGTGAAGACCCAGCACCACCCACGCTGGCAAAACGTTTGGCGCACAGTGACGGTGTGGCTCTCGACGTGGGACATCGGGCACAAACCGTCGCAGCTTGACGTGGACCTGGCCCGCGAGATGGAAGGCGTCTATCGCAAATACAAGGTGGCGGGGGAAGGGAAAATCAAGGCGCGCGGGAATACGCGCAAGCGAGCTTAAATAGTTCCTAAATTGGGAAATTGTGAGTTCACGTCACCAGCTGCGTGTGATGTGCGTCGCTGAAACATGCGTCGGAGCCGTGGATAGTGGAGAGTAATCATTTCTGGGTACTTGGAAAGAAGGAACGTATGTCCTCCCGACTCATTTGTCTCGCTGCAATGCTTGTCTTGATATGCGCGCTAGCTATGATGGCGCAGACTGCGCCGGCGAAAGGGTCTGCGCAGACGACGAAGCCTGAAATCAAGCATGTGCCGGCAACGTACACGGATCCGACATCCGGAAAGGGGATGTATATGGCTTACTGCGCCTCTTGCCACGGGGCCGATGGAAAGGGCGACGGACCGGCGGCCCCGGCGCTCAAAATCCCGGTGACAAACTTGACGCTCTTATCGACGAAGAACGGCGGGACTTTTCCGGGAGCGCATGTGGCGGCAGTGTTGCAAGGCGATGGAATGACACCGGCACACGGCAGTAAAGATATGCCGGTGTGGGGACCGATATTTCATTCGATGGGAGGACACAGCCAGGCGCAGGTGCAGCTGCGCATTCGCAACCTGACCAACTATCTGGAGTCGATTCAGGCAAAGTAGCGGAGAGATCGACAGGAGTGGAGAACGATGTGGGGCGCGAAGGCCGCGCCCCTTTTTTTGTTGACGATCAGGTGGTGACTTAGACGGCGACCGGCTGCTTCATCGGAACGGGAGTCAGCCATGCATGACGATCGTCTGTTTTGCCGTTGGCAATGGCATAGAACTCAGAACGAATGGCGCGGGTGACGGTGCCGGGATTTCCGTTGCCGACGGGAATCTTGTCGACGGAGCGAATGGAAGTGATTTCGGCGGCGGTGCCGCTGAAGAAGACTTCTTCGGCGAGATAGAGGAGCTCGCGCGGGATCGCCTGCTCGTGGATGGGGATGCCGAGGTCCTGCGCGATGTGCAGGACGGTGTTGCGGGTGATGCCAGGGAGGACACTGTTGGCCAGCGGAGGGGTGTAGAGGCGTTCCTTGTGGACGAGGAAAATGTTCTCGCCAGGACCTTCGCTGACGTAGCCGGTGACATCGAGGGCGATACCTTCGCTGTAGCCGTTGGAGAGGGCTTCCATGCGGATGAGCTGGGAGTTCATGTAGTTGGCGCCGGCCTTCGACATGGTAGGCATGGTGTTGGGCGCGAGGCGGTTCCAGGAAGAGACGCACACGTCGATGCCTTCGTCACCGCCGCCGAGGAACTTGCCCCATTCGTAGTTGGCAATGTAGACGTCGATGGGTGAGCCGGTGGGGTCAACGCCGACCGTACCGTAGCCGCGAAGGATGATGGGCCGGATGTAGCAGGGCGAAACCTTGTTGGCGACGACAAGATCGAGGGTCGCATTGATGAGTTCGTCGACCGTGTAATGGGTGTCCATGCGGTAGATTTTGGCCGAATCCATGAGGCGCTGGATGTGGTCGCGCAAGCGAAAAACGGCCGGACCTTTTTCCGTTTGGTAACAACGCATTCCCTCGAATACGCACGAGCCGTAGTTGACCACGTGCGACATGACGTGCAGCTTGGCGTCGTTCCAGGGGATCAACTTGCCGTTGAACCAGATGTTCTCGCTTGCATTGATGGGCATCGACAGACTCCTAAGCAGAGGTTCACGAGCGTGCGAACGGTGTCAAAGCGGGGTCTACCACTTGCGAGGCGCGCATGGCACAAAGGTAGGGCCGTGCAGCAACGCGATGAAAAGACAAGCAACATCGTGGAGTCAGCTTGACTGGGCATTATAACTGAGAGGGAGTGGCGGTTCAGCGAATTGGTGCCAGATGACGCATTCAGGCGCCGGGTGAGGAAATTTTTCTTTTTCAGCCGGAAGTCAAGCGCTGCCACTCAACCCACGGAAATAGCAGTTCGCTGCCTAGAACCCCATAGCTGTCAGAAAGTTGCGCGCAACCTTGACGGCTCACCTGAGTCTAATGCTGTGGGTTGCCAATTTTCTGCTGTCATGACGGCGCGGCACTCCCTCTTCGAACAGCACCTCGGCCACGCGCCACGAAAGATCGTCCACGAGGCGACGAGGTGGATACGGCAGGAAGCAGTTCGGAGACATCTTTTTTTCAGGAGAGTAACGAGCAATGAAGAAGTCTCTGGTTCTTATCGCAGTGGCACTCATGTGCACGATGACTGCGTTTGCACAGGATGTTCCCAAGTTCGAAGTGGCCGGCGGTTATTCTTATGTCAACTTTCATCCCGGTCTTTCGCAGATCACCTCACAGAACTTCAACGGTGGCGGCGGTGCATTCGTTTACAACATCACCCCCCTTATTGGCATCAAGGCTGACTTCATGGGCTATGCGGTTGGTACCGGCTGGACCAAGAAGCTTATCGACGCGGGCTATCCTGTGACCGGCTCGGCCAGCGGCAACATGTTCACTTACATGTTCGGCCCGCAGTTTAAGCTGCACACCGGCAGATATCAGCCTTTCGCTGAGGCCCTGTTCGGCGCAGCCCATTCCAATGGGTACGGCACCGCGCTGTATTGCATCTCCGGCAATGACTCGGCAAGCTGCAACCTGAAAAACGGAAACGGCAACAACAATGCATTTGCCATGGCGTATGGCGGCGGACTGGATATCAAAATGTCGAACCGAATCCAGCTTCGCCCCGTCGAAGTCGACTACCTCTACACCAACTTCAGCAGCAACCACGTGGCACACATCTCGAATAGCCAGAATAGCTTCCGGTACTTCGCCGGCGTGAACTTCACCTTCGGCGGCAAGTAAGAGCTTAATAAAGCTGTAATTGCAGTCGAGCATGGCGCTGCCTTCGGGCGGCGCCATTTTTCTTTACACCGCCGTAGCACAGTAGAATGGAGGCAACACCGGCAATCGGGAGAATCCGGCATCCACAGCTACAACCTCGGAATCGTCGGGCTGGGCAATGTTGGTTCAGCTCTGGTGAGGCTCCTGCAACGCAAGCGCGAGGAGCTGGCGGAGCGGTATGGGATCATCTGGCACATCACGGCGGTGGCGTCGCGACGCACGGGCTGGGTGGTGGACCACAATGGACTGGCCCCGGAGAGAATCCTGGCAGGGGATTTCTCAGGCGCGAGGACCGTGGGACATTGCGCGAGCTGGATGCACGCGGCGAAGCCGGATGTGGTGTTCGAGGCGACGTCGCTGAATGCGGAGACGGGGGAGCCGGCGATCACGCATATCCGGACGGCATTGACGACAGGGGCGCATGCGATCAGCGCCAACAAAGGGCCGGTGCTGCATGCCTATCGTGAGCTAAGCGCGCTGGCGGCGTCGAAGAAGCTGAAGTTCTACTTTGAGTCGGCGATGATGGACGGAGCACCGGTGTTTTCGCTGTTTCGCAGCGCATTACCGGCGATCGAAGTACGTGGGTTCCGAGGAGTGCTCAACTCGACGACGACGGTGATTCTGGAAGCGATGGAAGCAGGGAAGAGTTTTGAGGAAGCCGTTGCCGAGGCGAAGCGGCTGGGTGTGGCGGAGACGAACCCGGCGGCCGACATCGATGGGATCGACGCTGCGGTGAAGGTCGCTGAAGTAGCGAATGTGCTAATGGGGATGAGCGTGAAGCTCGACGACGTGAAGCGCGAGGGAATACGAGGCGTTACGCCGGAGCAGATTCGCGAGGCGCGGGCAGGTGGTACGGTTTGGCGGCTGGTGAGCCGCGGGCGGCGGAATGGGGATGGCGGCCTCACGGCGTCGGTGGCGCCGGAACGGCTGACGCTAGACGACCCATTGGCGCAGGTAAGGGGAACATCGCTGCTCATCGCATTTGAAACGGACATCTTTAGCGAACTAGTGATCAGCGAGCGAGACCCGGGGCCGGAAGCTACAGCGTACGGGATGCTCTCGGACTTTGTGAATGCAGTGAGAGGTGCGTAGAGAATGTCAGCAACGACGAATGTTGTGCCACAGGTGAAGCAGCTGGATGTGGAATGGGCGCGGCAGCAGTTTCCGGCGCTGAAGCAGAGCGTGAATGGACAGCCGGCGGTATTTTTCGACGCGCCGGGGGGAACGCAGGTACCGCAGCGGGTGATTGACGCGATTTCGGGATACTTGTCGAAGTGGAACGCCAATGTGGGAGGCGCGTTCCTGACCAGTCAGCAAAGCGACTTGATCGTGGAACAGGCGCATGAGGCGATGGCCGACTTCTTCAACTGCGCTCCGGATGAAGTTGTGTTCGGCGCGAACATGACGACACTGACGTTTGCGTTGAGCCGGGCGATTGGGCGCGAGCTGAAGGGTAGCGACGAGATCCTAGTAACAGTCCTCGACCACGACGCTAACGTTTCCCCGTGGGTGTGCCTGGAGGAGCGCGGCGCCAAAGTTCGCACAGCCGACATTCGGGTTGCGGATTGCACGCTTGACACCTTCGACATGCAAGCGAAGATTCGGCGCAATACGAAGCTGGTCGCAGTGGGATGGGCGGCGAATGCGGTGGGCACTATTAATGACGTGAAGGAAGCCGTTCGCCTGGCGCGAGAGGTTGGGGCGATGACGTTTATCGATGCCGTACACTACGCGCCGCATGGACTCATTGACGTGAAAGCAATTGACGCGGACTTCCTGGCGTGCTCGAGTTACAAATTCTTTGGGCCGCATCAGGGCATTCTGTACGGCAAGCGGGACCAGCTGTTGCGGCTGCGTCCGTACAAGCTGCGGGTATGCAGCGAGAAGCTGCCGGACCGCTGGGAGACGGGCACACAGAACCACGAGTGCATGGCGGGCGTGACTGCCGCAGTTGAATACATTGCCGAGGTGGGCCGCCACCACAGCAGCGAAGCGCAGACACGGCGGGAGGCGATCGTGGCCGCTTACGAGGTGTTTCAACAGCACGAGCACGAGCTGGTGAAGCAACTGATCGGCGGGCTGCTGGAGATTCCGGGACTGACGTTTTACGGGATCACCGATCCGGTGAAGGTGGAGCAGAGGACACCAACGGTGGCGATCCGGCTGGAGGGCTATACCCCGCGCGAATTGGCGATGCGATTGGGCGAACGCGGCATCTTCACCTGGGACGGCAACTACTACGCTATCAACCTAGCGGAGCGGCTGGGGGTGCAGCAGAGCGGCGGCATGCTGCGGATAGGCCTGGCGCACTACAACACGGCGGAGGAAGTGGACCGGCTGCTGGTGGAGTTGCGCTCGCTGGCAGAGAAGCGTCAGTAAGCAGGTTGAGCCGGCGGGGGCCGCGAGTCTGAGGACGAGGGCGCGCGTGGCTCAGCGGATTTTCACTGCGCTATAATCCGCCGTGACGCAGAGGGGCGGAAACATGCGCGGCGTGCTTCGCTGGTTGGCAGTGCTGGCGCTGCTTGCCGTGGTGGTTCTGTTCGCCGCAATCACCATCTATCGGGCGCTGACACCTGTTGCGCTCGTGCTATCTTCTTCGACAATCACGCTTCCAGCTGACGGTTTTTCTACCGTGGGAGTTGAGGTACGAGCTTCTAGCGGAAGCGATGTGAACAAGCTGCAGGCGACGGTGGACGACCCGCACCGCGCATCGGTCGATTCCATTGCCGTGAGAAAAGATGCGGCAGTGGCAACGCTGCGCGCCGGAGTCATGCCGGGTGAGGCGGTGGTGCGGTTCTGGGAACCGGGTGCGGAACCGCGCGAGGTGAAGCTTACGGTTTCGCCGGCAACAAGTGATTCGGTGGGCGACGGCACACCGGACTTCCTGCGGCTGCACGACGCTGCTGACCGGGCGGCCTTCCGGCGCTGGTTCACGATGCTGGCAGAAGCGCAGTACCTGCAACCGACAAACGAAAGAGAAGTTGACGACTGCGCAGCCTTGTTGCGCTATTCCTATCGCGAGGCACTGCGGCAACACGACGCGGCGTGGGCGAGGGCCAACGTGCTTCCGGCGCCGCCGAGAGCGAGTGAAGTTCGACAATATCAGTATCCGTACACTCCGCTGGGGGCGTCGCTATTTCGCGTGCGTGATGGCAGCTTCACTGCCGGCGATCTGAATGACGGAGCGTTCGCGCAATTCGCAGATGCCAAGACGTTGTGGCGTTATAACTCTTACTTTGTGGGACGCGAGATAGTTCGCGCACGACCTGGGGATCTGCTGTTCTTTCGCCAGGAAGGCCACGACCTGCCGTTTCACGCCATGATCTTTCTGGGGCCGAGCCAGTTTGGCGGCGACGGTGCGCACGAGGACTTGGTGATCTATCACACGGGGCCAGTGGGCAGTTGGGCAGGCGAGATTCGCAGGCCGACTGTGGAACAGCTTTTGAACTTTCCCGATCCGCGCTGGCGACCGGTCCCGTCGAACCCCAGCTTTCTTGGTGTTTATCGGTGGAACATTTTACGGGGAACTGACTGATGCGCCCGCTGCGTGCAGTTGCCGCTGTGCTGTTGATGCAGTCCATGATCGTTCCGCTTGCTGCCCAGAACGGCGAGACGCAGATCTACTTCTCGATGTCGAGCGACCGTACGTACCGGCCCGGGGAAAAAGTCGAGGTCAACCTTTACAGCAGCAAGAACGCAGCGATGCAGTTCCGTGTGTATCGCGTGAACGATGCCGTGAAATTCTTCAGCCAATTGCAAGACCTGCACTCGTTTGGCGGACAGGCCCCGCGGCTGCCAAGGCAGGCGAAGGGGTGGCTGGAGCGCTTCCATGCGTGGAAGCACAGGGTTTGGGCGTGGATTCGCGACGTCATTCGCGCGCAGTTCTCGGGGGATTCGCGGCACGCGATCCGGATGTGGCGGAAGGGCGAAACTGAGCAGCCGAAGACGGGAACGCAGGCGGAGGAGTTCGCGCAGATTGCGGTGCTAAACCAGCAGCAACTGGTGGCGACGTGGAAGTTCGCGGCGGAAGGGGGCGCGAGCCGAAACGTTGAGGTGCCGGTGAAAGACAAAGGTGTGTACGTAGTGGAAGCGGCGAGTGGCGGGCTGCGGGCGTACACGATCGTCGTAGTGACGGAGATGGCGATCATCACGAAGACGACGCCCGGGAAGCTGTTGTGCTACGTGGTGAATCGAAACACCGGCAGCCCGGTGACGGGCGCGACGGTGCGTGTGTGGATTGCGCAGCAGGAAATCGCAAACAAGACGGCTGACGCGCAGGGGCTGCTTAACGTCGATATCGTGGAGCCAAAGACCGAGGACGTTGCCGTACTCACGACGTACGAAGGCGACGTGGCGGTGAATGCGCCCGGAGCGTGGAACCTGGGAGCGGAGTCGCGCAGCCTGCGCGGGTACACCTACACCGACCGTCCGGTGTACCGGCCGGGCGATACGGTTCACTTCAAGACCATCGTGCGAGTGCCAACGGCGAGCGGATACGTACTTCCGAAGGACCGGGAATTAAGCCTGGAGCTGCGCGATCCGCGATCGTACCAGGTCATCTGGCAGCAGAGCGTGACGCTGTCGGATATGGGTACGGCGCACTGGGACTATGCCATTCCCCCCGACGCCAATCTCGGCTACTACTACCTGAACATGAAGTCGGGCGAGCGATACGTCGAGGGCGTGCGCTTCTCGGTACAGGACTACAAGAAGCCGGAGTACTCGGTGAAAGTGACGGCACAACCGGCGCGGGTGCTGCAGGGGCAGACGATCAAAGCAACGATCGAAGCGAAATATTACTTTGGCGAGCCGGTGGCCAACGCGAGAGTGAAGTGGGTGGTGCATACCGCGCCGTATTGGGCATACGAGCGCTACGAAGACGCTTCGGAAGAAGGCGGGTACGACGAAGGCGAAGGAGGGTCGGAAGAGTACGACACCTATGGGGGCGATCAGGAGTCGGAACAGAGCGGCATACTGGATGCCGACGGCAAACTGCAGATCAGCGTGCCCACAAAGGTCAGCGCGAAGAAGCAGGATTTGGTCTATCGCATCGAAGCACGCGTGACGGATGAAGGCAACCGCGAGATTTCGGGCCATGGATTCGCGCTGGCGACGTACGGAAGTTTCTATCTGACGGCTCAGCCGACGGCGTATGTGTACTCGAAGGGGAGCACAGCGACCATCCATGTGACTGCGCTGGACTATGACAAGAAACCGGTGGCGACGGCATTTCGTGCGGAGTTGGCGCGCTGGAGCTGGCGGGCGAGGAAGGTCAACTCGGAGGTCCTGTCGTCAAGCCAGGGAAAGACCGGCGCCGATGGCAAGGGGCAAGTGGAGTTCGCGATTCCGGATGCGGGAGAGTTTCGCGTGCTGGTCAGGGCGATGACGCCGGAGAAACGTGAGGTACAGGACGCGGCGTTCTTGTGGGCCCCGGGACAGACCCCGTTGTGGGCCGGGACGGCGCAGGAACGCATACAGATGGTGGCGGACAAGAAGTCGTACGCTCCGGGCGACACGGCGCATGTACTGATCGTGACGGGAGCGGGGCCGGCGAGCGTGCTGGTCACGGCGGAAGGGAACGGCATTTACTCGGCAGAGGTGGTGAAGAGCGAGGGCGGGAGCATCACGGTGGATGTGCCGATACGCTCGGAATACGCGCCGAACTTCTTCGTTTCGGCGGCGTTCATTCGCGACAACAAATTCTATTCGGGGAACAAGAGCCTCACGGTGCCGCCGTCCGAGCACATGATGAAAGTCGATTTGCAGCCGAGCAAGCCGCAGTATCAACCGGGGCAGGCGGGCGAATACACCATCCGGGCAACGGACTCGGCGGGCAAGCCGGTGGCGGGAGCGGACTTCAGCCTCGGCGTGGTGGATGAAGCGATTTACGCGATTGAGCCGGAGAGCGTGCCGAACATTGTTTCGGCATTTTACGGGAAGATTTACTCGAACGTCGGGACGGAGAGTTCACTGTCGTATTACTTCAGCGGGCAGGCGGGTAAGCGCGCGATGCAATTGGCGAGGACGCGTCCGCCGCACGCGATGGCGCAAATGAAGCCGGAGAAACTGGTGCAACCGAAGATTCGGAAGGCGTTTCCGGACACGGCGTACTGGGTGGCGGATGTGCGGACGGGCAGTAACGGCCAGGCGACGGTGAAGTTTGATTTTCCCGACGCAATTACGTCGTGGCGGGCGACTACCCGCGGCGTAACGCAGAACACCATGGTCGGGAGCGCCGTAGAGAACACCATCGTGCGCAAAAACCTGATGGTGCGGCTGGTGGTGCCGCGGTTCTTCGGGCGGGGCGATGAAATTGTGCTCTCGACCATCGTGCAGAACTATCTGCCGCAGCAGAAGACGGCGCACGTCTCGATGGAGTTTACCGGCCTGCAGGTGATTGACGGAGGGACGAAGGACGTTCCGGTGCCGAGCCGCGGGACGGCGAAGGTCGATTATCGCGTGCGGGTGCTGGACTTGGATTCAGCCAAGGTATTGGGCAAGGCGCTCACGGACGTTGAGAGCGATGCGATGGAACTCACGTTACCGGTAGTTCCGTTCGGGGTGAAGCTGGCGGTGGCGAAGTCAGGGTCGATCAGCGGGAACAGCGCGGCGAATGAGCAGATTGTATTTCCGTCGGGAATCGAGCCGAACACGCGCAAGTTGACGATTGAGCTGACGCCGTCGATTGCCGGGACGGTGTTCGGCGCGCTCGACTTCCTGACGTCGTATCCGTATGGCTGCACGGAGCAGACGATGTCGAGCTTCTTGCCGGACGTGCTGGTCGCGGACGCGATGGAGAAGCTGGGGGTCGGGGCGAACGTCGATACACACAAACTCAACAAGCAGGTGCAGGCTGGGCTGGACCGGCTGTATCAGTTCCAGCACCCTGATGGCGGCTGGGGCTGGTGGCAGACGGACGACTCCGCGCCGTTCATGACCGCCTACGTACTCGCCGGGCTCGTGCAGGCGAAGGATGCAGGCTACGATGTAGAAGATGCGCGCATCGCGCGCGCGCGCAAGTGGCTGTTGACGTCGTTCTCGCGATCGAGCGAAGTGAAGACCGACCTGCGAGCTTACTTGGCGTACGCCCTGGTGCTGAGCGGAAGCGAGTCCAATGTGACGATCGTGGATTCGGTGTGGCAGCAGCGGTCGACACTGACGCCTTATGGGAAAGCGTTGCTTGGGCTGGCGATGGCGCAGATCAACGACTCGCGTGGGAACGAGTTGGCGAAGGAGCTCGAGTCGTCGGCGAATCAGGGTAACGGACAGGCGTGGTGGCCGACGGACACCAACTACCTGATGGAATACTACGGCGATACCACTCCACAGGCGACGGGGTATGCGCTGAAGCTGATCAATCGCGTGGACCCCGGAAGCGCGCTGTTGCCGATGGCGGCGTTGTATCTGGTGACACACCGCAGCGAGGGCTACTACTGGGATTCGACCGAGCAAACGGCGATGGTGATCTACGGACTCACGGACTACCTGCAGCGCACGCAGGAGTTGAAGCCTAACTTCAATGTCGAAGTGCAGGTGAACGGAAGGGCGGCGGGCTCCAAAAAGTTTACCGCTGCCGATAGTTTGGCGTCTCCCACGACGATTACGTTGCCGGAGGCGCAACTTGCGGCGGGCGGCAACCAGATCAAGATCAGCAAGAACGGTGATGGACAACTGTACTGGTCGGCGCGCGGCGAATACTACTCGAGCCAGTCGAGCGTTGTGAACACCGGTACGTTCCAGCTCAGCACGGTTCGCGAGTACTACAAGCTCACTCCGGTGCAGTCGGGCGGCAAGCTGGTCTATCACATGGACAAGCTCAACGGGCCGGCGCAGGTGGGCGATACGCTGGTGGTGCGTATTACCGTGGGCGGAAGCGATTGGCGATACCTGATGATCGAGGACCCGATACCGTCAGGAACGGAATCGATTGCGCGCGACGACCTGTACCCGCTCGATCAGCAACCGGCGTGGTGGACGACGCGGTGGCGAAGTTACCGCGAGCTGCGCGATGATCGCACGACGTTCTTCAACTACCGATTCCCGCGCGGACAGAGCGAGTACACGTATTTGCTGAAGGTGGTGAACCCGGGAGTGTTCCGGGTGAGTCCGGCGCGCGTGGAGCCCATGTATCAGCCGCAGTATCTTTCCACCAGCGACGCGACGACGGTGACGGTGAGATGACCACGACGACGCCTTATACGAACACGAATCGCACCGGCGTGCTGAAGTTATGGCTGCTGAACTTTGTGGCGAATGCCGCGTTGCTGGCGGTGGGATACTACTGGCTGCTGATTCCCGATGCGCACGGATGGCAGATTGCCGCCACTACGTTCATCGCGCTTGTCTTCATTGTGCTTTTACTTTGGCTGCGCGCCGGGACGCTGGCCTGGTTTCGTGTTGGGGCATTTCGCAGGGATTCCGGAATTGCCCGGGCGTATCGTTATTCGTTCCGGTTTGTTCCAGCGCTGGCATTCTGGGTGCTAGTGTTCATCATGGTCGCATGGGTGCTGTGGACCTTGCGTGGGTTTATTCCTCAGTTTGCAGTCTGGCTACGTCAGTCAATCAACGCGGGCCCGCCGCCACGGAACATCATGCATGATCTGAACTGGCTGCTACTGGCCGTGGTCGGCTACCTGCTACCGGGTGTGTGGGTACCGATTGCAACTACCGTGGCGGCTTCGGGCGTACACCCAGAGCATCTAGCGCGGTCGCGGCGGGTGTGGAGGAGGCCACTCTATTGGCTGTGGCTCGCTGTGCTGTTGGCGATAGGCGTGTACATTCCGTACCGGTTGGTGTGGTGGATCCCCGAGCTGCAGACTCTGCGCCAGCAGGCCTGGAGCATGAGTGCGCGATTCCTACTAGCATATTTGATCGCGATTACCGCGTTCCTTGCGGTGGTGTGGATGGCCGGAGCCTATACGGACAGGGAAGACCCGATCGAGCCTTGATCAAGCTACTTTGACGCGGCTGGTGGCAGGCCTTCCTGCAGCCAGGTGATCACCGTATCGCGCCCGCTCTGCTCGACCAGTCTGGCGACGCGTGCCTGCGCTTCCACGTAGGCCCGGCGCATCTCAGCTTCGCTCGATGGACTGAGCAGGGCTTGGTTGAGCGCCGAGTCGGAGGAGAACTGGTTCGATGCGACGGACTTCTGCGGCTGTGAAAGATACAGCACGAGTCCCTCGCGAAACCAGAGTGGCGTGCCGGGCTTGGCGTGGGATTCGATCAGCATGTGCAGCAACTCATGGCGCAGGGTGTTGTCGAGAATGCCGGCGTCGCGAAGGACATCGGTGGGCTGCAGGCGGACGGTATCGCCGCGGGTGGAGGCGGCGACCCATCCGGGCTCGCCGGTCGCGTCGCGGAAGG
>Ga0335071_10003644_pt1 | contig 16187 bp, 13 predicted proteins | sample Lox_Sample_15_FD_206724 | JGI IMG/M metagenome (GOLD analysis project Ga0335071, IMG submission 206724) | Soil microbial communities from Loxahatchee National Wildlife Refuge, Florida, United States - Lox_Sample_1.5 | ecosystem: Environmental > Terrestrial > Soil > Wetlands | place: USA... | reverse complement strand
CCCAGCAAACCCAAGCCCAAATTCTCCCTCGACCAGCTGGAGCTCGGCTATGTTTGACTTTTCCCGGGACAGCCCTGCCGCAAGCGGGGAGAGGTGAACTGAGTGCGTGGATGCGCTCGTCTTCAGGTCCGCGCGCAATCGCCTTGCGTCAAAATTCCCTGCCGCAGCGCGAGCCGGACCAGCTCGATGTCGGAGCCGACGCCGAGCTTGTCCTTGATCAGACAATGCAGGTTGGCGACCGTTTTTGGACTGAGGTGGAGTGCGTCGGCGATTTCGTCGCTGGTTTGTTCGGCGAGCAGCATGCGCAACACTTCGAATTCCCTGGGGGTCAGCACGTCGGCCGCGACCGTCTCGCCGGCAAGCCGGCTCAGCGCGAGTTCGTGGTCGATGTCGGGGCTGATCGCGATCTTGCCGGCGAGGACATCCTTGACCGCCGCGACCAGCGTCTCCGGCGGACTCGTCTTGGTGACATAGCCGCGTGCGCCGGCGCGGATCGCCTGCACCGCAAAGGCCGCGTTCTGATGCATGGTGAAGACGAGAAGTTTGGCCGCGCGATCCCATTGCCGGATCCGCCTGATCGCCTCGATGCCGCCGATCCCCGGCATGGCGAGGTCCATGATCACGAGATCGGGCCTTGTCTCCTTGAAGCGCCGATAAGCCTCGACGCCATCAGATGCTTCCGCAACGACCTTCAGGCCCGGCTGTTTCTGCAGCACCGCACGGTAGCCCTCGCGAACGACGGCGTGATCGTCGACCAGCAAAATCGTGCGGGCAAGCTCATTCATGCCGCGAACTCCGCGACCTCGGACGGGCGCCGGGCAGCCTCGGCCAAAATCACGACGCGCAGCGCAAAACCTCCGGTCCGCCCGTTCTCGAATGTCAGCCGGCCGCCGAGGGAGGCAACGCGCTCGCGCATGCCGAGCAGGCCCATTCCGGATTTGACCGGACGGTCGTTCGCCGCCCCATCATCGGCAACGACGAGTTCGATCTCCCGCGAAAAAACGTCGCCGTGCACGGCGCCTGCTTTGCGCGCGGCGACGTCAAGATTGATGCGGCTCGCGCCCGCGTGCTTGGCCGCATTGGTGATGGCCTCCTGCGCGATCCGGTAGAGACCGGCGGCCAATTCGGCCGGCAGATCCTCGAAATCGCCTGTCAGTCCGATCTCGAAGCGGCACTGGCCGCGGCTGCGTCCGTTCCAGCCGGCGATCAGCCCTTCCAGGCTGGCGACCAGCCCGAGCTCGTCGATGTCAGGCGGCCGCAACCTGAACAGCGCGCCGCGCAGCGTCTCCATCATGTCAGCCGCCATTCGCGCGATGCCGTCGCATTCGGCCGCGACATCCGGATCGCCCTGCGCGGCGCCCTGGCGGGCCGATGCGGCCAGCGCGCGGATTGCTGCGAGCGACTGCCCGAACTCGTCGTGAAGCTCGCGGGCCAGATGACGACGTTCGTCGTCCTGCAGCGCGATCAGCCGGCGCGTCAATTCGCTCCGTTCGGCGAGCGCCATGCCGAGGCTTTCGGCGAGGTGGTTGAACACGTCGCGGATGGCCGTGAGCTCCGCGAGATCGAACGGCGGCAGCCGGGCCGACAGATCGTCGGCGGCGATGCGTTCGAGACCGGCGCGGATCAGGCGCGTCGGGCGAAGCGCCCGTGCCAGGGCGGCATAGACGAGACCGCCAAGCAGCGGCAGCGTGATGGCCAGCACGGCCATGATCCGGCCCGCATCATGCCACGCCTGCGACGTCAGCGTTGCCGGATCGACGGACACCACGGCCTCGCCGATCGTCGCGCCCTTGAATTGCACGGGGCTTGCAGCTTCTCGGCCGGGATCGAACAGGTTTTGATAGAACGCCGCAAACAGGTACGGCGCGGTCGCCTCCTCGCTCTGCGGCCCGCCACAGACGCGCTGCAAAACCGCGCCGCCATTGGCGCGATAGGCAATGCAGACACCAGGCATCATCACGGACCCGGCAACTTCCTGCAGGTCGGGAAAATCGGAGCGCGGCTGGTTGACCCACTGGATCTTGTTGTGCTGGAGCTCCAGCGTTCTCGCCGCGATGGAGGCGATGGCGTCGATCCTGGCGCGCACCGACCTTTCGGTGTCAACGAGCAGATAGGCCGAGATCGCCGCAAAGCAGGCGGCAGACACCGCGACCACGCGCAGTGTCAGGCGGTATTTCAGATCACTGGTCGGTAACATCCACATCGGCAGCAGCCTTCGTCGCGAGCCGGTCCATTTAACGGCAGAACCAAGCGGGCGGAAAGCGCCAGGACGCGGGCAGATCGCGGTCGTGAAATTTTCCCGGCCCGCGTCGGGATGGCAGCAGCTTCGGACCGCCGGGCGGCCGGCCTAGCCTGCGGCACCCCGAAACTTCGCGACATCCAGGAGGTCCAGCCCAATGCCTCGCTTCAAGCTCCCTGCCCTTGCCTCGATCTGGCTTCTCGCCGGCCTCGCTGCCGCCCATTCCGGCGAGGCGACGCAGGCCGTCAGCCTGAGCATTGAGGATTTCAACTATCTCGATACCTCGGGCGAGCCCACCGACCAGACAGCCATACATCAGGCGCGCCTGCAGGCGTTCATGGCTGCGCTCAGGCACGACATCGAAGCGGACACCCGCTATCGCCTGCAAGCCGGCGCAAACATCCAGATCATCGGTGCGATCCAGAAGAAGAGCACGCTCGTGCAATGGGCGCGCGTGCGCGCCATCGACGTCGCAGCAAATCGCATCGCCCTCGAAAAGGTCTATACGTTTCGCGGCGATTCCGACCAGGCCTGGCAACGGGCCGAAGCTTTTGTATCGGAAGACATTCGCGGGGCGCTGATCCCGCCGGAGCCGGCAGTCCCGGTGGCGACATCGGCGCCAATAAAACTTGCGATCTTCGACTTCGAACTCGACGACAACAGCGCCGCGCCGTCCGAGACGTCATCCGACGCTGCGGAACTGGCCAAGACGACGGAGGCGGTCCGCGACCTGCTGGCGCAGTCCGGACGCTATGTTGCAGTTCCCATCACCAAAAGCGACACGGACGCCGTGAAGACCCACAAGATGCGCGACTGCGACGGCTGCGACGCCAGGATCGCGCGCGATCAGGGCGCGGACCAGGCGCTGGTCGGCGTCATCGGGCGGGTCAGCCGCACCGAATATACGGTCTCGTTCCGTCTGCGCGATGCGCACACCGGTGCGATCGTCGCCGGCGCCGACAGCGGGCTTCGCATGGGCGCCAATTATTCATGGAGCCGCGGCGCCGCGCGCCTGATCCGCGACCGGCTGATCGAGGTGCAGGCGCAGCAATAACGGCCAAAGCAGGCCTGAGGTGCAACCCAATTACTTGACTGGCCATGTGGCGACGCACATTGTCCGGGCAACGATGTCCGAGAGATGACGACGATGACAGCTGCTGCCTCCACGTTGCGCCAGCGCGACGCCGACCACATGCTTCACCCCTATGCCGATCTGAAAGCGGTCGCCAAATCCGGTCCGCTGATCATCGAACGCGGCGAAGGCGTCTATGTCTATGACACCGAGGGGCGCCGCTATCTCGAGGGCATGGCCGGACTGTGGTCGACCTCGCTCGGCTTTTCCGAGCCGCGGCTCGCGGAAGCGGCCGCGCGGCAATTCGCAAAGCTGCCCTACTCGCAGATCTTTGGCGACCGCTCGCACGAGCCCGGCATTTTGTTGGCCGAACGGCTGACAGGTATAGCGCCGCAAGGCCTCAACCACGTGTTGTTTGCAAATTCCGGCTCGGAATCGATCGACGCCGCCGCAAAACTCGTGTGGTACTATCACAACCAGATCGGCAAGCCCACCAAGAAGAAGCTGATCTCGCGCATCCAAGGCTATCATGGCGTCACCGTGGCGGGCGGCAGCCTGACCGGCCAGCCGCATGTCCATGCCGATTTCGACCTGCCGATCGCCGGCATTTTCCATACGGACTGCCCAAGCCACTACCATTTCGGCAAGGCAGACGAAAGCGTCGACCAATTCGTCGAACGCATCGCCGGCAATCTCGAAGCGCTGATTTTGCGCGAGGGACCGGAGACCGTCGGCGCCTTTTTCGCCGAGCCTGTGATGGGCGCCGGCGGCGTGATCGTGCCGCCGCCGGGCTACTTTGAGCGCATCCAGGCAATCCTGCGCAAATACGACATTCTGTTCGTGGTCGACGAGGTCATCACCGGGTTTGCCCGCACCGGCGAAATGTTCGGCTCGTTCACCTACGGCCTGAAACCCGACATGATGGTGGTCGCCAAGGCGCTGTCGTCCTCCTACCTGCCGATCTCCGGCGTGCTGATGACCGACAGGATTTTTGACGCGGTCGCGCAGGGCGCGGCCAAGAACGGCGTGTTCGGCCATGGCCTCACCTATGCGGCCCATCCGGTCTGCGCCGCGGTCGCGCTGGAGACGCTCGCGATCTATCAGGAGCGCGACATCGTCACCCATGTCAAACAGATGACGCCGCATTTGCAGGCCGGTCTCGCCGCCCTGCAGAACCACCCGCTGATCGGCGAGTCCCGCGGTGTCGGCCTGATCGGCGCCGTCGAGTTGACGCGCAGCAAATCGACGCGCGAGGGATTTGATCCAAAGCTCGGCCTTGGCGCCTTCATCCAGTCGCGCGGGCTCGCGCATGGCGTGATCCTGCGCGTGCTGCGCAATGCGGTTGCGGTCTGCCCGCCGCTGATCATCACCGAGGCGGAGATCGAGGAATTTTTCGACGGGCTGCGCCGCGCGCTCGACGATGGCCTCGCCCACGCGCGCGACAAGGGCTGGGTGTAGACCGATCAGGCCGACGGCGCTGACGGCTAACCTCTCCCCGTAAGAACGGGGAGAGGGGCCGCACCTCCGGCGCGGCAACATCACGCTCTACCCCGACGACGTCTCTCTCCGGGAATAGAGCGCCGCGGCGGCGACGATCACGACGCCCTTGATGATCATCTGGGCCTGGATCGGGACGCCCAGCAACAGCACCTCGTTGGCGATCACGACGATGACCGCGGCGCCGGTCAGCGCGCCGAGGATCGAGCCGCGCCCGCCGGACAGCGACACGCGGCCGACCACACAGGCCACGATCGAATCGAGCTCATAACCCTGCCCGACCCAGTTGTCGACCAGCCCGACATAGCCGCTCAGAATCAGGCCAGCGAGCGCCGCCAGCGCGCTCGAGATCACATAGCAGGCGATCGTAATCAGGTCCACGCGGATGCCGAACAGACGCGCGGTGAGCGGATTGCCGCCGACGATAAAAATCCGGCGACCGAAGGCGGAGCGATGCAGGACGATGCCGAGCACCACGGCCACTCCGAGCAGCACCAGCGAATTATAGGGGATGCCGCCGAGCCTTGCAGATCCGAGCACGCGCAGCGCCGGCGGCACGTTGCCGGACGGGGCGCCTTGGGTATAGGCGAAGCGCAATCCCTGCAGCAGGATCATGGTCACAAGGGTTGCCAAGAATGGCGAGACACGCCGCTTGGTGACCAGCACGCCGTTGAGCGAGCCGACGGCAAGCGCGACCAGCGCCGTCACGGCAAGGATGCCGGCGACGTCATGGTCGGCGCCGGAAAAGCTGGTGGCGATGACCGCAGCGGTTGCCATCATCGAGGCGACCGACAAATCGAGCCCGCGCACGATCATCACGAAGCTCTGGCCGATGGCGACAATCGCCAGCGGCGCGAACTGCAGCAGCAGGTTGGACAGGTTTCCGGCGCTGACGAAAGACGGCGACAGCAATCCGCCAAGGGCGAGCAGAGCCGGCAGCGCCAGCGCCACGCCGTAGCGGCCGAGAAAAGCGCGAACCGACCAGGATGCGGCGGCCGACGTTGCGAACTCGGCCGAGCCTGACATGCATCACTCCATGCCGCGCCGCTCGACATAGATCGAGACGGCGAGGATGATGATGAGCGCCTGGGCGACGAGCTGATAGTGCTTTGACACATCCATGAAGTTGAGAAGATTATTCAGAAGGGAAATGAGAAACGCGCCGCACAGGGTGCCGACGACGCCTCCTCTGCCGCCGCTGAGCAGCGTGCCCCCGAGCACCACGGGCGTGATCGAGGCCAGCGTGTAGTTGACGCCCGTATAGGGCTGCCCCACGCCGAACCGCGCGGCGAGATAGAGCCCGGTCGCCGCGCAGCAGAACCCGGAGCAGCCGTAGACCAGCATGAGGATGCGCCCTCGCCGCAAGCCCACGAGGCGTGCGGAGTTGGCGTCATCGCCGAGCGCATAGACCTGCCGTCCAAGCGGCAGGTAGCGCAGCAGCAGCGCAACAAGACCACAGAGCACAACGGCGAGCGTCGCGCCGACTGGCACGTCCGCGATGCGCCCGTAAGCGAGGAAGCTGAAACCGCGCGGCACGCGACCGACCGGACCCAGCGCATACAGCAGGGTCACGCCTTGCAGGATCGCGCCCATGCCGAGCGTCACGATCAGCGGGTGCACGCGCAGGGCGACCACGAGTCCCGCATTGAGCAAGCCGACAAACGAGCCGAGCAGCAGCACCGCGGTCGCGACGGGCACGACGCGATCGGGATTGCCGTTGATCAGACCCGAGGTCAGGCAGGACGCCAGGCTGATCAGCGATCCCACGGAAAGATCGATGCCGCCGGCGAGAATGGTCAGCGTCTGCCCGATGCTGACGAGTGCGAGATCCGTGGTCTGTTCGCAGACGTTGAGCAGATTGGCCAGCGTCAGGAACCGATCCGATACGCTCGCGCCTGTCACAGAGACCACGCCGATCAACACGATCACGCCGGCAACGCCGGCATTGTGCCGTAGCCACAGCGGCGTTGCAGCGCGGCTGGCGATGGCCGCGATCATGCCGCGCGCCCGCTGGTCGCGAGGTGCATGATGCCTTCTTCCGTCGCCTCATGGCCCAACAGTTCGCCGGTGATGCGCCCTTCCCGCATGATGATCACGCGGTCGGCCATGCCGATCACCTCGGTCATTTCGGATGTGATCATCAGGATCGCGACGCCGGCGGCGGCGAGCTCGCGCATGATGCGATAGATCTCGGCCTTGGCGCCGACATCGATGCCCCGGGTCGGCTCGTCGAGGATCAGCACGGTCCGGCAGATCCGGGCCCAGCGCGCGACGATGACCTTCTGCTGGTTGCCGCCGGACATCGTGGCGACCGGCGTGGCAGGCCCGCGGCAGGCGATGCGGTAGCGTTCGATCTCGCGGGTGGCGATCGCGGCCTCGATCTCGCGGTTGACGAGGCCGTGCCGCGTGACCTCGGCCAGCGCGGGCCCGGTGATGTTCGCGGCGATATCGAGCAGCAGAGCGAGGCCCTGGGACTTGCGGTCCTCGGTGACGAGGCCCACGCCTAACCGTATCGCCTGTGCGGGCGACATCGCGGTGAATCGCTCGCCGCCGATATCGATCGCGCCGCTTGCGAGGGGAAGCGCGCCGAACAGGCCAAGCGCAAGGTCCGAACGCCCTGATCCGACCATGCCGGCCAGCGCGACGATCTCGCCGGCGCACAGCTCGATCGAGACGTCCCGCACCCGCTCGCCGATCGCGATCTGCTCGGTGCGCAGCGCGGTCTGCCTTGCTCGCACGGCTTTCGGACGCGGCGGAAACAGCTCGCCGAGATCGCGCCCGACCATCATCGAGATCAGGCTCGCCCGCGTCACGTCGCGGGTCTCATGAGTACCGACCAGCCGGCCATCCTTCAAAATCGTAACGCGGTCGCACAGCGCAAAAACTTCGTCGAGGCGATGCGAGATGAAGAGGACGGAGACGCCCTCCTCGCGCAAGCGCCGCAGCCGGTCGAACAGGAGCGCGACCTCGCGCCCGGCAATCACAGCGGTGGGCTCGTCGAGGATCAGGAGCCTGACATTGTGGGTCAAGGCGCGCGCAATCTCGACCATCTGCTGGTCGGCAACCGACAGCGATCCGACCATCGCGCTGACATCGAGCGAGACGCCAAGCCGCGCCAGTAATTCGCCTGCCTCCTTGCGAGTCCGCTTGTGATCGACCAGGCCGATGCGGTTGCGCCGCTCGTTGCCCAAGAAGACGTTTTCCGCGACCGATAGCTGCGGAAACAGCGCGAACTCCTGGTAGACCACATGGACGCCGGCAAGCTTTGCCTCACGCGGCGAGGCCCATCGTGCCGGCGCATCGGCGAAGGTCATCTCCCCCTCATCGGGCGCCAACGCGCCGGCAATGATCTTGATCAGCGTGGACTTGCCCGCTCCGTTCTCGCCCAGCAGGCCGTGGATTTCTCCCGGCCTTACGTCGAAGTTCACGCCGGCAAGCGCGCGAACCCCGGGAAAGCTCTTTGAAATGCCTTTAAGCGTCAGCATGGTCCTGCCGTACTCCAGAGCATCATGAGTTTTGGTTCGATCGGTCTATCCGCGGCTACGATACACCTCTCCCCGTTGGGGAGAGGTCGATCGCTCAGAGCGATGCTTCGCATCGCTTTGGGCGACCGGGTGAGGGGCCGGGGGCTCCATCGAGAGACCGTAACCCCTCACCCGGATCGCATCTTGCGATGCGATCCGACCTCTCCCTATGGGAGAGGTGCACGTCACTCGCGGCTCAGACGAACCTAACTTCATCACGCATTATCGGCGTGCCGACTTTGGGTGGCCGGCATCACCGCTACGTTCGCTGTCAGTGCGGGAAGTCGATCTTGAAGGTGCTCGGATTGTAGCCGGGTCCCATGCCGCCAGAGACCAGCATGTCGTCGGGACCGTCCGGCACGATATGCTCATTGGCATACATGTCCGGCTTCGGGATCGAGGGGGTCTCGTCGCCATGCGTCAGCACGATGTTGCTGTTGATGGTGTAGACGCACGGCACCGAGGCACCTGAGAGAACCTTTAACGCCACGTCAAGCGCGACGCCCATCATGGCCGGCGGATAATCGATGTCGAGTAGCGGGAACTTGTACTTGACCGCCATCTTCATCGGCCCGTTCATGTCGGCCGAGGTGATCGGCGGAATTTCGTCGCCCTTCCAGCCAGCCTCCAGAAAGGCCTCGATGGCGCCCGGCACCTGCAAACCATGCGGCGCGAACACCGCGTTGATGCTGTGGCCGTATTTGGCGATCATCGCCTGCATCACCTGCTTGCCCTTGACCGGGCTCCAGTCGGAATAGACCGTCTCGAGAATCTTGATGCCGGGATAGGCGGAAAACACCTGCATCGCGGGCTTCACCCGGTTCTCATTCGGGCTCGAACCGGCTTGTCCGCCCAGAATGAGCACGTTGCCCTTGCCGTTCAGCTTCTCGACGATCCATTGCGCGAACAGCCGTCCCATCATCGCGTCGGAGGCGGTGACGAAGGTGACAAAATTGTCCGAGTCGACCCGGCGATCGACCATGACGACGGGAATGCCGCGCTCGGAGACCTGGGTGATGGCGGGGTCGAGCGCCTGCGAGGTGTTGGCGCTCACGATCAAAAGGTCGACGCCGCGGGAGACGAGGTCCTGGATGTCGGCCACCTGCTTTGCATCGTCATGGCCGGCATCGGTGATCAAAAGCTTCTTCACCACATCGGCGTGATCGTGTGCGGCCTTTTCCAGCGAGTGCAGGCCGACCACACGCCAGCTGTCGCCGAGGCCGGCATTGGCAAAGCCGATCACGTAAGGCGGCGCCTTCTTGAATTTTGCGGTATCGCGAATGCAGACGTCGAGCGCAGGATTGAACAGGAACGTCCGTGGCGCGCCGCTGTACTCGGCCCGCACGCCGTTCGGCACGACGACGGCAGCGCAGGCCAGTGCCAGGCAGCTCGCGATGATGGCTTTCATTGATGCTCCTCCCCTTTTGTCTTTTGGTACCGGCGACTTTTGCGTCGCTCTCGGACAGTCCATCCCTCTTCGGCACCGCCTCAAGGCGGCGCCTGGCCTTGTGTCGAAACCAGTATCTTCAGCTTGTCGTTGTTCGCGGCCGTGAGCACATCAAAGCCCTTCGCAACGACGTCCTCGGCGTGGATGCGGCCATCGATGATCTTCGAGATCGGCAGCTTGCCGGACTCGACGAGGGCGATGATGCGCGGCCACATCGTGATCGGGTAGCACCAGGTCGCCTCGATGGTGATGTCCTTCAGCGCCCACAGCATCGGATCGGTCGAGGCTTTTCCGACATGCAGGCCGGCCTGGACCACGACGCCGCGGCGGCGCACGGCTTCGACACAGGTGTTCAGCGCATTCTCGCTGCCGACGCATTCGATCGCGACATCGACACCGACATTCTCCTCGGTCTGCTCCCTGACGAGGGCCACCACGTCGGTGGTTCTGGGATCATAGACGCCGGCGCAGATGCCAAAACTCTCGATGGTGCGCCGGCGCGACGCGTTGGGCTCCGACACAAAGATCCTGGCGGCGCCCGCGGCGTGCGCGCACAGCGTCGTCAGCGCACCGATCGGGCCGGCGCCCGCGATCAGCACGGTGCTGCCGGCCTGCACGCCGCCGCGATCGACGGCGTAGAGCGCGACCGCGGTCGGCTCGATCATCGCGGCCTCCTCGTCGCTGATCGTCTCCGGTACTTTTGCGGCGTTGTAGTCGTTGATGATCGCAAGGTCCGACATGCCGCCCCAGGCCCAGCTCAGGCCGACGCAGCCCATCTTCTCGCTGAGGTGATTGAGCCCGCGCCGGCTGTAATAGTCGTTCATCGGCATGATGAGCGGCTGCACCGAGATCCGATCGCCGCGCCGGACATGCGTCACCTCGCGGCCGACGTCCAAAACTTCGGCAGAGAATTCATGGCCGAGGATCTGCGGCAGGGTCGCGGAGGTGAAGACGTGCGGGCTCGCCGGCGTGACGATCGGGCCCGCGACATATTCGTGGAGGTCGGTGCCGCAGATGCCGGTCCAGAGCGGCTTTACCAGGAGCTGGGTCTCGCCGATGTCCCTGGGCTCGTCGACGGATTCGACGCGGATGTCTCTCCGTCCGTAGTAACGAACAGCTTTCACGGGCGCCCTTCCCTTGCGGACAGGTCCGGCAGATGCGGCCTGTCTTTATTATATTACCTTTACGCATCACTCTGAGAAAACGAGATGAAATCAGATCGCCTCTCGAAAGCGGATTGGAAAAAGCGTAGACTAGGCGTGCTGGAGCCACAATATCCGCTCTTTTCCCTTCACTGGGGAACAGAATGCCCCAATCGGCCAAACCGCCTATAGTTCAGGAGAAGCGTCTGCGCGGCCGCCGCCGCAGGCCACGACAGGGGCAAGCCATGGCCATCGACCGGATGAAAGACATCAGCGTGTTCGTCCACGTCGCCGAAGCCAAGAGTTTTACGGCCGCCGCCGAGCGCATCGGCCTGTCGCGATCGGCGGTCGGCAAGAGCATCGTGCGGCTTGAGGATCGCCTCGGCGTCAGGCTATTGCAGCGAACGACGCGAAGCGTGTCGCTCACGGGCGAGGGCACCGCCTTTCATGAGCGCTGCGTGCGCCTGCTGGCCGATCTCGACGAAGCGGAAATGGCGATGCTCAGTCACTCGCAGGCGCCGCGCGGACGGCTGCGTCTCGACCTGCCCGTCTCATTCGGGCGACTGCATGTGCTGCCGATCCTGAACGCGTTCATGCAGAAATGGCCGGAGATTTCGGTCAGCGCATCCTTCAACGACCGCTATGTCGATCTGATCGACGAAGGCGTCGACCTCGCGATCAGGATCGGCGGCAGCGAGGATGGCCGGCTGATGACCAGGCTACTCGCGCCGCACCGCCTGGTGACCTGCGCCGCGCCGGCCTATTTCGAAAACCGCGGCACGCCGCATAGCATCGAACAACTGGCTGAACACAGCTGTCTCGCCTTCGTGCATGGCGGGCGGCCGGTCGAATGGCGTTTTTTCGAGAACGGGCAGACGCGCTCGGTCGCGATCAACGGCCGGTTCGCCGCGACCAATGCGGAAGCGCTGCGCGACGCGACGCTCGCGGGATACGGGATCGCGCGGCTTGCCACCTTCCTGATCAGCGACGATCTGCGCGCCGGCCGGCTGGTTCCCATTCTCGGGCATGTCGACGCCGACGGTCCGCCGATCCGCGCCGCCTATCCGTCGAGCCGGCATCTCTCGCCAAAGGTCCGCAGCTTCATCGATGAGCTGCTCGAGGCATGGCGGCCGGAACCGCCGTGGGATCGGGGCTGCGGGTAGCGAGGCCTCACCATTTTTCCTTGAACGGACGGATCTCGAGCTCAAAGGTCCAGGCGCTGCGCGGCTGCTGATAGAGCTGCCAATAGGCGTCCGCGACCGATGACGGCGGCATCAGCGCATCCGGATCGTTCAGCGCGTCGGGCCCGAGCGCCTCGACGCGGCGCTGCCGCACCCATTCGGTGTCGACACCGGAATCGATGATCAGATGCGCGACATGGATGTTTTGCGGACCGAGCTCGCGCGCCATCGCCTGCGCCACCGCGCGCAGGCCGAACTTGGCGCTGGCGAAGGCGGCAAAGCCCGGGCCACCGCGCAGGCTCGCCGTCGCGCCGGTGAAGAAGATGTGGCCCTTGCCCCGTGGCAGCATCAGACGGGCCGCCTCGCGGCCGGCCAGGAAGCCGGAATAGCAGGCCATCTCCCACACCTTTCGGAACACCCGCTCGGTGGTGTCCAAAATCGGAAAATTGACGTTGGCGCCGACATTGAAGATGCAGACCTCGAGCGGCGCGTGCTTGTCCGCGTCGTTGAGGAAGGCGGTGATCTCCTCTTCCTTCCGCGCATCGAGCGAGCGGCCGAACACCGTGCCGCCGGCGGCCTCGATATCCTGAACCAGCGGCGCGAGCTTCTCGCCGTTGCGTCGCCCGGCGAAAACCGTAAAACCTTCGGCCGCGAACTTCTTTGCGATTTCGGCGCCGATATAGTCGCCTGCGCCGATGATGGCGGCGGTCGCGTTTCTCTTGGTCATGGCCTGCCTCCCTTGCCGCACGAGGCGACTCGCCGGTCGAGCCTCGCGCGGCACCAGCGCCGCAGCGTGCGCTGGATCACGATGGCACGAACGGCGCCTTTTTGCTCTCGGCCAAGATCTATAGTCCTGACATGCAACTGTCAAATATGATGATCGACATACCATTCAGGACGCTGATCGGCCCGCAGGCGGACAAGCAGGCCGAGCTAAGGCTTCGAAAGCGTCGGCTACAGCCGGACGACCTCGCCGGTCCGGACGCTCTCGTCGGCGGCCAGCACGATGCCGAGCGAGTTGATCGCGGCCTCATGATGCTCGGCGAGATCGATCTCGCCGCGGATCGCCTTCAGAAACAGCCGCTGCTCGCGCTCGCAGAGCTCCTGATGGCCGGGTTCGTCTTCGGTCGAGATCAGTTCGTCTGGCTTTGCAAAGCGGCCATCCGCGTCCACCGCGGCGTAATGGACGCGCAATGCGTTGGTCTTGGTATGCGTGTCGTGGTCGGAGGAGCGCGTCGCCGCGTCGGCGCTCTCGCTTGCGACAATCGACACGCAGCCGTGCGGCCCGATCATGTCTTTGACGAAATGCGCGGTCTCGCTCATCATCGGTCCCCAGCCGGCCTCGTACCAGCCGACCGATCCGTCGTCGAAGCTGATGTGCAGATGGCCGTAATTATACATAGAGGCGGCGATCTCGCTGGTGAGCCGGGCGCCGACCGCATGCACCGCGACAGGCCGCGCGCGGGTCACCTGGCACATGATGTCCACGTAGTGCACGCCGCAATCGACGATCGGCGAGGTCGACTGCATCAGCTTCTTGTGCACGTCCCAGAACGAGCCGGCCGATTGCTGGTTGAGGTTCATGCGCATCACCAGCGGCTTGCCGAGCGTTTTCCCGATCTCGACGAAGCGCGACCATGACGGATGGACGCGCAGGATGTAGCCGATCAACAAGGCCTTCCCGGATTGCCGCGCAGCGCTGACGACGCGTCTTGCGGCGTCCAGCGTGTCGGCGAGCGGCTTTTCGCAGAACACATGCGCGCCTGCAGCAAACGCCTGCACCGCCATGTCGGCGTGATGCTCGGTGTAGGTGCAGATCGCGACCGCGTCAGGACGCAGCGTCACGAGCGCCTCGTCGAGCTTCTCGAAGCGCGGCACGCCGCGAAACTCGGCATCGAGGTCGTGGCGTTCGGCCGCGCGATGGGTGCAGAGGCCAATGAGGTCGAAGCCGTCGATCGCCTGGTAGGCGCGGGCGTGGCTGACGCCCATGGTGCCGAGACCAACCACGAGAACGCGGACGGACGGCGTGGTCGAACTGGACGGAGAAGACATGGCCGTGGCCCTCGGGTCAAACAGCATTCGCCAAAGAATCGCGCGAAGGACCGTCCGATGTCGAGCGGCCTTCGATCCAGGTGTCGCGCACGCGCAATTCGTCATCGAGATGCACGAGGCTCGCGAGATAACCCGGCGCGATGCGGCCGAGCTCATGGTCGCGTCGCAGAAACGTCGCGGGCACGCGCGAGGCCATCGCCAGCGCGGTTCCGAGATCGAGGCCTGCGACACCCACGGCGTAACGCACCGCTTCGTCCATCGTCAGCACTGACCCGGCCAGCGTTCCGTCGTCGAGCCGCAGATAGCCATCGGCGCGCGTGACGCGGCGGCCCTGCAGATCGAAATGATCGGGCCCGCCGGCCGCCGGCGGCATCGCATCGGTGATCAGCATAAAACGGTCGTGCCGCTTGGCGGCAAAGGCGATGCGCAGGTTCGCCGCATGCACGTGATGGCCATCGGCGATGATGCCGACGAAGGTTTCGGTGAGATCGAGCGCGGCACCGACCATGCCCGGCTCGCGTCCGAGCGGCGCGCTCATGGCGTTGAACAGATGGGTGAAGGCGCGCGCGCCCGCCCCAACCGCGGCGCGCGCCTGCTCGTAGCCCGCCTCGGAATGGCCGAGCGAGACCAGCACGCCGCGCCGCGCGAGCTCGGCGATGGCCTCGGCGCCGACGCGATTGGGCGCCAGCGTCAGCATGACGGCGCCGCAATCGGCGGTCGCGATCATCTCCATGTCTTCGGATGTGATCTCGCGGATATATTTGAGCTCGTGCGCGCCCTTGCGGCGCGGGTCCAGAAACGGCCCTTCCAGATGGACGCCGAGCGTGGCAGGCGTCGCCCGCCGCGCCTCGCGCGTCGCGGCGATCGCCGCTTCCATCACCTCTCGCGCGTCGGTGACCAGCGTCGGCAGCAGGCCGACGGTGCCATGTTGGCGATGCGCGTCGGCGATGGCCGCGATGCCCTGCGGCGTCGGGTCATCGTTGAACAGGACGCCACCGCCGCCATTGACCTGCACGTCGATATAGCCGGGCGCGAGCAGGCCGCCGCCGAGATCGCGCGTCGTGCCGTGAGGCTTCTCCGCATGCGGAACGATCGCGGCAATGCGCGCGCCTTCGACGATGAGGGCGTGGTCGCTAAGAAACGCCTCGCCGTCAAAGATCCGCGCGCCTGTGAGAACGATCATCAGACGGTCTCCGTCACTTTGCTCAGATTGCGCGGGCGGTCGGGGTCGCGTCCGAGCCTGCGCGCCAGCGCTTCGGCAAGGCCGTAGAAGCGGTGAATCATGGCAATGGGCTCCAGCAGCGTCGCCTCGACCTTGGCCACGGCGAGACGATGCGCATGATCCGCGCCACCGGTTTCGATTGCGATCACGGTCGCGCCCATCTCGGCAAGTCGCGCCAGCGTCGCCAGCATGGCCTCGCGCGCCACGTCGGACGGCAGGAAGGCGATGATGGGAAAGCCGGGGCCGACGAGTTCGGCCGGGCCATGCAACACCTCGGCCGCCGAATAGGCTTCGGCGTGGATCGCGCAAGTCTCCTTCAATTTCAGCGCAGCCTCGGCTGCGATCGCGAGCGTCGCGCCGCGGCCGAGCACGAAGGCGTTTTGGGCGCTCGCGAGCCGATCCAGCATCGCCGCAGGCGGTGGCGCAGCCTGGGCGCGCAAAATCTCCGGCAGCCCGGCGATAGCGTCCGTGAGCGAACAATCCTCGCGCCAGGCCGCGACCAGGCTCGCGCCGGCGACGAGGCCCGCGATCATCGATTTGGTCGCAGCGACGGAACGTTCAGGGCCGGCGCACAGCGGCAGCAGCGCCTCGGCCTCCTGTGCGAGCGGTGAATCGATTTCATTGACGAGTGCAACCGCCAGCGCGCCGCCACGGCGTGCGGCACGCTGCATCTCGACGATGTCGGGGCTGCGCCCGGATTGCGAGATCGCGACCGAGACGGCGCCGGACAGCCGCATCGGCGCGCGATACAGCGTGGCGATCGACGGGCCGATCGAGGCGCAGGGTGCGCCCGATACGATCTCGACCAGAT
>Ga0335071_10003643_pt1 | contig 16188 bp, 11 predicted proteins | sample Lox_Sample_15_FD_206724 | JGI IMG/M metagenome (GOLD analysis project Ga0335071, IMG submission 206724) | Soil microbial communities from Loxahatchee National Wildlife Refuge, Florida, United States - Lox_Sample_1.5 | ecosystem: Environmental > Terrestrial > Soil > Wetlands | place: USA... | reverse complement strand
GGATTCAAATTCAGCCTGGGCCAGCGTGATGGTCTGGCCGATGGTGGCCAGGATCATGCGGATGGACCGGATGGCGTCGTCGTTGGCCGCGATCGGGAAATCCACCAGGTCGGGATCGCAGTTGGTGTCCACGATGGCGATGAGCGGCACCTTGAGCTTGCGGGCCTCGGCCACGGCGTTGTGCTCGCGCTTGATGTCCACCACGAACATCGCCGCGGGGACGCGGTCCATGTCGCGGATGCCGTCGAAATATTTCTGGAGCCGGCCGGCTTCGCGGCGGATGACCGCCTGCTCCTGCTTGCCGTAATTGGCCAGCGTGCCGTCCGTGTCCATCTTCTCGATGTCCTTGAGCCGTTTGATGGACGACTTGATGGTGTTGAAATTCGTCAGGGTGCCGCCGAGCCAGCGCTCAGTGACAAAGAACTGGCCGCACTCCTTGGCGGTGTCTTTGACGCACTGCTGCGCCTGCTTCTTGGTGCCGACGAAGATGATCCGGCCGCCCTTGCGGACGGTGCCGGACAAAAAGTTGCACGCGGCTTCGAGTTGCGCGAGCGTCTTGCTGAGGTCGATGATGTGAATGCCGTTGCGCGCGTCGAAGATGAACGGCTTCATCTTGGGGTTCCAGCGCTTCGTCTGGTGTCCGAAGTGGACGCCCGATTCCAACAGTTCTTTGATGCCAATGCTTAACACAGTTTTCCTTTGGTTGCGACCCAGCCCTTTCTAACGTCTCAAAAAGCGGACGGCGGATTCAGCCGTTTACTCTTGTTCAACCTGCGGTCCTTTCAAACATCAGAAAGGGCTGGGCATCCCGCGGAACACGGGATTGCGTTTGATGTTGTTATGGCCTTCCCGCCTGCGCTTTGCTTCCGCGCGGCAGGCCACCCTCATCCGAAGGCGGAAATCTCAAGGCCGTTTGTCCCATTTGCCAAAATGGCAAAGGGGTGATGAGGATAGCAGAAAAGATCGAAGTGGCAACAGGAATTTGAGCTTCCGAAGTTTCCGGCAACTTTCCCATTGACTGTCATCCCTCCCCGCTCAACCCTTGGCCGAGATGCAAACGTTCCAGATCATCTTCACGCCGGCCAGCGCCGCCGAACTGGCCCGGATGCCCAAGGAATTGCAGCTGCATATCCTTGGCGAGTTCCGCGGCCTGCCCCAGCAGGCGGTCGGCACCGAGCTCGACGCCTTCGGCAAGCTGGAGATGGATGGGCGGATCCTGCACCGGTTTCGGGTGGGCGATTACCGCGTCTATTTTGAGCGGCACGAGTTGGGGGTGCTCGTCCACCGGATTCTCAGCCGCCATACGCTCAAAGATTTTCTCTTCCGGTCCGGCCTGAAAACCGGCGAGGACGCCGCCCTGCAGGAGAATCCCAAATTCTGGGAGCTGATCGAATCGGCCAAGAGCCAGACGCGTTAGCTTGCCGCTGAAACCCGTTTTCCGGCAGCCCCTGGCGCCGGGGGATTCGGGCATTTCCAAGGGTTCGTGACTTGGTTGCTTGCGATTACTTCATCCCCGGCACGGCCGGCGGGGGAATTCCGGCCTCGGAATCAAACGGCGTTGGCGGAAAGATGGGTGCCGTGGAATCGTTGTTCTGCACCGCTGCAGCGTGTCGGGCGGCCATCAGCGCCATTTGATCTTCCGGTGAAAGCGCCAATGGCGCCTGCTGAGAGGTGCTGCTGGTGGAACGGCTGAACCGCGAGGGAGCGATGGCCGAGCCCAGTTGGGAGCTGCCGCCCATGCCGGCATTGCCGTAAGGGTTGCCCATGCCGGGGTTCATCGGGTTGCCGCCGGGCGCTCCGCCGGCGCGGTTTCCTGGTGGCCCAGGATGCGACATCGCGCCGCCTCCCATCGGTGCGCCGGGTCGGTTGCCGCCAAATCGCGGCGAGACAACCGGCGCGCCTCCGCCGCCCCCGCCCCCCGGGGCCGGCGTCGTGAGCGCCGGCGCGTTGGCGAGCGGCAGCTCCTGCACCGTGCCATGATTGTTGAAGGTCACCAGGCTCTCTTTTTCGTCGATGTGCACCACTTCAATGTCGTCCTGCTGCTGCCCTTCGCTGAGCACATACGACTGTTCCTTGGCATCTTTTTCCCCGGGCTTGGGCGCCACCTTGAACAACACCTGCAACTGCCCGAGAATGGACATGATCCCATTGGGCGTGATTTTGGGCAGCGTCGTATCCACCGGGGGATTGGTATTGACGGGAATCGGGTTCAGGCCGAAGACGTTGCGCACCACGATCGGCTGGTACGGATTAGCCGCCAGGGCAACATTCTGGGCCCGCGCGCCGGTGGCCAACACCAGCCCGCCTGCCAGGCACACTGCCAAGGTTCCCAAGTGTCTCATGGTTCCAATATACCTTTTGAAACACCGCCGGCAACCGGAAGTTGCGCTTAATTCGGAAGGCGGAAGGCGGTGGGCGGAGGACTGATGAATCAAGCCTCCCTGGTGAATTTTTCAGGCATGGACATCATTCTGCCAAGCATCTTTCCAATTGCCGCAATTTGAGCCTGCAACTTTGTATGTTCGCTTTCGTTGATGTATTGACACGATAGCGCGGTGGAGAGCCAATGCGAAGTCTCCTGTAATTCTCCGTCGGCATCGGTCAACTTGCTGATAAAATGAGACGGGTAATTCCGCTTGGCCCACGATTCTGCAATGTTCGCTCCGACTGACCGTGAGGACCGGCGGACTTGATCCGTAAGGGAAAATTTTTCTTCACGAGGCCAAGCCTTGGACACTTGAAAAACAGATTGTTGAAGTTCCACCGCCGCCTTGTGGACGCGCAATTCGCGAAAAGACAGAATTTGTTCCGCCATCGTTCCGCCCTCCGGCTTCCGGCTTCCGTCATCTGATCTCCGTCATCCAGCCTATGCCTTCCGCCCTCCGTCCTCTGTCATCCGTTCATTCGACGTCCTCGCCCAGCTCGACGTTCCAGTAGGCGAGGTCAATGAAGTGCTTCCAACTGTCGTGGCGGTGCAGGCTGAAGTTGATCTGCACGAACGGACGCCACTTCGGCCGCTTGGGCTTCCGGACCAGGTGTATGCCGGCCTCCTGCGGCGTGCGGTTGGCCTTCTGCGTGTTGCATTCCACGCACGAGCATACGATGTTCTCCCACGACGTCGGGCCGCCCCGGTCGCGCGGAATCACGTGGTCCAGGTTCAGGTCCTTCCGGTCAAACACCCGCCCGCAATACTGGCAGGTGTTCTTGTCCCGTTCGAAAATGTTGTGCCGCGTGAACTTCACTTCCTTCTTCGGCAGCCGGTCATAGACGAAGAGCAGGATGATGCGCGGGACGCGGATGCGGAAGGAGACGGCGCGGACGGATTCCTCCGGCGGGGCGGCGGCCGAGAGATCGCGCCATTGCTCGAAGCTGAACGTGCGGAAGGAGCCGTCGTCGTCGTTCAGAACCACTTGGGCGTGGCCCTGGAACAACAGGGTGAGCGCCCGGCGGGCGGTGCAGACGTTGACCGCCTGCCACAGCCGGTTCAACACGAGCACATGTTGATTCAGCGCGGTGTTCATGGCGCTGGGGTTAAAATTAGCAAATCTGCCCGCCCCGGTCAATGCCCCCGGCAGGGTGGTAGTGCTTTAATTTAGCTGCTGTAGGGTCGAGCCTATGGCTCGAGAGTTGAGCCGCAGGCTCAACGCTACACCAACTTAAGACGCTACCGGCAGGGTGGTAGTCGCCGAGGTGACGAGGCGGGGAATGCAGGTGGTAGGGACGGCCCGGGCCGTCCGGTCCGGCGCCGTGCTGTCCCAAAGGTAGGGACGCCGCGCCGCGGCGTCCGGGGAAACAAGGGTTGGAAATCGGACAGCGCAGCGCGCCGTCCCTACCAGGGAGAGAGCGAAGGTTCGTCGCCACCGAAACGCAACCTTGTCCCGCCCCTTTTCCATTGACTTCAAGTCGCTTAGACGTTACGCTTAACGTTGAATCGGAACACTTCAGCCAGATTAATCGGCCCAAACGTTCAAAACTCCTGTTCATCCGATTATGAAAAGACTTGTCGCCAGTGTTTTGGTGACTACGTCGCTCGCTGGTTTATCGGCCTTCGGGCAGGGATACTTCCAGTTCACGGCTCCCAAGCACACGGTTTGGGACGGCTTTACCAACCCCTCGATTCCACAAAACACCACCAATGTGAATGTGGCGTTCCTCTGGGCGGCCAACGGCTGGACACCCCAAGTAGCGACGATTCTGAGTTCAACTCCAACCAACGCAAATGAACTGACCGGGTTTTTCACACCTGGCACGGCGTGGACGGCCATCCTGACGGATCCCAACTTTGTCCTGGCGGTGGATGGAGGGAACGGCCAGGTGGCTGTGGCCCGTTCAACCTCGCTTGGCGCGCTCAATTACAACGGCGGCGCCGCTTTCCCGGTAACCGGGACCAGCGCCGGCGTCACTTACACCTTGTTCATGGTGGGCTGGGACGCTCGTTACGCCACTCCGGCGCTCGCCGCCGCAGTCAATTCGGTGGTTGGTTGGAGTTCGCCATTTAAGTATCCCTCGTTTGTTGTTACGGCCACGCCTAATTTCATGGCCGTCCAGCAGTTCGGGGTCGGGGTCAATGGTATTCCGGAACCTACGTCCTTCGCCCTGGCCGGGCTCGGCAGCCTGGCGCTCCTGCTGCTCAGCCGCCGGAAGTAATGCGTAGCAGCGGGCGTGAGCCCGCTCCATATCCTTCAGAACAAAACGCTCCGGCGTGCGCCGGCTGCCACCTCGCCCCAGCGTTGCCAACGGCGTCTGCTCCGCCTATTGTGTCAGCGTGAAACATTTCGCTGCCCTGCTCCTGCTGCTCGCCGCGCTGCTGCCGGCGGCGCGCGCCCAGAGCGGGAACCCGGACGACCAGTACGTCATCATCTACAGCCTCATGCAGCGGGCGGATGCCCTGGCCGGCTCCGGCCAGTCGCGGCAGGCGCTCGACCAGTACCTCCAGGTGCAGTCCGACTTGGAGCGGTTTAACCGGATTTACCCGGATTGGAACCCGCGCATCGTCAATTTCCGCCTGAATTACCTCGCGGAAAAAATCGCCGAAGTCACCCAGAAACTGCCGGTCACCAACCTGGTGCCGGCCACCGCCGCCGCTCCGGTCACCAACGCGGCTGAGCCGGGCCCGCTCGTGGCGGATTTGCAGGCGCAGATCAGCACCCTGCACGAGCAGATGCAGCGCCTGCAGACGGACAACACCACGCTGCAATCCAAACTGCAGGAGGCGCTGGGGACCCAGCCGGCGGCCATCGACGCCCGTGAACTGGCCCGGGCCCAGGAAAAAATCCGGGCGCTGATGAAGGAAAACGATCTGCTCAAAGTCAGCCTGGCGCAGGGGCGGACCCGGCCCGCAACCGGAGAGGCCGGCGCGCCCGGCACGGCCAATGCGGATGCCGAAGCTTTGCGGCAGGTGCAATTGGCGCTGGCGGACGCGAACCGCAAGCTGGCCGAGCAAACGGCGCGCGCCGAGCAGTTGGCCCAGGAAAACCAGGCCTTGCAGTCGCGCATCCAGACGCTGCTGGCCACTCCCGGCGCGGTGCAGGCCTTGCGCGAGGAAAACGAGTTGCTCAAAAAGCAGGTTGCCGAATTGAAGGCCAGTACAGCGGAAACCAACCGGCAGACCGCCGAACTGGCCGAGGCGCGCAAACAGATCGCCCTGCTCCAGTCGGCCGCGGCGGTCTCGTCCCTGGAAAAATCGGCGCTCGAAAACCGCGTCCGCCAGTTGCAGGTCGCATCCGTGACCGCGGCCCCGGCGGCGGCCCCGGCGCCGGGCCAGGCCGAGAACGAGGCGCGCATCCGGGAGCTGACGCTGGAGCGCAATGATTTGCTGGCCAAGCTGGGCGAGGCCAACAAGGCCCTGTACGGCACCCGCAAACAGAACACCGCCGCGCGCATCAGCGAGCTCACCGAGGAAGTGCAGGCTTTGCGCGCCCGGCTGGCGGTGGACGAGGCGCAGGTGGTGCCCTTCACGCCCGAGGAACTGGCCCTGTTCCGGCAGGCGGCGCCTCCGCCGGCGGACCGCACTGCGCAGAAGAAATCCATCCAGGAGCTGCCGGCCGGCTCCGCCCAACTGGTGGCCGAGGCGCAGCATTACTTCTCCGCCGGCCAATTCGACAAGGCGGAGGACAATTACCAGAAAATTCTGCAGCACGACCAGAACAACGGGCTGGTGCTGGCCAACCTGGCCACCATCGAGATGGAGCAGGGCAAACTGGACGAGGCGGAGAAGCACATCAAACAGGCCGTGTCCCAAAGCCCGAACGACGCCTACAACCTGTCGGTCCTCGGCTATCTCAAATTCCGCCAGGAAAAGTACGATGAAGCGCTGGACGCCTTGAGCCGGGCGGCCAAACTCGACCCGCGCAATCCGGAAATCGAGAATTACCTCGGCGTCACGCTCGGGCACAAGGGCCTGCGCGCGCAGGCGGAGACCGCCCTGCGCAAGGCGCTGCAGCTCGACCCGAACTACGGCGCGGCGCACAACAACCTGGCGGTCGTTTACCTGAGCCAGCAGCCGCCGCGGCTGGAGCTGGCGCGCTGGCACTACCAGAAAGCCCTCGACCTCGGCCAGCCGCACAACCCGGACCTGGAGCACATGCTTGATGCGAAAACCGAGCCGGTGAACCCGCAATGAAAATGAATTGTTCGGTTCATTCCCGGGAGCGGCGACGCCTCGTCGGCAGGCTATTTTGCCGGTTGCTTTTGCGCCGAGCCGGCGGGACGCCGGCGCGCCCGGGTCTTGCCGCCGCTGACAGTGGTAAAAGACAGGCATTTTTACCCGCCCTGTCGCTCGTCACCCGGCACGCGTCACCCTGAAATGCTGCGCCAGGCTTTCCATGAACTGACGGTTGCCACCCGCGGGCGCGGGCTGCGGGAAATCACGCACGAAATCGAGGCGTGGATCGGCCAGCACGGGTTCCGGGACGGGCTGTTGACACTGCATTTGCAGCACACCTCGGCTTCGTTGCTCATCCAGGAAAACGCCGATCCGGACGTGCGCCGCGATCTGGACGCCTTTTTCGAGCGGCTGGTCCCCGACGGCGACCCGCTGTTCGTCCACACGCTGGAAGGCGACGACGACATGCCGGCGCACATCCGCACGGCGTTGACGGCGGTGAACCTGGGCGTTCCGGTGCGCGGCGGCCGGCTCGCGCTCGGCACCTGGCAGGGCATTTACGTGTGGGAACACCGCGCCCGCGGCCACTCGCGCCGCCTGACGCTCCACTTTGTCGGGGAATAAATCCTGGTGCCTGTTTCCCGGACGCCGCCGCGCGGCGTCCCTACCTTTGGGATGGCTGCCGCCGCCCGAATAAACTCGCCAAGCGGGCGGCCGGCTGGCACGTTGCCGGCGTCTTATGCGAATGATAAAATTGCGCCGGCGAGCCGCCATCGCGGCCGGCTGCCTCCTTTTTGCCTGCGTCGCACGCAGTGAGAATGCCACGAACAGCTTCGGCTTTACCGGCCCGGAAATTTTTCCCATCGACGAACAGATCAGCCAGGTCCGCGCGGCGGACCTGGACGGCGACGGCCTGAACGACCTCATCGTGGCCAACAACCTGCGTTCCAAAATCAACCTGCTCTACAACCAGACCGGCAAAACCAACCCGCCGGCGGCCGGCCCGGCCCGCAAACTCGAAATCAACGAGCTGCCGCCGGACGCGCGCTTCCGCATCGACTCGCTGCCGACCGATGAGCGCATCGGTTCCCTGGCGGTGGCCGACCTCAACGGCGACGGCCGGCCCGACCTGGCCTTTTATGGCGACGCCAAGGACCTCGAGGTGGTCTATAACGAGGGGACCAACGGCTGGAGCGAACCCAAGCGGTGGCGCATCACCGACGGGCAATTGAACCCCAACGCGCTGGTGGCCGGCGATTTGAACGGCGAGGGGCGCGACGACCTGGTGCTGCTCGGCGACAACGGCGCGTTTTATTTCCTGCCTCAACTGGCGGATCACACGCTGGGCGAGCCGCAGAAAATCCCCTGCTCGGGCACGCCCAAATCGGTGCAGATCGTGGACGTGGACGGCGACGGCCGGAACGATTTGCTGCTGGTGGACTGGGACAGCCCCACGCCGCTGCGATTCCGGCTGCAAGACGCCGCCGGCCGGCTGGGCCCGGAGATTTTTTTCCGGACGCCGCCGGTCCGCTCGTTTTGCATCGATAACCTGGAGGGCGGAAACAAGAATTACATCGTCACCATCGCGCGGGATTCCGGGCGGGCCCAGGTTTCCCAGTTCACGCGCCAGCCGGCGGAAGTCCTGTCCGGCGCGTTCCGGCGCGGACAGTTTCAAATTCTGCCGTTGAACAAGAGCGACGCCGCGCAGCGCGGCCTGCTCTGGGCGGATGTGGACGGCGACGGCCGGCCCGATTTGCTGGTGGCCGAGCCGGCAGCCGGGCAGCTTTCGGTTTATTTGCAGCAGCCCGACGGGTCGCTGGCGCCGCCCCGGACCTTTCCCACGCTGGCCGGCGTGAGCCAGCTCGCCGCGGCGGAGGCCAAAGGCGACAGACGGCCGGACCTTTTCCTTTTAAGCCGCGATGAAAATGCGGTCGGCGTGGCCCGCTTCGACCAGAACGGCCGGCTGCCGTTTCCCACGCTCATTCCGCTGGACGGCAAGCCGCTCGTCATGGCGGCGGGCGTCTTGAAGTCCGGCGCCGCGCCGTCCCTGTGCGTGATCGTGGACAAAGACGGCCGGCGGTCGCTGGTCATCCGCCAGGCGGACGGCAAGCTGCGCACGCAGAAGCTGGGCGAGAATTTCAAGGCGAATCCAACCACGCTGGCCATCCAGGACGTCAACCAGGACGGCCGGCCGGACCTGGTGCTCCTGGCCCCCTATGAAAAGGTCAAGGTGCTCCTGCAAAAGTCCGGCGGCGACTTTGACGAAGCCGACGTGGACCCGCCCGGCGGCGCGCTCGAGCAGCCCTGGCTGGCGGCGGCGGACGTGGATGGCGACGGCCGGACGGAGCTGTTGTTGCCGCAGAAGAATTTTGTGCGGGCCGTCGTGCTCGAGCCCGAGGCCAAGACCCCGGGCTCCACCAACCAGCCGGACTGGGTGTTCCGGGTGCGGGACCAGATCAACGGCGCGTCGCCGGACTCGCGCATTGTGGGGGCCACCGCCGTGCGGAATGGCAAGAGCGGCCCGCCGGGATTGTTCCTGCTGGATGCCGAGCACAAACAGCTGACCTTGTGCGAGCGGGACGCGACCGGCGTATGGCAGGTTTCCCGCAACGTGGAATTGCCGGTGGCGGATTTTGACCGGCTGCAGTCGGTCGCCGTGGGCGGCACGAATGCGCCCAGCGTAGCCTTTCTCGGCCAGAACGCCGTCGCCTGGCTGCCGCTGGCCGGCAGCGTCTGGGAATTGACGGCGCTGGACGGCTACGACACGCCGATCAAGGACGGCTATTTGAACGACGTCGTCGCCGGCGACCTGAACCACACCGGGCGCAAGGACCTGGTCTTTCTGGAAACGGCGAAGAACTATCTGGATCTGGTGGTCTTTGACGCTCATCACAAGCTGGTGCCGGCCAACCGGTGGCAGGTGTTCGAGCAGCACACGTTCCGCGGCGCGGCCAACGCGCTGCCGGAGCCGCGCGAGGCCGTCGTGGCGGATGTCACCGGCGACAAAAAGAACGACCTGATCGTGCTGGTGCACAACCGGATCCTGGTCTATCCGCAGGAGTGATTGCCAGCGGGAACAGCCCTCATCCTGACCCTCTCCCGTCCGACGGGAGACGGAAGGCGCGCGGACGCGCCGGGTAATCGCATTGTCTCGCGGCGGTGAACGCAGGCAGTTCCACCGGCACGCTCGGATGAAATCATCCATACCGGATTGACCGGACTCTGCGAACTGGACGGTCGGCAATCCGTCTTCTCCCATCCGATGGGAGAGGGCCGGGCTGAGGGCAACCGGCCGGGAACTGAAATCTTCAATTCAGCTGCGGCGGGCGCGGGGCGAACACCTTGTACGACAGGCCGTCTGCGGTGGCGCTGCCGCCGGTGACGGAGAAATAAAAGTATTTCGACACCTTGTCGTAATCCGGGAGGAGCGAGAAATCCACCCAGTCGCCGAAGATTTTTTCCGGCGACGAGAAGGGCAGGGCGCCGAAGGGATTGGCGCGGCTGTTGGGCGGCGCATTTTTCAGCGCGGTAAAGACGGCCCGCATGCTCTCCCGCTGGCTTTCGAAGGCAAAGATGCCGTTGCCGGCGCCGCCGACGTGTTGCGCGGCGCCCGCGAAACCGGCGCTTTCCCGCAGCGGCTTGACCTTGCTGTCGGCGCTGCGCAGGAACGATTCAATCAGGGAGACGTCCGCCGAGAGGGCCACGTAACCGCTGCTGGTGGTGCAGTACAAGGAGCGCCCCGCCGCGGCCCCGCGGGAGGCCAGCGGCAGGGTGTAAATGGTGCGGCCCATGAACTGACGCGGGGCGGCGGCGCTCCCCGTGGCCGCCGCGGGCACCAGGCTCTTGATGGCCAGCACGGCCTGGTCGGGATTCACGGCGCTGAACAGGAACAGGGACGGAGGCGCGCTCAACTCCGCCAGCGAATTGCCGGCCGGCGCCATCTGGTAGCTCATCCAGTCGTCGCCCAGGTTGCCGATGAGATTTTTGCGCAGGTCGAAGTTGGGGTCCTTTTGCTGGGCGCCGAGGTTGAAAAAGTTGATGGCGGCGTTGAGGCTGTCGAGCCAGGCGGGCGACACGTCCGCCACCATTTTCTGGAGGGTGGCCCAGGATTTCTGGCCGTCCACCCGCCAGCGCCAGAATTTCACGGCGTCCGCCGGCACAAACGCAGGCGGGCCTGCGTCCTTGGGCGCCGCGGCGATGATTTTGAACAGGCCCTGCCGGCTGCTTTCCGGCACGGACAGGTAGAAATCAGCCTGGGAGCCGTCGCGGGTCTCCCGGTAACTGAGGCTGACGGATTTCAAGCCGGTGAGGCCCGAAGCGCCCAGGACCTTGGTCCAGGGAAACGGCGGGATGGGGCTGGGCGCGTCCGGATTGGGCTCGGGCGCCGGCTGATGGACCAGCACGTCGAAAAGGGTCCGGGCGTTGAGCCAGCCGTAATAGAGCGGCGCGTCGCGGAACTGGGCGAGCCGGTCGGCGGCAAACAGCGCCTGGTCGGCCAGCGCCGGCGCGGCGCCGCCGGTCAGGCGCGCCACCACCGGTTCCGCCACCTTGATCGAACTCCCGACGATGAGCAGCGATTCAAACTGGCCGATGACAATTTCCCCGGGCGGCGCCGGCTTGTTTTCCTTGCCCAGTTCCGAAACCGGCTGGCGCCGCGGGAAGATTTTGGCGAGCGTCGCCGGGATGTCGTTGCTCGAAACGGTGACCACGGAAAACGGGATGCCGCGGACGGTTTCCGTGCGCGCCGTCCGTCCGGCCTCGGTCCATTTCTTCCGCAATTCCGCCAGGTTGGTCTTGAGCACGTCGCTTTTGCCCCGCGCGTCCAGCAGCAGCAACAGGCCCGGCGCCGGATCGTCCCCGCCGTTCCAGCCGTTTTGCGTCACGGCCAGCGTGAGTTGGCCCTGCGGCAGCCCGGTGTAATCGTCGAGCTTGATGCCCAGCTCGCGCTCGAGCGGGGCGACCAGTTTTTCGTTCCAGCGGGCCATGAACTTGTCGTGGAACGGCTTCATGGCCGGGTCGTTCCAGAGCTGGCATTGCGGCGACTGGCGGGCGGCGTCGCGCAATTTCGCGAAGTCGGGCACCGTCACCAGCATCAGCGTGTCCGCCGGCAGCAGGTTTTCCGCGGGCGGAATGGCGGCCCGGGCGGGCGCGGCCGGAAGGCACAGCAGCAGCGCGGCCAGGCCGGCTGGGAAAAACCGCAGGGACCGGCGGGCGGGTTGGCAGAAAAAGTGTGTAGTCATGGTGTATTAAGGTTCAACGGCGGTTAAAAGTTGCGCTCCGCTCATTTCTCCACCGGCCGGTTTTTCGTGCGGCCCGGCGGCTCGAGGTAGCGATACGGATTGTTCGGATTGTCCACGGAATAGGCAAAGGCGTCGCGGTGATCGAGGAAGCTGCGGACGAGCTCGACGGGGATGGCGAAGCCCAGGCCCTCGCCGAAGGTGATTTTCATGTTCGTCACGCCCACCACCTCGCCGGCCAGGTTGAACAGCGGGCCGCCGCTGTTGCCGGGATTGATCTGGGCGGTGGTTTGCAGGTAAAGCTCACCCTCGATCTGGCGCGTCTTGGTGCTGAGAATGCCCGAGGTCACCGTGCGCTCCAGGCCCATCGGGCTGCCGATGGCAAACACCGAATCTCCCACGGTCAGCGCGTCGGCGCTGCCCAGGGTGACGTGCTTGAACTTGGGCGCATTCTTGTCCTCGATGTGCAGCAGGGCCAGGTCGTGGAATTTGTTGAGCGCGATGATTTTCACCTGCTTGTAGGTCTCGCGGTCGAGCTGGCCGTCGCGCTGGTGGTACACCTCCACGGAAATCTCGGTTTCGCCCTCGATGACGTGGAAATTGGTGATGAGATAACCGTCGGCGTTGATGAAGAAGCCCGAGCCCAGGCCGCCGGGGGTACGGACCTGCACGACGGCCTCGCCCAGCTGCTTGACCAGGGCCTGCACGTCGCGGGCGCCGGCCGGGCGGTTGTCTGAATAGTAGAACTGGGAAAGCGGGTTGAGCGTGGCGAGCAGGTTGCTGGCCAGGGCCGGAGTCGCCGACGCCGCGGCGCTCGCGTGGGAAATGTTGGTAATGCTGGAGCGCGGGACCACCAGCACGGTGTAGCCCACGTCCACCACCACGGCCTCCGGTTTCTCGGCGAGGATTTTACCGGTGACGGCGGCCTGGTCCTTCAGTTGGATCACATCGGCCGACGCGAATGGCAGCCCGGCCAGCAGCAGGGCGGCCCAGGCAACATGTTGCTTCAACGACATTGCCAGACAGTAATTCAGCCTCGGGGCTTTGACAAGCCGGTTGGCGGCAAAAGGCGTTGTCTTGCGGTAAAATCGGGCTGGCGTTGACGGAGCGCGGATGGTCCTCAATCGGCCGCCGCCGGGCACCTTGGGGAAACGCTGCGAGTTGGGACAACTCGCGGTTTGACTGGTAGGGACGGCCCGCCGGGCCGTCCGTGCGGACGCCGCAGCGCGGCGTCCCTACCTGGGTTTGATTGGCAGGGTCAGCGCGCTGCGCTGTCCGATTTCTGATCCCTGTCATCCCGGGCGGACCGGCGGGCCGTACCTACCAACGGCGCTAAAGCGGCGAGGTTCCTGGCCAAAGACTTGCCGACCAGAGCCCGCGATTTTAACATTCGGGCATGGAATTGCCGCAACGCAAAACGTTGCCCCATGAAATTCCGTCCTGGGTTGATCCACAACAGGCGATTTATTTCGTTACGATCAACTGCCGCCAGCGCTCCAGGAATCAACTCGCGTTGCCGGAAATCGCTGGAGGTTTGTTTGAAACTGTTCGTCATCGGCAGGAACAGCTGGAATGGTGGCCTTATGTATTCCTGCTCATGCCAGACCATGTGCATGCGCTGCTTTCATTTCCTCCCTCGGATCAGCCGCTGCAACGGATTATCAGCCAATGGAAGAGATGGACTGCCAGGAAACTCGGCATCGCCTGGCAGCGCGATTTTTTTGAACATCGGCTGCGGCAGGACGAAAGCCGCCGCGAAAAGGCGGATTACATTTTGCAGAATCCGGTTCGCCAGGAATTGGTCTCTCGATCGGATGAATGGCCTTTTGTGTATTTTGGCGGGGGCGAACCACCGCATTTTGACCGGTAGGGACGGTTCGCCGGGCCGTCCGTGCGGACGCCGCAGCGCGGCGTCCCTACCACTTTGTTTTGGGTAGGGACAGCGCGCCGCGCTGTCCGATTTCTGATCCCTGTCATCCCGGACGGACCGGCGGTCCGTCCCTGCCAAAGGAGAGGGTGGCGCGGCCCGGCCCGGGCGATCAGCGGTTTTCAGGGACGCCGGCGCCGGGCGTGCCGGTGTAGCGCCAGACCGCCCAGACGAAACAGCGGGCGTCCTCGCGGTCCGGATGCTTCCGGGCCAGCATGTCGCGGACTTTGAACGCCCAGTCGCGCGACTTGAGGAGGCCGGACTCGGGGGAAAGTTTCGAGACATTCACCGCGCCCGGAAAACGGTCGGGCTTGAAAATCACGCTGCCGGTGAACTGCGCATCCACCAGGTCAAAGCCCGCCAGCTCGAAATCCGCGTGGGGAAAGCCGGCCACGATTTCCGCCGAGGGATCGCGGGCGACGGCCACGATTTCCGATGGCCGCTCCGAGTCCAGGCGCCGGCGGACAAAATTGGGGTCGGTGAAAAAATCGATCATGAACTCTTCCCGGGCGACGAACTGCCAGTCGTCGGCGGACTCCGGGTGGACGACAGTCGGGCACAGACTGCTATCGAGCGTGACGATGCGTTTGAGGTCGGTGCGGCCGAGCCAGCGGGTGAAGCCGACCCAGCGTTCCCCATTGTCGGGGCCGAATCGTTCGATGGCGGCGTAATAATACATGTCGGGCCGGCGGAGCGTTGCGGTCAAAATGAGCGACATCGGGCGGTCAACGCAAGAATTAACCGGCGGGTTTCCGGTTGCCGGGCGGGACGGAGTTGGCTCGAACGGCGCGAACGAGGAGTGGTTGAATTGGCAGGGTCAGCGCGCTGCGATGAACGGTTCCGGGTCCCAGTTTCCCCGGACGCGGCAGTGCCGCGTCAGTCAAACAGGTGCCCCGACACGGAGGCTGCTGACGACCGCCAAGACGCGAAGAACGCGAAGTTTGAGAGGTAGTGACAGCGCACTGCGCTGTCCGATTCGTGATCCCTGTCACCCCGGACGCGGCGGCGCCGCGTCTCTACCATTGCGAAAATGGCAGCGCGTACGGGAATCGAACCCGTCTTTCAGCCTTGAGAGGGCCGTGTCCTGAACCGATAGACGAACGCGCCGTCGGCGTTCATCATTTAAGCACACAGACGGACTTTGAACAACAACGAAACCAATGTCCCGAACCCAACCCGGCTGATAACCTCCAAGGCGCAAAGGGCGCACCTTTTGATCGGTAGGGACGGACCGCCGGGCCGTCCGTGCGGACGCCGCAGCGCGGCGTCCCTACCTTCCCCAAACACGGCAGCGCCGTGTCCCGACCTGGGTTTGACTGGCAGGGACAGCGCGCTGCGCTGTCCGTATCGAGATTATCCTGGATGGTAGGGCAGCGGTGCTCCGCCGCCTGGCTGCGCGGCCCGACCGCACGGGAATATCCCCGTCACCCCGGACGGCCCGGCAGGCCGTCCCTACCAGTTTTGTTTTGGTAGGTCAGCGCCCCGCGATGACCGATTCCTAGGTGCCATCAACCCCGGACACGGCGGCGCCGTGTCCCTACCTTGGCCGGACGCCGCAGCGCGGCGTCCCTACCATCGGCGCCAGGGCAATGCGGCGTCCCTTCCATTTGATTGAGTGGTTTGATTCGGTTTGATCAGGTTTGATTGGTAGGGTCATCGCGCTGGGATGACCGATTTCTGATCCCCGTCACCCCGGACGGCCCGGCGGGCCGTCCCTACCAATAAAAACAAAAAGCCCCGGATTGCTCCGGGGCTTGAACAAGAACGAGTTAACTTAAGTTATTTGCGACGGCGGAACAGCAACAGACCGAGGCCGCCCAGACCCGCCAACGCGAGCGTGGAGGGTTCCGGAACCAGACCGCCCGTGCCCCAGTGAGCAGGCGCTGTCATGGTGTTCGGCGACGCAGTAAACAGAGTAGGAGTATAAGCCCACGCTCCACTCCAACCCACAGCCGCACTAGCCGCAGAGGCCAGAGCAGGAGTGGCGTAAGCAGAGCTCCAGCCAATCTCAAACACCTGAACAGCTGTGCCAGCCGTGGTTCCGTTGATCCCAAACACAGCACCGCCATTGTAGCTCCAAGCCCCTTGCGAGGTGGTCTGCTGCACCACCACTGCATTGCCCGAATTCGCATTCAGGGCGAGCGTGAAGTTCGGATCAGTCAGAATGGCTGTCCATGCCGCAGCTGCCGTCCAAGTCTGATTCAACGTGGTGGCAGTGGTCGGAACGGCAGCCAGGATGCTGTCCACCTGCGGAACGCCACTGGCCGCCCACAAAAACGCAACATTGACGTTTGAGGTGAGCCCGGCAGAGCTTCCGGTGAATCCATCATAAACCGTGCTCTTGGTACCAGTAAACAGGAAGTAGCCTTGACCGAAGGCCGCCCCACTGAAGGTTGCTATGAGTGTGCCGATGATTACTA
>Ga0335071_10003641_pt1 | contig 16193 bp, 16 predicted proteins | sample Lox_Sample_15_FD_206724 | JGI IMG/M metagenome (GOLD analysis project Ga0335071, IMG submission 206724) | Soil microbial communities from Loxahatchee National Wildlife Refuge, Florida, United States - Lox_Sample_1.5 | ecosystem: Environmental > Terrestrial > Soil > Wetlands | place: USA... | reverse complement strand
TAAGGTATCCCATGCTCGTATAAGCCTGGAGGAGGATCTCGAGCCGGTCATGGCCGTACCGGTTGATGATCTTCGACGTCCATCCAAAGAGCCGGTGTACCTTCCGGAGCCGGAGCTTCTCCCCGAGCTTCCCGGATCCGAAGGGCATGGCCGGCGGCATCTTTCCCTTTCCCCGCAGCATGTTTGCAAGCTCCTCCTGGACGCTCTTCTCGGCGCCCGGGAAGGACTCCTCCTGCTCCTCCGCCTTCTCTTCACCGGCGGGGACCTCCTCCTCTTCCTTCTCCTCCTCGGCCGGGGCCTCTTCAGCCTCGGGGAGCTTTCCCGGGAGCGGCCCATGGGTGAGGAAGGGGTTATCCTTCTCGTTCAGCCGGTCCCGGATATCGATCAGGAGCTTCTTGATGGAGGTCTTCATGAGGTCCATCTCGTCCTGCAGCTTGAGGAGCTTCACGTCCGCGTCCCCGGCAGGTGAGGCGGCAGCGGCGGGTGCCTCATCCTGCGGTGACGGCGGCATATTCAGATTGAGCCTGGCCATAGCACACTCACGTAAAAAAAATTAATCACTCATACTAAATATACCTTGTGTTTTGCTATTTTTCATAAAAGACATAGTGTTTACAAAATAACCTGAAAATCTTCATTAAAACGGGAAATAAATCGGGTTTGCGCCTCGTTCATCCGGGGGTGGTCCCCCCGGATACATCACCTGCTATCCCCGGCATGCACCGGGCGCGGCGCATGCACTGTAAAAAAAGGTGAGGGATCAGGTCAGGATGTTCATGACGGTGATCCCGCCAGGCGCCGTTTTCACGAGCGGGAGGGCCGCGCCCACGTCCGGCTTGATGGTGAGGGTGAATTCCTCGCCCGCCGGGAGGCTCGACGATCCCATGCTCAGGTTCGCCTGGATGGTGAACTTCTCGTTCCGCTCGAGGGCGGTGTCCCCGTCGTCGTTCTGGGTCGAGACGATGCACCACTGGTAATTGGACGGCTGGACCCCGGGCTTGTAGATGTTGCTCGCGAAGTCCAGGTTCTGGAGAACGCTCCGGTTCTGGTAGGTGAGCACCGTCCGGTTGAGGTCGACCGGGGTTCCGCCAGCAGCGAGCTGGATGCTGAACAGGATCGTGTGGATCCCGTGCGGGCCCGAGTTCACGTCAGCGGTTCCCTCGGCGTCCCCGTACACCTCGCCGTTGATCACGATGTTCGAGGTGGCCTGCTGGACGCCCTTGTAGACGACCTCCTGGGATTTCTGGGTCGTGAAGAACCCGGCCCCGAGGACCACATACGAGAAGACCGCGGCAACCACCACGAAGGCGATGAGGACGATGGCCGCCTCAAGGCCCGTGAAGGCTTCGGATTTCTGGAATTTCTTCATCTCTTCTCACCTCACCGCAGGGCGTTCACCGGGTCGATGCCACCGGGGCCTTCCCTCTTGATGGAGAGGGCCGGGCCGACGACGGGCTTGACCTCGAGGGTGAACGTGTCCCGGGAGACGATGGCGCTCGTTGACGAGGTAAGGTGAACGGAGATGTCCATCTGCTCGCCGGTCTCCAGGTAATAGTTCGTGTTCCCGTTCGTGATCCTGATGATGGACCACTGGCCTGCAGCCGGGCCGCTGTTGAAGAGCGGGCTCGCCTGGGAGAGCTCTACCCGGGTACTCTGGTTCGAATACACCATCGCGATCTTCGTCATGTCAATGGGTTCGCCGCCAGGGGCGAGGCCCATCGTGAAGTTCACGAAGTTGATCTCCGGACACGGGCATGCACCCGCCGTGACCCGGCCGAGGCCGATGACGTCCCCCAGTACCTCGAAACTCGAGGAGGCCTGCTGGACGCCCGTGATCACGGTCTGCTGGCTCTTCTGGGTGGTGAAGAACCCTGCCCCGAGGACCACGTAGGAGAAGACAGCGGCCACGACCACGAAGGCGATGAGAACAATCGCCGCCTCGAGGCCCGTGAACGCATCTTCACGACTCAGTAGACGTTTCATAGACTACACCTGTCAGTATCCCGAATCTCTCCAGGTATACTCACTGTTAAATCTGCTTCTCTGTATAAAATCCTTTCTCTATAAACCGGGTGATAATCCAATTATTCAGCTAAAGTTCTGGTATTTTTTATTCTGGATATGGCTTCGACCGCCGCATCATGCAGTTCGGAATCGGCTTCTATGAGTGCGTCGGTAAGCGGCTGGATGGCCCGGGGGTCGGCAATTTTCCCGAGGGCGGCCGCGGCCCGGACCCGGACGCCATCGTCCTCGTCCCCCAGGGCGGTGATGAGATCCTCGGTCGCCCGGGGGTCGCCGAGCCGGCCGAGCGACTTCACCGCCTCCCGGCGCACGAAACGGTTCTCGTCCGAGGTCGCCCGTGCAAGGGGCTCCACGCCCTCCGGGTCCCCGATGATCCGCAGCGCAATCGCCGCCCCCATCCGGATGTGCCAGTCGGCATCCCCGAGCGAAGTGATGAGCCGAGGAACAGCGAGCCCGCCGAGGGACCCGAGGGCCTGCGCCGCCGACTCCCGGATGGCACGGTTCTCGTCCCCCATGAGCCCGATGAGGGGCCCGACGGCCCGGGGGTCGCCGCTTTTCCCGAGGGACGAGATGGCCGCCCTGCGCACCCGGTTGTCCTGGATCGCGAGGGTCGAGAGGAGGGAGTCGAGGTCCTCGCCGGCGCCGGCCGCATGGGGCCCGGGCAGCGGGGCGGTCGCCCCGGCGTCCACCGCGGCATCATCCCGCCCGCCCGCATTCCGAGCCCTGAGGAACCCGGAGATGCGCCTCCACTGCCCCATGGTGAAGAGGGAGATGGCGGCCACCACCCAGATATAGATCGCCATGTACACGAGGACCAGGGGATCGAAGGGGATCCCGTTCGCGAACCCGAAGAGGATCATCCCGATGGAGACGCCGACGAGGACGCAGATGAAGAGGAGCCCCCGCCTGGGGTACCAGATGGCGGCGAGCACGATGGGGATGCAGTAAAGGAGGGGAAAGAGGGGGAGTATCTCCCGTGAGAATGCCTCGACAGGGCTCGTGATGGCGTACGCATGGAGGAGGAGGGTGAGGATGGTGAATACCCCGATGAGGAAGGGTCTCAGGATCCCGCTCTCCGGGGCCTCCCGCATCGAACCCTGGATGGACAGATCCCCCGGCATAGGTTGAATAAAACATAATTCCTCTATTTATATTATACTATTCACAACAACTCTCCGGAGATTCCAGTTGAAAAAATACTTCCTGAAAATAAGGTTGCTTGCGGTTCGCCCGCGCGCGACCCGGAATAATCTTATTACCTCCTGCTTCATATATTCCTGAAAGAGCTGGACGGTCTATGGAAAAACGGGACGTTATGGTGGTCGTGATCGCCATCGCGGCCTTCGCGGTGCTTGCCATCGTTATCCATCCCTTCCTTGCCGGGCAGTCCATCGGCCTCGGCGGGCAGGGGCAGGACGGCATCTCCACCCCGTCCCGGACCATCCCGCAGACGACCCCGGGCCTCTCGGTGACCATTCCACCGGGGAAGCGGGTCCCGACCACGGTCCCCACGACCATCCCGGCCACGGTGGCCCCCGTCACCACCCAGCCCTGGGACGGGTCGGTGAAGAACGTGGGGATGCTCGACCAGCCGGCAGACCTCCCGCCCGCGTCACCGACGATCCCACCGGATAACGCGCCGAACCGGTCGCTGACCACGTACGCCCAGATCGGGCCGTTCACCGGGAGCGGCACCACCGATATCGTCCATATCCCGTATCCCTCGTGGGTCCTCGAGTACACCGCCGAACCGACGACAACCTCGGGGGACGTGTTCCCGAAGATCGTCATCCAGGTCTTCGATGCCCAGAACCCGAACCGGCTCGTCATCCCGGTCATCGACCAGCAGATCATCGGGGACCCGCCGACCGACCCCTGGTCGGTGAAGCTGTACGAGGGGAACCGGGACTACTACTTCAAGGTCGATACGCGGTTCATCAAGACCTATACCCTGACCATCAGGATCCCGACCCAGTACCTGGGCTGACCGGGGAAAAACGGGAAAAGGGGATTGGTTGTTCTTCAGTCGAGCTTACGCTTGCCCATGGATTCTATATAGGTAATGTCTTTTCCGGTCTCGATCTTCGCGGCCTCCTCTTCAGAGACCGTGAGCTCGAACATCGTGAAGTCCTTCACGTCCATGAGCTGGATGACCCGGCCCGCCTTCGAAATGACCTGGGCCCCCTTCCGCTCCACGATCGGCACGTAGATCTTCGCCGAGACGGGCTGCACGATGGAGCGCTTGACCCCGTCGAAGAGCCCGACGGCGTCGACGCGCGACTTGGCTGCCCCGTGCTTCCCCGGCTTCGACGTCGCGATCCCGAGGATCTTGCTCGGCTCCTCGTCGATGACGACGTACCGGCCCTCCTTCAGCTTGCCGACCTCTGTCTGTTCCTTCATTCGGTTGTCCTCTTGTTGTGGTATTCATTTATCTGATGATATACCATAAATACCACGCGGGATATCCATGGAATTCCTGGCCTGCTGCGAGGAGATGGCCCGTGCCGTGGGGGATATCGTGGAGGACCTCGCGTCCCGGCCCGAGGGCGGGCGGGTCACGGGCACGGGGGCGAGCGGGAGCCCGACCCGGCGGGTCGACCAGGCGGCCGAGGACTGGATCGTCGGGTACCTCTCCTCCCATGCCCTCTGCCGGACCCTCGTCTCGGAGGAGTGCGGGAAGAAGGACATGGGGGGCGAGAAGGGGACCATCTTCCTCGACCCCGTGGACGGCACCCACAACGCCCTCGCGGGCATCCCCTTTTACGCCCTCTCCATCGCCTATGCAGAGGAGGGCGAGGTGAAGGAGGGCTTTGTCCGGGACCTCGCCCACCGGGAGACCTTCACGGCCCGGAAGGGGAAGGGCGCGTTTCTCGACGGGAGGCCGATCCGGGTTTCCAACAGGGCGCTCCTCGAGGAGAGCGCGATGTCGGTCTATGGCCGGAAGTTCAACCCTGCCCCGGTCCTCTACCTCGGGCAGAAGATCCGGCGCTGGCGCCTGCTCGGGGCATCGGCACTCGAGCTCTCCTATGTCGCCGCGGGCAGGCTGGACGGCTTCATCGACCTCCGGGCCACCCTCCGGGTGACCGATGCCGCGGCGGGCATGCTCGTCTGCGAGGAGGCGGGAGGGAAGGTCTCCGACCTCGAGGGGAGGCGGATCCGGTTCCCCGACGAGGTGACCGTGGGGAAATGCCTCGTGGCGAGTAACGGCACCCTCCATGGCAAGGTCATCGAGTACCTGAGGTGAGGAGCATGAGGATCCTGCTCGTATCACGGGTGGACAATGAACAGGCGCTGAACTATGCAGCGGAGCTCGGGAAGACCCTCGTTGCAGCGGGCCACTCCGTTGCCTTCGAGAAGGCGACCGCCGGCCGCCTGGGCGTCCCGGGGACACCCCTCGGGCGTGCCGAGGCAGACCTCGCCGTCGTGGTCGGCGGGGACGGCTCGGTCCTCTACACCGTCCAGGGGATGAAGGCGCAGGTCCCGGTCCTCGGGATCAACTGGGGCGAGGTGGGGTTCCTCGCCGAGCTCGAGCCGGCCGACGCGGCCCGGTTCCTGGAGGGGCTCTCCGGGGCGTTCAGGGTCGAGAAGCGGATGAGGATCGGGATATCCCTCGACGGGGAGAGGCTCGGCGACGCGCTGAACGAGGTGGTGATCGTCACGAGCCGGCCGGCAAAGATGCTCCGGTTCACCGTGGAGATCGACGGGATCGTCGCCGAGCGGTTCAGGGCCGACGGGATGCTCGTCTCCACCCCCACCGGGTCCACCGCCTACGCGATGAGCGCAGGGGGCCCCATCGTGGACCCGAGGGTGGAAGGCTTCCTCCTCGTTCCCCTCGCCCCGTACCTGCTCTCTTCCCGACCCCTCGTGATCGCGAGCGACCGGGCCCTCCGGATCACCCTCGAGAGCGAGAAGCCGGCGAAGCTCGTCATCGACGGCCAGACGAACCGGGAGCTCCAGATCGGGTCGGTCATCACCGTGAGAAGGTCGGAGCACCCGGCCCTCTTCGTCGATGTCGGGAAGTCCTTTTTTGACAAGGTTGAGAGCAAGCTCCGCAGGCCGTAGGGATCCCAATAATCTCAACCCTTATCAGGGATGGGGTCGAGAGTGTTCCGCTGGAGAGGATGGACATGGCCGAAATGAAGCTCCAGATCCCGTACGCCGCGATATCCGAGAGCCTGAAGAAGACCCTCGCCCTCACGGGATCGCCCGTTGCCGTGAAGCTCGCGAAAGCGAAGGAGGACATCCCTGCCGGTATCCCGGAGGGAAAGGAGGTGCTCAGGCATTGCCAGATGGTGAACCTTGCGCGAAAGGAGGGGCAGGTGTTTTTCGCGCCTTCGGACAAGCACCAGTGCAACGGCGGGGCATGGGCCCTCGGGCTCCGGGAGATCACCCCGACCCTCCGGAGCGGCGAGTTCTACTTCAGGCTCGGGAAGTTCGAAAGCATGGCTGCCTGCCGGCGGACGATGGACAGGATTCCGCACCTCCGGACGGGCGAGACCTATGCCACCATCTATGCCCCGCTCGAGAAGACCCCCGTCGACCCCGACGTGGTGCTCATCATCACCACCCCGAGGAACATGCTGAAGCTCGCGCAGGCGAGCCTTTTCCGGCTCGGGGGGAGGATCACCGCGGCGATGGCCGGCATCCAGTCGGTCTGCTCCGACGCGACGGCCCAGACGTACCTCACCGGGGTTGCGAACTTCTCCCTCGGTTGTGACGGCTCGCGCCGGTTCTCTGGCATCGGGGACGACGAGATGGTCATGGGGTTCCCTGCCGAGATCCTTCCCGAGATCAGCGAGGCGATCAGGGTCGTTACCGCGGCGCCGGGCTCGAAGTAACCCGGCGTTCCCTATCCTTTTTTACCTCTATTACCACGAGCCGGGCCGCCACAGGGAGAGCCGCCCTGACCGCCGGGTCCATCTCGCCGGAAAATCCCTGCATCTGTCCGCCCTCGATCCCGACGATCACCACCTCGGGGGCGACCCCGAGGGTGCGGGCGAGGGCGAGGGCCTCGGCAATGCCGAGCTCGTGGAGCGAGAGGCTCGGGATCCCCCCAGGCGGCACCCCGCGGAACACCCTGACCTCGCCGGGCTCACCCATTCCTGACGTTGCATCGACGATCACAACCCGGTCGTACCCCTCCATGAGGGGGATGAGCCCGAGGCCCCCGTTTCCCCCGTCGACGGCGTCAATCTCCGGGTGTGTCTCCCTGACGAGGGCCATCACCGCGAGACCAGCCGCATCGTTCCCCATGAGCGGGTTCCCGCACGCGATGACCCGGACCTTCATAGTGCCCTCGCCCCCTCTCCATCCCCGTGTATGAACCCGGCCGGTTCTTATACTCTTATCAGGGAGGGAGTTCAAATAACGATCACCAGGTGGTCGACCGTGCAGGTATCCATGAAGCTCGAGATGAAGGACACCCCGGGGCAGCTCGTCCGGGTCCTCGAACCCATATCCGCGTGCGGCGGGAACATCATCGCCGTAATCCACCAGCGGGACCCCGAGTCTGAGTCGGACACCCTCGACGTCCAGATCGTGCTTGACCTCCCCGCGGGCAGGCTCCCCTCGCTCGTCGACCAGATCAAGAGCCTCGGGGTGGACATCCTCCGCATCGGCGAAGAAAGGCTCATCCACAGGCGGTCCCTCATCATGATCGGCCACATCATGCACACCGACATCAGCGACACCGTCGACCAGATCGACCGCACGGGGTTTGCCGAGGTCGCGGAGCTCTCGCTCATGATGCCTGCCATCAGCGAGCGTTCCTCGGCGCGGATCACCATCAAGACCGCGAACCGGGCCGACATGGAGACCGCGGTCGGCATCCTGCGGGAGGTCGCCGCGAAGAAGGACATCCTCGTCGTCGAACCACTGGAGGACGGGGCATGAGGGTCGCCATCCTCGGGTTCGGTTCCGTCGGGCAGGGGGTGGCGAGGATGATCGGGGAAAAGGACCTCGGCCTCACCGTCACGGCCCTCGCCGATTCAAGAGGGGGGATCATCGACCCCGATGGCATCGACATCCCGGGGACCTTCGCGAGGAAGTCGAAGAGCGGATCCTGCGGGAAACCCCGGGTATCGGCGATGGACGTCGTCGCGTCGGGCGCCTACGACGCCCTCGTCGAGGTCACCCCGACGAACATCAGGACCGGCGAGCCGGCCATCACCCACATCAGGAAGGCCCTCTCGCTCGGGAAGCATGTCGTCACCTCGAACAAGGGCCCCATCGCCCTCGCCCGCCGGGACCTGCTGGCCCTCGCGGCGAAGAAGGGCGTCGCCCTCCGGTACGAGGCAACGGTCTGCGGGGCGATCCCCATCATCCACACCCTGGAGCACGGCCTGCTCGGAAACGAGGTGAAGGGCCTCTTCGGCGTGATGAACGGGACCTGCAACTACATCCTCACCCGGATGGAGGACGAGGGGCTCACCTACGACCAGGCGCTCGGCGAGGCGCAGGAGATGGGGTACGCCGAGAAGGACCCCACGTACGACGTGAAGGGCCTCGACACGGCGCTCAAGCTCGTCATCCTCGCGAACACCGTCTGGGGGACGGACAGGACCCTCGCCGACGTGCAGGTGACGGGAATCGACCTGATCACCCCGCAGGCCATCCAGCTCGCCATGGACCGGGAGACGGCCATCCGGCTCATCGGGGAGGCCGTGCCGTCGCGGAACCTCCTCCGGGTCTCCCCCCGGATCATACCGAGGAACCACCCGCTCCTCGTCGCCGGGACCCTGAACGCGGTGACGGTCGTCACCGACATGGCCGGGGAGCTCACCTTCATCGGGAAGGGGGCGGGCTCGGTCGAGACGGCGAGCGCGGTGATCGGGGACCTCCTCTACATCGCCGGGAGCACCTGAAGGGGCGGCGATGCCGGGAGTCCTCGAGAGGCGGCGCGGGATCCTGAAACTGATGCGGTCCTACACGCTGGACCGCGGGTTTTTCACGGTGTCCGACATCGCCGCGAGCACCGGCCTCCCCCGGTCGACGGCGCAGGACTGGATCAACCGGCTCCTCGACGAGGGGTGCCTGGTCGTCCGGGAAGGCCGGCGGGGGAGGGCCCCGGCCCGGTACCTCTCGAAGAGCGCGATGCCCTCCTCGGCCTGCCGCCGGATCTTCACCACCATCGACGGCGACGAGGTGGAGATCTACCACGAGTGCCTCTCGGCGGGGAGCGCCGCCTACTGCGAGTTCCACCACCGGCGGGCAGGGGGGGTCCTCTCCCGGGTGTCCCGGGACGGGACCCTCCTTCGGGAACGTGCCTTCCTCGGGGAGCGGGGCACCCACATCGGGTTTTTCCCCGATCCGGCCGTCGGGGTCACCCGCCTCCGGCAGGAAGGGGAGGATCTCGTCCAGGCCATCCGGTGTGTCGGGGGTCCCGCGTATTCCCTCACCGATATGATGGCCCAGGCCGAAGGGGTCCTCGACGTCAGGGTGGAACGGTCGGGGCCCTTTGTCGAGGGGGAGGTCACCACCCGGGCAATGCGCTACCTGGCGATCGGGATAGACGACACCGACACGCCCGAGGGCGGGGCCACCTTCGCCCTCGCCCTCGCCCTGCACCAGCACCTCTCCACCCTCGGGGGGGTCATGCCCATCGGCCACCACGTGGTAATGCTCAACCCGGAGAACCCGGACCGGACGGGAGGGAACTCGGCGAGCTTCATCGAGCTTGCCGCCGAGCCGGCCCTGTGCCCGCAGATCCGGGAGCACAGCCTCAGGTTCGTCTCCGACGAGGCCCTCTCCCCCGAGTGGGGGATCGCCATCAAGGGGGGCTTCACCGTTCCACGGGACCTCCGCGAGTTCGGGAACCGGGCCCGGACCGGGAGGGTCACGAGGGAGGAGGCCGGGGAGATGGCCCGGAGGCACGGGATTTTCATGAGCGGGGGGCGGGGGACCATCGGGGCCCTCGCCGCGGTCTCCTGTATCGGCCTCGACAACTCCATCCTTCTCGATCCCAAGCGAGCGATCCTCCCGGAAGGGGGAGCCTGAACCCTCCCGTGCAGGGATCCCGTTATCACCCGATGGATTACCCATAGGGAAAGATAGGTATAAATAGACCATTCCCTGAAATAATGAAGGATGACCGGTGAGGAGGGCGGACAGGAGGGTGAACCCGCCGGTGGAATCGCAGAGCTCAGGAAGGAGCTCGACGATGCACGGCGGCTCGCCGACGAACGGCTCACCCGGCTCCGGTATCTCCAGGCAGACTTCGACAACTACCGGAAGAGCCAGGACCGGGAGCGGGAGCAGATCGTCCAGCTCGCGGCCGAGTCCCTGGTCCGGGACCTCCTCCCGGTCCTCGACGACCTCGAGCGGGCGATACCGGCGCTCTCCCAGGAGAAAAACCGGGAGGGGTTCGAGCTCCTCTCCCGGAAGCTCCAGAAGGTCCTCGAGGCGCACGGCCTGCGCCCCATCGAGAGCCGGGGGAGGCGGTTTGACCCGAACCTCCACGAGGCCATCGCGAAGTGCGGGAGCCCCGAGGAGGACGGGACGGTCCTCGAGGAGTACCAGAAGGGATACCTCCTCAGATCCAAGGTTATTAGGCCATCAAGGGTGAAGATAGCGGAACATACGGGAGAATGCACGGAGGAACAGCATGGGAAAGGAAAAGATAATCGGGATTGATCTCGGGACGTCGAACAGCCAGGCCGCGGTCATGCTCGGGGGGAAGCCGACCATCATCCCCTCGGCAGAAGGGGTGACCGTGGCGGGGAAGATGTTCCCCTCGGTAGTCGCCTTCACGAAGGAGGGGGAGCTCCTCGTCGGCGAGCCGGCGCGGCGCCAGGCCATCAGCAACCCGGACGCAACGGTGATGGCGGCAAAGAGGAAGATGGGGACCGACCACCAGTACCATATCCTGGGGAAGACCTACACGCCGCAGCAGATCTCGGCCTTCATACTCCAGAAGATAAGGAAGGACGCCGAGGCCTTCCTCGGGGAGGAGGTAAAAAAGGCGGTCATCACCGTCCCCGCCTATTTCAACGACAACCAGAGGACGGCGACAAAGGACGCCGGGACCATCGCCGGGCTCGAAGTTGTCCGGCTCGTCAACGAGCCAACGGCGGCCTCGATGGCCTATGGCCTTGACAAGGGAGGGGAGCACAAGATCCTCGTCTTTGACCTCGGCGGGGGGACCCTGGACGTGACCATCATGGAGTTCGGCCACGGGACCTTCACCGTCCTCTCCACCTCGGGCGACACCCAGCTGGGCGGGACCGACATGGACCAGGCCGTGATGGACTGGATCGTCGGGGAGTTCCGGAAGCAGGAGGGGGTGGACCTGACGAAGGACCGGATGGCGGTGCAGCGTGTCCGCGAAGCGGCCGAGAAGGCCAAGATCGAGCTCTCCACCGTCCTTGAGACCGAGATCAACCTCCCGTACATCACCGCCGACAAGGAAGGCCCGAAGCACCTTTCCCTCAAGATCAACCGCTCGAAGCTCGAGCAGCTCATCGCTCCGATCATCAACCGCTGCGTCCACCCCCTGGACCAGGCCCTTTCGGACGCGAAGCTCACGAAGGAACAGGTGGACAGGGTCATCCTCGTGGGCGGGCCGACCCGGATGCCCGTCGTCCAGAAGTTCATCGAGGACCGGGTCGGGAAGAAGATGGAGCGGGGTGTTGACCCCATGGAGTGTGTCGCCCTCGGCGCGGCCATCCAGGGCGCCATCCTCGCGGGCGAGGTGACCGACCTCCTCCTCCTCGACGTGACACCGCTCACCCTCGGGATCGAGACCCTCGGGTCGGTGCGGACACCCCTCATCGAGCGGAACACCACCATCCCGACGAGGAAGAGCCAGATCTTCACCACCGCCGCCGACCTCCAGCCCGAGGTGACCATCAACGTGCTCCAGGGCGAGCGGCCGATGGCAGGCGACAACATCAGCCTCGGCAGGTTCAACCTGGTCGGGATCCCGCCCGCCCCGCGGGGCGTCCCCCAGATCGAGGTGACCTTCGACATCGACGCGAGCGGGATCCTGAACGTGACGGCAAAGGATCTCGGCACCGGGAAGGAGCAGAAGATGACCATCACCGCCTCCACGAAGCTCCCCGACAGGGACGTGAAGCGGATGGTCGAGGAGGCGCAGCAGTTCGCCGCCGACGACGAGAAGAAGAAGGGAGAGGCGACGGCGAGGAACGAGGCCGACTCGATGATCTACACCGCCGAGAAGACGGTCGCCGAGCTCGGCGAGAAGGTCACGCCGGACCTGAAGGCGAGAATCGAGTCAGCTGCAAAGGCGGTGAAGGACGCACTCGCGGGCACGGACACCGGGAAACTGAAGAGCGAAACCGCGGCCCTCCAGAAGGTACTCGCCGAGGCCGGTTCCGCCATCTACCAGGAGGCCCAGAAGAAGTACGCCGAAGAGCAGGCGCAGAAGGCAGGGGCTTCCGGGAGCGGGCAGGCCGGGGAGCCTGCGGGAAAGACGGGCCCCGGCGGCGAGAAGGTGGTAGACGCCGATTTCGAGGTAAAGGAGGACTAGCCGGGCCGCCGGCCGCCGCATGGCAAAGAGGGACTACTACGAGGTCCTGGGGGTCCCCCGGAACGCCTCGGAGGAGGACATCAAGAAGGCCTTCCGGCAGATGGCCAGGAAGTACCACCCCGACCTGAACCCCGGGAACAAGCAGGCCGAGGAGCAGTTCAAGGAGGTAAACGAGGCCTTCCAGGTCCTCTCGGACGGAAAGAAGCGGGCCCAGTACGACCAGTTCGGCCACGCGGCCTTCCGGCCCGAGGACTTCGCGGGCTTCCGGTCGAGCTCCTTCGAGGACCTTTTCCGGGACTTCGGCTTCGGGGACATCTTCAGCGTCTTCGGGGGTGGGCAGGGGCCGAGGGCCCGGGGACCCCAGCCGGGGGCCGACCTCCGGTACGACATGGAGATCAGCTTCGAGGAGGCCTTCCAGGGGGTAAAGAAGACCATCGAGGTGCCCCACTCGGTGCAGTGCCCGACCTGTCACGGGACGGGGGCAAAGCCCGGCACCCTGAAGACCTGCCCGAAGTGCGGCGGGAGCGGCCAGGTGAGGAACATCCGCCGCTCCCCCTTCGGCCAGATGGTCCAGATCTCCACCTGCCCCCAGTGCGGCGGGTCAGGGAGCATCGCGGGGGAGCACTGCGAGACCTGCCACGGCGACGGGACCGTGAGGAAGGTGGCAAAAATAGAGGTTGCCATCCCGAGGGGGATCGACGAGGGCCAGTACCTCCGGGTTGCCGGCGAGGGCGAGGCAGGGGAGCGGGGTGGAGAGGCCGGGGACCTCTACGTGGTCGTCCACGTGGCCCCCCACCCGATCTTCGAGCGGCACGGGAAGGACCTTTACTGCAAGACCATTATCGACCTCGCGACCGCGGTCCTCGGCGGGGAAGTCCAGGTCCCCACCATGACCGGGAATGCCGGCCTGAAGATCCCGGCAGGGACCCAGTCCCATACCGTCTTCCGGCTTAAGGGCCAGGGCATGCCGGGCCTGAACTCTGATCGGCGCGGGGACCAGCTCGTGAAGGTAGTGGTCCACATTCCCGAGAAGATCTCGAAGAAACAGCGGGATCTCCTCAGGGAGTTCGCCGGGGAAAAGAAAGAGGAAACGAGCACAGGGTTCTTCGAGAAACTGAGAGAGTTTGTCTGAGCTTAATTAACCCGGGTTCAAGTAACGACGATCGGAGTTACACTACACATCTCATTTTCCTACAGGTGTGCCCCGGGTCGCACCCCGCCTGATGGCGAGCCGCGACTCCGCTTACGCTTCGTCGCTCCACTCCTGCTCCCTGCGACTGACGTCGCAGGACTCCAGTTCCCTGATAGGAACGGTCGTCCCTTCGGGAGCAGTCGTCGTCGCTCCAGGTCGGGTTCTGATGACCTGACGCCCCGCCCTTGGCGGTGGCGGCAGGTGAGAGAACCATCAGGTTCTTGAACCCTCCCCGGGTCGCACCCCGCCTGATGGCGGGTCGCTCCAGGTCGGGTTCTGATGAACCCCCCCTTCCTCCGGGCAATACGGGCAGTGGACGTACCTGCCTCTCGGGATGAGGATATCGAACCGGGCCCCTTTCCCGAAGTCGCCGGTTTCCCTGATGGAGAAGCCCACGGTCGCAAGGATCTCTCGGGCGAGGTAGAGCCCGTACCCCGTGTGCCTCCCGAACCCATGCTCGAAGATCCGCTCCTTCTGGTCGGCCGGGATCCCGATCCCGTCGTCCTCCACCGAGATGACGATACCGGTCTCCACCTCGTGCGTCCCGATCCGGATGCCGGTTACCTTTTCACCGTGCCGGCGCGAGTTCTCGAAGAGGTTGGAAAAGACACGGGAAAGGAGCGGGTCTGCAAAGCACCAGAGGGACGCGGGGAGGGTTTCCATGATGACGAGGCCGTGGGGCTCCCGGGCGGCTGACCGGAGCACCACGTCGCGGAGGTTCTGCCAGCCCGGGGCGATGAGCCCGACGTGGGAGAAGATCGCGGCCATGCCCAGGTCGCGCTCGATGTCAGACGCAAGCTCCTCGAGCCGGTCGACATAGGGCAGGAAGCCCGTTTCGGGGAGCCTCTCCCGGAGCAGCGTCGCATACCCCCGGAGCGCGCCGAGACGGTTCTTCGCGTCATGGAAAATGATGGTGTGGATGACCTGGTTCCGCCTCGCAGAGCCCGTGGGGCCGCCCTCCGGGGGCCCGGTTGGGAAAGGCCGGTCTTTCCCGCCGGTAACGGGGAGGCCCGGTGGAGCGCCCTCACCCGGTGCGGCGGAGGATGGTTCGTCACCGGGCACCTCCACGAAGAGCCCGACCGACAGGGGGGGCCGGGGCGGTTCTGATGCAGAGGACCAGAAGGAATGGGACCTGACCCGTGACCCATCCTTCCGAAGGAGCGAGGCGGTGAGCGAGAGGCCGCCATCCCCCTGCACCTGCTGGAGGAGCGCACGCGCGAGGCCGCGGTCCCGGGGATCCACCAGGGCAAACCCGTCGGTCCCGGCAAGTTCGCCCGGCTCGTACCCGAGAAGGCCGGCGAGTCGCGAGTTCGCCCCGGCAATGCGGCCCTCGCGGTCCAGCGCCACCATCGGGAGGCGAAGGCTTTCCAGGAAACCGAGGGCATCATCCGGCACGTTCTGTCACCAGCCTCACCAGCTCACCTATGGTACCAAACCGATTTGACTACTTAAAGTCTTTGATTTTTAACCGGGGCAGAATATCATGTTTCAGACGAATATATTACGTTTATACGGGGGAAATGGCGAAAGGGAAATGTTCAGCGAATCCGGTTGACCCGTGAGGGGTCCTGCCCAGGACCGGGGCGGAAACCGGAGCCGGAAAAGGGGGCCAAAGGGCCGATCGAGCCCGAATCAAGGAAATTCTGCAAAAGTAAGTAATTATATATAAATGTTTCTTATCAGAAAAACAAGCAGTTTAGCGGGTTCAGAAAATGTTAAAAGGAAATTGGGAAAATTTGTGAAACATGATGAAGCTTTCGTTTTGAATCGGTCAACTCAGGTCAATTGATTTTACGAAATTTTCGTGCGAAATTAATATTAAATACTTATTCGTTCCACCATTTGCTATTCAATTCCCGGGGGATATGGATTGTTCATCGCATCGAAGCCGGTGACCGAGGAAAGAACAGGCAGGTTCCTCGACGAGATCGATCGTGCAGAGAAGATCTTCAGGAAGATGTGCGACGGTGGCGAACTCGAAGAGGAGATCTCACGGGTGCAGCAGACAAAAAAATCGGTGGTCGCGATGAGGCGCACCCTCCGCTGACCCGCGGTACCCCCCTCAACCGGGATTCACTCTCCCCAGCCAGTACGCGCGGGCCAGCCGGTAAGGCAGGCTCTCTTGGTAACCGGCCCGGCTTCCCCCCTGTCCCCCCGGATTGAATCCGTTTTTCAGGTCAAAGGCCCGGCATCAGGGAACGGATGAGGTCCCGGGACGTTCAGCAACCGTTTTTGCCAGGTTCACCCGCTCGAGGGCGAGGGCGGCCTGGTTTGCAAACGCAAAGAGGATCCGGGCCTGTTCGGGGGTGATCACGCCCGAGGGATCGGCAGGCTTGACCCCCATGACCCCGAGGACACCCCGGGAGCTCCGGACCGGGATATAGCGGAGCCGGGACCCGGGCAGGGTATCGGTGTCATAGCCGGCCACCGCCCGGTGAGTGTACGCCCAGGTCGCGACCGCCACCTCGTTTGCGTCGAGGACGAGGCCGAGGC
>Ga0335071_10003639_pt1 | contig 16196 bp, 17 predicted proteins | sample Lox_Sample_15_FD_206724 | JGI IMG/M metagenome (GOLD analysis project Ga0335071, IMG submission 206724) | Soil microbial communities from Loxahatchee National Wildlife Refuge, Florida, United States - Lox_Sample_1.5 | ecosystem: Environmental > Terrestrial > Soil > Wetlands | place: USA... | reverse complement strand
ACTCGGCAAACGGCAACTTAGCAAATAAGTGCGCGGTACGCGCGGATTGATCGCACGCCGGCTCGGGCGGCGCGCCCCGTCGCCCCGACGTGGTATGCCTAAAACCGTGTCCGACGGTCTGTTTGACCTTCCCGGCGCACCGCAGACAACCGACCACGGTCTGGGCGTGTCGGGAGGTGCGCCGCTGGCCGTGCGGATGCGGCCGGCATCGCTGGACGAGGTGGTCGGGCAGGACCACCTGCTGGCACCCGGATCGCCGCTGCGCCGCCTGGTCGAGGGCTCGGGCGTGGCGTCGGTCATCCTGTACGGGCCGCCCGGCAGCGGGAAGACGACCCTGGCCGCGCTGATCTCGCAGGCGACCGGCCGCCGGTTCGAGGCGCTGTCGGCGCTGTCGGCGGGGGTCAAGGACGTTCGGGCCGTGATCGACGTCGCGCGTCGCGCTCTCCTCAGCGGTGAGCAGACCGTCCTCTTCATCGACGAGGTGCACCGGTTCTCCAAGACCCAGCAGGACGCCCTGCTCTCCGCGGTGGAGAACCGGGTGGTGCTCCTGGTCGCCGCGACCACGGAGAACCCGTCGTTCTCCGTGGTGGCGCCGCTGCTGTCACGGTCGCTGATCCTGCAGTTGCGACCGCTGAGCTCCGACGACATCCGCACCGTGGTGCAGCGCGCGATCGACTCCCCGCGCGGCCTGGGCGGGACGGTCGCCGTGGCGCCCGGGGCCGTCGACCTGCTGGTGCAGCTGGCCGCCGGCGATGCCCGCCGCGCCCTGACCGCGCTGGAGGTCGCTGCCGAAGCCAGCGAGGCCGTCAGCGTCGAGACCATCGAGCAGTCCCTGGACAAGGCCGCGGTGCGCTACGACCGCGACGGCGACCAGCACTACGACGTCATCAGCGCCTTCATCAAGTCGGTGCGTGGCTCCGACGTCGACGCGGCGCTGCACTACCTGGCCCGCATGCTGGTCGCGGGGGAGGACCCGCGGTTCGTCGCGCGCCGGCTGATGATCCTGGCCAGCGAGGACATCGGCCTGGCCGACCCGACCGCGCTGCCGACCGCGGTCGCCGCCGCCCAGACCGTGCAGCTGATCGGCATGCCCGAGGCCCAGCTGACGCTGGCCCACGCCACCATCCATCTGGCCACCGCACCCAAATCGAACGCGGTCACCACCGCGCTGGCTGCGGCGATGGGCGACATCAAGGCGGGCAAGGCCGGGCTGGTGCCGCCCCACCTGCGCGACGGGCACTACTCCGGGGCCGCGGGGCTGGGCAACGCCCAGGGCTACCGGTACTCCCACGACGATCCCGATGGCGTTGTGGCGCAACAATATCCGCCGGACGAGCTGGTGGGCGTGGATTACTACCGGCCCACCGGCCGCGGCGGCGAACGTGAGCTGGCCGGCCGGGTGGACCGGCTGCGCGCGATCATCCGCAAGAGGGGACGGGCATGATGAAGACGTTTACCGACGAGGAGATGGGCCGGCTGCTGCCCACCGCCAGGGAATACAGCGTCGTGATCCTCAAGCGCGGCCCGAGGTTCGGCGACGAGTCGTCGCCGGGCCTCATCTGGGAGCACGGCCGGCGCAACTTCGGCCTGCGCGACGACGGCGTGCTCGCGGTGGTGCTGCCGGTCACCGACGAGTCCGACGTCTGCGGCATCGGGGTGTTCGCCGCGACGGTCGACGAAACCGCCGCCATCATGGGCGAGGACCCCGGGGTCGCGGCGGGGGTCTTCACCTACCAGGTGCACCCCTGCCGGGGGTTCCCCGGGGACACCTTGCCCTGAGCCGCCCTACGCGGCTCAGACCAGCTCGGGCACCCGCAGGTGGGCGATCGCCAGCTCGAACTCGGCCACGTCGACCACCTCGGCGCCCAGGTCGCGGACGCGCCTGCTGCGCAACTCGGTGGCCCGGTCGCGGTTACGGGCCATCGCGTCCATGCTGTCGAACGTCGAGCAGGACACCGCCCGGCGGCACGCGGGGTGATCGACCATCAGGCTGGCGCTGCAGAACCCGTCGAGCTTCTCCATCTCCGGGAGCACCGACATCCGGTAGAAGTCCAGCGAACGGCTCAGCTGATCGGGCACCACCTTGAGCCAGGTGGCCCGCACGCACGCCCCGTCCTGCGAGTGGTGGTCGCGGTGCAGCAAAGCGATGTCCCACTCTTCGACCTTGGCGCTGCCGTCGAACATCAGCGCGGCGCGATCGCGGATCGGCGCCACCCGCTCGGCGCCGGCGCGCATCGCCTCCATCGTCTGCCAGGCGCTGGTCGCGATGCATCTGCCGGACTGGCGGTCCACCAGCAGCGACAACCCGACATACCCGTTCATCTCCTGCAACGCGGGCATGACGACATCGCGGACGTGCGCAATGCCGATGTCGACCGACAGAGGCTGCGCCTGGATGGTGGTGGAGCGTGCGTACATGGTCGACCCTCCCGTGTCGGGGCTTGTATCTCTTTGCACTTAAATCTCTTTGCATTTAGGTGAGCCCCGGTGGCGCCACCGGTCCCACCAGATACCCTCCTCCTGCCGGTGATCCGCCGCAATGGCCTTCGCGCGCGCGGGCGCCGTAGGCTGGACCGGGTGCATACCGATGTGCTGGAGGTGGACACCGCGCGCCGCCGCATCGTCGACCTGACCGATGCGGTGCGCAGGTTCTGCTTCAGCTACGGCGACGGCCTGTGCAACGTGTTCGTCCCGCACGCGACGGCCGGGGTCGCGATCATCGAGACCGGCGCCGGCTCCGACGACGACTTGGTCGACACCCTGGAACGGCTCTTGCCGCGCGACGACCGCTACCGGCACGCGCACGGCTCGGCGGGCCACGGCGCCGACCATGTGCTGCCGGCCATCGTCGCGCCGTCGGTGACGGTGCCGGTCGCCAGCGGCGACCCCCAGTTGGGCACCTGGCAGAGCATCGTGCTGGTTGACCTCAACCGGGACAATCCGCGGCGGTCGGTGCGGTTGAGCTTCCTGGAGGGTTAGCTGTCTAGGCTGGGAATCCCCGGGCAAGGCAAGTAGAAGCAACAGGAAGAAGCGGACTCACAGTGCAGACACACGAGATCAGGAAGCGATTCCTCGATCATTTCGTGAAGGCGGGCCACACCGAGGTGCCGAGCGCGTCGGTGATCCTCGACGACCCCAACCTGCTGTTCGTCAACGCCGGCATGGTTCAGTTCGTGCCGTTCTTCCTGGGCGCGCGCACACCGCCGTACGCCACGGCCACCAGCATCCAGAAGTGCATCCGCACGCCCGACATCGACGAGGTGGGCGTCACCACCCGGCACAACACCTTCTTCCAGATGGCCGGCAACTTCTCGTTCGGCGACTACTTCAAGCGCCGGGCGATCGAGCTGGCCTGGTCGCTGCTGACCAACGACATCGCCGACGGCGGCTACGGCCTGGACCCCGAAAGGTTCTGGGCGACGGTCTATTTCGACGACGACGAGGCCTTCGGGCTGTGGCAGGAGATCGCCGGGCTGCCGGCCGAGCGGATCCAGCGCCGCGGCATGGAGGACAACTACTGGTCGATGGGCATCCCCGGGCCGTGCGGCCCGTCGTCGGAGATCTACTACGACCGCGGGGAAGAGTTCGGCGTGGGCGGCGGACCGATCGCCAACGAGGACCGCTACGTCGAGCTGTGGAACCTCGTGTTCATGCAGAGCGAGCGCGGCGAAGGCACGGGCAAGACCGACTTCGAGATCCTCGGGCCGTTGCCTCGCAAGAACATCGACACCGGCATGGGCGTCGAGCGGGTGGCGTTCGTGCTGCAGGGCGTGCACAACGTCTACGAGACCGACCTGCTGAGACCCGTCATCGACCTGGTGGCGACGCGCGCCCCGCGCGGTTACGACGCCGGCAACCACGAGGACGACGTCCGCTACCGCGTCATCGCCGACCACAGCCGCACCGCGGCGATCCTGATCGGCGACGGCGTCAGCCCCGGCAACGACGGCCGCGGGTACGTGCTGCGCCGGCTGCTGCGCCGGGTGATCCGCTCGGCCAAGCTGCTGGGCATCGAGGACCCGATCGTGGGCGACCTGATGGCCACCGTGCGGGACGCGATGGGCCCGTCGTACCCCGAGCTCGTCACCGATTTCGATCGGATCCGGCGCATCGCCGTGGCCGAGGAGACCGCGTTCAATCGCACGCTGGCATCGGGCTCGAAGCTGTTCGAGGACGTCGCCGGCGCCACCAAGGCGGCGGGCGCCAAGGTGGTCTCGGGGTCGGACGCCTTCACCCTGCACGACACCTACGGCTTCCCGATCGAGCTCACCCTGGAGATGGCGTCGGAGGCCGGCCTGCAGGTCGACGAGATCGGCTTCCGGGAGCTGATGGCCGAGCAGCGCCGCCGCGCCAAGGCCGACGCCGCCGCGCGCAAGCACGCGCACGCCGACCTGAGCGCCTACCGCGAGCTGGTCGACGCCGGGCCCACCGAGTTCACCGGGTTCGACGAATTGACCTCCGAGGCAAGGGTTTTGGGCATCTTCGTCGACGGCAAGCGGGTCCCCGTGGTCGCGCATGGCACCGATGGTGCCGACCGCGTCGAGTTGGTGCTGGACCGCACCCCGCTCTATGCCGAGTCCGGCGGCCAGATCGCCGACGAGGGCTCCATCAGCGGCACCGGCGCCAACGAATGCGCCCGCGCGGCCGTCACCGACGTGCAGAAGATCGCCAAAACCCTGTGGGTGCACCGGGTTAATGTGGAGTCCGGCGAGTTCGTGGAGGGCGACACCGTCGTCGCGGCCGTCGACCCGGGCTGGCGCCGGGGCGCCACCCAGGGGCACTCGGGCACCCACATGGTGCACGCCGCGCTGCGACAAGTGCTGGGGCCCAACGCGGTTCAGGCCGGCTCGCTAAACCGTCCGGGCTACCTGCGCTTCGACTTCAACTGGCAGGGGCCGCTGACCGAAGACCAGCGCACCCAGATCGAAGAGGTGACCAACGAGGCCGTGCAGGCCGACTTCGAGGTGCACACCTTCACCGAGCGGCTCGAGAAGGCCAAGGCGATGGGGGCGATGGCGCTCTTCGGGGAGGCCTATCCCGACGAGGTGCGGGTGGTGGAGATCGGCGGACCGTTCTCGCTGGAGCTGTGCGGCGGGACGCACGTGCACAACTCGGCGCAGATCGGGCCGGTGACGATCCTGGGCGAGTCGTCGATCGGCTCCGGCATCCGCCGGGTGGAGGCCTATGTCGGGCTGGAGTCGTTCCGCCACCTGGCCAAGGAGCGCGCGCTGATGGCGGGGCTGGCGTCGTCGCTGAAGGTGCCGTCCGACGAGGTGCCGGCCCGGGTGGCCGGCCTGGTGGACCGGCTGAAGGCCGCCGAGAAGGAACTCGAGCGCGCCCGGCTGGCGGGCGCGAAGGCCGCCGCGACCAACGCCGCGGCCGGCGCGGAGCGGATCGGTAACGTGCGTGTGGTGGCGCAGCGCATGTCCGGCGGGATGACGGCGGGCGACCTGCGGTCCCTCGTCGGCGACATCCGGGGCAAGCTCGGCAGTGATCCGGCCGTGGTGGCGCTGATCGCAGAAGGGGAAGGTGGCACCGTCCCGTACGCCGTGGCCGCCAATCCGGCCGCCCAGGACCTCGGCATCCGCGCTAACGACCTGGTCAGGCGGCTCGCCGAGGCCGTCGACGGCCGCGGCGGGGGCAAGGCGGACCTGGCGCAGGGCTCGGGGAAGGATCCGACCGGCATCGACGCGGCGCTCGACGGGGTGCGCTCCGAGATCGCGCGGGTCGGTTGAGTGGTCTTGACACAGCACCGCCTCCCCGACCGGCCCGGCGATCCTGATCAGGACCGCGGGCGGGGGCGGCGGTTGGGCGTCGACGTCGGCAGCGTGCGCATCGGGGTGGCCGTCAGCGACCCGGACGGCATCCTGGCCACCCCGGTGGAGACGGTGCGCCGCGACCGCTCCGGCAGGCACCTGCGCCGGCTGGCCGAGCTCGCCGCCGAGCTGGAGGCCGTGGAGGTGATCGTCGGATTGCCGCGGACGCTGGCCGACCGCACCGGGCCCTCGGCGCGGGACGCGATCGAGCTCGCAGGCAAACTAGCGGAAGTGCTGGGCCGGGGAGTTCCTCCCATCCCGGTGCGGCTGGCCGACGAACGGCTGACCACCGTGAGCGCCCAGCGGTCGCTACGGGCCGCGGGTGTGCGGGCCAAACAGCAGCGGTCGGTGATCGACCAGGCGGCCGCCGTGGCGATCCTGCAGAGCTGGCTCGACCAGCGCAGGGGGGCCGCTCGTGGTTGACAGCGCGCGGCGCCAGCGGGCCGAACCCAGCGCGGTCGGGCCGCCCCGGCGCAGGATGAGCCGCGTCGACCGCAACCGGGCTGAGCGGGGGAAGAAACGCCGCCGCGCCGCCAGCCGGGTCACCTTCGTGGTGTTCGTCGTGATCGCGGTGGTCGCCGTCTTCGTCGGCACCCGGCTGTGGAACACGGTGTTCGGCGCCGGTGACGACTACACCGGAAACGGCAAGCGCGACATCGTGATTCAGATCCAGTCCGGTGACTCGACGACGATGGTCGGGGAGACGCTGCACAACCAGGGCGTGGTCGCCACGGTGCGCGCGTTCGTCAACGCCGCGCACGGCAACGCCGCGATCAACTCGATCCAGCCCGGCTTCTACCGGATGCGCACCGAAATCCCCGCGGCCAACGCCGTGGCGCGGCTGGCCGACCCGAACAGCCGGGTGGGGCGGCTCGTCATCCCGGAGGGTCGCCAGCTAGACGACACCACCGACATGAAGACCAACGTGGTCAACCCCGGCATCTTCACCTTGATCTCCCGCGCCACCTGCGTGGATCTCGACGGCAACAAGCGCTGCGTCTCGGTGGACGACCTGCGCGCGGCGGCCTCCAACAGCACGCCGACGACGCTGGCGGTGCCGCCGTGGGCCGTCGAACCGGTCACCGAGCTGGGCAAGGACCATCGCCGGGTCGAGGGCCTGATCGCCCCGGGGACCTTCAACGTCGATCCCTCGGCCCCGGCCGACAGCATCCTGACGAGCCTGATCAGCGCCGGCGCCGTCGAGTACGCCAAGTCGGGTCTGGTGGACTCCGCGCAGGCCATGGGCCTGTCGCCCTACGACATCCTGGTGGTCGCCTCCCTGGTGCAGCAGGAATCCAATTCGCAGGACTTCCCGAAGGTGGCGCAGGTCATCTACAACCGGTTGCACGCGCACCACACGCTGGAGTTCGACTCGACCGTGAACTATCCGCTGGACCGCCGCGAGGTCGCCACCACCGACGCCGACCGCGGCCAGAAGACCCCGTGGAACACCTACGTGTCCCCGGGCCTGCCGGCCACGGCGATCTGTTCGCCCGGCGTGGACGCGCTGCGCGCGGCCGAGCATCCCGAGCCGGGGGACTGGCTGTACTTCGTCACCATCGATGCCCAGGGCACGACGCTGTTCACGAAGGATTATCAGCAGCATTTGGCCAATATCGAGCTGGCTAAGCGCAACGGTGTCCTCGACAGTGCCCGTTAGGGGGCCCGCTAGGAAGGCCGGGGTCCTGGGCCGGCCGATCGCCCATTCGCGCTCCCCGCAACTTCACCTGGCCGCCTACCGGGCGCTGGGCCTGCACGACTGGACCTACGAGCGCGTCGAGTGCGGCGCCGAGGAGCTGCCGGGCGTGGTCGGCGGCTTCGGGCCGGAGTGGGTCGGCGTGTCGGTGACCGCGCCGGGCAAGTTCGCCGCGCTGCGCTTCGCCGGCGAGCGCACCGGGCGCGCGGCCCTGGTCGGCTCGGCCAACACCCTGGTGCGCACGCCGACGGGCTGGCGGGCCGACAACACCGACATCGACGGGGTGGCGGGGGCCCTGGGCACGGCGTCGGGGCGGGCGCTGGTGTGTGGATCGGGGGGCACCGCGCCCGCCGCCGTGGTGGGCCTGGCCGGGCTCGGCGTCACCGGCATCACGGTCGTGGCGCGCGACCCGCAGAAGGCGTCCCGGTTGGTGGAGCTCGGCACCCGGATGGGCGTGGCGACGCGGTTCTGCGGCCTGGGCGGCCCAGATGTTAAAGAGCTGGCCGACGAGGTGGCGGCCGCCGGGGTGCTGGTCAGCACCATCCCCGCCGACGTGGCCGCGCGGTATGCCGGCACGTTCGCCCCGATCCCGGTGCTGCTGGACGCCGTCTACGACCCGTGGCCCACGCCGCTGGCCGCCGCGGTGGCCGCCGCCGGCGGTCGCGTGATCAACGGCCTGCAGATGCTGCTGCACCAGGCCTTCGCCCAGGTCGAGCAATTCACAGGGCTGCCCGCTCCGCGAGAGGCCATGGCCGCCGCATTGGGTTAACGTGCCGCGCATGGCCGGCATGGTGTTGCTGTGGATGGGTGCCCTGAGTGTCTGCGACCTGCGGCACGGTCGGCTGCCCAACGCGCTGACGCTGCCCGGGGCCGGCGTGATCCTGCTGGGCGCCGCCCTGGCCGGCCGCGGGCTGCCCGCGCTGGCCGGGGCGGCCGCGCTGAGCGGGACGTACCTGCTGGTCCACCTGCTGGCGCCGGCGGGTATGGGGGCCGGCGACGTCAAGCTGGCGATCGGCCTCGGCGGCTTGGCCGGCTGCTTCGGCGCCGGCGTCTGGTTCCTGGCGGCGCTGGGCGCCCCGCTGCTCACGGCGCTGGTCGGGGTGCTGCGCGGCGGGCGCACGGTGCCGCACGGTCCGGCGATGTGCCTGGCCACCGCCGGGGCCGTGGGCCTGGCCATCATATGAACTCGTCGAAATCGACGGCACCGCGGAAAAGTGCGAGAGAACCACACGCTGGCGTCGATCTCGCCGCCCCGCGCGGATTTAATTCGGCGCGGGCATGCGTGGGAGAATAGCCGGGTGTTGCGCTGGATCACCGCCGGAGAATCCCATGGCCGCGCGCTGGTGGCCGTGGTGGAGGGCATGGTCGCCGGCGTGGAGGTCACCTCCACCGAAATCGCCGACCAGCTGGCCCGGCGCCGCCTTGGCTACGGGCGCGGCGCGCGGATGAAGTTCGAGCGCGACGCGGTGACCATCCTGTCCGGGATACGCCACGGCGTCACGCTCGGCGGGCCCATCGCCGTGGAGATCGGCAACACCGAGTGGCCGAAGTGGGAAACCGTGATGGCCACCGACCCGGTCGACCCGGCGGAACTGGCAGAGCTTGAAAAATCAGCCCGCAACGAACCCCTGACCCGGCCGCGGCCCGGCCACGCGGACTACGCGGGCATGCTCAAGTACGGCTTCGACGACGCCCGGCCGGTGCTGGAGCGGGCCAGCGCCCGCGAGACCGCGGCCCGCGTCGCGGCCGGGACCATCGCACGGTCGTTCCTGCGCCAGGCGCTGGGCGTCGAAGTGCTCTCGCACGTCATCGCGATCGGCCCGTCGGCGCCCTACGACGGTCCGCCGCCGCGCCCCGAGGACCTGACCGCCATCGACGACAGCCCGGTCCGCGCGTTCGACAAGGCCGCCGAGGCGGCCATGATCGCCGAGATCGAGGCGGCCAAGAAGGACGGCGACACCCTGGGCGGCGTGGTCGAGGTGGTGGCGCTCGGCCTGCCGGTCGGGCTGGGCTCGTTCACCAGCGGCGACAACCGGCTGGACGGCCAGCTGGCCGCCGCCGTCATGGGCATCCAGGCGATCAAGGGCGTCGAGATCGGCGACGGTTTCGAGACCGCGCGCCGCCGCGGCAGCCGCGCGCACGACGAGATGTACCCGGGCCCCGACGGCGTCGTCCGTTCGACCAACCGGGCCGGCGGGCTGGAAGGCGGCATGACCAACGGGCAGCCGCTGCGGGTGCGGGCCGCCATGAAGCCGATCTCCACCGTGCCGCGGGCGCTGGCCACCGTCGACATGGCGACCGGCGACGAGGCCGTCGCCATCCACCAGCGCTCCGACGTGTGCGCGGTGCCGGCCGCCGGGGTCGTCGTCGAGGCCATGGTGGCGCTGGTCCTGGCCCGCGCGGCGCTGGAGAAGTTCGGCGGCGACTCCCTGACCGAAACCCGCCGCAACATCGAGTCCTACCGGCGCGCGGTCGCCGACCGGGAGTCGCCCGCCGCGCGGGGTACCGCCTGATGGCGCCCAAGGCGGTGCTGGTGGGATTGCCGGGCTCGGGCAAGTCCACCATCGGGCGGCGGCTGGCTAAGGCCCTCGGGGTCGGCCTGCTCGACACCGACGCGGCGATCGAGCAGCGCACCGGCCGCAGCATCGCCGACATCTTCGCCACCGACGGGGAGCCGGAGTTCCGCCGCATCGAGGAGGAGGTGGTGCGCGCCGCCCTGGCCGACCACGACGGCGTCGTCTCGCTCGGCGGCGGCGCGGTCACCAGCCCCGGGGTGTGTGACGCGCTGGCCGGGCACGCCGTCGTCTACCTGGAGATCGGTGCCCGCGAAGGGGTGCGGCGCACCGGCGGCGACGCCGTGCGGCCCCTGCTGGCCGGAAACGAGGCCGAGAAGTACTCGAAATTCAAAGCCCTGATGGCCGAACGGGCCCCGCTGTACCGGCGCGTCGCGACCATCCGGGTCGACACCAACCGCCGCAACCCCGGGGCGGTGGTCCGCCACATACTGTCTCGCTTGCAGGCACCCCAGCACATCCCGGCGGCCGGCCGATGATCGACGGCAGCGGCCCGGTCACCGTGTACGTGGCCGTCGACGAGCCGTACCCGGTGGTCATCGGCACCGGGCTGGCCGGCGAGCTGGAAGGACTGCTGGCCGGCCGGCACCGCGTGGCGATCCTGCATCAACCGGTGCTGGCCGAGACCGCCGAGGTCATCCGAAGCAGGTTGGCCGACAAGGGGATTGACGCGCACCGCATCGAGATCCCGGACGCCGAGGCCGGCAAGGACCTGCCCGTCGTGGGATTCATCTGGGAAGTGTTGGGCCGCATCGGAATCGGCCGCAAGGACGCCCTGGTCAGCCTCGGCGGCGGCGCGGCCACCGACGTCGCCGGTTTCGCGGCGGCCACCTGGCTGCGCGGCGTGGACATCGTCCACGTGCCCACCACGCTGCTCGGCATGGTCGACGCGGCCGTCGGCGGGAAGACCGGCATCAACACCGAGGCGGGCAAGAACCTGGTCGGCGCGTTTCACCAGCCGCTGGCCGTGCTCGTCGACATGGCGACGCTGAAGACCTTGCCGCGCAACGAACTCGTCGCCGGCATGGCGGAGGTGGTCAAGGCGGGGTTCATCGCCGACCCGGTGATCCTGGACCTCATCGAGGCCGACCCGCAGGCCGCGCTGGACACGGAGGGCGAGGTGCTGCCGGAGCTGATCCGGCGTGCGATCGCGGTCAAGGCCGAGGTCGTCGCCGCCGACGAGAAGGAGTCGGAGCTGCGCGAAATCCTGAACTACGGCCACACTTTGGGGCACGCGATCGAGCGCCGGGAGCGCTACCGGTGGCGGCACGGCGCCGCGGTGTCGGTGGGCCTGGTGTTCGCCGCCGAGCTGGCCAGGCTCGCCGGCCGGCTCGACGATGCCACCGCGCAGCGCCACCGCGCCATCCTCACCTCGCTCGGCCTGCCGGTCAGCTACGAAGCCGACGCGCTGCCGCAGTTGCTGGAATACATGGCCGGCGACAAGAAAACCCGCGCCGGCGTGCTGCGGTTCGTCGTCCTCGACGGGCTCGCGAAGCCGGGCCGGCTGACGGGACCGGACCCGGCGCTGCTGGCGGCGGCCTACGCGGGTGTGGCCCATGAGTAAGCCGGTGCATGTCATCAACGGCCCCAACCTGGGCCGGCTGGGCCGTCGCGAGCCCGACGTGTACGGCGACACGACGCACGAGCAGCTGGCCGCGCTGGTCGAGCGCGAAGCCGCCACTCTCGGGCTCAAAGCCGTTGTGCGGCAAAGCGATAACGAAGCGCAGCTGCTGGATTGGATCCACCTGGCCGCCGACGCCGGCGAGCCGGTGATCCTCAACGCCGGCGGCCTCACCCACACGTCGGTGGCGCTGCGCGACGCGTGCGCCGAGCTGAGCGCGCCCCTGATCGAGGTGCACATCTCCAACGTGCATGCGCGCGAGGAGTTTCGGCGCCACTCCTACATCAGCCCGGTCGCGACCGGGGTGATCGTCGGGCTGGGAATCCAGGGCTACCTGCTCGCCCTGCGCTACCTGGCCGAGGCCTGGCTGGACTGAGGTCTCAGCCCTTTTCCGGCTCCTCGCCCGGCCTGGCGTGTCTGGTGTCGTCCGTGCGGATCACCTCGGTCTTGGCGTCGTCGCCGGAAGTCGGGATCGTCTCGGTGGGTGCACCCCACGGGCCCGTCGGGAGCTTTTCGGTGGGTGCCTCGCGCTCGGCCCCCCGATCGGCGACCGCGACCGACCCGGTGCGCTCCTCGGCCCGGGCCCCCGCGGCCGTCTGCGCGGGGATCTCGCCGGTGGGCGTCTCATCGCCGCGCACGGCCGAGAAGACGTCGGTGTCGGCCCGCTCCTCCTCGGCGCCGTGCGGGCGGGGCGGCGGGTTGCGGTCGACCCGCCAGCGACCGATGGCAACACCGATGATCCCGGGCACGAAGACGAGCAGCGCGGTGAACGCCGCGAACGTCGTCACCTCGTTGAGCAGGCCGCCGGTGTACAGGCCGTTGTACACCAGCGCGATGAGCCAGGACACCGCGCCACTGACGACGCCCGCGAACAGGCCGGCCAGCAGCCAGGTCATCGCCAGATCCTGGCGGCGGTCCGGATCCGGCTGGGCCTTGGCGTCGGCCCGGCCGTCGAGCACCCCCCAGATGGTGACGCCGATGACGAACAAGATCAGCAGCACGATGCTGATCAGCCCGGCCTGGGTCTGCCACGCGTTGATGAGCGCACCTTGGAGCAATCGAAGGACCACCATGGCCGCGGCGAACACCAATCCGCGCAGCATCCACTTCCTCATGGAGGAAAAGCGTAGCGAGTACCGTCAAGGGTCGTGACACATTCCCAGCGTCGAGACAATCTGAAAGCGCAAATCGCGGCCAGCGGGCTGGACGCGATGCTGGTCACGGACCTGATCAACGTGCGCTACCTGTCGGGTTTCACCGGGTCGAACGGCGCGTTGCTGGTTTTCGCCGACGACTCCGACGATCGAGGCCCCGTCCTGGCCACCGACGGCCGGTACCGAACGCAGGCGGCGGAGCAGGCGCCCGATCTCGAGGTCGCCATCGAGCGGGCCGTCGGGCGCTACCTGGTCGGCCGGGCCGCCGACGCCGGCGTCGGCAAGCTGGGCTTCGAGAGCAACGTGGTCACCGTCGACGGCTTCGACGCGCTGACCGGCGAGCTGGCGGGGCGCAGCGCCAACACCGAGCTGGTGCGGGCCGCCGGGACCGTGGAGGCGCTGCGTGAGGTCAAGGACGCCGGTGAGGTGGCGCTGCTGCGGCTGGCCTGCGAGGCGGCCGACGCCGCGCTGGCCGACCTGGTGGAGCGCGGCGGCCTGCGGCCCGGACGGACCGAACGCGAGGTGAGCCGCGAGCTGGAGTCGCTGATGCTCGACCACGGCGCGGACGCCATCTCGTTCGACACCATCGTGGCCGCCGGGCCGAATTCGGCCATCCCGCACCACCGCCCGACCGACGCGGTGCTGGCCGACGGCGATTTCGTCAAGATCGACTTCGGCGCCCTGGTCGCCGGCTACCACTCGGACATGACCCGCACGTTCGTGCTGGGCCGGGCCGCGGACTGGCAGCTGGAGATCTACCAGCTGGTCGCCGATGCGCAGCGGGCCGGCCGGGAGGCGTTGAAGCCGGGCGCGAGCCTGCGCGACGTGGACGCCGCGGCGCGCCAGCTGATCGCCGACGCCGGCTACGGCGAGCAGTTCGGCCACGGTCTGGGGCACGGCGTGGGCCTGCAGATCCACGAAGCGCCGGGAATCGGGGCCACGTCGGCCGGGACCCTGCTCGCGGGCTCCGTGGTGACCGTGGAGCCCGGCGTCTACCTGCCCGGCCGCGGCGGTGTCCGCATCGAGGACACTCTCGTCGTTGCCGACGGCAAGTCGCACACCGCCGGGGAGGCCCCGGAACTGCTCACCCGGTTCCCCAAGGAGCTGGCCATTCTGGCCTAACCAACCGGTGCGGCGGGGGAGCGGCGGACCGGACGCCAGGCTTGTTTGGCATGTGTTGAACGGTTCGCCTCCGCGGAGGGCGGTGGGGTGCGACTATTTCGTGATGCGGGACTGCGACGCCGCCCAGGCCGTCGAGCTGGTCCGCGCGCTGCGGCATCAGCTGCACGAGATGGCCATCCAGTTGGCCTGGGTGGAACAACAAGATGTCACCGGCAGAAACGGCCGGGCGTGCGCGATGCGCATGGAAGTGGCCACGCTGCGCCGCGACATAGAAGAGGCGCAACGTCTCATCGACCGGCTTCAGCGCCGTTACCTCAACGCCGACAGGCACGATTTGCGCACCGCCGGCCCGGGGCGGACGCCGCGCAGACCGCAGCGATAAATCGGGCGCGCAAGGGAACCGGCGCGTGCCACCCGCCACGAACGGCAAGTGGCATCCGGGTCCTGACGGAGGGGTGAACGTTTGGTTGACACGCCGAATGCCGAGGACGACGGCGATAGGCTTGGCGTCCGCCCCGGGGGTTCGGTGATACCGGAGGAGGACAGCGATGTCGTATTTGGTGGCTGCCCCGGAGTTTCTGGCGTCGGCCGCAACGGATCTGTCCAGCATCGGCTCGGCGGTGACCGCCGCGAGTGCGGCGGCCGCGGCACCGACCACGGGCGTGCTGGCCGCGGCCGAGGACGAGGTGTCGGCGGCGATTGCGGCGGTGTTCTCCGCCCACGGTCAGGGCTTTCAGGCTCTGAGCGCCCAGGCGGCGGCGTTTCACGCCAAGTTTGCGCAGGCCTTGAGCGGGGCGGGGATCACCTATGCCCTGGCCGAGGCGGCGAATGCCTCACCGTTGCAGACCGTCAAGCAAGACCTGGTGTCAGCACAGGTCACCTTCGACCTGGGCCTGGGTAACCAGGGCACCAACAACGTGGGCAGCGGAAACATCGGCAACTCCAACTTCGGCAGCGGAAACACCGGTGATAGAAACATCGGCGGCGGAAACGGCACAGCCGCGAGGCCGAGCGTCGGAAACATCGGCAGCGGAAACACGGGCAACCTCAATTTCGGCAGCGGAAACATCGGCAGCCTCAACGTTGGCTTCGGGAACACCAACTCCGACTTCACGACCCCGCCGGGCAGCCCCTTGAGCAACATAGGTTTTGGCAATACCGGCAGTAGCAACTGGGGCATAGGAAACGTTGGCGGCTCGAACATCGGCGGCGGGAACAACGGCGTCGGGAACACCGGCGGCGGCAACATCGGCAACGCCAACATCGGCTTCGGGCTTACCGGCGACAACGAGATCGGCATCGGTAACACCTACTACAACTACGTAAGTAGCCAGTTCCACTTCGGGGGGCTGAACTCGGGCAGCGGCAACATCGGCATCGGGAACTCGGGTACCGGCAACGTCGGTTTCTTCAATTCCGGAAACGGCAACGTCGGCCTCTTCAACGCGGCCATCAATACGCCGGGCAGCCACGGCAATTTCGGCCTCGGGAACTCCGGTCTGGGGAACGTCGGGTTCGGCAATTCGGGCGCGGGGAACTTCGGCTTCGGCAATTCGGGGGTGCTGGACACGGGTTTCTTCAATTCGGGGCAGTTGGACACCGGCTTCGGGAACGCGGGCGGCACCTTGGATGCGGGCGGCAACACGGGCTTCTGGAATTCGGGCGACACGAACACGGGATGGGGGAATGCCGGCAGCGTCAACACGGGCCTGTGGAATTCGGGCAACGTGAACACCGGGATCGGAGCGACCGGCGACAGCGGTGCCACGACGTCGGGTTTCGGTAATACCGGCGTAGACGTTTCGGGCTTCTTCAACACGGCCAGCGGGGGCGCCACGTTCAACGGCTTCATGTCGGGCTTCGGAAACACGGCCCAGGGCAGTCCGGTGAACGGGCTCATCTCGGGCTTCTTCAACACCGGCGTCCCGAGCAGCTCGAACCCCGGCATATCCGGCCAAGTCTCTGGCTTGCTGAACACCGGCAACCTGATATCGGGCTTGTTCGGCCTGAGCAACCTGTTCAAGTAGCCGCCGCCACTGAATCGGGTTCGGATGGGGGCCTCGGTGACGCCGGCACGCCACCGGACGGAACGGGCGGGCGCACGCGGCGGGCTGAGGCGCAACCCGAACGCCCAAAGTTGGTTGCTTGTTCAGTCATGTTCGCGTACTCGCGCGCTATGCTCACCGGATGGAAGGGCCGCCATGTCGAACGTGA
>Ga0335071_10003638_pt1 | contig 16197 bp, 15 predicted proteins | sample Lox_Sample_15_FD_206724 | JGI IMG/M metagenome (GOLD analysis project Ga0335071, IMG submission 206724) | Soil microbial communities from Loxahatchee National Wildlife Refuge, Florida, United States - Lox_Sample_1.5 | ecosystem: Environmental > Terrestrial > Soil > Wetlands | place: USA... | reverse complement strand
GCTCATCGCCCGGCGCCGGGTGGTCCCGCGAATGCTTGAGCGATCTGCAGCCAGCGCTGCGCGTCGGGACCGTGCGCTGAGATATCGAGAGCGCTCAGCGGACGCCGCTGGGTGACCAGGAAGCAAAAATCCTCGGCTGAACCCGTGACCCGCTGCGCGGCGTCTGGCGATCCCCAGGACCAGGTGTCGCCGCCGGGTCCGCATAGCTCGACGAAAAACGGCTCGGTCGGAGGGGCCAGGTTATTGACGACGAAGGCATAGTCGCGGGTGCGCACCCCGAGGTGAGCGATCGACCGCAGCCGCTCGGTGGCGGGCCGCTTGACGCCCAGGGCGTCGGCCACGTCGAGCCCATGCGCCCAGGTCTCCATCAACCGTGCGGTCGCCATCGACGCCGCACTCATCGTTGGGCCAAACCAGGGAAGTTTGCGCCCGGCGGGAACCTTAGGGAGCTCGTCGTGCAACCGGCCGCGGGTCGCCCGCCAGTCGGCGAGCAGCTCGGCGGGCGCCAGGGCCGCCAATTCGTCGGCACCCGCGTCGACGAAGCCCGCCGGGTCGGCGGCAGCTGCCTCGAGCACCTCAGCAAAGCCAGCCTCGTCGGTGATCGAGGTCAGCGCGACCCTGTCCGTCCACAACAGGTGGGCGATCTGGTGGGCAATGGTCCAGCCCGGCGCAGGCGTCGGGTCGGCCCAGCGCTCGGCTGACAACGGCGCCACCAACGCGTCGAGGTCGTCGCTTTGGGCACGCAGGTCGGCCACGATCGGCCCGGCGTCGGCCATTACGGGCCGCTCAAGAAGCGTGGAATCACCCTTGCACTTTAGCGATTCGGTTCGCCGCGGCGGCCGATGATGCTGTGCATCGCCAGCCCGATCAGGTAGAGAATCGACCCGAACAGGACGAACATCGGCGCGCGGCCGTCGTCGGGAATGAAGATTGCGGCGACCGTGATGGCGATGATGAATGCCACCCAGAACAGCGCATCCTGTACCGCGAACACGTGTCCGCGGAGTGCATCGTCGACGTCGATCTGCATTGCCGAGTCGGCGCACAACTTGACCACTTGCCCGGCAACGCCGAGCAAGAAGCCACACACCACCATCACCGGAAGGCGCAGTCCCGCCCCTGGCGCCTGGACGATCGCCGCCGCCACCAGCGCACCGTTCGCCGTGGCATAGCGTCCCCAGCGGCGCACCCCCCACGGTGTCAGGACGTTGGCCAGGAAGGCCCCGAGACCAGCGGCCGCGAAGAACAGCAACGCGATACCGAGCCCTCCCCCGCCGGACACGGGTAGGTGGTGAACGAGCAACAGCATCACCAGCGAATTGATGCCGACCACCATCCGGTGCGCGGCCAAGCCGGACAGCGTCGCGGCGACCGTAGGACGCTGCGCGACGGTACGCGCGCCGTGCAGCCACCCGGTGACCACCGCATAGATGGCCGGTCCGTGGATGGCCCGCGCGGTGTCGTCCGGGCCGAGCACATGGGAGCCGAACCGCAACGCGAGCAGCAACGCGATCGCCACCGGAATTGCGGTGATGAAAATGATCGCGGAGGCGCCTTTGTCCCCCGCCCCCACCAGGAACCGGGGCACCAGCATGAAGTTGGCGCCCAGGAAGGCCCCAATGGCCCCCGACGCGGTGGCAACCGAGTTCATCGTGACCACCTGCTCGCGCGGCACCACGTGTGGTAGTGACGCCGACAGCCCGGACGCTACGAAGCGGGCCAAGCCGTTGGCGAGTAGCGCGGCCAACAGCAGAGGCATGTCGCCGGCTCGGACAGCCAAGATCGTGCCGATCGCCGCGATAAGGACCAGGCGACCCACGCTGGCTCCGACGAGCACCAACCGTCTATCCCAACGATCCATCAGCGCGCCCGCGAACGGTCCCAGCAGCGAGTAGGGCAAGAAAAGCACTGTGAATGCGCGCGCGATGGCCAAGGGGTCGGCGGCTCGATCGGGGTTGAACAGCAGCGCTCCGGCAAGTCCCGCCTGAAAGAGTCCGTCTCCGAACTGACTCGCTATGCGCACCTGCAACAGTCGACAGAAGTCGGGCAAACTGCGCACCGACCGCCACAGTTCAGCGGGTGCGCTTGAGCGCATTCGGGTTTGGATCACAAAAACTGACTCCACGATTGAATTGGCAAGCTCGCCGCGGTCAGAACCGCCTTACCACAGTACAAATATTTGGAGGGCGGGCTCGATTACCCCGTCCGTGGTGCGGCAGGTGCGATGATGGTGTGGTGCCGCCGCCCGAGGATCCAGAGGACTATGTTGCACCCGCCGCGCAGCGGGTGCGTGCGGGCACTTTGTTGCTTGCCAATACCGATCTCCTTGAGCCGACGTTTCGGCGCAGCGTGATCTACATCGTGGAGCACAACGACGGCGGGACGTTGGGTGTTGTGCTCAACCGGGCCAGCGAGACCGCGGTGTACAACGTATTGCCGCAGTGGGCCAAATTGGCGGCCAAGCCGAAGACGATGTTCATCGGTGGCCCCGTGAAACGGGACGCCGCGCTGTGCCTGGCGACGTTGCGGGTCGGCGCCGATCCGCAAGGCGTCGTCGGTTTACGCCATGTGGCCGGGCGGGTGGTAATGGTCGATCTAGACGCCGATCCCGACACGATCGCCCCGGTGGTCGAGGGCGTGCGAATCTTCGCGGGATACTCCGGTTGGACCATCGGTCAGCTCGAAGGCGAAATCGAACGCGACGACTGGATCGTGTTGTCGGCGTTGCCATCTGACGTTCTCGTCGGGCCGAGGGCCGACCTGTGGGGACAAGTGCTCCGCCGGCAGCCGCTGCCCCTTTCGTTGCTTGCCACCCACCCCATCGACCTCAGCCGAAATTAGCGCTACTCCCCCACCTTCGGGGCCGTGCGCAGGCAACGTTCAATGACACGACCGCGTGCAGCCGACGCAGTTGCCGGCGCGGTCGGGCGCGGCGGTTTGGCGCCGCAGCGCAAAGCGGGCACCCTGCAATGACCCGGCGGCCAGCGTCCCCAGGGCGCCGGCGACGCAGACGATCAGCACAACCAGGGCGGTGTGCGGGGACGCGGCCAGTGCCACCACCCCGCCGGCCGCCAGCATGACCGCGGCCGCCAATTGCGTCGGCGCCATGGAGCGAAGTGCCAGTGCGGTCGCGTCGAGTTGGTGGTTGTGGGTAAGCGACCACGTCCCGAAGCCGGCCGACGCCACCGCCGCACCCATGCAAAGCACCCCCGCAATCAGCATGGGCTCACAATACGAGTCCGGTCACCGATCCGCTCACCTGCCTCGGCGCGCCGGAGCCGTCTAGTGCTGCAGGAACGAGAAGTTGGGTAGTGGCGGCAGGCCCGGGACCAGGGATAACAGATTGGGCACGGGCTGCTGGTTGGGTGAAGCCGGCTGGCCGGGAAGAGCCACCGGCGCCGCTGCCGGTGCCTGCCCGACGGGAACCGCAGCCTGTGTCTGTCCGGCCCGCGCGACCGGCGGGGTATTAGGTACCGGCGCGGGAAGCCCGACCGGCGCAGGGGTTTGGGCAGGTGCGGGCGTCGCGGCTCCGGGAACGGTCACTCGGAAGCCGTTGATGATGGCGTCGGTGGCGGGTGCGTCGGCGACCGCCACTGAACGATCGGTGGTGACCGACAGCGACACCAGGTACTTGTCGCGTCCAGAGGTGGCGATGACGTGGCGACGTGATGTGTTCAGCGTCATATCGCCATCGCGGTAAGTGCCTTCGATGACTGACGAAGGAAAGCCGCCGAAGTCCGCCATCGAGGCGTTGGTGGTCTGCCAGGCGAGCAGCTTTTGGCTGTCGACGTACCCGTGTGTGATGGCCTCTCTGGGATCGAAGTCACCGACCAGCCTGTACACCACGACCTGGGCGTTCGATGTATAAATACTGCTGCCCTGCCGGTCGGCGATCACCGCGAATGCATCGGGCACGTTGGGATCGGGCACCTGAGTCCAGCGAGGCGGCACCGGCAGGGTGATGTCGAGCGCCTTGAGTCCCTGCGGCTTTTGCGCCTCCAGCTTGACCCCCTTGGACTGCAGGTACTCACGCAGTGTCCCGGAAACCGCGGGTGTCACGGTCGGAGGCGTGGGCGACGCGGGTGTGGCCGCCGCGGCTCCGGGTGCCGCGGCAAGAGTTTGCGGGACACCGGGGTTCGACACAGGGGGAGTGGCGATGAACCTGTTGCTGGGCACCTGGCCCGGAATCGCGGTGACGTTCTGTGGCGCAGGTGCTGGGACGACGGGGACAGGTGATGGTGCGGGAAGCAGGGGATCAGCCGATGCCTTGGCGCCCGCAACAACCGCCACACCGATCAGGCCAGCGACCATACCCCCGAGCAATGCCCGGTGGGCGGGGAGGATCTCAATCATCTGCGTCGGTCCTTCCAATGGCTCACTACTAGCAGCCGTCGTTAGAGGCCGACTGTAACTAGAGGTCAAACGCGGTGAACAGGGCCGAAATAGAGCTGGGATGAAGCTCTGATCCGTGCGCAATGGAACCGAGATCAACCTGTGGCCGGCGGCCCCGACGTGGCGGCCCTTATACCCTGTTCAGGTGACCGAATCCCCGACTACCGCGCCCGCGAGCAACTCTGGCGCTGCTCCGACGGACACCGACGCGCCGCCGTTTCGCTACACCGCGGCTCTGGCGAGCCGTATCGAGAGCACGTGGCAGGACAACTGGGCCGAACTCGGGACTTTCAACGTGCCCAACCCGGTCGGTTCGCTGGCTCCCACCGATGGAACGACGGTTCCGGCTGACAAATTGTTCGTGCAGGACATGTTCCCCTATCCGTCGGGTGAGGGACTGCACGTCGGCCACCCGCTGGGCTACATCGCCACCGATGTCTACGCCCGGTACTTCCGGATGACTGGCCATAACGTGCTGCACGCGTTGGGGTTTGATTCTTTCGGGCTGCCCGCCGAGCAGTACGCGGTGCAAACCGGCACCCACCCGCGCACCAGGACCGAGGCCAACGTCGTGAACTTCCGGCGTCAGCTGGGCCGGCTGGGCCTCGGCCACGACAGCCGACGCAGCTTCTCAACCACCGATGTCGAGTTCTACAAGTGGACCCAGTGGATCTTCCTGCAGATCTACAACGCCTGGTTCGACACCGCGGCCAACAAAGCTCGCCCGATCGCGGAGCTGGTCACCGAATTCGATACCGGTGCACGGCGTCTCGAAGACGGACGGGACTGGGCAAAGCTTTCGGCGGGGGAGCGCTCCGATGTGATCGACAGCTACCGCCTGGTCTACCGGGCAGACTCGATGGTGAATTGGTGTCCGGGGCTGGGCACCGTGTTGGCTAACGAGGAGGTCACCGCCGACGGACGCAGCGATCGAGGCAACTTCCCGGTATTTCGGAAACGGTTGCGGCAGTGGATGATGCGTATCACCGCCTACGCCGACCGGCTTCTCGACGACCTGGAATTGCTCGACTGGCCCGAGCCGATAAAAACGATGCAGCGCAACTGGATTGGTCGTTCCATCGGCACCAGGGCCCTGTTCGCGGCGACCATCCCGACAGGCGGTCGAATAGGCGAACAAGTCGACATCGAGGTGTTCACCACGCGGCCTGACACCCTGTTCGGCGCCACCTACCTGGTATTGGCCCCCGAGCACGACCTGGTCGACCTGTTGACCACCGCGGCCTGGCCGGACGGGACCGATCCGCGCTGGACCTACGGTGCGGCCAGCCCGACAGAAGCCGTCGCAGCCTACCGACACGCGATCGCCGCGAAGTCAGACCTGGAGCGCCAGGAGAGCAAGGAGAAAACCGGCGTCTTCTTGGGCGGTTATGCAACCAACCCCGCGAACGGGAAACCGGTGCCGGTGTTCATTGCCGATTATGTGCTGGCCGGGTACGGCACCGGGGCGATCATGGCCGTCCCCGGCCATGATCAGCGTGACTGGGACTTTGCCCATGAGTTCGGCCTGCCGATCGTGGAAGTCATTTCCGGCGGTGATATTTCGGAAGCCGCATACCCGGGCGACGGGGTACTGGTCAACTCCGATTATCTCGATGGTATGGACGTGTTGGCGGCCAAGAAAGCTATCAACTCTCGCTTGGAGGCGGCAGGCCGCGGCTCGGCGCGCATCGAATTCAAGCTCCGCGATTGGCTTTTCGCGCGGCAGCGCTATTGGGGTGAGCCGTTCCCAATTGTCTATGACACCGACGGACGCCCGCATGCGCTCGACGAAGCCGCGCTTCCGGTGGAACTGCCCGACGTGCCCGACTACTCGCCGGTGTTGTTCGATCCCGACGATGCGGACAGCGAGCCGTCGCCCCCACTGGCCAAGGCGACCGAGTGGGTGAACGTCGAACTGGATCTTGGCGACGGTTTGAAGCCGTACACCCGTGACACGAACGTGATGCCGCAGTGGGCCGGCAGCTCCTGGTATGAGTTGCGCTACATCGATCCGCACAACTCGGAGCGGTTCTGCGCCAAGGAGAACGAGGCTTATTGGATGGGCCCAAGGCCCGCTGAGCATGGCCCGCAAGACCCTGGCGGCGTCGACTTGTATGTCGGCGGCGCCGAACACGCGGTACTCCATCTACTATATGCGCGATTCTGGCACAAGGTTTTATACGATCTGGGCCATGTCAGTTCCCGGGAGCCCTACCGCCGACTTATCAACCAGGGCTACATCCAAGCCTTCGCCTACACCGACTCTCGCGGCTCCTACGTTCCGGCGGAAGAAGTCGTCGAACGCGACGGGCGCTTCTTTTATCCGGGCCCAGACGGCGAAACCGAAGTCTTTCAAGAATTCGGGAAAATCGGTAAGAGCCTGAAGAATTCGATATCGCCCGACGAGATTTGCGACGAATACGGCGCGGATACGCTGCGGGTGTACGAGATGTCGATGGGGCCATTGGAGGCGTCTCGGCCGTGGGCCACCAAAGACGTTGTTGGGGCCCACCGCTTCTTGCAGCGGGTGTGGCGGCTCGTTGTCGACGAGCAGACCGGCGAAACCCGCGTCGTCGACGAGGCTGGATCGCCAGAGTTGGGTAACGACACCCTGCGTGCATTGCACCGAACGATTGCCGGAGTCTCGGAAGACTATGCGGCACTGCGCAATAACACCGCAGCCGCCAAGCTCATCGAGTACACCAACCACCTCACCAAAGAGCACCGTGACGCGGTACCGCGGGCGGCGGTTGAGCCGCTGGTACTGATGTTGGCGCCGTTGGCCCCGCATATGGCCGAGGAACTGTGGCTGCGGCTGGGACACACCACCTCATTGGCGCATGGCCCCTTCCCGCAGGCCGATCCGGCTTACCTCGTGGAGGAGACCGTGGAGTACCCGATCCAGGTGAACGGCAAAGTGCGCGGACGAGTGGTGGTGACTTCCGGCGCCGATGAGGAGACGCTGAAAGCGGCGGCACTGGCTGACGAAAAAGTGCAGGCGTTCTTGGCGGGCGCCAATCCGCGGAAGGTGATCGTGGTTCCCGGTCGGCTGGTCAACGTGGTTGTTTGAACCGGTGCTGTCTCGGCATTACCGCGCCGCGGGCCGCAAGACCACCTCGTGCAGATGACCGTCGGGCGGCGTCGCAACCGCGTTGGCGACGGTAGCGGCGACGGTTTCAGGCTTCAGGAACCGGGCCGGCTCGTATGTGCCACCCTCGAACGCGACTAGTTCACGCTGCATTTGGCTGTCGGTGCGGCCTGGATAGATTGTGGTGACGCGTAGCGCGGGTTCGTCGCTGCGTAGCGAGTCCGCGAAGGCGCGCAGCGCGAATTTGCTGGCCGAGTAGGCGGCCATGCCGGGTGAAACGTTGCGGCCCGCACCGGAGTTGATGAAGATCACGTGGCCGCGAGCACGCCGTAGCGCCGGCAGCAGCGTAAGGGTCAGTTCGACTGGCCCAAAGGCATTCACCGCAAAGGTGGCACGCCACTCGTCGACGGTCGACTCCGCGACATGGCCGGGAATGGAGACCCCGGCGTTGTGCACCAGCACGTCGAGTTCGTCCACGACTTCGCAGGCGGCCTCGATCTCACCGGAGTCGGTCAAATCCAATGGAAACGTCGTAGCGCCGAGCCGATTCGCGACGGCGTCGAGCCGCTCCGACGGTCGACCTGCCAACAGCAGGGTGTGGGTGGGCGCCAGTGCCGCGGCGATAGCAGAACCGATACCGCCACCGGCACCGGTGATGAGTGCGTTCGGCATGTACGGCAGTGTACGCGGCGCTATGAATCCCGTTGAACGGCAGGTTGTTTCATGCCTCTTTGCGCGCCGCCGGCTCTCCTGCCGGACCGGACGCCGGTTCCCCTGAGGCGAGTCGTTCCAGCGGCGCCAGCGCCTTCATCAGGGTGTCGAGGTCAGACGCCGAGAGCTGGCTGAGCATCGCGGCCAGGGCGGCGCGCCGGTTGGCCAGGGACTCGCAGTGAACCGCCCGCCCACGCGGGGTGATGTCGACCAGCACGGCCCGCAGGTCGGAGGGGTCACGCGAGCGCTTTACCAATCCCAGCTTCTCCAGCCGCCGGATCGCCACGGTGGTGGTCGGAGTGCGCACCCGTTCATGGGCTGCCAGGTCGGTCATCCGAATCGGACCCTGATCGAGCAGCGTGACCAAAATTGACAGCTGCGCCAAAGTCAGGTCTCCCGCAGCGGCCCCGTTGGGGTCCCCGCGTCGCAGAATCGAAAACAATTTGGACAGCGCACGGTGCAAACCTTTCGCAAGCTCTGTCACCTCAGCGGAGGTGGATTCGCTCACCGCCATAAACCGGCAGTCTAGCCCGATTCCAGTTGCGGACAAGGTAGCTATTGCCGACTAATCCGCGGCCGTCAAAGCACTTGCGACAAGAACCGCTGTAGCCGTTCAGTGCGCGCGGCCTCGAATATCTGCTCGGGGGGACCCGATTCGACCACCTTGCCGTGATCCATGAAAACCACGGTGTCCGACGCCGACCGGGCGAAGCCCATTTCGTGGGTGACGACGATCATTGTCATGCGTTCGGCACCAAGGTCGGCGATCAGTTGCAGAATCCCCTTGACCATTTCGGGATCCAGCGCGGAGGTGGCCTCGTCGAAAAACATCACCTGTGGGGCCATTGCCAACGCGCGGGCAATCGCGACCCGTTGTTGTTGGCCACCGGATAAGGTGCCAGGGCGCGCATCGGCTTTGTGTTTCAGGCCAACTCGGTCCAGCTGAGCCAGCGCGAGGTCGCGGGCCTCATCGGCGGTCAGCCCGCGCAGCTTTCGCGGCGCCAATGCGACATTCTTCAGCACGCTGAGATGGGGGAAGAGATTGAAATGCTGGAAGACCATGCCGATGCGCTGGCGGAGCTCGTTGGGGTCGTCGCACAGCACCGACCGCCCGTCCAACAGGATGTCGCCACTGTCGGGTTCATGGAGGCGGTTAAGGGTGCGCAGCAGCGTCGACTTACCCGAGCCGGACGGCCCGATGACGGCGACTGTGGTGCCTGCCGGGGCCTCGAAGTCAACGCCGTTGAGCACCTTGTTTCCGCCGAGGGTTTGGTGAATATCTTTGGCCGCCAGAGACGCTGACGGTCGGCGCGCGGTGCCGGCCGTCACGTCATCTCCTGGCCGGACGTCGGCGTGAGCATGTTGGCCCCCGCTTCGGGCTCAAGAGCGGCGCGGCCGCGGCGCAGTCGCGCATCGATGTAGTTCACCAAATGGGTCAACGGAATAGTCAATATCAGGTAGAAGGCACCGGCGGCGACCAGCGGTGACAAATTGCCGGTCTGCGCGTTCAGGTCCCGGCCTACCTGAAAGAGCTCGCGCTGATCGGCAACGAGGCCGAGGAAGTACACCAGCGCGGAAGCCTTCAATAGCGCGATGAATTGATTGACGAGCGCCGGCAGCACCCGTCGCACACCCTGCGGAATCACCACCAGTCGCATCGCCGCGGAATAGCTGAACCCGAGGGCGCGGGAGGCTTCCAACTGGCCGGGGTCCACGCTTTGTATTCCGGAGCGCAAGATTTCGCCGATGTAGGCGGCGGCCATCAATCCCAATGCGGCAATGCCGAGCGGGTAGGGATTGCTGTTTGTCAATCCGCTCACCAACGGCCCGATGCCCATCCCGATAAGCAGGATGATGACCACCTCGGGCAGACCGCGGAAGATGTCGGTGTACACCCGCGCCGGCCAGCGCAGCCACAGTGAGTGCGAGATTCCGGCAATTGCCAGCACCATGCCCAGCGCCAAGCCGATGACGATGGCGCTGTTGGTCAGGATCAACGTATTGGGCAATCCGGTGGTGAGCAGGACGGGGATGGCCTGTCGATATAGCTCCCAGTTGAAGAAGGAATCACGCAGCTGGGCCAAAGTCGACTTCGGGGCGGCCGGGCCCACGGGTTGGCGATGCTGACTCGCGGCGATGGCGGCGAAGTCGGGCAGGTGTGGCGTAGGGGCGGCTTTCGACCCGGGTTTCCAGCCGGGCGGCAATGTGCGCGGCACCCACTGGGAGTACAGGTTCGCCCAGGTACCGTCGGCGATGACGGCGTCCAGGCCGGAGTTCAACGCGTCGATGAGCGGCTTGTTGTCTTGGGCGACCGCGAAAGCCACGAAATTGCCTGGGCTGAAAGTGTTGGCGACAACCACTGCCGGGTCGCCGGGTCGGATGATGGTCGCCGCAAGGGTTCCCGGCGCTACCCAAGCATCGATCTGGCGGGTCTTCAGGCTGGCGTACAGAGTCGCGAAGCCGGGATACTTCACCGGTTGCAGGTGCAAAGTGTCGACGACGTACGATTCCTCGATGGTGCCCTGGACCACGCCGATGCGCTGGCCGGCCGCGAGATCACTGAATTTGTGGATCGGTGAGCCCGGGGGCACCACGAGCGAGTAGAAGCCGAAATCGTAGCCGTTGGTGAATGCCACGGTGTGGCGGCGTGCCTCGGTGGCTTTCACCGACGCCGAGCCGACGTCGAAACGCCGGGACGCCACAAGCGCGAGCAGCGCGGAGAAGTCGGTGCTGACGAAGCGGACTTTCAGACCGAGCTTGGCGGCAATAGCGCGCAACAACTGGTTGTCGAAGCCGCTGAATTCGCCGGTGGGAGTGATGCAGACGTTGGGCGGGGCGTCCGACAGCGTGCCGGCCGTCAGGACGCCGGGGGTGTCGAGGCCCAATGCGCCGATGTTGACGGAGCCCAGCGGCTCGACGGAAGTTGTTGTGTCCCGGTCGTCCTGACGCGTGGTGGAGGTCTGGGTGAGATCTTTGGGCAAGGCCCGCGCGCTGTCGACGCCGGCGGGCGCGCATTGGTTCCAGTCGGCCGCCGCAAGCCCGGCCGGTCCGCCGAGCGCCAAGCCGCACACCAGCACCGTCGTCGCGACCAGCCCGAGCAGCTTTCCGCGGCGATCGGTCCGCGGCCCTGTCCATGAATTCATCACCGCCACCGTAACGAGCGAGCGACGGCTTGGCCCGGTTAGCGTCCGTTCAGAGCGCTAGTGACCGCTCGACACGGACCGCGTCGGCCCCTGCGAGTACCTCGAGCGGCTCTGGGACAACTCTGCTGACGTCTACGGGGGCGGTGAAGACTCGGCGCCGCAACAGCTCGGTCAGCATGGTCTGGGCCATCCGATAGGAGCGAGCGGCGCACGCGGCGCGCGCAGCTTCGGGGTCACGCCGGTGGATGGCGGAGGTCTCGTCTTCGTAGAACGGCAGCATGTTGTCGCGACTGCCCTGATAGGTCGCCCAGAACACGCGGGGGATGAGGTTTTGTGATGCGCGAATCGTGGCGTGCAGCCGCGGCCCGGCGTATTCGTCGTTGACGGTGCGCCGGTATTCCGCCGCGATGTCCGAAAACGCCCGCGCATCTTTGGCGTTTCGCAACGATCGCATCAGTGCATCGAGTTGTCCGAGGATCCGCGGGGTGGGGTTGGCAGCCGCGCGCGCAGACGCGATCCCGTTGAGCAGGCCGTCGAGCTCGTGGTGCTCGAGGACGGTGGCTTCATCGAATCGTTCAACGAACGCCCCGCGGTGATAGCGAGTCGACACGATGCCGTCGTGTTCCAGCTGAACGAGCGCCTCTTGAATCGGAACGCGGCTGACGCCCAGCCCCAGGGCAATTTCGTTGCGGTCAACCCGGTCGCCGCTGCGCAGCTTGCCCGTCAACAGCAGGTGAAGGATGTGCGAAACAACCAGGTCCTTTTCTTTGACCCCGTATTTCTTCGGCATCTGTTTGTTAAGTCTCTTTCAACCGCCATCTAGCGCAGAGAAGTTTCTCATGACTTGGCGCCTGCGTTGAGGTGTTTGGCCAATGAACCTGAGGCAAACATGCGGCGATCGGCTCAACGGCTATCGCGCCACTTGCACAGCGCTTCCGCGGCGCTCAGGTCGTATCCGGGACCATCACACGCGACAGTTAGCAACGTGACGCCAAGGGCGACGAGGGCTTCGGCATTGGCGATCAGGGCGCCGTCTGAGCCGTTGATCGCTGCCGACCGTTCGATGTCGGCCGGCTCCCGACCGACATCGGCGCAGTGCCGGCTGAGCACCTCAGACTTCGCGGGGAACTCATCGGCGGAGGTGAAGCTGTGCCAAATATCGGCGTATTCGGCGACGAGCCGCAGCGTCTTGCGTTCACCGCCGCCGCCGATCAGCACCGGGATGTCACGGGTCGGCGGCGGGTTCAGTTTGCCCAGCCGCGCCTTGATCCGGGGGAGCGCCGACGCCAGGTCGTCAACGCGGCTGCCCGCGGTGCCGAATTCGTAGCCGTACTCGTCGTAGTCTTTCTGCTTCCATCCCGAACCGATTCCCAGGACGAGCCGGCCGTCACAGATGTGATCGACGGTCCGGGCCATGTCGGCCAGCAGCTCGGGGTTGCGGTAGGAGTTACACGTCACCAGCGCGCCGATCTCGATGCGCGACGTCTGTTCGGCCCAGGCCCCGAGCATGGTCCAGCATTCGAAATGTGGGCCGTCGGGATCACCGTAGAGCGGGAAGAAGTGGTCCCAGTTGAAGGCGATGTCGACGCCGATGTCCTCGCATCGGCGGACAGCGTCGCGGATATTGCGGTAATGCGGGGCGTGTTGAGGCTGCAATTGCACACCGATGCGGATTGAGGAAGTCATAGGACCACCGTAGGCTCAGCGTGCGTCGAGCACCCCGCGCAGGAGGTCGATCAGCGCGCGAGGCTGGTCGCTTTGGACCGAGTGGCCCGAGTTCTCGACAACGTGTGCCGTGCGGAAATGCCTTGCGCGACGCCCGAGTTCGGCCGCGTCCTGGTCGGTGACGAAGCCGGACGAACCACCGCGAATCAGGATGATGGGCGATGATAGCGAGTCGACGTCATCCCACAGGCTGCTGAAGTCGGGGAAGACGCGAATCGCGTCATAGCGCCACGTCCACTTGCCGTTGTCGAGCCGGCGCGAGTTGTGAAAAACGCCGCGGCGCAAGGCTTTGCGCTCGCGGTGCGGCGCCGCCGCGATCGTCAGATCCAGCATGGCTTGGAAGCTGGGGAACTCCCGTTCGCCGTGCATCAAGGCCACCGTGCCCTGCTGCTCCTTGGTCAGCTCGGAGTGCCGTTGCAGCGCCGACGGGGTGACGTCGATCAGCACCAGTTCATTCACCAGCTCGGGAGCGACGGCGCCGAGCCGTATCGCGGTCAATCCGCCCAGCGACATTCCCACCATCAATGCGGAAGTCGGTGCGAGCTCGCGGAGCACCGGCGCCAGGGCGGCGGCGTTGTTGTGCGGCGAGTAGTCGCCGTCCTCGCGCCATCCGGAGTGCCCGTGACCGGGAAGATCCACGGCCAGCGCCGGCTCACCTAGGCCGACGATGACCGAGTCCCAGGTGTGCGCATTCTGGCCGCCGCCGTGCAGAAAGACGATCCGCGGGGGCGCGGCGCCCCAGCGCAGTGCGCTGATTCTGTCCTGGCCGGCGCCTGCCCCAACCCGTTCCACGTTGGGCAGCGGACCGGCAACACCGGCCTGCTCGGCGTTCTCACCCAGCAGCGAGAACTCGGGCAGTCCGGCCAGGTCGTCTTCGGAGATCTCCGTCACGGTCTAAAGACTCTATGCGGCACGCTGGCGTGACTCTCGGTGCCCGCGGTAACGCGGACGTGGACGCTTGCTCGACGTCGAACTAGCCCTCGATGAACTTTTCGAGCTGGGCGCGTGCGACGTCGTCGGGCAGCTGCTGCGGCGGGCTCTTCATCAGGTAGGCCGACGCGGGGACAACCGGTCCGCCGATGCCGCGGTCCTTGGCGATCTTGGCCGCACGGACCGCGTCGATGATGACGCCGGCCGAGTTCGGCGAGTCCCATACCTCGAGCTTGTACTCCAGGTTCAGCGGCACGTCACCGAATGCGCGGCCCTCCAGCCGGACATAGGCCCATTTGCGGTCGTCGAGCCAGCCGACGTGGTCGGACGGACCGATGTGGACGTCCTTCGTCTTGAACTCGCGCTGCAGGTTGCTGGTAACGGCCTGCGTCTTGGAGATCTTCTTGGACTCCAGCCGCTCGCGCTCGAGCATGTTGAGGAAGTCCATGTTGCCGCCGACGTTGAGCTGCATGGTGCGGTCCAGCTGCACGCCGCGGTCCTCGAACAGCTTGGCCATCACCCGGTGGGTGATGGTGGCACCGACCTGGCTCTTGATGTCGTCGCCGACGATCGGGACGCCCGCGTCGGCGAACTTCTTGGCCCACACCGGATCCGAGGCGATGAACACCGGCAGCGCGTTGACGAACGCCACACCCGCGTCGATGGCGCACTGGGCGTAGAACTTGTCGGCTTCCTCCGAACCCACCGGCAGGTAGGACACCAGCACGTCGACGTTGTTCTCCTTGAGGACCTTGACCACGTCGACCGGCTCGGCATCGGACAGCTCGATGGTGTCGGCGTAGTACTTGCCGATGCCGTCGAGGGTGGGGCCGCGCTGCACAGTCACATTGGTGGGTGGCACGTCGGCGATCTTGATGGTGTTGTTCTCCGACGCGAAAATCGCCTCCGACAGGTCGAAGCCGACTTTCTTGGCATCGACGTCGAACGCCGCGACAAACTTGACGTCGCGCACGTGGTATTGGCCGAACTTCACGTGCATCAGGCCGGGCACCGTGCTGTTCTCGTCGGCGTCGAGGTAATACTGCACGCCCTGGACGAGGGAGGACGCGCAGTTACCGACGCCGACAATGGCGACTCTCACATCCGTCTGCGCCTCCGGCGCCCCTAACGGCTTGTGCTCACTCATAGGGCGTTCTCCTAACTTCAGAACCGTCTGTCTGGTGTCTTGCTGCATTGTTTTGATATAGGGGTCGTACAGGGTGTTACGTCTGCTCGGAGAGGCCCGGCATCGCCCGCTCCGCAGCGATGAGCTCGTTGAGCCACTTCACTTCACGTTCGCTGGACTCGAGTCCCAGTTGATGAAGTTGGCGGGTGTAGCGGTCGAACGAGCTACTGGCCCGCGTCACGGCTTCACGCAGGCCTTCCCGCCGTTCCTCGACCTGCCGGCGGCGACCTTCCAGGATGCGCATCCGCGCCTCCGCCGGAGTCCGGTTGAAGAAGGCCAGGTGCACCCCGAAACCGTCGTCGGTGTAGTTGTGCGGGCCGGTGTCAGCTACCAGCTCACCGAAGCGCCGACGGCCCTCGTCGGTTAGCTGGTAGACGCGCCTTGCCCGCCGAACCGGCGTCCCGGCCGGGGCGGCGTTCTCGGCGATCAACCCTTCGGCCTGCATGCGCCGGAGGGCCGGGTAGAGCGAACCGTACGAAAACGCACGAAACGCGCCGAGGAGACCGGTGAGCCGCTTGCGCAACTCGTACCCATGCATGGGCGATTCGATCAGGAGGCCCAGGATGGCAAGCTCCAGCATCGACTCACCCCCTCTGCATGGCTTGTTACGACGGTTCGACGCCTCGCGTCATCGTATCGTTTCGATATATTTGCCACAATACCACCTGCTGTTGGTTCGCTATTAGTCACGGTGCGCGGGTTCCAGGAGCGCCGGGGGACGGGCGGCTACGACGGCAAACTCAGCTGTTTGACGGTGCCATCACCTGCGAAGACGATGTAGCCACCGCCGTAGTCGCTGGAGACATACACCGACAGGGATAGCGAGCCGGGTGTGGTCGGGTCGGTTGCCGGCTCGACGATCAAGTATGTGGTTTTGACATCGGACGGCTTCATGTGGAGGGTCTGGGCGGCGCCCCGCATGACGCCCACGGCCGCCGGGATGTCGAACTTGCTCAGGTCGACGGGAACGCGAGCATCCGCGGAGCTCTTGGCCGAGCTGGTCGGGTCGCCCCATCCGCCGC
>Ga0335071_10003637_pt1 | contig 16200 bp, 12 predicted proteins | sample Lox_Sample_15_FD_206724 | JGI IMG/M metagenome (GOLD analysis project Ga0335071, IMG submission 206724) | Soil microbial communities from Loxahatchee National Wildlife Refuge, Florida, United States - Lox_Sample_1.5 | ecosystem: Environmental > Terrestrial > Soil > Wetlands | place: USA... | reverse complement strand
GAATCCCGAGATCACTCCCGACGAGCAGTGGGGACTCGATCACGGTGCCTGGAGCGTGTTACGGCATCTCTATCCCAAGGCAGACGTCCCTGCGTTTCAACTGAGTCTCGATGAGCGCCGCAGCTTCAAAGAACATTTGGAGCTGGGACGCGAGATTCGCTCGCTGCGCGATCAAGGAGTGCTCATTCTCGGCAGCGGCAACATCGTCCACAACCTGCGCCGCATTGCCTGGGACGAACCTCACGGCGCCTATGACTGGGCGCTCGAGTTCGACGCCAAAGTCAAAGCAGCAGTCGAGGCCCATGACGCCAACACGCTCGCAGAGCCGCAGAAGTGGGGCGCCGCATTGCTCGCGACGGCGCACCCGACCGTCGAGCACTACCTTCCTCTGCTCTATTGCATGGGCAGCACCGACGACCGCGACGAAATCTCATACCCGTACGAGGGCTTCGACTTCGGCAGTATCTCCATGCGCGCAGTCTTATTCGGAAAAATTACTTAGGCGGGTGCCCCACAACTCGCGCGGTGTCGGCGCGAGATGTGGGGATTTCTGTTTCGGTCAGATAACTCCCGAAGTTCTCGCCACGAAATGAGCGGAAACAGCCTCACCACACCCGGCACCGGTTCGCGTTCACCATAGCCTGCCCGGCTTTGCAGTGAAACGCCTCCTGAAATTCCGGCATATTCGAAACCACGCCATTCGTCCGATATTTATCCGGTGAGTGCGGATCGACTTTCGCCCGCAGACGCTTGGTCTCATCGCGCGTCTCGCCGCACCAGCTCTGCCCGTATCCGACAAAGAACCGCTGCTCCGGCGTGAGCCCGTCGATCGGATCCAGCTTCTGTCCCGCCGTATCTTTCTTCCATGCGACATACGCCAGGATCAATCCACCCAGATCGGCCACGTCTTCGCCGAGCGTCAACTTCCCATTGATCTTGATGTCGTCAATGATCGTGTATCCCGAGTACTGGCTCGAGATGCAATCCGCCCGCTGCTGGAATTGCTTCGCATCTTCCGGCGTCCACCAATCGCGCAGGTTGCCTTGCGCATCGAACTGCCGCCCTTCATCGTCAAAGCCATGCGTAAGTTCGTGGCCAACCGTCCCGCCAGTATCGCCGTAGTTGGGCGCAGCATCGGATTGCAGATCAAACGCCGGCGGCTGCAGCACGCCCGCAGGGAAGTTAATGTCGTTCATCTGCGGATCGTAATACGCATTCACTGTGGGCGGCGTCATTTGCCACTCGCCGCGATCGACCGGCTTCCCCACCTTCGCCATCTGCCGGTTGAATTCAAACTCACGCGCGCGCACAACGTTGCCCAGATTGTCTCCGCGAACGATTTCCAGCTTGCTGTAGTCGCGCCACTTGTCCGGATAGCCAATCTTGTCGCGCATGGCATGCAACTTCTCCAGCGCCTGCTGCTTGGTCGGATCCGACATCCACGGCAGGCCCTTGATGTCCTCTTCCATCGCCGCCTGTATCTCGTGCACGATCTTCAGCGCCTCCTGCTTGGCCTGCGGCGGGAAATATTTATCGACATACGCTTGTCCTAGCGCCTCGCCGAGGTAGTCATCGACATACTCCGTGCAGCGCTTCCATCGCGGCTTCAGTTGTTCCTGCCCCTGCAGTGTCTTTCCATAGAATGCAAAGTTCTCATTCACGAACGCCGAAGACAGTTGTGACGCACTCGCGTGTACCAGATGCCACCGCACATAAATCTTCCAGTCATCCAGACTCTGTTTGGCCACAACGTCATTCATCGTTTGGAAGAACTTCGGCACCGCAACATTCAGCGATGCCAAAGAGGGCAGCCCGACTTTCGTGAAATACGTCTGCCACGGAAACTCCGGCGCACTCTTCTGCAATTCGTCCGCCGTCATCTTATGATCCAGGCTCTTGGGATCGCGCCGCTCCACTCGCGTCATCGATCCTTTGGCCAGCGCAGTCTCGATGCGCAACACAGTTTGCGCTTCTGCTGCAGCGATGATCCCCCTGTCACCCAGCAATTCGAACATCTTCTGCACATGCGCGACATATTTCTGCCGCAATTCCTGCGCCTTCGCATCCGTGTCGGTGTAGTAGTCACGGTCCGGCAACCCCAGCCCGCCCTGATCCGCATTCGCGATGGTGAGGTTCGCGTCGCGGTAATCCTGGATCGCGTAGAAGCTGAACAGCACGTTGTCGTCGACCATTGCCGCCGCCAGATCGGCCAGCTCCGCTCTCGACTTCAGCCCCGCAATCCGATCCAGCATCGGCCGAATCGCCGATGCGCCCTTGACCTCAATCGCCTTCTCATCCACGCACGACGCATAGTAGTCGCCGATCTTCTGCGTCACCGCGTTGCGGCCTGCATCCGGCGCAGACGCGGACTCCAGAATCCCGCGCAGCCGCTCCGTATTCCCGTCCTGCATCTTCGAGTAGACGTCCCATGACGATTGGTCCGGCGGGATGGGATTGTTCTTGATCCATCCGCCACACGAATACTTGAAAAAATCGACACACGGATCGGCGGTGCGATCCATGGCGGTGACGTCGAGCACCGGTTCGTATTTCGAAGGGCTCGCCTGTTGGGAATTCGCGATGACGGCTGAAGAAACAACCAGCAGAAGAACACTCAACGATGCAGTACGCATGAGTACCTCAAATAGGAATTGCTGCCGGAAACCACAAAGTATAAGCCCGAGCCACCGAGAACTTGCAACCTATGGAGGCAATGCTGGTATTGCCTCAGTTTGAACTCGAGTTCGACCAGAGGGTCATCCCGAAGAGCCCGCGTTTTTACCAGCGGGCCGAGGGATCTCCCATGGCACACAGTGTCGCGGCGGACAATCCTGCGTCTGAAAAGCGGCTGCGTTCAATACCCCGCCATCGATAACGCGCGGACCGTCAGCAAACCAATTGAGCGACGACTGCCATTACGCGCACGAAAGTGGCTAGCTCTTCCGCAGGTGGATCGATCCATCTCCCGTGTGAACCGTCAGCAGCCCTCCTCCACCGTTCAGCTTCCCGTGCACTTCATTCTCACGAACCTGCCCGTTGGTCGTGACCGGCATCTCCAGGTCGATGTGACCATCGCCGGTGTGCAGGTCCACATCCGCCGCAAATTCCGCCGGAACCTCGAGGCTCACACTGCCATCGCCGGTCTCGAGTCGCCAGCCCGACGTCATCGTCGAACCCGAAGCCACACTCACCTCCACGCGTCCGTCGCCCGTCTTCAGGTCGAGTTCGTCAAAACGTCCGCTGGCCCGAATGTGCCCGTCACTCGTGTTCGCCCGCAGCTTGCCGTCGACATTCTCCAGCGACTCAGAGCCATCGCCGCTCTTCAATTCCATGTCACCTTTCAAACCGCTGAGCTCGATCCTCCCGTCGCCCGTGCGGAGATTGACTTTGCCCTCACGGGGCATCTGGATGATCACATCCACCTTATGATTGCCCCACTCAATATTGAAAGAGTGATGCGGATAGCGCACCTCAATCGTGACCGCATCGCCCGCCTGGTGCTCGTCAATGCGAATGCCGCCTTCGCCGATTTTGTCGCGCGTCGTTACCACCTTGGCTTCAATCGTATTCTGGTCCCACGTCGTCACCCGGATGTTTGCGTCCGACGTTTCCACCCTGAGATCGGCCCTGCCGCTAATGTTGTATGTCTTCGACCACTCATCGGCGCGCGCGAAGGTCGCAGCCACGCCCAGAACCATTACCGCCAGGAAGATACGTTTCATGGATTCCTCCGCCGGGCACACTCCCACCCAGCCTCTTAGACTCCTTTACGAGAAAATCGTGAGGTTGGTTCCTGGAAAACTACCGCGGCCCCGAAATCGGCTTATGGTAGGCCATGCGGACCAAAGTCCGCTCCGAAAACGGAACATAAAGCAGCGCCGCGCAGGCGGCAAAGGCCGCCCCAATCCCAATCTTCTGGATCAGGAGAAATGGCGCGATCGCCCACAATTCATCGAGCGCCAATACGAAATAGAACATCTGCTGGAACTTCGCTCCCAGCCGCTGGTGGTCGAAGCTCACGGCCGAAATCAAATAACAGCGCAGCGGGATGCCAACTCCAGCCGTCACCATCACCGTCCCCGTCAACGCCATCGCGCCCCACCATGGCAGGAACGAGTCCGCCAGATTTTCGATGGCATGCAGCCGGAACAAGGCGCACACGTAGAAGATGAGATACATGCCCTGGATTAAGGCGAACAGGCCGCGCGTCAGGCCGCGGTGAGGAATCGGAACGTCCAATTCCGGATGCAATTCGGGCTCTACGCCGACGCCGTTGTTCGATGGCGCTAGCGAACCTGTTGTGGATTGCTCTTGCGCCGTCCGGGAGAGAGGTCCGTCCATCTGCACCGGCGCAATGAACCGGTACCCCCGCCGCGCCAGGGTCTCCACATATCGAGGGCTCGAGGCCGAATCGCCCAGCGCCTCGCGCACCTTATTGATGGCCGTGTTCAGGCTATGATCAAAATCGACAAAGGTGTCGGAAGGCCACAGCTTCTGCCGCAGATCTTCGCGGCTCACGATTTCCCCCGGCCGCTCCAGCAGCAACGCCAGCACCTGAAACGGCTGCCCCTGCAGCCGCAGCTTCACGCCGTTCCTGCGTAACTCGGCCGCCATTAGGTCGACCTCAAACACTCCAAAGCGCGCGATTCTGCGATTGCTTTCCGGCACGACGCCGTAGTGTAGCATCGCGAACAACACTCAGGCCGTGCTCCGAGCGCTACAATAAGCCCGTGCCAGAGCCACACGACGATCACCACAAGCACCACCGCCACGCACTCTACGCGTCGGAAGCGACCGGCCTGCTCCTGATCGCATTTGTCCTGTTGATCCTCACTCTCGTTCGCTACTGGCAATACATTCACTGGAGCTTGCCGTAGGCGTGGATACCCCATCGCACGCAAGCCACGATCCGCTTCTCGTGGTGATCCTCGGGCCAACGGCCAGCGGCAAGACCGCGCTCTCCCTCTCACTGGCTGAGAGCTTCAACGGTGAAGTTGTCAACTGTGATTCTGTCGCGATGTACCGCGAGTTCGAGATCGGCACTGCCAAGCCCACTCCGGCAGAACGCGCACGAGCACCTCACCATTTATTCGATACCGTCGATCCCGCCGCACACATGACCGCCGGAGAATATGCGCGCCAGGCGCGGCAAGTTCTGAACGAAATACAGCAGCGGAGCCGGCTGCCGATCGTCGTGGGGGGCACGGGACTTTATCTGCGAGCTCTGCTGGAAGGCCTGTTCCCCGGTCCGCAACGCTCCGAGGAATTGCGAGGGCGTCTCCGCGAACGCGTCCAACACCGCGGCTCCGGATATCTACACAAAATCCTCAGCCGCCTCGACGCAAGTGCCGCAGCAAAGATCCATGCCAACGACGTACCCAAGCTGATCCGAGCCATCGAGGTCTGCCTCGCAGCGCGCGACAAGATGACGAACCTCTGGCAGCAAGGCCGCGATCCCCTCCAGGGATTCCGCATTCTCCGCATCGGCCTCGATCCTGATCGAGCCGCGCTCTACGACCGTATCAATCGGCGCGCCGCGCAAATGTTCGACCACGGACTAGTCGAAGAAACGAAGAGTCTCCTGAACAAATACGGCGCCAGCGCCAGTCCGTTGAATTCCCTCGGTTACAAGCAAGCAGTGCAATATCTGAAGGGCGAACTCACTCGCGACCAGGCGATAAAAGCCGCCCAGCAAGCCCACCGCAACTACGCCAAGCGCCAAATGACGTGGTTCCGCCGCGAGCCGGAAGTCCACTGGCTCCGATCATTCGGAGACAATCCCCCAATCCAGCACGAAGCGGAGAAATTGTTAGAAATGGGTCTTAGGTCTTAGGTCTTTGGGCCTCGGAACAGAGGCTCGAGATACGTTCCCTTTCGGGATTCTTACCACATTTTTCTTCTTGTGTGTGACAACCCTCATTGCTCACTGGCTCGGCGCTCACTAAGTTTCGAATGTCATGCTAGGTGGAGCTCCAGGCAATTACGAAGATCTAAGGGTTTGGCGGCGTGCCATGGATATGGTCATCGAGATCTACCGCGTCACTAAGACTTTCCCGACAGAGGAACTCTATGGCTTAACAAGCCAGATGCGAAGAGCAGCAGTTTCAATCCCCAGCAACATCGCTGAAGGGAAAGGTCGATTCTCTTCTAAGGAGTTGACTCATTTCCTCTTTCAAGCCAGAGGCTCCCTCATGGAGCTACGCACACAGATTTCGCTCTGCCGTGAATTGAATTTGCTGAGCCCTGATATAAGTGCCGCCCTCTACGAGCGTTCCTGTGAACTCGGCCGACTACTCAATGGTTTGATAAATAGGTTCCAACTAATAAATGCGGAACAGTCGAAACCGCGAAACGGCAAAGACCGAAATCCTCAAGATGAAGCTTAGACAAAGACTCAAGCCCGGCAAAGCCTAATACCGAAAGACCCAAGACCCAAGACCCAAGACCCAAGACCCAAGACCCAAGACCCAAGACCCAAGACCCAAGACCCAAGACCCAAGACCCAAGACCCAAGACCCAAGACCCAAGACCCTCCCTCCCTGCTATCCTTCCTCACATGCCACGAATCTTAACCGCACTTCTACTCCTAGCTACAGCTTTGTCCGCTTTCGCCAAAGACAAACCGAAACACGTTCCGTCCACGAAGATCGAACTCACCCGCGACGGTGCCAAATGGGCGGAGAAGACTCTCCACAAAATGACGGTCGAAGAAAAAGTCGGCCAGCTCTTCATGGTCTGGTGCCGCGCCAGTTTCGTGAATCTGGAGAACCCCGAATATCTCCAGTGGCGCGAGGAGATGATCAAGTACCACGTCGGCGGATTCGCCATGAGCGTCCACGTCGACGGACCATTTCTGCTCCGCACCGAGCCCTACGAGGCCGCCGAACTCCTCAATCAGCTGCAGCATGATTCTGCTCTCCCGCTGCTCATCGCCGCCGACTTCGAGCGCGGCGTCGCCACCCGCTTGCGCGGCACCGCCGACTTTCCGCACGCCATGGCTTTCGGCGCCGACGGCAAACTCGAGGACGCCGAAGCCTTCGGCCGCATCACCGGACAGGAAGCTCGTGCCATTGGCGTGCATTGGAATTTCTTTCCCGACGCCGATGTCAACTCGAACCCTGTCAATCCCATCATCAACACGCGCTCTTTCGGCGAAGATCCCAAGCAGGTCGGCGATCTCGTCACCGCCTACATCAAAGGCGCGCATGAATCCGGCATGCTCACCACCGTGAAGCATTTCCCCGGACACGGCGACACTGCGACCGACTCGCACCTCGGCGTCGCCAGCGTCAACGTCGATCGTAGCCACCTCGACAACATTGAGCTTCCTCCCTTTCGCCAGGCTATTGCCGCGGGCGTCGATTCCGTCATGGTCGCGCACGTCACCGTCCCCGCGCTCGACTCCGATCCCAATCACGTCGCCACGATTTCAACCAACGTCGTCAGCGACCTGCTCGAAAATCAGCTCGGATTCAAAGGCCTCATCGTGACCGATGCCCTCGATATGGCTGGCCTGACCCACCTCTTCGCCAACGACATCGGCCGCGCCGCCGTCGAAGCCTTCAAGGCCGGCAACGATCTCCTGCTCATCCCAGCCGACCTCGGGGCCTCCTACCAATCGATGCTCAAGGCCGCCCGCTCGGGTGAAGTTTCCAAGGAGCGCCTCGATGCCTCCGTCCTTAAGATATTGAAGATCAAGGCTTCTCTCGGCCTGAACGAATCTCGCACCGTTGACCTGGAATCCATCTCCTCCAAAGTCGGACGCCCCGAGAACATCGCCGCCGGCCAGCAGGTCGCGAATTCTGCCATCACGCTGGTGCGCGATAGCGGCAAAGTTCTGCCCCTCAAATCCAAGGGAACCGCCAGGGCCGGCCTTCCGTATATGACAAGGGAGGAGACACACAACCAGACCGTCGCCGTGTTGTTTTCCGACGACATGCGCACCGAATCCGGTCGCGCCTTTGGACGCGAGTTCCGCGCCCGCATTCCGGACGCACGCGTGATTTACGTCGATCCGCGCACGGCAGCAGGCATGTCCGACGAAGTTCTAAAAGCGGTGGACGAAGCGCAGACTGTAGTGGCGGCGGTGTACGTCATTCCCACCGCGGGCAAAGTGGGCAATTCGGTTGCGATGGCCGACGCGACCGGCACGCTATTGCAGCAACTGCTCGATCACGCCGCCGCGAAGACAGCGGTTGTAGCCATGGGAAATCCTTATCTGGCCAGCGATTTCCCCAAGATTGAGAACTATATGTGCACGTTCTCCAACGCGCCCGTATCCGAGATCGCCGCCATCAAGGCGCTCTTTGGCGAGATCCCGATTCACGGCCGCTTGCCGGTCACGATTCCCAACGTCGCCGAACGCGGAGCCGGGATCGATCGTCCCGCACAAGTCGCCCAAGGAAGGTCGCAACATGAACGCAACTAGATTGTCGGCCGCGTGCGCGTTGAGTTTGCTGTTGGCCCTGCTGCCCGCCTGCAGCATCAACGTGAAAAAAGAGAAGAACGGGGAAGACAAGCAGGTCGATATCAGTAGTCCGCTCGGCGGCATCCATGTGCACAAAGACGCCACTGCCGAAGACACCGGCCTTCCCGTCTACCCCGGAGCGCGGCTGAAAGAGAAGGATTCCAACGGCAGCGACAAGAGCGCCAACGTCAGCATCTCCGGCTTCGGATACGGCTTACGAGTAGTCGCGCTGGAATACACCTCCGACGATGCCCCCGCGAAAGTCGTGTCGTACTACCAGGATCAACTCAAGAAGTTTGGCAATGTCCTCGTCTGCCACACCACGCACCTTGACGTGAATATGGATATGAAGGATTCCGACCGCGACAAAGATTCCCACGATCTGACTTGCGCAGGATCCAGCGGCACCAACGTCGAACTCAAGGTGGGAACGAGAGAAAACCAGCACATCGTGGCCGTCGAGCCGGAAGGCAAGGGATCAAGCTTCTCGCTCGTTTACGTCCGTACTCACGGCAAGGATGCCGAAATCTAACCCGACGACGCTGCGATTCGTCTGGAATCGGAGTTTTCTATGGCCCGTTTTCTTGCACTGACCCTGGCATTCTGTGCGGCCTTGACCCTTCCCACGCTTGCCCAGAATTCTGACAACGCCCACATCGACATCAGCACCGACAGCGGCGACCTGCATGTCGGCAAAGACGCCGATGCCAGCAAAGCCGGCCTCCCGCTCTATCCCGGCGCCCGTCTCAAGTCGGGAGACGACAAGAACGATCAGGCCAACCTCAGCCTGCTCACCGATGCTTTCGGAATGAAGCTGATCGTCGCGCACTACGTTTCTGACGATGCGCCGGCGAAGGTCCTTGATTTCTATCGCGGCAAATTAAAGAGATACGGGAAGGTTCTCGAGTGCCATTCCCAGCGCCACGGCGGCGTCGACGTGCACGACGATGATAAGGACTCCGATTCCAGCAAAGGCAAAGAACTCAAGTGCGAACAGGATTCCGGCCCCGTTGTCGAATTGAAGGCCGGTACCGAGGACAATCAGCACGTCGTCGCCGTGGAATCCGCCGAGAACGGAAAAGGCACTAGCTTCGCTCTCGTGTATGTGCATACCCGCGGCAAAAAGGGCGAAATCTAGAACGAACTCTTTCTGCTCCGCGCTTGCCTCCCATGTGCGCCCTGCGGTAGCTTCAAGGCGAGTCCTCCCGCGGCCCATGGAACACTCCTGCTACAAGTGCGGACAAGCGGTCGAACAGGGCGTGCCCTTTTGCCCGCACTGCGCCGCCCCGCAAATCCGCGTGATCCTCGAAGAGCCTGTACCCGCGGCCGTCCTTCCTGTGCCAGGCTCAGCGGCCGACAGTTCCGACAGCGCCGCTGTTACAGTGCTGCCCGGGCCCGCTCCCATACGCTTATCACCTGCCACATCTTCCTGTGCGATCGCGGCCTTGATTGCGGCCGTTGCGATTGTCCTCAAGTTAATTGTCCCGCTGATTGCCGCGATGGGCGCGGGATTCCTGGCCGTAGCCCTCTATCGTCGCCGCAATCCGCTTTTATTGCTCTCGGCTGGAACGGGTGCACGCCTCGGCGCACTCGCTGGAGCATTCTGCGGCGCCATGACATCCGTGCTCGCCGCCGTGAAAGTCACGATCTTCCACGAATTGGGCGGGCTTCGGCAGCAGATGCTCGACGCCGTTCAGCAGCAGGCTGCCCGCTATTCCGACCCGCAGCTTCAACCCACCATCGATTTCCTAAAGTCTCAATCCGGACTGATCTTCATGGCAGTTTGCGGATTCATTTTCGTCATCGCCATCTTTTTTCTTCTCGGAACTATGGGCGGTGCCATCGGCGGCGTCGCATTTGCCCGGCGCAAGCAGCAGTAAACGGTCCCCCGCAAGCCGCGTCCCACGAGCCTTTCCGGATGATTCTGCATTCGTAGCTGAATCAGGTCGCGTGGGGGAGCGAAGAATCTCCCGCTCCTCAGAATCCGCGCGTAATCCAGACTGCACCTGCGCGCAGCGAGATTTCAGCCACCCCTTGCAGTCACAATCTCCTCCCGCGTATGATGCACCGTTTGCACTTTTCCAATGAATAAGCCTGTGCGCGGTTCGTTGCTCGGGATTGAACATCTCGACGCGAAGGAAATCTTGGGCCTGCTTCAGCTCGCCCGCCGCATGAATCCGTTGAAGCCGCGGCCGCTGCTCCGGGGCAAGCGCGTCGTCCTTCTGTTTTACGAAGCCTCCACCCGCACTCGCTCCTCTTTCGAATTCGCCGCCAAGTCCCTCGGAGCCATGACCACTCTCGTCCAGTCCTCCGGATCCAGCATCGAAAAGGGCGAGTCCGTTCTCGACACCGGCTACACCCTTCGCGCGGTCGGCGCCGACTGCATCGTCATGCGTCATCCCTCGGCGGGCGCGCCTTATCTGATGGCCTCGCACCTCGACATCCCGGTCATCAACGCCGGAGACGGCATGCACGAGCATCCATCACAAGCCTTGCTCGACGCCGTCACCATCCTCAAGCACAAGAAATCGTTCAAGGGCCTGCAAGCCACCATCATCGGCGATATCTTTCACAGCCGCGTCGCCCGCAGCGCCTGCCATCTGCTTACCAAGTTCGGCGTCAAGCTCACGCTTTGCGGGCCACCGGAGTTTGTCCCCGACGTCGCCGCCACGCTCGCACCCGGCCTCCGCGTCACGCGCCATCTCGAAGACGCCCTTCGCGGGACCGACGTCGTCATGCTCCTGCGAGTGCAGAAAGAGCGCCTCGCCGGACAGAAGATCAAGCTGCAGGACTACATTGCCCGCTACCAGATGACCAGCGCGCGCCTCAAACTCGCCAAGCGCGATGCCATCGTCATGCATCCCGGCCCAATCATCCGCGGCCTCGAACTCACCGCAGATGTAGCCGACGGCCCGCAGTCCGTCATTGTCGACGAAGTCCACAACGGCGTGCCCACGCGCATGGCCATCCTCGCGCGTGCGCTGGGGAGGGCCTGATGAAGCGCATCGCCTTCATCCTGCTTCTGACCTGCGCCTTTGCCGTCGCGCAGCAGAAATCCTCCGTCGTTCTCGCAGTCTTCGCCCACCCCGACGACGAGACTACCGTATCGCCCATCCTCGCGCGTTACGCCCGCGAAGGAAACAAAGTCTACCTCGCCATCGCGACCAAAGGTGAAAAGGGAGTCAACGACCGCGCCGCCATTCCCTCAGGCGAGCCGCTGGCCAAGGTGCGCGCTGGCGAAGCCGCGTGCGCAGGCCGTGAGCTCGGCATCGATCCTCCGATTCTTTTCGGCCTGAACGATGGCGAACTCGGTGCCATCTCCAGCCCGCTCGGACACAACATTCAAGAAGTTGCCGACCACGTTGAGAAACTGATTGCCGATCTGCATCCAGACGTCATCGTCACTTGGGGCCCCGACGGCGGCTATGGACATCCCGACCATCGGCTGGTCAGCGAAGCCGTCACGCAAGTTGTTCAGGCTTCCAAGGCGCCGCCGAGGCTCTACTACGTTGGCTTCTCACCGGACCAGGCAAAGTTCATCAACGAGATGTGGCCCATGAAGTGGCACACGACCGACCCAGCGTGGTTGACCGTGAACGTCGCCTTTACGAAGAATGACTTGACGGCTGCGCACCGCGCGCTGGAGTGCCACAAGTCGCAATTCTCATCGGAAGAAATGCAGAAATTCGAAAGCGCGCTCGACCGCGGGTGGAACGGAACTGTCTCGTTTCGTCCCTGGTTCGGAGATCACAAGTCCGACGATCTCTTAAAGTAACAACAGGAATCTGGATTCATCGTGCACAGCAAAGCCAAACCGGAACCAAGCCTCCTGATCAAAGGCGGCCATGTCATCGACCCGGCGCATAAGATCAACACGCCGATGGACGTCTTACTCCGCGACGGTCGCGTCTCCGAAATTGCCGAGCCCAACAAAATCCGGGGCAGCGCAGACGAGAAGTTCGACGCACGCGGCCTAATCGTAGCCCCCGGCTTCATCGATCTTCACGTTCACCTGCGCGAGCCCGGACAGAACTATAAAGAGACAATCGCCACGGGCACCGCCGCCGCCGCCGCTGGGGGCTTTACCTCAGTCTGCACCATGCCCAACACTGCACCCATCGTCGATACCGCAGAATGGGTCAGCTGGCTGCGCCATCCCGAGCGTGGCGCCGTCGTCAATGTATTTCCCATCGCCGCCGCCACTCGCGGCAGCCGCGGAGGCACGCTCACTGACTTCAGCGCTCTGCAACGCGCTGGAGCGGTCGCCGTCACCGACGACGGCAAGCCCATCCTCGATGACGACATCATGCGCATGGCTCTGCGTCTCGGTGCGGAATTGAATTTCCCCGTCGTGCAGCATGCCGAAGACACGCGCATGACCGAGGGCTCCTCCATGCACGCCGGACCTACCAGCTTCCGTCTTGGCCTGCGCGCGGCCGGTAGCGCCGCTGAAGCCAACGTCGTCGACCGTGATGTCACCCTCGCCCAGCAGATCGAAGAGTCACGCCTTCACGTCGCCCATCTCTCTACCGCCGATGCGCTCAAGGCTGTCCGCCGCGGCAAGCGCGCGAAAGCTCGCGTCACCTGCGAAGTCACGCCGCACCATTTCGCGCTCATCGACGAAAACGTCGGCGAATACGACACCAACTGCAAGATGAATCCGCCACTTCGTTCGGCCTCGGATCTCGAAGCCATCCTCGTTGCTCTCTCCGACGGTACGGTCGACGCCATCGCCACCGACCACGCTCCGCACGCCGCTCACGAAAAACAAGTCGAATTCGAGCGCGCCTCCTTCGGCATCACCGGCCTCGAAACCGCGCTGGCGCTCGCCATCACCAAGCTCTACCGCGACCACAAGATTCCGCTTACCCGCATCGTCGAGCTCTTCACCTCCGGCCCCGCCCGAGTCTTCGATCTCCGCGGCCGCGGTTCCCTCGCCAAAGGAAATTTCGCTGACGTCACCCTCTTCGATCCCAAGAAGCGCTGGACCTTCGAGGCCGCCAAGTCGCGCTCCCTCTCGCACAACACCCCATTCGACGGCTGGCAATTCGTAGGGAAAGTCGCAGCAACCATCGTCGCCGGGAAAATCGTCTACCGGGACTGACGCAGTTTCCAGTTATAAATCCAGCCTTGTCATCCTGAGGAGCGTCCTTTGCGACGAAGGACCTATGCACTCGCTCGCAGCGCATAAGTCCTTCGTGAAACTACTGCGATTTTTAGATGCTTAATCTACTTCGCCGGCGGCGGCACCACTTCCTGCAGCTTCGGATTATCGCGCATCCTGGCAAACTCCTCGTCCTTATACACATTCGCCATGTTGCGATATCCGTCTTCCTTCGCCTTCCTCAGGCATTGCAGGCAATCGTCCATGTCGCCGCGCTTCGCATAAATCTTCGCCATCATATAAGAGAACTGCGCGCGCTCTTCCGGGCTGGCAATCTGCGCCGTGACACCAACTTTCCCCGAGTTCTGCAGCGCCATCGGATCCAACTCCAGGGCTCGCGCGTACTCCATCACCGCGCGCTCCGTCTTCTTTTGGCTGAACCACGCCGCACCCAAATTCACGTGGAATGTCGGACGGGTTTCGTCCAGGGCCACGGCTTTCTTGAAATATTTGGCCGCACCGTTGTAGTTCCTCTGCATGTAATACACCGCACCGATGTTGTTCACCGCATCGGCATTCTTCGAGTCGCGCTTGGCCGCCTTTTCGAAATAGAATCGCGCGTCCTTCAGGTCATTGTTCTTCAACTCGGCCAATCCCAGCTTGTTGTACAACACCGAATTCTTCGGATCTTTCTTGGACGCCGCCTCAAAGCACCGGATTGCCTCCGGGAAGTCCTTCAGTGACCGCGCTTCGTCTCCTGCTTTTTCCAGTTGAGTGGCGCTCATCGAACTCATATCTCTCTGCTGCGGCACTGCCTGTCCCACGCTATACCGGGACAGCATCGCCAGCACGGCCATCATTCCGATCTTTACTGTGATGCTTCTCATAATTGCCTCCCTCTGCGGAGTTCGTCGCTTCCGGGTGGGGATTTGGCGATCTGCTCCGTGACTGCCCCTGTTATGCTCCGGATTTTCGCGGCCCACAACGCTACTCCTGCTAACCAACGGCGAAGAGTGCTCTGTAACGCACGCACATCTCTCATGTGTCGCTAACACAGGCACTTAGACGTGCGATGCATTTCTCCACACTGACTTTGCGGATGGGGTTAAGCCGCCCGTTACACTCGTGAATTCACCGTTTGCGATCGAACCGGGAGCAGGGAAAGGGCGTATAACAAGGGTAGAAGGCGCGTAGCTGTGCCAAGGAAAATCTTGTGCCTTCCATCACACAAGAATCGGTTGCCTGGGACGAAGAACGCAGTGAGCTACAAGCCGTTCTGCGCTCGCCGCTGTTTGCCCGTTCTCCCACCCTCAGCCACTTCCTTTCTTATTTGTGTGAGAAGACATTCGCGGGCCAAGCCGACGAAATCAAGGAATACTCCGTCGCCCTCGATGTCTTCGATCGCCGCGACTCCTTCGATCAAGACACCGACTCCATCGTTCGCGTGCAGGCCAACCGTCTCCGCAAACGCCTGACCGAGTACTACGCCAAAGACGGCGCGGCCCACTCGATCCGCATCTCCATTCCCGTCGGACAATACGTGCCTTTGTTCCAGCGGCCCGGAAAAGAAGAGAAGACTGCAACGTCACTCAAAAACATCAGAGACGAAGCGGCAAACGCAGGCTGGCGGCCGCGTTCCTGGTTGATCTGGATATTCGGCGGACTCTTCTGTGTGCTTCTCGTCGCCATCGGATTTCTGGCGCGCGAGCGCATGAAACCTCAACTCGCGACGCGCATCGCTGAGCCCTCGCAGCCCGCCCCCGAATCTCCGATCGGACTTCCCGTCGGCGAAGAAATTCGCATCCTCGCCGGCAGCACCCGCAAATATGTCGATCATGCCGGCAAGCTTTGGAGCCCCGATGCCGACTTCTCCGGCGGGACTGCCGTGCCCAGCACAGTGCAACACATCTGGCGCACGCAGGATCCCATCCTCTATCGATCGAGCCGACAGGGAGATTTCGCCTATAACATTCCGCTGAAGCCCGGAATCTACGAACTCCGTCTTCGTTTCGCCGAGACGTTTTATGGCCCTGAAAATTCCGGCGCAGGCGGCGAAGGCAGCCGCCTCATGACGATCACAGCCAACGGGCAACCGCTCCTGCGCGACTTCGATGTCCTCGCCGACGCCGGCGGCGACCGCACCGCCGACGTGAAAGTTTTCCCCGACATCTCTCCCGCAACCGACGGCCAGTTGCACCTCGCGTTCTCTTCCGCAGGCAGCGGCAGCGCCATGCTCTCGGCCATCGAAGTTCTGCCCGGCGTTCGCGGACAGATCCGCCCCGTCCGCATCGTTGCCCGCGATGTTCCTTACTACTCCAACGACAGCCAGTGGTGGAGTCCCGACATTTACTTCAAAGGTGGACAACTCAGCAGCAGCCAGGAGCCGGCGCAAGCCACCGACGATCCCGAGTTCTACGAAACCGAGCGTTGGGGACACTTCTCCTACGCCATCCCCGTCGCCCCCGGCCGCTACACGGTGACGCTGCACTTCATCGAACATTCAGCCGCAGCGCACAACGGCAACTCACCAGGCGTGGCGAGTGAAGATCGCGTCTTCAACGTTTTCTGTAACGGCAAGACGATCCTGTCGAACCTGGATCTAGAAAAGCAGGCCGGAGAGAACCGCCCC
>Ga0335071_10003636_pt1 | contig 16203 bp, 12 predicted proteins | sample Lox_Sample_15_FD_206724 | JGI IMG/M metagenome (GOLD analysis project Ga0335071, IMG submission 206724) | Soil microbial communities from Loxahatchee National Wildlife Refuge, Florida, United States - Lox_Sample_1.5 | ecosystem: Environmental > Terrestrial > Soil > Wetlands | place: USA... | reverse complement strand
CGCCACTCCCGAATCGAGGAGCGGCAGCACGTGCGGGTGCTGAAAGCGGGCGACGGTTTCGATCTCCCGGAGGAACCGCTCGCCGCCGATGGTGGCCGAGAGCTCGGGCCGGAGCACCTTCACCGCCACTTCCCGGTGGTGCTTCAGGTCCTCGGCGAGGTACACGGTGGCCATCCCGCCCGCGCCGATCTCGCGGATGATCCGGTAGTGATCGGCGAGCGCGGCGGCGAGGCGGTCGGAGGTGTCGGTCACGAACCGACGAGCTTCCGGAACCGGGGGTCCGCGCGGAGCGGGTCGTACAGCGGGTCGAGCCGCAGGACCGCCGCGGAGATCAACGAAGGACCGTAGTACCCCCACGTCGTGGGCAGGCTCATCAGGCGCGCCAGACGCTCGATGGCCCCGTCGCGGTCCCCCGTCAGGACGCAGATTCCGGCTTCCTGTGCGGCGCTCCGCACCCCCTCCACGGCGTCGCGAGAGATGGGATTGAGCTGGACGGCCACGGCGCCTTCCCGCCGGGCATCCTCGAAGCGGCCCAGAAAGGCATAGGCGAAGCCGAGGCTGCCGTGCAGATCGGCGAGCCGGCCGAAGATGTCCGGCCACCCCGCGAGCTGCCGCAGTTCCGCCTCCGAAACGGCGCGAAGCGAGTCGGCGTAGAGGCGTCCCTCCGGCAGGCCGCCCGCGTGGGCCGCCGAGGCCAGGTCGAAGATCCGGCCCCGCCGCTCCAGCCCCGACCGTGGATGGGACGCGAGCATGATCCGGAACGCGTCGCGATAGTCGCGCCGATACCAGGCCAGGACGTACTGCTGGGTCTCGGCGGCGAACTGTCCCTCGTGCCCTTGCGATTCCTGCGCGAAGGTCCGGGCCCCCGCCGTGTCGCCCCGCCCCACGTAGGTCTGGAAGAGCCACCCGCGCACCGCTTCGTAGTCGGGCACGAGAATCAGCGCCCGCTCGAGGACTTCCCGGGCGTCGTCCCAGCGGCGTAGCTGGTTGTACGAGCCCCCGATGTCCCACAAGGCACCGGCGTCCCGGGGATCGAGCGTCATCACCCGCCGCTCGTGCGTCAGCGCCTCGTCCATCTTTCCTTGCCGTCTCAGGATGTAGCCGACGGCCGCGACGGCTTCCGCGTCGCTCGGGCGGGCGCGCTCCACGGAGCGGAAGTGCTCCAGCGCGCCGCCGAAGTCCCCCTTGGCGTAGTAGTCGTAGTATCCCCGCGCCAGCTGCGTCTCCGGCGCGTCGGCCGCGAGCGCGACCGCGTGGTCGAGCGCTTGCCGCGCGCCCGTGGTGTCGTACGCGATGTACTGCCGGATCTGCCAGCTGCGCGCCTCCGCCAGCCCGGCCCAGGCCGCCGCGAACCGCGGGTCGAGCGCCACCGCGCGCTCGAACGCCCGGGGAGTCAGGGTATCCGGTCCGGTGCTCCCGCGCTCGGTCCACAGCTCCCGGCCCCGGTGATAGTAGTCCAGTGCTTCGAGGTTGGATGTCGGCGCCTCGGCGATGGCGGCCGCCTCGACCGGCGTCAGCTGCACCCGGAGCGCTTCGGCGACGTTCTGTGCGATCGAGTCCTGGATGCTGAAGATGTCCTGCGCCGTGAGGTCGCGGTCGTAGGTGTTGGCCCACAGCTGGCGATCCTGCTGCGCGTCGATGAGCTGGACGTTCACGCGGAGCCGCTGCCCCGCGCGCTGGACCTGTCCCTCGAGCAGCGCCCGCGCCCCCAGCTCCTTCCCCACCTCACGCAGGTGCTTCGTCGTGTGCCGGTACTCGAGCACCGACGCGCGCGAGATCACCTGGAGCGCGCCGATCTTGGTCAGCTGGGTGAGGATGTCGTCCTGGAGGCCGTCGGCCAATCCCTGCCCGCTGTCGGACCCCAGATTGTCGAATGGGAGGACGGCGACCGTGGGCATCGTCCCCGCGGACGCCCGCCCGCGAAACACGAAGAAGCCGGCGCCGATGAGGACCGCGACGCCCAGTGCCCCCGCGCCGATCCGCCAGCGGCGCCTGGTCGCCGGCGCCGCCGGGGTCGTGACGCCCGAAATGGCGCCCGTCGGGGGCATACCCCCGGACGGCGTCGCCATCACCTCCAGCGCCCCCAGCAGCTCCGCCGCCGTCTGCGGCCGGTCCGCCGGGCGCTTCTCGAGGCAACGCCGGATCAGCAGGTCGAGGGCCGGCGGCACCGCCGCGCGCGCCTGCGAGACCGACGGCGCGGGCTCGGTGATGTGGGCGGCGAGCACCTGCTGCGCCGATCCGCCCGTGAACGGCGGGCGCCCGGCGAGGAGCTCGAAGGCGACGACCCCCAGCGCATAGATGTCGGCCCGGTGATCCATCGCCGGATCGGCGGCGGCCTGTTCGGGAGCCATGTACGCCGGCGTGCCGAGCGCCACACCCACCGAGGTGATCGAGGCCTCGCCGGTGGCGGACGACAGCGCCTTCGACACGCCGAAGTCGGTGACGACCGCGTGCTTGCCCGTGAGGAGCACGTTGTCGGGCTTGATGTCCCGGTGGACCAGGCCGTGCGCGTGAGCGTACGCCAGCGCGTCGGCCACGTCGACGAGGATCTTGATCGCCTCGTGCACCGGCAGCTCGCGCTGGCGTGTCAGCTTGGTCCGGAGCGATTCGCCCTCGATGAAGGGCATCGTGTAATAGAGGAGCCCGTCGGCGGAACCGGCGGCGAGCAGCGGCACGATATGGGGATGTTGGAGCTTGGCGGCGAGCTGAATCTCGCGCCGGAAGCGCTCGACGTTCAGCCCGGCGGCGAGATCGGGCGGGAGGACCTTGATGACGACCTGACGATCGAGCTGGGTATCGGTGGCCAGGAACACCCGGCTCATCCCGCCGCCGCCGAGCTCTCGCTCCACGCGGTAGGCGCCGCCGAGGGCCGCCTGCAATCGCTCTGAAAGGTCTCCCGTCAGACGGGCTCCTTCGGAACCGCCCGGCCCACGATGACGGTCACGTTGTCCGTGCCCCCGCCGTCCAGGGCGTCCTGGACCAGGGCCTCGCACACCTGCTTCGCCGTGGTCATCTCCTTGAGCCGCGCTTCGATCTTGTCGTCGGGCACGTGCTTGGTGAGCCCGTCGCTGCAGAGCAGCCAGACCACGCCCCACTCGTTGGTCACCTGCGTGACCACGGGCGCGTTCTGCCCGCCGCCGATGGAGCTCGACAGCACGTTGGCCCACGGTGTCCGCCCCGCCTCGGTGCGCGTCAGGGCGCCCTGGTCGATCAGCTCCTGAGCCATCGTTTGATCGCGGGACAGCTGGGTGAGCTTGCCCTTGCGGAGGATGTAGCAGCGCGAGTCCCCGACCTGCAGGAGATAGACGCGGGGCCAGACGCCCAGCCACACCGTCAGCGTCGTCGCCATCCCCTTGAGCTCCCGGTCCTGCTCGGCTTTCGCCAGCACGTCCGCGTGGACCCGCCGGGCGCCCTCCTCGAGGTTGTGCAGGAAGGACTCGTCCGCCGTGTCGGTGGCGTAGTAACATTCGGCGCTGTTGGCGACGTACCGCGTGATGGCCGAGAGCGCGAGCTGGCTCGCGGCCTCGCCGCGCGGCCCGCCCCCCACGCCGTCGGCGACCATGGCCACGAAGGCGACGCGCTCGTCGGCGCTGGCGCCCCCCGTGCCCACCGAGGGCAGGCTGGTCAGGAGCACCTGCATCTGCTTCCGGAGAGAGCCCAGCAGGAAATGGTCCTGGTTGACCTTCCGGACCAGACCCTGGTGGGTCATCCCGAAGACGTCGATTTCGTCGTCGCGCGGCTTGCGGCCCGCGTCCGGCTGCGTGGGCATTCGATAAGAATGGGTTCCAACGCGGGATTTGGCGAGGGTAGATTCCCGGCGTGACCGACACCGCCGCCAGCGAACGCGCCCTCATCGTGGGCGCCGGACCCATCGGCCTCGCCTGCGCCATCTCCGCCTCGCGTCGCGGGCTCGACGCGCTGGTGATCGACGCGGGGGCCATCGCCGAGTCCATCGTCCGCTATCCGGTCGGTATGACCTTCTTCACCACCCCCGAGCGTCTCGAGATCGGAGGGCACCCCCTCGTCTGTGCCGGAGCCAAGGCGACGCGCGAAGAGGCCCTGAAGTACTACCGGGGCGTGGTGCGGGCCGAGCGCCTGCGGGTGCGGACCGGCGCGCGGCTGGTGGACGCGACGCCGGGCCCGCGGGGCGTGACCTGCCGCGTTGCCACCCGGCTCGGCGACGAAACCGTCGGGGCGGAACGGCTGGTGCTCGCCACCGGATACTTCGACCACCCCAACCACCTGGACGTGCCCGGCGAATCCCTGCCTCACGTCTCCCATTACTTCGACGAGGCCCACCGGTCCTGGGGCCAGGATGTCGTGGTGATCGGCGGGAAGAACTCGGCCATCGAAGCGGCGCTGCAGCTGTTCCGCGCCGGCGCGCGGGTGACGCTGGTCTACCGCGGGAAAGCCCTGTCCGCCAGCGTGAAATACTGGCTCAAGCCCGATTTCGAGAACCGGGTGAAGGCGGGGGAGATCACGGCCCGGTACGACGCGCAGGTCGCCGAGATCACCGACCGGGAGGTCGTGCTCGGGAATGGAGATCGCGTCCGCGCCGACCGCGTCTACGCCCTCACCGGCTTCCACCCGGACTTCGATCTCCTGCGTCGGATCGGAATCGCCTTCGACGAGCTCACCGGGCGCCCCACCCTCGACGCGGATACGCTCGAGACGACCGTGCCCGGCGTCCACCTCGCCGGGTCGGTCACGGCCGGGCGCAAGATCTCGGAGATCTTCATCGAGAACGGGCGCTTCGACGGCGAGAAGATCTTCGGGGACGCCGAGGCCCGGGCGAGTGCCGAAGAACGGTACGCCAAAGTGAACCGACCGACCGGCGAGTGAACGCGGAAGCCGGAACGCGGAACGCGGAACCGGCCCATCGGTTCCGCGTTCCCACGTCCGACGTCCGCGTTCCCGTTATCCCCGAGGCCACGCCTCGGGGTTCACTCCCCCGCTTTGAGCTCCCGCACCCAGATGTTCCGGTACCGCACCGGATTGCCGTGGTCCTGCAGCGCCAGGGGCATCGCGTCGGGGTGCGGCCGGTAGACGGCGCGCGCCGCGTGGACGGTCCAGCCCGTGATGTCCGTGTTGTCCTGCACCAGCACACCGTTGAAGAACACCGTCACCCGCGCGTCTTGCGTGACCTTCCCGTTCTGGTCGAAGTGCGGGCGATGGAAGACGATGTCGTACGTCTGCCACTCACCGGGCGCGCGGGCCGGATTCACGAGCGGCGGGGTCTGGCCGTAGACCGCCCCAGCCTCGCCGTCCGCGTAGGTGATGTTGTCGTAGATGTCGAGCACCTGGATTTCGTAATGGCTCATCAGGAAGACGCCCGAGTTCCCCCGCTCCTGGCTCTCGCCCTTGGGCGGCGTGGGCGGAGACCACTCGACGTGGAGCTGAACGTCGCCGAACGCGCGCCGGGTGTGGATTCCGCCCGACCCCGGCAGCACTTCCATGTAACCGTCCTTCACCACCCACTTCGCCGGCCCCGAGTCGACGTCCGACGCCCAGCCCGAGAGGTCGGTGCCGTCGAACAACACGATGGCGTCCGACGGCGGCGGCACCGGGGCGGGCGCGGGCCCCACGGTGATCACGGGCGGCTTGGGGCGATCCATGGAGTTGGGCGGCCATTTTCCCTGAGAGAAAAGGGACCACGGGGCGAAGAGGCTGAGGGCCGCAAGACCGGCGATCGTGCGCGTCATGGTGTCCATTCTCCTTTGGCGACCTTCGGTACGAACGATTCGATGTCCTTCGGGGAGAAGTCGATGGTCCGGCCCTCCTCCGCGCTCCGATACGCCGTCATCAGCATCTGCACCACTTCCAGTCCGTCGTCGAACGTCAGCAAAGGCTCTTCCTTGCCGAGGAAGACCCGGACGAAGTGCCGGTCCTCGGCCTCGTAGCCGTAGGCCGCCGCCTCGTTCGCCACCACCGGCATCTGGCCCGTCTCGGCGTTCTGCTTCTCGACCAGATCTTCACCGGACTTCCCCCGCACTTCGCGGCTGAAGAACAGCTTCAGACCGGAATCGAGCGTGTTCCACGACATCGAGTACTCGGGCCCGAGAAGCTCCGCCGACAGCCGGAGCCCCGCCCCCACGAAGCTCCAGGACGTGGTGGCCTCGCCGAGCACCCGGTCTCCCTCCGCCGTCCGGAACTCGATCATCACGCTCGCGAAATCCTCGGCGGGGGACTTCGCGTAGTCCACGTCCTTTCCCATCGTCTCGGACAGCTTTTGCGCGTACGCCGGCCGGCTCCACTTGAGGCTCGCGATGTGGCCCGTGATCCGCACCGGCGTCACGCTCCCTGCCGGCGCCCCGGGCGCCGTGAGGAGGTGCCGGACCATCAGCGCCGAATGGCACATCATGTCGTTCAAGACGCCGCCGCCCTGGAGCCGGCCCTGCCAGAACCAGGGCATATGCGGCCCCGAATGCTCCTCCGCCGCGCGGGCGAGGTAGGGACGCCCCGTCAGCTTCGCCCCGCGGGCCCAGATCAGGCCTTTCCCGGTCTCGACCTGGGGAGCGAAGCGCTGGTTCTCCAGATACCCGTGCCTCAAGCCCGCCTTCTTGGTGAGCTCCACCACCTGCCGCGCCTCGGCCACGTTCCGCGCGAGGGGCTTCTCGCAGGCCAGCCCCTTGAGCTCGCCTTTCCCGCGGATCACCGCGTCCGCGATCTCCTCGACGTTGGCGATCCGCGCCTGGTTGGGCCCGCAGAGCCAGAGGGCGTCGATGGCGGGATCCGCGACGAGGTCGGCGATGGACTGGTAGGCCCGGGCGGGCCCGAGGTCGAGCCGGTTGGCGAGCGCGGCCGCCTCCCCGGCCCGATCGGCGTTGGGGCTCCACACGCCGCGGATATCCGCGTCCCGCACCGCCTGGAACCCCAGCATATGGAAGCGGGCGTTGAATCCCGAGCCGATGAAGCCGATGCCGAGGCGATCGCTCACGGGTAGCGGACTCCCAGCTTGGCCAGCGCGTCCGGCGGGCAGCCGTTCCACTCCCGCACGAAGGTGTTGCCGAGGTACTTGAGGTCGTGCACGCCCATCCGGCTCGAATAGAAACCCGACGCCGTCAGATCGCGGAAGCTGGTGAAGAACGCGGCCCCGGGGAGGTCTTCCGGCTTCGCCTTCTTGGGCCACGCGATCCGGTCGAGAATCGCCGTGCGGTCCTGCGGGGCGCCGTCGGCGAAGGGGGCGCCGAACGACTGGTGCGCCTGACTGTCGAGCCACGCCAATCCGCCCCGGATGGGAATCCGGAGGTTGGGATCGTCGTTGCACATGAAGTCCATGAACTCCGGAACTCCGGCCTGCGTGGCGCTCCCCGAGTGCTCGTCCGCCGGGATGATGATGTCCACGAGCATCCGCACCGTCCGCCACTCGTGCGCGGTGAAGAACTTCGGCCGGAACGCGGGAGCCGCCGCGAGCGCCTCGCGGGCGAGGGCCGCCGATTCCCGCACCGACTCCGGGGCCCATCGGAACGCGCCGACCACCGGCGCCACCGCCAACAGCCGGGCCGCTTCGCGGCGGTTCATCGCCCCCATCAGAGCGCCCCCTTCTTCACCTGATCGGCCACGTACTCGCTGGTCCGGAGCGACAGGGCGAGGATGGTCCAGGTCGGGTTCTTGTCGGCCTGCGACACGAACGGCGCCCCGTCCGCCACGAATACGTTCGGGACGCCGTGCACCCGGCAGTGCGGGTCCACCACCGAGGACTGGGGATCGTCGCCCATCCGGGCGCCGCCCAGCTCGTGGATGATGCTGCCGCCGGTCGAGAGCCCGTACCCCTGCTCCTTCGTGGGCATCGGGTCGAATACGGTGCCGCCGAGCGCGTCCACCAGCGACCGGAAGGTTTCCTGCATGTGCTTGCACTGGTTGTACTCGTGATCCGACCACTGCCAGTGGAACCGGAGGACCGGGATCCCCCACTGATCGACGGTCCCGGGGTCGAGCTCGCAGTAGGACTCCTCGTTCGGAATCATCTCGCCGCGCCCCGAGAAGCCGACGTAGGCGCCGTAGTACTTCCGGTAGTCGGCCTTGAGTTTCCTGCCGTAGCCACCGCCGCCCGGATACGCCTCGATCCCCGAGAGCAGGCCGTTCATCGGCACCGACGTCCCGCCCCACACCTCGATGTGATAGCCGCGGGGGAAGTCGAGGGTCTTGTTGTCGACCCACCAGGGCATGTAGACGTGCATGCCGCCCACGCCGTCGTGGTTGTGGGGAACGTGATCTTCCATTTTCGGGATGTACCCCGAGACGTCGGTCCCGGTGGTGTCCGTCAGATACTTCCCCACCTTTCCGCCGGCGTTCCCCAGACCGTCGGGGAAATGCGACGACCGGGAATTGAGGAGCAGGCGCGAGGTCTCGCAGGCGCTCGCGGCGACCACCACCACCCGGGCCCGGACGTGCTTGTCGGCCCCCGTCCGCTTGTCGACGTAGCTCACGCCCGTGGCTTTCCCGTTCCTGTCGACCGTCACTTCCCGCGCCATCGCATGGGTCACGAGGGTGAGCCGGCCCGTCGCCAGCGCCGGGGCGATCAGCACGTTGGTGGACGAGAAGTTGGCGTTCACGGCGCAGCCGCGGTTGCACTGGCCGCAGTAGTGGCAGGCGGCCCGGCCGTTCAGGGGCCGGGTGAGAATCGAGAGCCGGGAGGGGATGCAGGTGATCTGAAGACGATCCGCCGCGTCCTTGACCAGCAGCTCATAGCACCGGGGCTTGGGGGGGGGAAGAAAGATGCCGTCGGGCTCGTTGGGGAGGCCCTCTTTGCTGCCGAACACGCCCACCAGGCGGTCCACCTGATCGTAGTAGGGCGCGACGTCGTCGTAGGAAATGGGCCAGTCGTCGCCCAGGCCGTCGAGGCTCTTGTGCCTGAAGTCCGCGGGGCCGAAGCGGAGGGAGATGCGGCCCCAGTGGTTGGTCCGCCCGCCCACCATCCGGGCCCGCCACCACGAGAACTTGCTCCCCGGCGCCACCGTGTACGGCTCGCCGTCCAGGTTCCAGCCGCCCAGGCAGGCGTCGAACTCGCCGAACGGACGCTGGTGGGTGCCGCCGCCGCGCCGGGGAGTTTCGTACGGCCAATGCAGCATCGCCGAGTCTTTGGTGTTGTCCCAGGGGACCCCCGCTTCGAGCACCACCACCCGGGCTCCCGCGCGCGTGAGCGCGTAGGCGGCCATGCCGCCTCCCGCGCCCGACCCCACGATGCATACGTCGTACGGCTCCACTCGCCGCATTCGTTGATCCTCGCTGGGAAGGATGGGACGCCCGAAGCTAGCGCGGAATCGTGCGGCGTGGCAACGTATGCGCGCCCATGACGGACCTCACGCGTCGGGACTTCGTGCAGCGGGCCGGCCTCGCCGCCGGCGGACTGGTCGTGCCGCGAACGTGGCGCTGGCCGCTGGCCTCCAGCGCCGACGGCGACGTGGCGCTCGCGAACGACGCGATCCGCGCCTCCTGGCGCCTGTCCGGCGGCGTGCTCCGGGGCGGTACGCTGGTCGACCTCGCCAGCCACCGTTCCCTCCCCCTCCCGGTGGAGGTGGTGACGCTCGTGCTGAAGGACGGCACCGCCATCGCGGCGTCCGACCTCCGCGCCGGCGCGGCGGCGTTCGAGCGCCTTCCGGGCGACCACCGGGCCGCGCGCTTCGCGGACCGGCTCCCGGGGCACCAGGTCACGGTCGAGCTGTCCGATCCGGCCTCCCGCGTGGCCGTCACCTGGCGGGCCATCCTCCGCACCGACTCCCGCTACCTCCGGCAGGAGGTCACCCTCCGCGCCGCGAGCTCGGACCTGCCGGTCCAGGAGATTCGGCTCGGCGACGTCCCCCTCGCCGACGCGCGGGTGTCGGGCTCCGTGGCGGGCTCGCCGGTCGTGACCGACGGGTGGTTCCTGGGGTTCGAGCATCCCCTGGCCCTGCACACCGTCGCGGACGGGCGGGTCCGCTACGGCCTCGCCCGCGAGCTTCCCTTGCGGGTAGGCGCCCCGGTCACCTGCTCCTCCGTGATCGGCCCCGCCACTCCCGGACAGCTCCGGCGCGACTTCCTCCTGTATCTCGAACGGGAGCGCGCTCATCCCTACCGCCCCTTCCTCCATTACAACTCCTGGTACGACCTCGGCTACTTCAACAAGTACGACGAAGGCGGCGCCCTGGACGTGGTGGAGATGTTCGGCGTGGAGCTGCACCGCAAGCGCGCCGTGGTGCTCGACTCGTTCCTGTTCGACGACGGCTGGGACGATCCGGAGACCCTGTGGCACTTCCACTCGGGCTTTCCGCACGGCTTTTCGACCATCCGGGAGGCGGCCCGGAAGTTCGGGGCCGCGCCCGGCGTCTGGATGTCGCCGTGGGGCGGGTACGGCAAGCCGCGCGACGAGCGGGTGGCGTACGGCAAGACGCAGGGGTTCGAGACCAACGAGGGCGGCTTCGAGCTCTCGGGACCCAAGTACTACCGGCGGTTCCACGACGTGTGCGTGGACATGATCCGGACCTACGGAGTCAACCAGTTCAAGTTCGACGGCACGGGCAACGTCGCGCACGTGTTCCCGGGAAGCCTGTTCGACTCGGACTTCGACGCGATGCTCGCCCTGATCGCGGATCTCCGGACCGAGCGGTCCGACCTCTACGTCAACCTCACCACCGGGACCTACCCCTCACCCTTCTTCCTGCGGTCGTGCGATTCGATCTGGCGGGGGGGCGAGGATCACGAATTCGCCGGCGTGGGCTCGTGGCGGCAGAAGTGGATCACGTACCGGGACGCCGATACCTATGCGGGCATCGTCCAGAAGGGGCCGCTCTTCCCCCTCAATTCCCTGATGCTCCACGGGATGATCTACGCGAAGCACGCTCACAATCTCGACACCGATCCCGGCGACGACTTCACCGCCGAGGTGCGGGCCTACTTCGGCACCGGCACCCAGCTGCAGGAGATGTACATCACGCCCCGGCTCCTCTCGGCCGGCAACTGGGACGTGCTGGGGGAGGCGGCGCGGTGGTCGCGTTCGCGGGCGCAGGTCCTGGCCGATACGCACTGGATCGGCGGCGACCCGGCCCAGCTCGAGCCCTACGGGCACGCCGCCTGGGCGCCCGGGCGGGGGATCCTCTGCCTGCGGAATCCGTCGGACAAGCCGCAAACGTTCTCGCTCAAGATCGCGGAGGCGTTCGATCTGCCCGATCGGGCACCGCAGCGCTTCATCTTCCGGCGGCCCTGGCGGACGGAGCGGTCGAAGCCGCCCATCGAGGCCGGGGTGGACCGGGCGGTGGAGATTCCCCTCGCCCCGTTCGAGGTGCTGACGCTCGAGAGCGACTGACCGTCAGGGCGTCGCCTGAAACCGGTAGACGGTGCCTTCCGATCCCACCACGAGATACAGCTCGCCCCGCCCGTCCTGTCCGAACGAAGTCACGCCGGCGCGCGCGCCGAGCTGGCCGGTCAGATCCACCTGGTCGGTGACGCCGTTGGACCAGACGAAGCTCTTGATGAACCCCGAGCAGAGATCCGCGTACAGGTAGCGCCCGGCGAGCGTCGGGGCGAGGCTCCCGCGATAGACGTAGCCGCCGATGATGGCGCAGCCGACGTCGTCGTTCGTGCCGTGGTTGTACTCGAGCACCGGGAGCACCAGGCCCGTCTGGGAGCACGACGACCCGGGCGGATAGCAGTGCATCCCTTCCATCCGGTTCCACCCGTAGTTGTGCCCGCCCGGATCCCCCGCGGGCGCCCGGTCCACCTCTTCGTAAGTGTCCTGCCCCACGTCCCCGATGTAGAAGTCGTGGGTGGACCGGTCGAACGAGAACCGCCATGGATTCCGCATTCCATAGTCCCAGATCTCGGGAGCGGCCGGCGCCCGGCTCCGGAACGGATTGGTGGACGGGATGGTGTACGGCAGGCTGCTCACGTCGATGCGCAGGATCTTGCCCAGGAGCTGAGTCGAGTCCTGGCCGTTCCCCAGCGGGTCGCCCCCGCTTCCGCCGTCCCCCGTCCCGATGTAGAGGAAGCCATCGGGCCCGAACATGACGAGGCCGCCGTTGTGGTTCGGGTACGTGCTGTGAGCGATCGACAGGACCGGGGCGGCCGTCGCCGGATCCCCGACATTCGGGTCCGCCGACACGGTGTAGCGCACGACCTGGATGTCCCCCACGGTGTCGGTGTAGTCGACAAAGAAGTGCCCGTTGGCGGCGTACGCGGGGTCGAAGGCGACGCTGAGCAGGCCCCGCTCGGCGCCGTCGTACTGGATCACCCCCGACAGATCGATGAACGGCGTGGGAAGCAGCGAGTCGTGCCGGATGATGCGGATGGCCCCGGTCTGCTCGACGACGAACTCGCGGACGGTATCCCCTGGGGGAGCGGTGAGATAAAGGGGGGACGACAACCCCTGGGCCACGAGGTGCAGCGCCGCCACGGGCGCCGGCAGCCGGGGACCCGTCGAACCGCTCTTGGAGCAGGACAGCACGCCGCCGAGGACCAGGGCGACGGGGATCAGACGGCGCACGTATGGACCGCTTCCTGCAGTGACGTGAGCGGGTCGCGGGTCGGCTCGAACTCGTGCGCCACGAACCCGGCGAACCCGGTGTCGGCGATGGCCCCCGCGATGCCGCGGTAGTCGAGCTCCTGGGAGTCGTCGAGCTCGTGCCGGTCCGGCACGCCGCCGGTGTGGAAGTGCGCGATCCGGGCGATGTTCTCCCGGATGGTCCGAATCACGTCTCCCTCCATGATCTGCATATGATAGATGTCGTAGAGCAGCTTCACCCGCGGAGATCCGACGCCGTCGATCACCGCGGCGCCGAACGCGGTGTGGTCTCCCTGGTAATCCTTGTGATTGACCTTGCTGTTCAGGAGCTCCACGCAGACCGTGATCCCCTGCTCCTCGGCGAGGGGCGCGATCTGCTTCAGGCCCTTCACGCAGCTCGCGATGCCCTCCGCGTCGGTCCGGCCCCGCCGGTTCCCGAACATCGTGATCACGTTGGGCACGCCCTGCGTCGCCGCGAGCGGGATGGCGCCCTCGAGCTCGGAGAGGAGGAGCCGGTGATTGGCCGGGTCGTTGAACCCGGTGGCGATGAAGTCGCTTCGCTCCTTCGGATACGGGTACCCCATCGTGCACAGCAGGCCGTGATCCGTGACCACCGCCCAATCGTCGCGGGCCAGCAGATCGATGCCCGCGAGGCCGATCCGCGTCGCCGCCGCGCACAGATCCGGAAGCGGGACCTGCTGGTAGCACCAGCGGGCAACCGACTGCTTGAGGCGGCCGGGGGGCCGGCGGTGTTCCATCGGGGACGGGATCGGCAACTCAGGACCTCCGAGGGCCGCGGCCCCCAGGGCGCCGAGCGATTGGGCGAGCATGTCGCGACGGGTGGGTGTCACGGGCGGTGGCCTTGACGCATCGGGTGGACTCCGGGACTATTGGTGGCCGTTCATTCTCATACTCGGGAGCACGTCGATGAAGCCCGCCGTCCTCGGCGCCGCCCTGCTCCTGGCCTCCCCGGTCGCCGCCGCGCAGACCCCGGCATCCACCACGCAGATCGGCCTGCGATTCGGCACCGACTTCGACGCCAACGGCAAAGATCTCACCCGGAACACCCTGGGCGGTGTGCTGGATCACCGGTTCGGGGGCCACTGGCAGGTGGCGGCATCCCTGAGCCTGTACCCGGATGTCGGCGACGGGGCCCTCTGGCTCTCGGCGGATCTGCAGTACCGGCCGCCGCTCGTCACCCACTTCCTGTATCTCTCGACCGGCCTCACGGAGGCCGACCACGGCGCGGGGAAGAGCCGCACCGGGGCCGATCTGGCCCTGGGTCTCGAGCCCCGCTTCGGCGGTCCCTTCACGCCGTTCGCCGAGGGCAAGTGGGTGATCTACCGGTGGTACACCTCGTTCACCGTCCAGGGAGGGTTGTCCGTCGGACTCTGAGGCTCACCGCATTCCGGTATTCCATCCCGTGAACGTCCACACGTCCACCAGCTCGTCGATCTGCTTCGCCGTCGGCATGTACCCGTGGCTGGTCTGGGTCTCCACCCGGATCAGCGTGGGCCGGGCGCAGGCCTGCGCCGCCTGCAGCGCCGCCGCGAACTTGTACGAGTGACTCGGCACCACGCGATCGTCGTGGTCGGCCGTGGTGATGATGGTCGCGGGGTAGCACGTTCCCGCCCGGACGTTGTGGAGCGGCGAGTACTTGATCAGGTAGCTGAACTGCGTCGAGTCGTCCGACGATCCGAACTCCGGCACCCAGCCGACGCCGGCCGTGAATTTCTGGTACCGCAGCATGTCCATCACGCCCGCGCCGGGGTACGCCGCGGCGAAGAGATCGGGGCGCTGATCCTCCACGGCCCCGACCAGGAGGCCCCCGTTGGAGTAGCCGTGGATCGCGAGGTGGGCGGAGGAGGTGTAGCCCTGCGTGATGAGATACTCCGCCGCCGCGATGAAATCGTCGAAGACGTTCTGCTTCTTCTCGAGCATGCCGGCGTGATGCCAGGCTTCGCCGTACTCCGCCCCGCCCCGCAGGTTGGGCACCGCGTAGACGCCGCCACGCTCGAGCCACGCGGCCACCACCGAGCTGTAGCCCGGCGTGACGTTGACGTCGAACCCGCCGTAGGCGTACAGCACGGTGGGGTGGCTGCCGTCCAGCACCAGGCCCTTCTTCGCCGTGATGAACATCGGCACCCGGGTGCCGTCCTTGGACGCGTAGAACACCTGTCGGGTCTCGTACCCCCGGGCATCGAACGCCACGTGGGGCGGCTGGAACGCCGTGACCTTCCGGGTGATCAGGTCGAAGCGATAGACCGTGTACGGACGCAGGAACGAGGAGAAGCCGAAGAACAGCTCCGGCGTGTCACTCCGGGCCGACAATCCCTCCACGGCGCCGATTCCGGGAAGCGGGATGTCCCCCAGGGCGCGGCCGCTCGTCGACACGAGACGCAGGCGGCTCTTCACGTCGACCAGGTCCTGCACCACCAGACGGCCGCCGGCCAGGGCCGCGGCCTCGATGGGGCTGGCGCCCTCGGGCACCACCACACGCCAGTGGGCGGAGTCCGGGGCGGAAAATCGGACCGCGATGATGCGCTGTTTCGGGGCACCGTTGGTCGTCTGTATGAACGCGGTGTCTCCGTGGTTCCCCACCAGACCGTAGAGCGCATCGTTGGCGCTGAAGAGCGGCTTCACGGGAGCCGCGATGTCGGGATGCAGCGGGTTCCGCAGATCGGCGTAGTACACCACGTTGGCGTCCGTCGTGTGACTCGCCGAAATGATCAGATAGCGGCCGTCCTCCGTGACCCCGCCCCCGACGTACCAGTCCGGGCGGTCGGTGAGCCCGAAGATCATCCGATCGGTGGAATCGGGCGTGCCGAGGACGTGGTAGTAGACCTTCTGGTACGAAGACGCGGCGGTGAGCACCTGGCCCGGCGGAGGCGCCGGATACCGGGAGTAGAAGAACCCCTTGCCGTCGTTGGTCCACGAGGCATCCGAGAACTTGGCCCAGTGCACGGTGTCCGGAAGATCCTGCCCCGTGACCAGGTCCCGGACGTGCAGCTCGCGCCAGTCCGAGCCGCCGGGCGACAGGCCGTACGCGAGGTGCCGGCCGTCGGGGGACGGCGTCCACGTCGACAGCGCCAGGGAGCCGTCCGGGGAGAGCACGTTGGGATCGAGCACCGGCTTCGCGCCGCCGGTCAGGCGGGCCTGGAGATAGACCGGGGACTGACTCTGGAGTCCGGAGTTCTTGTCGAAGAAGAGGGGGCCGCCGCGGCCCGGCCGGACCGGCACGTCCACGCGTTCATGATTCCAGAGCGTGGTCAGCCGGTCCTTGAAAGCCGTCCGGAAAGGGATGCCGTCCAGGTACCGGTACGTCACGACATTCTCGGAGTCCACCCACGCCGAGACCTCCGGCGACGCCTGGTCCTCCATCCACTGATAGGGAGCGGGCACCTTCGTGCCGAAGTAGACGTCGACGGTGGTGTCGCGCCGCGCGGCCGGGTAGGTGCTCGCCTGCGCGGCAAGCCCGGCACTCACGGTCAGGAAGGACAGGGTGATACGGGCGGTGCGCAGCATCGCGAACTCCGGCTCACGAGGGGGGTGGGGCACTCCCCAATAATGGAGCCGGAAGGTTACGGCTGCACGTCCTCCAGACGCGCGATGTACCCCCAGCCCCCGCCCAGCTCGCTCACCGCGAGGATGAGCTCGTTGCGGCCCTTCTTGAGGGGGAGGTAGACCGCGTCGTTCTCCGGATTGACGATCCCCAGGAACCGCGGATC
>Ga0335071_10003635_pt1 | contig 16206 bp, 12 predicted proteins | sample Lox_Sample_15_FD_206724 | JGI IMG/M metagenome (GOLD analysis project Ga0335071, IMG submission 206724) | Soil microbial communities from Loxahatchee National Wildlife Refuge, Florida, United States - Lox_Sample_1.5 | ecosystem: Environmental > Terrestrial > Soil > Wetlands | place: USA... | reverse complement strand
CCGGGACGCCATCCGGACCGGTCGCCGTCTCGCCGGCCAGGGAGGTCCTTGAGGAGCGCGAGGCGCGGAGGGGGGTCGGCGCCGCGGTGTAGGAGCGGCTGCTCATCGGGAGCGGGTGCTGACCCGGGACGGCGGACCGGCCCTCGGGGACGGGACACGGAGATCGCCGCCGGGGGAGGCGCGGTCCCCTCCCGGCCGCGGACCCAGCTACTTGGCCGCGTCCGGCCAGGCGATCACGGTGAGGAAGAAGGCGCTGCCGTTCTTCTCGCCGCTCACCTGGTGGACGATGCGCTGCCCCCTCTCCACGGTGAGCTTGCTCTGCGTCTTGCGGGAGGCCACGGTGACCTCGAAGGTCACCTTGTCCACCTGCTCCTCGGCGATGGCCAGCATCACCTCGTCGCCGTCGGGCAGCTTCACCGTCTCGACCTTGCCCTTCTCCATGGTGCGGCGGTCATCGCTGGTCAGCTCCCAGCGGACGTAGGCGAGCGAGGAGAGCTGGCGCTTCAGGGGCTCGAGGGAGGCGTCGAGCTTGGCGGGCCCCTTCTTCGAGCCCTTGATGACCCGGAGGTGAACCGGTACGTCGGCCAGGGCGAGTGCGGGGAGGACCGCGATGTGGAGGATTCCAAGGGCGAAGGCGCAGGCGATCCAGCGGGTCATGTCCGAGTCGAGCCTCCTGGGCGCGGCGCCCTAGCCGCCGGTCTCGTCGTCCGGCTCGATCAGGACCACGGGGCCGTCCGATGTCTGCAGCACGATGTTCCCGCCCTCGAGGTCGACCTCCAGGGCGGCGAGTTCCTCGGGCCTCTCGGCGCTGCGGTGAACGTACAGGAAGGCGGACACCGCGGCCAGGAGGCCGACCACGGCCGCCGCGGCGACGGCGGTGAGCCTCCCGTGGCCGCGCAGGAAGGCGAGGAGAGACGGACGCCGGCGCACCTGCTCGAACGCGGGGCGGGGCCGGGCGCCGACCCTGGCCATGACCTGGTCGACGAAGGGGGCGAAGTCGCGGGAGTTGGCCCGGGCCATGAGCGCGTTGCCGAGGAGCCCCTCGGTCGCGGCCAGGTCCCTGGCGATGGCCCGGCAGCGCGGGCATGCGCCCAGGTGCGCAGCCAGCGCCCGTGCCTCATCCTCGGGCAGCTCGCACTCCTTGGAGCCGATCATCGGCGCGAATCGGACGCAGGTCCTCATCTGCTAGCCCTCACCCTCGACCTTGCTTGCGACTTCGGTGCCACCCGAGAAGCGGGCCGGCTCGATCTCTGCGTAGGGGCGCAGGGCGGCCTGCATCTTCCTCCGGGCGTGGAAGAGGCGGCTCATCACCGTTCCCTTGTGGATGCCGAGCCGCTCGGCCAGCTCCTCGTAGGACAGCCCCTCCACCTCCCGGAGCACGAGGATGGTCCGGTGCTTCTCCGGAAGCGTGGCCAGCGCCGCCTCCATCTTGTCGGCCAGCTCGCGGCGCAGGAGCGTGTCGGAGGGGTCGCTCCCCAGGCCGGTGGAGAGGATGCCCTCGCCGGCCTCCTCCATGTCGATTTCCCGGACCTCGTCGACCTCGTCGCGCTGGTGGGTCCGCTCCTTCCGGACGCTGTCGATGGCGACGTGGGAGGTGATCCGGAAGAGCCAGGTGAAGAACGACGACTCGCCCTTGAACCCGTCCAGGCCCCGGTGGACGCGGACGAACACCTCCTGGGCCACGTCCCAGGCCAGGTCCGCATCTCTCACGATGCCCAGCGCCACAGCGTAGACCTTCCTCTGATGACGAACGACCAGGGCGCGAAAGGCGTCCACCTCGCCGTCCCTCGCGCGCTTCACGAGCGCGAGGTCGTCATCGTCCTCGCTGGGGACGGGCTGTCGGAACCTGAAATTCACGCTGGGCCTGCGCCACGGTAGCACGCCCCAGAACCAGGGGCGGGCCGTGACCGATCAAGAGAACACGGGGTATCCTACCACCCAAAGAGGTTAGCCCCGGGCCCCCGGAATGGCCGTCCCGCGCCGAGCCCCTTCCCCCGAACACGGACTGCGGGAAAAGCCGGCCGGGTCGCCCGGGCGCAGGTCGCGCGTTATCCTCCGGGGACGTGCCGGGGACGGCGTCCGCCGAGGCTGGCTCGAAGGTCGACATGACCGGCGCCTACGCCGAGATCGCGCGCCTGCTCCGTGGGGCGCGGCGACGCCAGACGGGGATCGCCCTGGTGGCCCGCGGGGGCACGGGGCTCGCGGCCGCGCTGCTGTGCGTCCTCGCCGGAGCGATCGGCCTCCTTTCAGGTGCCCGCGCCCCCATCCGCTGGGTGGCGCTCTCTGGGGCCCTCCTGGCCCTGCTCGTGGCCGCGGCACGCGCTGCCCGGGATCTGGTCGGCGGGCTTTCGACCGACGAGGCCACCGCCCGGACCGTGGCCGCCTCCGAGCCGGCGTTGAGGTCGGCCCTGCAGAGCTCGGTGGAGCTCACCCGGGAGCGAGGGCGGATCGCGGCGGAGGGGCAGCTCTCGCTGGCGCTCCTCGACGCCCACGTGGCCCAGACCGCGGCCCGCGCCCGCGCGCTCGACCTGGCCCGGGCGCTCCCGGCCCGCGACGCCCGGCGCGCCGGCTGGCTCCTGGCCGCGGCCGTGGGCGCGCACCTCCTCGCGCTCGCCGCCCTTCGGGCCCCGCTCGCCGGCGCCTACCTCCGCGTCCTGCGCGGCGACCCGCCCGGCGCGCTCGTGGAGCGCGACCCCATCACCGGCGACGTCGAGATCACCTACACCTACCCGGCCTACATGCACCGCGAGCCGCGAACGCTCGCCGGGACCGGGGGGGAGATCCGGGCCCCCCGGGGGACGGAGGTCGCGCTGCGCACCCGGGCCGACCGGGTGGTGGCGGCGGCCGAGCTCGACGTGGCGGCGGAGCCGCTCTCGCCGAAGGCCGGGGCCACCGCGGCGGTGGCCCGTGCCTCGCCGGCCGCCCCCGCGTCCCCCGCCGCGCGCTACTTGCTGCAGGTCGAGGGCGGTCGGGACCTGTCCGGCGGCTTCCTGGTGACGGGCGCCGGGAGCTACCGGTTCCGCTTCCTCGGTCCCAAGGGCAAGGTCCTGGCCGAGGGCCCGCCCATCCCCATCGCCGTCGAGCCCGACGCCTACCCGACGGCGCGCATCACCGCGCCGGAAAGGGAGATCGAGGTCGACCCCGGGGCGGTGGTGGAGATCGGCTGGCAGGCCGAGGACGACGTGGCGGTGGGCGAGGTCGCGCTCCTGGTGAAGCCGCCCGACGGCGAGGAGCGGCGGATTCCGCTCCGCGGCGGGGACCCGGTCCGCCGCGACGAGGGGAGCTACTCGCTGGCCCTGGCGCCGCTCCACGCGCCCGAGGGAGCGCGCATCACCTACCGGGTCGAGGCCCGGGACACCGACGACGTGTCCGGCCCCAAGGCCGCCTCCTCCGACACCCAGACCATCCTCATCTACTCCGAGGCCGAGCACCGCCGGCAGGCGCTGGAGCGGGCCCGCCAGGCCTACGAGGAGCTGGTGGCGGTGCTGGGCGACCGGCTCGACCTGGCCGCGCAGCCGGTGCCGGCCGCGCCGGGGCCCGACACCCGCCTCCCCTCCTGGCAGGCGCTCGACGGGCGGACCCGGCTCCTCACCGACCACCTGCGCGAGGCGGCCCGCGCCATCCGCAAGGACCCGGCCGGCCCGCGCGAGGTGGCCCGGGCCCTGGAGAACGTGGCCCAGGACGTCCGCTTCGCCGTCGAGGGCGCCATCGGCACCCGCGCCCGCATGGCCATGGCCGCCCAGCTGGAGCGGGGGGCGCCCGACGAGCTCCGCCGCCGCCGCGGGCGCGAGGAGGGGCGCATCGCCCAGGCCATGATCGACAGGGACGACGCCGCGGTCCAGGGCGCCATGGAGAAGGGGGTCCTCTACCTCGACCAGCTCCTCGACAAGCAGCGGGCCGAGGACCTGGTCCGCCTGGCCAAGGACCTGTCCCAGAAGCGCCGGGACCTGGCCGACCTCATGGAGCGCTACCGCAAGGCGCCCAGCGAGGCGGCCAAGCAGGACCTGCTCGCCGAGGTGCGGCGGATGCGCGAGCAGGTGCGAGACCTCCTCTCCCGCATGGCCGAGCTCTCGAAGGGCTTCAACGACGAGCACATGAACGAGGAGGCCCTGGCCGAGCTGGCCAAGTCGCAGGACCTCATGGGCGGGCTCGACGAGGTGGAGAGGAAGCTGGCCCAGGGGGACGTGGAGGGGGCCATGAAGGCCCTCGACGAGATGGCGAGCGCCATGGACCGCCTGGCGGCAGGCCTGGATCGCACCGCCGGCCTGCCCGACGAGAAGGCCCAGGAGCTGCTCCAGGAGATGCTGGCCTTCAAGGAGCAGCTGGAGAAGGTGGAGCGGGACCAGCGCGGCGCGGCCGACGAGACGGAGAGGATCCGGGCCGAGTACCGCAAGAAGGTGGCCGACCGGCTCCGGCAGGCGGAGGAGCTTCTCGCGCACCTGCACGCGCTGGCGCAGGGGGCCCAGAAGGACGTCGAGGGCGCGAGGCCCGGCATCACCTTCCGCGGCGAGCCCGACTACGAGGCGGCGGGCGAGGCGCTCTCGGAGCTGGAGAGGGCGCTGGCCATGCGCGAGCTCGACGGCGCGGCCGACGCGGTCCGGAGGACCCAGCCGCCGCTGGAGCGGCTCTCCGGGACCCTGGACGAGGACGCGGGGAACCTCCTGGGTGCCCCCGGCGGGAAGAGCCGGGCCGAGGTGGACGAGGCCGGGCGGAAGGTGCACGACGCCGTGCCCAAGGTCCGCGAGATCAAGGACCAGCTCTCCCGGATCTTCCCCGACCCGCGCTCGGTCCTGTCCCGGGAGGATCAGAGGCGCCTGGGCGAGCTGGCCCGGCGCCAGGGCGATCTGGAGAGGGAGGCGGGGAGGCTGCAGGAGGAGCTCGACGCCCTCTCCCGGAAGGCGCCCATCTTCCCGCCCTCCGCCCAGGGGCAGCTGGGCGAGTCGCGCGGCCACATGGGGGAGGCGGCGGCCGAGCTCGGGAACCGGAACCCGCAGCGGGGCCACGGCCAGCAGGAGCTGGCCCTCGACGCCCTGGACCGGTTCAAGAAGGGGCTCCAGGACGCCGCCAAGCAGATGCAGCGGGGCGGCGGCCAGGGGCAGGGCTTCCCCTTCCCCTTCGCCGAGAACGGCGGCGACGACAACGGGCCGGGCGGCGACGGCCTCGACCCCTCCCGCGAGAAGGTGAAGATCCCCGGTGCCGAGGCGCACAAGGTGCCGGAGGCCTTCCGCAAGGACCTGCTCGAGGCCATGAAGCAGGGGACCCCCGAGCGCTACAAGCCCGACGTGCAGCGCTACTACGAGGAGCTGGTCAAGTGAGGAGCGCGGCCTGGACCTCCCTCGCCCTGGCGATGCTCCTCGCCCCGGCTGCGGCCCTCTCGGCCGCGTCCGACTTCCACGGGAGGGACGGCCCCCTGGCCATGCAGGCCCTGGCCCTCCTCGGCAACGAGGACGTGGAGGGGGCAGGGGCCCTGCTCGAGCCGCGCCAGCCGTTCGGCAAGGCCCCGGCCCCCATCCGCTACGCCGCCGGCGTGCTCCGCTACTACCAGCAGCGCTACCCCGAGGCGGTGGAGCTCATGGAGGGCGCGGGCGCCGGCGACCTGGGCGGCTACCTGGGCCTGGCCCGGGCGGCGCGCCAGGTCACCGAGGGCGACGTCCGGACCGAGGGTGAGCACTTCGCCGTCTCCTGCAAGAAGGGCAAGGACGAGATCCTGGTGCCCTACCTCCTGGAGACGCTGGAACGGCAGCGGGCGGCCCTCCTCGAGGGGCTGGGCTCGGTCCCGGAGCGCAAGGTCACGGTGGAGGTGGTGAGCGACGTCGGGGAGCTGGCCCGGCTCAGCACCCTCACCGAGGGGGAGGTGCGGACCTCGGGGACGGTGGCGGTGGCCAAGTTCGGCAAGCTCATGATGCTGTCGCCCAAGGCGCTGCTCAAGGGCTACGACTGGCTGGACACCGCCGCCCACGAGTTCACCCACAACGTCATCACCGCCCGGACCAAGAACCGCGCGCCGCTGTGGATGCAGGAGGGGCTGGCCAAGTGGTTCGAGGAGGCCTGGCGCGGGCGGCACGAGCCGGTGACGCCCTGGTCGGCGGCCCTGGTCAAGGAGGCCGTGGCCAAGAAGGATCTGGTCGGCTTCGCCGAGATGAACCCCTCCTTCGCCAAGCTCCCCACCCAGGAGCGGGCCGCCCTGGCCTACGCCGAGGTTTCCATGGCCGTGGAGTGGCTGGTGAAGCAGAGGGGGCCCGGGTCGCTCGTGCGCATGACCGGGCTCCTCGGCGAGGGGCGGTCGCCGGAGGAGTCGGTGGCCGAGGTGGCCGGGATGCCCTTCCCCCGCTTCCTCCAGGAGTGGAACCGGTACATGGCGGCGCGGCCGCTGCCCCGGGGCGGGGACCACGAGCTGAGGAAGCTCCGCTTCAAGGACGACCCGGTGCACGGGACTGCCTACGCCGAGTGGTCGGAGATCCCCGACGAGGAGTCGCGCGGCTTCGCCCGGCTGGGCGAGATCTTCCGGGCCCGCGGGCGCTGGACCTCGGCGCGGGTGGAGTTCGCCCGGGCCTACCAGAAGGTCGGGGCGCGATTCCCCATCCTCTCGGGCCAGTACGCGCTGGCGGCGTCCATGTCCGGCGACAAGGGCGAGGCGGAGAAGGTGCTCGACGAGGCGCTCTCCTGGGATCCGGACTACCCTGCCCTGAACGTGCAGCTCTCCCGCCTGCTCTTCGAGAAGGGCCAGCTCGCCCCGGCCCGCGATCACCTGCTCGCCGCCAACCGCCAGGACCCCTTCGATCCGGAGATCCACGCCGGGCTGGCCAAGGTGCTCCAGGGCCTGGGCGACGCGCCCGGCGCCGAGCGGGAGGCGCGCTTCACCGCCGTCCTCACGGGCCAGGAGGCCCCGCCGCCATGACCGCCACCCCCGACCCCGCCGGCGAAGCCACCCAGCGCATCTCCACCCCCGAGTCCGACCTCCACGCCGTGCAGGAGCTGCACGAGGCGCGGCGCATGCTCCTGGGAGAGCTGGAGAAGCGCATCGTGGGGCAGAAGGAGGTGGTGGACTCGCTGCTGGTGGCGCTCTTCGCCCGCGGCCACTGCCTGTTCGTGGGGGTGCCCGGCCTGGCCAAGACCCTGCTCATCTCCACCGTGGCCGAGGTGCTGGACCTGTCCTTCAACCGGATCCAGTTCACCCCCGACCTCATGCCCTCGGACATCACCGGCACCGACGTCCTGGAGGAGGACCACACCACCGGGCGCCGCGCCTTCCGCTTCGTGCGCGGCCCCATCTTCGCCAACCTGCTCCTGGCCGACGAGATCAACCGCACCCCGCCCAAGACCCAGGCGGCGCTGCTCCAGGCCATGCAGGAGTACCGGGTGACCGCCGGCGGCGAGACCTACCCCCTCGACCTGCCCTTCCTGGTGTTCGCCACCCAGAACCCCATCGAGCAGGAGGGGACCTACCCGCTCCCCGAGGCCCAGCTCGACCGCTTCATGTTCTACGTGAACGTCTCCTACCCCTCGGCCACGGAGGAGCAGGAGATCGTCCGCTCCACCACCGTCTCCTCGCGCCCTCCCCTCCACCGGGTGCTCTCGCCCCACAAGATCCGCGACCTCCAGGACCTGGTGCTGCGCGTCCCCGCCGCCGATCACGTCATCCGCTACGCGGTGGAGCTGGTCCGCCGCACGCGCCCGGGCGAGCCGGGGGCGCCGGCCTTCGTGAAGGAGAACGTCTCCTGGGGCGCCGGCCCGCGGGCCAGCCAGAACCTGGTCCTGGGCGCCAAGAGCCGCGCCATCCTCGACGGCCGCATGGCCGCCAGCGAGGAGGACGTCCGGGCCCTGGCCCGCAACGTCCTGGTCCACCGGGTCATCACCAACTTCCGGGCCGAGTCCGAGGGCGTGACCCCGGCGCAGATCGTGGAGCGCCTGGTGGAGGGCAAGGGGTGAGCGCCCTCCCCCTCTCCGCACATGCCTGAGCCCCTGCACCCCTCCCTGCTCGACCCCAAGGTCCTGGCCCGGCTGGGCAGCCTGCACCTGCGGGTCCGCGCCATCACCGAGGGGATCCTCTCCGGCCTCCACAAGTCGCCCCACCACGGGCAGTCGGTGGAGTTCGCCGAGCACAAGGAGTACGCCCCCGGCGACGAGATCCGGCTCATCGACTGGAAGGCCTACGGCAAGTTCGACAAGTACTACGTGAAGCGGTTCGAGCAGGAGACGAACCTGCGCGCCTACCTGGTGGTCGACGCCTCCGGCTCGATGGGCTACCGCAGCGATCCCGGCCGCCTGACCAAGCTGGAGTACGCCAGCGCCATGGCCGCCTCCCTGGCCTACCTCCTGGTCCGCCAGCAGGACGCCGCCGGCCTGGTGGTGGTCTCGGACAAGGTCCGGGCCGCCCTCCCGCCCCGGGCCACCGCCGGCCACCTCCTGCCGCTGGTGGGGGCGCTGGCCGCGCTCGCGGCCGAGGGCCCCACCGAGGTGGGCACGGCCGTGGACTGGGTCATGGAGCACGCCCCGCGCCGCTCCTCGGTGCTCGTCTTCAGCGACCTCCTCGACCGCGACGAGAGGGTCCTGCGCCGCATGGCCCAGCTCGGCAAGCGGCGGCACGAGGTGACGCTCTTCCACGTGCTCGACCCGGCCGAGCTCGAGTTCCCCTTCGACGACCCGACCCTGTTCCTCTCCATGGAGGACGGGCGGCAGGTGGAGGCCAACGGCCGCGACGTGCGGCGGGGCTACCTGGAGCTCATGGGCCGCTGGCTGGCCGAGGTGCGCCGCACCGCGCTCGAGTCCGACGTCGACTACTCGCTGTGCCGGACCGACGCCCCGGTCGACGCGGTGCTGATCCCCTTCCTGGCGCGCCGGGAGCGGAACGCGGCATGAACCTGGGCTTCGAGCACCCGGGGCTGCTGTGGGGCCTTTGCGCCGCGGCCATCCCCGTGGCCATCCACCTCTTCTTCCGCCGCCGGCCTCGCCCCACCCCCTTCCCGGCCATCGACTTCATCCTCCGGGCCCGGCGCGAGACCCAGCGAAGGCTCCGGCTCAGGAAGGTCCTGCTCTTCGCCGCCCGCACGCTGCTCCTCGCCGCCGTGGCCACCGCCATCGCCCGCCCCCGCGCCCAGCAGCCGGGGGGCGGCCCGCCGGTCCTGGCCGGGCCCCGCGCCACCGCCATCGTGCTCGACGCCTCCGGGTCGATGCGCTACCGGCTCGGCGGCCGGACCCTCTTCGAGCGGGCGATCTCCGACGCCGGCCAGGCGCTGGCCTCGCTCTCGCCGGAGGAGCCGGCCACGGTGCTGGTCTGCAACGGCGATGGCCGCGCTCCCGAGCCGCCCACCTTCGACCGGGCGGCGGTGCGGAGGTGGCTGGACCGGGCCCAGGTCTCCGCCGGCTACGCCGACCTCACCACCTGCGTGCAGGCCGCAGCCCGGGCCCTCTCCGCGGCCAAGGCGCAGGAGGGGCTCCAGAAGCGCATCGTGGTGGCCACCGACCTGGCTGCCAGCGCCTGGCGGCTCGACGCTCCCCCGCCCACGGTGGACGGCCCCCAGGGACCGGTCCGCCCCGAGGTCTCGGTGCTCGACGCCGCCCGGGGAGAGGAGCTGCCCAACCGCGCCGTGGTGGGGCTCGAGGCAGAGCCCGACCCCGCCGCCGGGCCCCGCGGCTACCGCTTCACCGCCACGGTGGTGAACCACGGCCCGGAGCCCGTCCGCGAGCTGCCGCTCACCCTCACCACCGGCCTGGGGCCGGCCCAGAAGGTGGCCATCCGCGCCTTCACCGAGGTCCCGGCCGGCGGCACCGCCCGCAAGAGCCTCCTCCACGCCTTCCCGGCCGGCGGGCCGGCCGCGGTGCAGGTGGCCCTGCCCGCCGACGCGCTGCCCGACGACGATGCCCGGGCCCTCCTCGTCGACGTGCCCCGGGACCTGCGGGCCTTGGTCGTCGACGGCTCTCCCTCGCCGGTGAAGTACCGCGACGAGGCCTACTTCGTGGAAGCGGCCCTGGCCTCCCCGTCGTCGCCGGTCCGCCCCCACGTGGTGGACGCCGAGGCCCTCACGCGGGAGGACCTCGCCGGCTACGACCTGGTGTTCCTCCTCAACGTCCGCTCGGTGGGGCCGAAGGCCGCCGAGCTGCAGCGATTCGTGGAGGGGGGCGGCGGGCTGTTCGTGTCGGTGGGCGACCAGGTGGACCCCGAGCTCTACGGCCGGGAGCTCTCGGCGCTCCTCCCCATGTCCATCGTCTCGGAGAAGACGGCCAGCGTGCCCCGGGCGGCGGGGGGCGGGGCGGCGGGCCCGGGCGCGGCCCGATTCGCCGAGGTCGACTTCGACCACCCGGCCCTCTCGGTGTTCACCGGCGAGGCGCGCGAGGGCCTGCTCGGCACCCGCACCTACCGCTACCTCCTCCTGCGGCCGCTGCGGGCCGCCCCCCCCGCCCACGTCCTGGCCGCCTTCGACGACGGCGCGCCGGCGCTGGTGGAGAGCCGCCGCGGCAAGGGGCGGGTGCTCCTCTTCAGCTCCAGCGTCGACCGCGACTGGACCGACTGGCCCATCCGCACCAGCTTCCTCCCCGCCCTGCAGCGCTTCGCCGCCTGGCTGGCCGGCGGCCTGGAGGCCCGCCGCGAGGTGGCCTCCACCGTCGGCGTGCGCCGCGCCATCGTGCTCACCGAGGGCCAGTCCCTCTCCGCCCTGATCGGGCCGGATGGCCGGGAGCGGACGGTGGCCGAGCTGGAGCGGACCGGGCTCCTCTCCGGCGCGGCCGCGGCCCAGGATCGCCGGGACGCCGGCGGCCCGGCGTACAGCTGGGCGCCCCCGGAGCCGGGCCTGTGGCAGGTGAAGGTGTCGGTGCGCGGCGAGGAGCGGATCGATCCGGCGCTGGCCTTCGCGGTCTGGCCGGACGCACGGGAGTCCGACACCCGCCGCCTCGACCCGGCCGAGCTCACCGCCTGGCTGGGCGGCCAGGACCACGCCCGCGTGGCGGAGCAGCGCGCCGCCGGGAGGGAGCTGCCGCTCTGGTCCATCCTGCTGGCGCTGGGGGTGGGGCTGTTCCTCCTGGAGGGCGGCCTCCTCTAGCCCGGGGTCGGACAGGGTCGCACCCCTCGGATCTCGTCGCCGCCGGGAAGCTCGGCTACAGTCGGTCCGGACATGAACGCCCGTCTCGATCGCGACGTCGCCGGCCTGTTCTGCGTGGGCTTCCACGGCCTCACCCCCTCGCTCGAGGTCCTGGACCTGGTGCAGCGCGGTGTCTACGGGGTGATCCTCTTCTCCCGCAACGTGGAGAGCGCCGAGCAGGTGGCGGACCTGGTGGCCAAGCTCAAGCGGGCGGCGCGCGGGCGGAGGCTGCTGGTGAGCATCGACCAGGAGGGCGGGCGGGTGGCGCGCCTCAGGGCGAGCCACGGCTTCACCGAGCTCCCTCCCATGCGGGCGCTGGGGCGCACCGGCGACCCGGAGCTGGCCCGCGACGTGGGGATGCTCCTCGGGCGCGAGCTCCGCGCGGTGGGCATCGACCAGGACTACGCCCCCTGCGTGGACGTGGACTCCAACCCGGAGAACCCGGTCATCGGCGACCGCGCCCTCTCGGCCGACCCCCACGACGTGGGCTGGCTGGGCGCGGCCCTCTGCGAGGGGCTCCAGGCGGCCGGGGTGGCCGCCTGCGCCAAGCACTTCCCCGGCCACGGCGACACCAGCCAGGACTCCCACGTCGACCTGCCACGCCTGCCCCACGGGCTGGAGCGGCTCCGGCAGGTGGAGCTGAGGCCCTTCGCGGCCCTCTCCCACGCGGGCGTGGCCTCGGTGATGACCGCGCACGTGGTCTTCGAGGCGCTGGATCCCGAGCGGCCAGCCACGCTCTCGGCCCCGGTCCTGCGCCTCCTCCGCGAGGAGCTGGGGTTCGAGGGCTGCTGCATCTCCGACGACCTGGAGATGAAGGCGGTGGCCGATCGGTTCCCCCTGGAGGAGGTGGCACCGGGGTGCGTTCTGGCCGGGGTGGACGCGCTCCTCGTCTGCCAAACCGCGGCCACGCAGCAACGGGCCATCGACCTGGTGCGCAAGGCGGTGGAGCAGAAGCGGATCCCGCGCGAGCGGCTCCTGGAGGCGCGGTCCCGCGTCGAGAGGCTCCTCACCTTTGCCGGCCCGCCGGCCGATCCGGCCGCGGTCCGGGCCTCGCTGCGCACCCCGGAGCATCTGGCGCTGGCGGCCAGGATCCCCCCGCTCGCCGCGGAGCGAGGCCCCGCGGCCTAGCGTGCAGGGGCGTCAGCGAGGTGCGGGCTCGGGGCGGCGGGCGATGCCGCCCGTCACGGGTCGCGCTGAGCGAAGAAGGCCCGGAGCGTGCGGCGCCGGCGCCGTTCCTCGATGACCAGATCCCCGGCGATCACGAGGAAGATCGCCAAGGCCACTGCGGTGAGCAGCACGTTTCCCATGGTGGATACTTCTACCAGGAACAGGGGACGCCAGGTCTGGTCTCGTGGGGACAGGTGCGGCTGCACCCGACTCTGCCCGAGCTCCCGTGACGAGCTGTCCTGGCCGCGACCATCCCGGCGAAGGGCCGCCACGCAACCCCTCGCCACGAGGCGATCTTGCCGAACGGTGGAGCCCAGCCGGGCGCGGGGGTCGCGCGCGAAAGGGGGAGGGACGAGCTCTGCCGCGCGCGAGCTGCGCCGGAGGGGTTTGCCGCCGGTGCAGCGGTGATTGGTCGCTATCGCGCCACCCGGTCGAGGATTCTGAGGGCCACGAGCCCGTAGAGGAACCCGTAGACGACATGCTCGGGCCGCTGGGCGATGTGGACGAGCTCGGCCATGGTCCGGGTTCCGTCGACCTTGGGGAGCAGCTCCGCCTCCCAGCGCTCGAGCTCCACCTCGTGGAGCTGGTAGTCCGGCTGGGGCGAGGGGATGAGCCGGTCCTCGGGGGAGAGCAGGCGGTTGAGCCGCTCCGGCTTGTAGAGCTTCTTCACCCCGCGGGTGATGAGGTTGGTCGGCTTGAGGTCGATCTTGATGGCCTCGTGGGCGGCCAGGTCCGCGAAGTGCAGCCGGTAGCGGCCCTCCTCCCAGGCGAAGACGGAGTAGATGATCGCCTTCACCTGCTGTGCAAGGTAGTAGAGCTTCTCCGTCTCCTTGAGCAGGCCCATCTCCGCCAGCACGTCGCCGGTGCGGTGCCCGGTCTTGTCGGCGGCGGCCTGGCACAGCTCGAGCTGGGCACCGGTGATCTTGCCCACCCGCACCAGGAACGGGCCCAGCCGGTCGGAGAGCAGGTTGGAGATGGCGAAGCAGGGGAGCCCCTTCTCGAAGAAGATGGTCTTCTTCACCTTGCCCTTCTGCAGGGTGAGCTCGCCGGTCTGCTGCGCCAGGTAGAAGGCGGTGATCAGCTCGGGCAGGTTCTCGGCCAGATGGCCCTCGGTGGCCTCCAGCGCCACCCGGGGGTCGCCGCCGGCGTGGCGGGGTGCGGGCGCGGGGGTGGGCCGGTGCGGCCGGGGGCTCATGGGCGCGGCGGTGATGGGGTCGCCGGAGAGCACCGCCGAGACCTTGCCGTCCTCGGTCAGGGACACCTTGCCGGTGAGCTCCATGGCGTCAATGGGCTCGTCGCCCTCGACCGCCACCTCCACGTCGAAGTCGGAGCTCTCGGCGGCCCGGCGCGCGGCCGGGACCGGGGCCGGCACGGCCGGGGCCCTGGCCGGCACCATGGCGCGAAGCGCCTCGAGGAGCTTCCTTGCCTCGAACGGCTTCTCGAAGTACCCGGCGGAGCCGTGGAGGGTGCGGGCGTCGGCGGCGGCGCGGCTCCCCTTGAAGACCCCGGTCATGAAGACGAAGGGCACGCCGGCGTTCTTGAGGCCGTGGGCGACGTCGTAGCCCATCATGTCCGGGAGCAGCACGTCGACCACCGCAGCCGCCGGCCTCTCGGCGACCAGGCGCTCGAGCGCCACCCTGCCGGTCTTGGCCGGAACCGCCGCCCAGCCCTCGGATTCGACCAGCCGGGCGAGCAAGGCGAGCAGCTCCTGGTTGTCGTCGACGAGCAGGATCTTCGGCGGCATCCCCGGCGACCATAGCGAGCGAAAGGCTCGTGATCAACGGCGCTTCACCTACCGTTGCCCACATCGACGGGAGCGCTCGATACGCCGGGTCCCCGCGCGGGTTCCCGGCCGAAGGGGCCCCGGAACGCCCCATCTCGGTCGATCGCGCTTGTCTTCGCACAAGGAAGTTGACGGTAGGTACGTCACCAGTACCAGAGGGAAACCCATGGCTAGACCGTTGCGCCTCCTGGCAGGGCTCGCGCTTGCGCTCGTCCTGCCCGTCTCCTCGCTCGCCGACGATCCCGGGTACTTCAAGGTCCCGGGGACCGACACGACCCTCAAGCTCTACGGCTACATCGAGCTCGACGGCACCTACGACATGAGCGGCCGGATCGGGGACATCGAGAACTACGACTGGGCATCGATCGTCCCGGTGCAGCCCCTCAAGAACACGCCCCAGGCCAAGGAGACGGGCCAGCTCTACTTCACCGCCCGCACCTCCCGCTTCGGCCTCCAGACGTCGACCCCCACCTCGTACGGGCCGCTGGGCACGAAGCTCGAAGGCGACTTCAACGGTCCCAACGGGTACCAGGGCCAGACCTACACCAACTCCGTCCTCTTCCGGCTGCGCCACGCCTACGCCACGCTGGGCGGCTTCCTGGTCGGCCAGACCTGGACCCTGTTCCTCGACTTCCCCTCCTCGCCCGAGACGGTCGACTTCAACGGCCCGGGCTCGGTGGCGCTCGTCCGCCAGCCCCAGGTTCGCTACACCTTCAGCCCGTCCGACGGGTTGACCCTGGCCGCGGCGATCGAGAACTCGCGCAACGGCGGAGTGGGCCACGTCCCCGACGTCACCGCCAAGGTCTCCTACGCCGCCGGCTGGGGCACCGCCGGGCTGGCGCTCATGACCAACCAGTACCGCTACGACCAGCCGGGCAGCTCCACCCCGCGCAGCGGCACCCGGCAGGGCTACGGCCTGGCCCTCTCCGGCAGCTACAAGATCGGCCCCTCGGACAGCCTGCAGGGCCTCATCAGCGGCGGCGACGGCATCGGCCGGTATCTCTTCAACACCGCGGCGGGCCAGTTCGCCGGGGAGGCGCCGGACGGGTCCGTCAAGCTGTGGCGGGTGTGGGCCTACCACCTGGGCTACGCCCACACCTGGAACTCGGTCCTCCGCTCGAACCTGGTCTGGAGCCAGACCTTCTTCAACCGGAACGGGATCGCCGCCACCTCGGTCGCTGACGACGAGGGGAGCGGCACCTTCGACCCGAACTGGCGGATCGACCAGCTCTTCGTGAACGCGTTCTACTCGCTCACCAAGAACGCCGAGCTGGGGCTGGAGTACGAGCTGGGCCGACGGCACACCTTCGACCGCCAGATCGGCTCCGAGGACCGGATCACCGCCAGCGCGCACTACAACTTCTTCTAGACCGCGGGCTGCCCGCGCCGGACCCGCGACGCGCTGCGGGACCGGCCGCGGGCACTCGGACGCGGCGCAGGCAAGCAAGCAGTGATGACTCAGCGCGTCATCGGCTTCGCCCACAGGCCAAGGGCCGCTGGGCGGCGAGTTGCTGCCCGCCTCTCGAGCAGCACCGCGAACGCTGGCCGAGCGGCCGGGCAAAGGGCCGCCAACGCGTTGACAAGGCGCTCCCAAGGCAAGTAAGGACTTTCCACTCGGTACTGGAGGTCGTGATGCGTTTCCTGCGCGTAGTGGCGGCGGCGGCACTGGTCTTGGCCATCGGCTGCAGCAAGAAGGAGTCCTCGGAGATCCTCATCGGCCACGTGGCCTCGCTGACGGGCTCGGAGGCCACCTTCGGCCAGTCCACCGACAACGGCATCAAGCTGGCGTTCGAGGAGCTCAACAAGGCCGGGGGCGTGAAGGGGAAGAAGCTGGTCCTCAAGACGCTCGACGACCAGGGGAAGCCGGAGGAGGCGCAGGTCGCGGCCACCCGGCTCATCGTCAACGACAAGGTCACGCTGATCATCGGCGAGGTGGCCTCCAGCCGCTCGCTGGCCATGGGGCCGGTCGCCGAGAAGAACAAGGTGCCCATGATCTCGACCGCGTCGACCAACCCCAAGGTCACGCTCGACCAGCAGGGCAACACCCTGAAGTACGTCTTCCGCGTGTGCTTCATCGACCCGTTCCAGGGCACGGTGATGGCCAAGTTCGCCCGCGAGAACATGAAGATCTCCAAGGTGGCGGTGCTGCGCGACGTGGGCAACGCCTACTCGGTCGGCCTG
>Ga0335071_10003634_pt1 | contig 16207 bp, 15 predicted proteins | sample Lox_Sample_15_FD_206724 | JGI IMG/M metagenome (GOLD analysis project Ga0335071, IMG submission 206724) | Soil microbial communities from Loxahatchee National Wildlife Refuge, Florida, United States - Lox_Sample_1.5 | ecosystem: Environmental > Terrestrial > Soil > Wetlands | place: USA... | reverse complement strand
CGGCGTGACCCACGGTCAGGGGTTCCTGTTCGGCCTCCCGGGACGGGAGAACCCGCTGCGCGAGGCCTATCCGCCGCTGGAGACGGTCAAGCCCAAGTAGCGGACCGGCCGGCGCATGTGCTGGCGGCTGCTCCGGCCTTGTGATACAGTCCCGCGCACGATGAAGACGACCCATGACAACGGCCGCCGCAGCACCACCACCGCTTGCGCCGACTGGCGTCTCTGGGCCTGGCGCGCGTAGCGCGCCCTTTCTCGACACCCGCGTGGGCCAGGCCCACACCCCCGAGACCGCACCCAGTGGTCGTCCCGTCCCCCCAGAGGAGAGAACAGGACCAGTGCACCGTCATTCCCGCGTCCACCATACGCAAAGGCGTCACGCGAAAGGAGGTAGGTCATGAGCGAGTACAAGAAGAAGTTCGTCCTTGACGAGGAGAGGATCCCCAAGGCCTGGTACAACATCGTCCCGGACCTGCCCGAGCCGCCGGCGCCGCCGCTCAACCCCGCGACCCTGCAGCCGGCCGGCCCCGACGATCTCTCGCCGATCTTCCCGCCGAGCATCATCGAGCAGGAGGTCTCGGCGGAGCGGTACATCGAGATCCCCGAAGAGGTCCACCAGATCTACCGCCTCTGGAGGCCGTCGCCGCTCGTCCGCGCCACAGGACTCGAAAAGGCGCTCGACACACCGGCCAAGATCTTCTTCAAGTACGAGGGCGTCAGCCCGGCCGGCTCGCACAAGAGCAACACGGCCGTCGCACAGGCGTACTACAACAAGCTCGACGGCACGACGCGACTCTCCACCGAGACCGGCGCCGGCCAGTGGGGCAGCGCACTCAGTATGGCCTGCCAGATGTTCGGCCTCGAGTGCATGGTCTACATGGTCAAGGTCAGCTACCACCAGAAGCCGTACCGGCGCAGCATGATGCAGCTCTGGGGCGCCGACGTCATCCCCAGCCCGAGCGACCAGACCAACGCCGGCCGCGCCGTCCTCGCTGAGGATCCGGAATCGCTCGGCAGCCTCGGCATCGCCATCAGCGAGGCCGTCGAGGACGCCGTCACGCACCCCGGCTCCAAATACGCTCTCGGCAGCGTCACCAACCACGTGCTCCTGCACCAGACGGTGATCGGCGAGGAGGCGATCCTGCAGTGCCAGGACGCCGACGCCTACCCGGATGTGGTCATCGGCTGCGTCGGCGGCGGGTCGAGCTTCGGTGGCATCGCCTTCCCGTTCCTGCGCGAGAACCTCGCCGGCAAGACCACGACGCGCCTGGTGGCCGTCGAGCCGACTGCGTGCCCCTCGCTCACCAAGGGCCAGTTCGTCTACGACTTTGGCGACGAGGCGCAGAGCACTCCGCTGTTCAAGATGTACTCTCTGGGCCACGACTTCATGCCGGCCGGCATCCATGCCGGGGGCCTGCGCTACCACGCCATGGCGCCGCTCCTCAGCCACGTCTACAGCTTGGGCCTGATGGAGGCAGTGGCCGTACCGCAGACCAAGGTCTTCGAGGCGGCACGCCTCTTCGCGCAGACCGAAGGCATCGTCCCGGCGCCCGAAAGCAGTCACGCGATCCGCACCACCATCGACGAAGCGCTCAAGGCCAAGGAGGAGGGCGTGAGCAGGAACCTCCTGTTCAACCTCACCGGTCACGGGTTCCTCGACCTCGGCGCCTACGACGCGTTCCTGAGCGGCAAGCTCGAGGACTACGACCACCCGGAGGAGGCGATCGCCGCGTCGATCGCGAAGCTCCCGAAGGTCGAATAGCCGACGAAAGCGACGCTCTCGTCGGGTGCGCCGTGAGTGGCCCCGACAGTGACCGTCAAGACGAGGGCGGCGAGGCGAGAGCCTCGCCGCCCTCGCCGCGTACGAAGCGGGTCCGGCGGGCACATCCGCCGTGTCGGGGCCTCGAAAGGAGCCCTGCCGAGGCAGTCCGTGGCGCCGTCGGCGGCGCCGGCGGAGGCTCACACGCCCGGAGAGACATCGCTCTCCGGCCCCTCCGTCGCACGCTCAGAGCAACGGGAGGACCCGGGTGCGGAGGACGTCGGGCAGCCGCGTCCAGTCCGCGACGACGACGTCCTCGAGGTGACCGAGCTCGTGGGGCTCCCCGCCGACGGCGATGCGCACGGCGGCGGCCGCCAACAGCGTCTCGTCGGCCGTGCCGTCACCGCAGGCCGCTGTGCGTGTCATCGGGACGCCGAGGTGCGCCGCCACGAAGCGGAGCGCGTCGCCCTTGTCCACCTGGGGAGCGAAGACGCCGATGAAGCCGGGCCGGATGGGCGAGACGCGCAGGCGGCCGGCCCACTCCTCGCGGAGTCCCGTCAGGAGGCGGGCGACCGTCGCCGGGTCGCCGTGGAGGACGAGCCGGCTGGCGGAGGCTCCCGGCTCGTCTGCGTAGTCCGCACCCGGCTCCAGCTCGCGCGGCTCGTCCACGTCCCAGACCGTCACCGCGACCCCCGCGTCGAGGCCGCCGGCGATCACCGCGCGCCCGGGTCCGGGCGGCACTGGGAGGTGGCGCAGCACGGCGCCGCCGGGCAGGGCGATCAGCGCTCCGTGGTAGCAGGCGAAGACGATCGGCTCCACGCCGAGCGCCGCAGTGGCGCGGCGGGCCGACCGCAGTGGGCGCCCAGTGACGACGGCGAACAGGGCGCCGGCGCGCACCAGCTCCTCGAGCGCCCCGCGCGCGCCGGGGATCGGCGCGCTCTCGTGATCGAGCAGCGTGCCGTCCAGGTCGCAGGCGAGAAGGGCGGGGGCGGAAGCTGGCGAGGGCGGCATCACGAAGTGTCAGGCGACGCGGCCGGCCGTGGGCAGCAGCACCGTGAAGCGGGCGCCGCCGCCGGGGGCCTCGTCAGCCGCGATCGTGCCGCCCTGCGCCTCGACGAGAGCGCGGCAGATCGCGAGGCCGAGGCCGGCGCCGGACGTACCGCGTGCGCTCTGAGAGCGGTAGAAGCGGTCGAAGACGAACGGCAGGTCCACAGGGTCGACGCCGGGCCCGTCGTCGGCGACCGTGAGACGGGCCGAGGCGCCGGCGGGACCTGCCAGGGCGCTGCCGGCCGCAGCCCGCTTGGCGGCGCCGTCCACCCGCTCGACGGTCACACGCACATGGCCGCCCGCCGGCGTGAACTTGAGCGCGTTGTCCAGGAGGTTGCCGACCACGTGGAGCAGCCGGTCCGGATCGCCGAAGACGGTGGCCGGCCGCAGGTCAATGTCCAGCTCGACGCCCTTGGCGGCGAACCCCGGCCGGTGGCGGTCCACGGCACCGGCCGCCATCTCGGCCAGGTCGAGCGGCTCGTGTTGAACACTCAGGTCCTCACTCTCCAGCTCGTTGAGGCTGCGCAGCTGCCCGAGCAGACGGCCGAGGCGCTCGACCTCCTCGCCGATCACCCGCAGATTCTCCGGCGTCGGCGGCAGCACGCCGTCCTCGAGCGCCTCCACCCGCGACTGGATGGTGGCGAGCGGAGTACGCAGTTCGTGAGAGAGGTCGCTGGTCATGTCGCGCCGCCACTGCTCGTCGCGCGCGAGCCTGTCGGCCATGGAGTTGAACGCGGTGGCCAGTGCCGCGACCTCGTCGTCACCGCGCGGCGCCACGCGCACCTCGAGATTGCCGGCCGAGACGTCGCCGGCAGCATCGGTAAGCTCCTCCAGCGGACCGGTGATCCGCCGGCTGACGAGCAGGCTGACGATGAGCGCCAGCACCCCGGCGATGACGGCGGCGATGATGAGATCGCGGGTCAGCGCGCTCTGATACACCTCCTCGGCGATGGCCCGCACGTCCTTGGGCGCGAAGATCACCGCCGTGCCCACATCCTGACCGCCGACAAGGACCGGCGACTGCCGCACCGTGTACTCGCGGGCGTTGAACGGCGTTGCCGATGGGGAGGCGGAGGAAGATCCACCCATCATGCCCTGGCCTGACCCGGAGCCCATCGTGCCCTGGCCGTTGCCCGTCATGCCGCCGCCCTGCTGCAGGCCCTGGACGGTGAACACCAGCTTGCCGTCCGGGTCGTACACCGCGACGTCGATACCGTTCATCAGCGCCACCTGGCTGAGCGCGAAGATCGCCGTGGCGTCCCAGCCGCCCGGCGACTTGTAGGTGGACCGCAGCGAGCTGACCACTGCGGCATCGCGTCGCGCCTGGACCTGCTGCAGGTAGGTGTCGAACCGGCGCGAGCCGGTGAAGACGACGATCGCGCCGACCACGATGATGGCGAGGACGGCGATGACCAGGTGCGTGAGCGCCAGGTGGAAGCGCAGGCCGCGTCTCCTCATCCCAGGTCCTCCGCGAAGACGTAGCCGCGGCCGTACTCCGTGACCGTCAGCATGATGATCGGCACGTCCGACTGGGCACGGAGCCGGCGGCAGACGTCCCCGCCCGACATCCCGGGCAGGCCGAGGTCGAGCACGACGAGGTCGGGGCGACGGGTCGCCGCGGCGGCGAGGGCGTCTTCGCCGCTCGCCGCCCGGACCACCGTGTGTCCCTGTGCCTCGAGGTAGCCCTCCACGACCTCGGCGGTGCGGGCCTCGTCTTCGACGACGAGGATGCGGGCGGGGCTGGGCATGCAGCCATGATACCGCCCGCCCAGCCCTTGTTCCGTCGCCCCGGCGTGGGCCTCGGACCGCGCCTCCGCCGCGGGCCATCTGATAGGATGCCGGCCACACCCGAGGAGGTCCCCACTGCCCAACCTGAAGGTGTATCGCGTCGCCTGGGTGGTCGCGGCCGTACTCGTGGTCGTTGCCCTGTTCACGCTCAAGAGCCCCGACACTCCTCGGCTCAGCCAGGAGCCTCCGTCGTTCGACGGCGACGCCGCCTACGCGGACCTCAAGACCATCGTCGAGGACTTCCCGCAGCGCATGGCCGGCACGGACCCGGACAGCCGCATGGCGATCTGGGTCGAGCAGCAGTTCCGCGCCGCCGGCCTCGAGACGCACATCGACAACTTCGCGGCCACGGTCAACGGCAAGGTCGTCGCGCTGCAGAACGTCTACGGCATCGCCAAGGGCCGTACCCGGGGCACGATCCTCCTGCTCGCCAACCGGGACATCGCGCCCCTTGCCACGCAGGGAGCCGGGGACAACGCCTCGGGGGTCGCCGCGCTCATCGAGCTCGCCGACGCGTTCACGGTGGCGGCGCACGATCACACCCTCGTCTTCCTGTGCACCACCGGCGACTCGTTCGGCGCACTGGGCGCGCGCGACTTCGCCGAACGGCACCAGACCGACGACCTCTACGCGGCGATCGCCCTGCGCGATGTGGCCAAGCTCAGGAGCGACGCCGTGGCGCTGGACGGCTGGAGCGCCGTGCCCAAGGCGGCGCCGCCGTGGCTCTGGCTGCTGGCGGCCCCGGCGGCCAAGCGCGATTCCAACATGGGTGCCCACCTGCCGTCGGCACCGTCGCAGGTGCTCCGGCTGGCGGTGCCCACCGACGCCGGCAGCCAGGGCCCGTTCGTGGCCGCCGGCGTGCCGGCCATCACCGTGTCGGCCGCCGGCCCGTCGGCCCCGGCGCGAAGCGACACCATCGACAGCGTGTCCGAGGGGACGCTGACCGAGGTCGGCACCACCGTCCAGAACATGGTGATGGCGGTGGACGGCACCGCCGCGCCGGGGGCGAGGAGCGGCGGCACGATCTTCCTCACGCACAGGGCGACGCTGCCGGGCGGCGCGCTCGCAGCCATCCTCGCCGCCCTCGCCCTGCCGCTCGTCGCAGTCACCGTCGACCTGTACGCCCATTGCCGCAGGACGCGTATCCGCCTCAAGCCTGCCTTTCAGCGCGCCGGACTGCATCTGGCGCCCTGGCTGGTCCTCATCGGCATCGTCTACTTCGCCAACCTCGTCGGGCTGCTCCCGCACAGCCCGGACGCTGTGATCCCTCCCGACTCGCACATGGCGGCTTCGCCGCGCTACTTGCGCGTCGTGATCCTCGTCGTGCTGCTGGTGATCGCCTACGCCTACGCGGTGGCTGTGGAACGGCGCCTCGAGCGGCGCTTCGCCACCGACGCGCGCGCCACGATCTTCGTCTCGCATCTGGTCCTCGTCGCCATCGCCCTGCTGCTCCTTCTGGTGAATCCCTACGCGATCCTGGTTGTGCTTCCGGCGGCGATCCTGTGGCCGCTCGCGCGTCCGGGCGGGTGGATGCGGTCGATCCTGCCGGCCTACCTGGGGCTGGTCATGGTGGCCGTGCCGCTGCTGTACTACGCGGCGCAGCTCGACGTGGGCTGGAAGGTCTGGTGGTACTTCTTCCTGCTCTTCGAGAACCGGACCATCCCGGCGGGGATGACGTTGCTCGCAGTGCTGTTCTTCTCCACCGCCGGCGTGCTCGCGCACACGCTGCACGAGCGCGGACTGGCGCCGGGCGCCCTGTCGTGGCCGGCCGTCGACCGCAGGCGGCCGGACCGGCCGAGCGATGAGGAGTGGGAGACAGCGGAGCTGGCGGCCGGACGCACGCCACGGCGCGACCGACGGCCGGCCCGGGCGCAGCGAGACGTCAGGGACGAGCGGCGGCGGCGCGAGCTGCGGCGGCGCAGGCGGCCGCCGGGCGGCTGAGACGGGCGCCGGCCCCGTGAGCCCGCACGGGTCCCGGGGCCGGAACGTGTCCAGAACGACGGCGAGGCCGGGAGACGCTGGGTCTCCCGGCCTCGCCCGTGCCTCAGCCGATCAGTACTCTTCCTGGGAGAGCGACTCGTCGATGGCGGAATCGGTCTCGGCGTCGAGCTTGGCGTCCTCGCCGCTCGGGACCTCGCGTTCGCTGCTGTCCCGCGAGAGCAGGGCGGCCTCGCCGCTCATCATCGCGTCGAACGCCTTGGCCTTGAGGCGGGCACGCGTCTCCTCGATGCGGCGGCGCATCTCCGCCTGGTCGAGGGCGCCGCCTTCGTGCGCCGCGGCCGGCTCGGCCGCCGGGGCCTCTGCGGCCGGTTCCGGCGGCGCGGGGGCCTCGGCCCCCGGCGCCTCCTCGGCGACGGCCGGGGTCCACGGCGCGGGCTCCTCCGCAGCGACCGGCTCGGGCGCCGGCTCCTCAGCGACGGACTGCTCGGCGACGGGCTCTTCGGCGACGACCGGCTCTTCGGCCGCAGGCGCCTGTTCTTCGACCACGGCCGGGGTCCACGGCGCGGGCTCCTCCGCCACGACCGGCTCGGGCGCCGGTTCCGCGGCGACGAGCGCAGGGGCGGCCTCCTCGACGACCGGCTCCGGACCGCTCGCGTCGGCCACGGGCTCGGACACCGCCCCTTCTGCCGCCGGTGACGTGGCGGTCTCGGCCTCGGCAGCCTCTGGCTCGGCGGCGGCGCGAGCCTCCCCGCCGTAGTCGATGTCCCACGCATGCGTCTCCTGGGGCTGCTCCTCCTCCGCAGAAACCTGCTCGGCGAGCGGCGGCTCGGCGACGACGGGCGAAGGCGGAGGCAACGGACCGGCGACCGGCTCGGCCTCTTCCGCCAGGTGCGGCGCCTCTGCCACCACCTCGTCGGCCACGGGCTCGTCCGCAAGGACCTGCTCGGCCGCGCCCCCGGCCTCGCCGGCCTCCGCGGCGGCCTGGGCCGCGAACTCCTCTTCCTGGGCGGCCTGGATCACGGCCTCCTCGGCCACGGCCTGGGCGTCGGCGGCTTCTTCGGCCGCCGCGTCGGCGACGGACTCGGCGGCGTCCGCCTGAGCGACGGCCTCTTCGGCGAACGTGGTCGCCGCGTCGGCCTCCTGCACGGCGGACTCGGCGGCGAGCTCCGCGGCCTCGGCCTCTTCGTCGGCCTCTTCGGCGACGGCCTCGGCGGTCACGGCGTCCGCGACAGCGTCCTCGGCCGTTTCCTCGGCCTGAGCGGCGACGGCCGCGGCGTCTTCCGCCACGAGGGCCGCCTCGCCGGCACGCTCGGCGGCGCCGGTGGCGAAGGGCTGTGCCAGCTCGCTCTCGAGAGCGGCACGCGTCTCGGCGATGCGCTCGCGGAGGTCTTCGCCGGCCGGAGCTTCTTCGCCCACCGTCTCGGGCTCGACGACGGCCTCTTCCACAACGTCGACGACGACCAACCGCTCGACCGCCGGCTCTGGAGCCAAAGGCTGCTCCAGCGGCGGCGGGACGAGGTCGGTCACGGGCGCTTCGGCGACGGCTGTCGCCGGACCGCCCCACCCCGCTGATCCGGGCTCCGCGGGGACTTCACGCCCCGCGCCCAGCAGCTTGCCGCCGCCGGCGCCCACGAGTTGCTGCCGCAACTCACGCCCGCTCTTCGGGGCGAAGAGCACCGCGATGCCCGCTCCGATAGCGAGCCCGAGCAGGAACCTGAACACCTTCATCGCTGCCTCCTTCACCCTGCACGCGTGCCGTCGGCCTCGAAGCGCACGAGACCGGCGCAGTGTAACGTCGGAAGAAATGTGCCCGAGCTTTACAGTCTACAGTTCTGTATACGGGGGCCCGGGGTGCAGTCCTGCCGGCTGTCAGGCAAGCCGTTGCGCGAACACCGAGCCGTCGTCTCGCGCCGAGAGCAGCACGACCCAGCTGGGTCCCCACTGTTCGCTCACGCGTACGGCCGCCTCGTTGAGCGCGGCGCTCACGGCGCCCTGGCCGACGAACGCCATGAGCGGCATCATCGGACGGTGCTCGATCTGCACGCGGACACCCTCCTCGCTCTGCTTGAGCAGGATGGGCTCGGCGCTCAGCTCGCGCAGCCGGCTGACACTCTCCGGCGCGAGGTCCAGCGACACCCGGGCCCCGGTGAGGCCCGACGGCGGGCTGTCGAGATCGGTCTTGACGCGCCTCGCGAGGAACCACACGACCGCGAGGGCGATGAGGGCGAGCGCGACGAAGATGAGGACGAACAGATAGGTCCCGCTCATGTGCCCCTCGCCCCCTCCTCTTCGTCAGGGCCCGGCCCGCCGCCTTCCGGCCGGGCCTCCCGGGCCTCGGTCTCGGCCGCCCGCCGCCTGAGCTCGTCCAGGCGGGCGGCCATCTGGCTCTCGAGCCCCCGTATCGGCATGTAGTAGCTGCGTCCTGAGAGGGCGTCGGGCAGGTACTGCTGCCGCACGTAGCCGCCGCTCGCGTGCGGGTACTTGTACCCCACGCCGTGGCCGAGTTCCTTCGCGCCGCGGTAGTTGGCGTCGCGCAGGTGCGGCGGGGGCGGCTGGTTGCCATCACGGCGCACGTCGTCGAGCGCCGCGTCCACGGCTTTGTAGGCCGCGTTGCTCTTGGGCGCGAGCGCCAGGTACGTCGCCGCCTGGCTCAGGTTGATGCGGCACTCGGGCAGGCCGACGTAGTCCACGGCGCGCGCCGCGTCCACCGCCACCTGCAGCGCGCGCGGGTCGGCGTTGCCCACGTCCTCGCTGGCGAAGACGACCATGCGGCGGGCGATGAACCGGGGGTCTTCGCCGCCGGCGATCATGGAGGCGAGGTAGTACACCGCGGCGTCGGCGTCGCTGCCGCGCATGCTCTTGATGAACGCCGAGATGGTGTCGTAGTGGTTGTCCTCGCGGTCGTACAGCACCGGCGACTTCTGTGCCGCGTCCTGCAGATCGTCCAGCGACAGCTCGACCGGCGCTCCCCCGGCCGCGGCGGAGCGGGAAAGCCAGGCGGTCTCGAGCGCGTTGAGCGCCACGCGCGCGTCGCCGCGCGAGATGCCGGCGAGGTACGCGACCGCGCCTTCCGCGAGCGAAACGCCCTTGCCGCCCAGGCCGCGCTCCCCGTCGGCGAGCGCGGTCGCGACGACTCCCTCGACCAGCTCCGGCGCGAGAGGCTCGAACCGGTACAACTGGCAGCGGCTGATCAGCGCCGAGTTGACCTCGAAGTACGGGTTCTCGGTGGTGGCGCCGATCAGCGTGACCACGCCGTCCTCGATGGCCGGGAGCAGCGCGTCCTGCTGCGCCTTGTTGAAGCGATGGATCTCATCGATGAAGAGGATGGTGCGCGCCGCGCTCAGGGCGCGCGCCTCGCGCGCGCCCTGGATGGCGGCGCGCACGTCGGCGGTGCCGGAGTTGACCGCGGAGAGCTGCACCAGGCGAGCGCCCGTCTCCGTCGCGATCAGCCGCGCCAGCGTGGTCTTGCCGCAGCCGGGCGGCCCGAAGAACAGCATGCTGAACAGCCGGCCGCCCTCGACGGCCGCGCGCAGCACTGTGCCGGGCCCGACGATGTGCTCCTGCCCGGCGAACTCAGCGAGTGTGCGCGGCCGCATGCGCGCCGCCAGAGGCGCCTCGGCGCGCAGCTGCTCGTCGCTCAGGGAGAAGAGGTCGTCCATACCCAGAGTCTATCTGCTACTATCCGGGACGATGCGCAAGGTGCTCGTCCTGAACACCACCTATGAGCCGCTCAACGTGTGCTCGGTGCGTCGTGCGCTCATTCTCCTGCTCAAGGACAAGGCCGAGATGCTCGAGCAGTCCGGCGCGGCCGTGCACAGCGAGCGCGACACCTTCGCCGTCCCGCTCGTCATCCGCCTCACGACCTACGTGCGCGTGCCGCGCAGGAACCCGTCGGCGCGCATCTCCCGCCGGGCGGTCTTCGCGCGCGACCGGCACCGCTGCCAGTACTGCGGCAGCGCGCGCCACCTCACTGTGGACCACGTGGTACCGCGCTCGAGGGGCGGAGCCGACACGTGGGACAACCTCGTCACCTCGTGCGCGCCGTGCAACCGCAAGAAGGGCGACCGGCCGCTGCACCTTGCCGGCGTGCGGCTCCTGCGTCCGCCGCGGGCCCCCGGTCCGGCGGCGTTCGTGTTCCTCCACGTGGACCACGTCCACGAGAGCTGGCGGCCGTACCTCAGCTACGCCTCGTAGGCCGCCACCGCCCCGGGTCCGTCGCCCCGCGCCCGGACCCGTATGCCGCGTCTGCCCAGGCGTTGGGACGGGCGCGCGGGCCGGTGTCGCTGTATACTCCGCGCCGTGATCATCGACGACAGCAGAGAGCCTCGGCTGCAGCTGGACGACGCGGAGCCGTTCCCCATCGACGGCGCCGAGGTCACCCGCGACATCGAGCGGTCGACGCTGACCAACATCGTTCTGGACGGCGACCGGTTCCGCCTTCCCGTCGGCGCGCGCGTCACGCTCTGGGCGGGTCCGAACGTCGTCTTCGTCGGCAAGGCCGTCGACGAGCACCACGTGCTCGATCTGCTCTCGACGGAATCCGACGACGAGCTGGCCGGCGAAGAGACCATCTGACTCCGGGCGCAAGGGGGGGAAGCCCTTGAAGGGGCTCATCCTGAGCGGCGGCGCCGGCACCCGCCTGCGCCCTATCACGCACACGGCCGCCAAGCAGCTCGTGCCGGTGGCCAACAAGCCGGTGCTCTTCTACGGCCTCGAGGCCATGCGCGCCGCCGGCATCACCGAGGTCGGCGTGGTGGTCGGCGACACGCACGCGGCGATCGAGGCGGCCGTCGGCGACGGCGGCGCGTTCGGCCTGAGCGTCACGTACCTGCCGCAGGAGGCGCCGCTGGGCCTCGCGCACGCGGTGCTCATCAGCGAGGCCTTCCTCGGCGACGATCCGTTCGTCATGTACCTCGGCGACAACCTGCTCAAGGAGGGCATCGAGCCCTTCGTCCGCCAGTTCGAGCAGAGCGACCCCGACGCGCTGATCCTGCTGCAGCGGGTCGCCGACCCGCAGAGCTACGGCATCGCCGAGCTCGACGGCGACGGCTGTGTGGCGCGGCTCGTGGAGAAGCCGCAGGAGCCGCGCAGCGACCTCGCCCTCGTCGGCGTGTACCTGTTCACGCCGGCCGTGTTCGACAGCGTCAAGGCCATCACGCCGAGCGCCCGCGGCGAGCTCGAGATCACCGACGCCATCCAGCACATGGTCGACCGCGGCCTGCGCGTCGAGCCGCACGTGGTCACCGGCTGGTGGAAGGACACCGGCAAGCTCGAGGACATGCTCGAGGCCAACCGCCTCGTGCTCAGCACGCTGACCGGCGAGGTGAGCGGCGACCTGCACGAGACCACACTCGAGGGTCCCGTCCGCATCGGCAGCGGCAGCGTGCTCGAGCGCTGCACCGTCCGCGGCCCGGTGGTCATCGGCGCCGACTGCCGGCTCACCGACACCTTCGTCGGCCCGTACACGTCCATCAGCGACGGCGTGGTCGTCGACCACGCCGAGCTCGAGCATTCCATCGTGCTCGAGAACAGCCGCATCTCGCACCTGCCCACGCGCATGGCCGACAGCCTCATCGGCCGCGACTGCATCATCGCTCACAGCGACGCCCGTCCCGTGGCCTACCGGTTCCTGGTCGGCGACAGCTGCCAGATCGGGATCCTGTAGGCGGACGGGCGAGGAGGTACACATGATCGACGGCGTCATGGTCAAGCAACTCAAGGTCGTCCCCGACGAGCGCGGCCGGCTCATGGAGTGCCTGCGCAGTGACGACGAGCTGTTCATCCGCTTCGGCCAGTTCTACATGACCACCACCTTCCCCGGCGTCGTCAAGGGCTGGCACCTGCACGACGCGCAGTGGGACAACATCGTCTGCGTCAAGGGCATGATCAAGCTCGTGCTGTTCGACGGCCGCGGGGTCGCCGGCGCCGCGGCCGCCCCGGGGTCCGAGCCTTCCGCAACGGCCGGCCAGATCGACGAGTTCTTCCTCGGCGAGCATCGGCCCCTCCTCGTGCGCGTGCCCCCGGGCCTCTGGCACGGCTGGAAGTGCGTGAGCACCGACGAGGCGTACATCGTCAATGCGCCCACCGAGGTGTACAAGTACGACGCCCCGGACCAACGGGAGCTGCCGCACGACACCGACGCCATCCCGTACGACTGGAGTGTCAAGCTGCGCTGAGCGCGGCCGAAGGAACACCATGCCGCGCTGGTTCGTCACAGGGGCCGGAGGCCAGCTCGCGAGCGCGTTCGCCCGCGTCCTCGAGGGCGACGTCTTCCTGAGCCACGAAGAGGCGCTCGACATCCGCGACGCGGAGGCGTTGCACACCGCCGTCCACGCCTTCGCACCCGACTGCGTACTGCACTGCGCCGCCTACACCAACGTGGACGGGGCCGAAGCCGACGAGGACGCCGCCGAGGCCGTCAACGTGCTGGGCACGCGCAACGTCGTGCGCGCCGTGCGTGGGACGCACACCACCGTGCTGTACTTCAGCACCGACTACGTCTTCGACGGCGCCAAGGGCGCGCCGTACGTGGAGAGCGACCTGCCCAACCCGCTCAACGTCTACGGACGTACCAAGCTCAACGGCGAGCGGGAGGTACTCGGCTGGGTACGCGGCATCGTCGTCCGCACGTCGTGGCTGTTCAGTGAGACCGGCCACAACTTCGTCAAGACGATCCTCTCCGCGGCGCGCGAGCGCGCCGGCACCGGCGAGCCGCTGCGGGTCGTGGACGACCAGGTCGGCTCGCCCACCTACGCCGGTCACCTGGCCGCCGCGGTGGACGAGGCCCTGCGCGGCGGCCTGCAGCCCGGCCTCTACCATATGGCCGGCAGCGGCTACTGTTCGTGGTGTGAGCTGGCCCGGGAGGTCGTGCAGCTCGGCGGCCTCGACGTCGAGGTCTTGCCGATCAGCACCGCCGAGGCAGGGCGGCGTGCGGTCCGGCCGCCGTTCTCGCCGCTCGACACGGAGCGGCCGGTGCCGCGCCTGCCGCACTGGGCCGAAGGGGTCGCCGAGGCCGTGGACAAGCTCGTCCCGCTCGGCTGACAGGCACAACGGAGGAGGACCAGCGTGAGACTCGTCGTCACCGGCGGCGCCGGCTTCATCGGCTCGAACTTCGTCCGCTACATGCTCGCCGAGCACGAGGACGTCGAGATCGTCAATCTCGACAAGCTCACGTACGCGGGAAACCTCGAGAACCTGCGCGGCGTCGCGAACGATCCCCGCTACACCTTCGTGCACGGGGACATCTGCGACGCCGACGTCGTCGGCGAGACGCTGCGCGGCGCCGACGCCGTCGTCAACTTCGCCGCCGAGACCCACGTCGACCGCTCAATCAGCGGCCCGCAGGATTTCATCAGCACCGACGTGCTCGGCACGCACACGCTGCTCGAGGCCGTCCGCCGCCTCGAGGTCCCGCGTTACCTGCAGATCAGCACCGACGAGGTCTACGGCAGCATCGAAGAGGGCTCCTTCACCGAGGAGTCCGACCTCGACCCGTCCAGCCCCTACTCCGCCAGCAAGGCCGGCGCCGACCTCGTGGTCCTCGCCTATCACCGCACCTTCGGCACGCCTGTGCTCATCACGCGCAGCTCCAACAATTACGGCCCCTACCAGTATCCCGAGAAGATCGTGCCGCTGTTCATCACCAACGCCATCGACGACCAGCAGCTGCCGGTGTACGGCGACGGGCTCAACGTGCGCGACTGGCTCTACGTGGAGGACAACTGTGCCGGGATCGACCTCGTGCTGCGGGAGGGCGTGGCGGGGCAGGTCTACAACATCGGCGGCGGCAACGAGGTGCAGAACCTCGCCATCACGCACCAGATCCTGGAGTTGCTGGACAAGGGCCAGGAGCTGATCCGCTTCGTCGACGACAGGCCGGGGCACGACCGCCGCTACGCCATCGACTGCTCCAAGCTGAAGGGGCTCGGCTGGCGGCCGCGGATACCATTCGAGACCGGGCTCGCACGTACGGTGGACTGGTACGCGAGCCACCCCGAGTGGTGGCGGCCGATCAAGTCCGGCGAGTGGCGCGAGTACTACGCGCGGCAGTACGGCGGTCAGGTCTGAGGCGACAGGTCTTCGCGGTCGAGCTGCACCAGATAGGTGCTGCGGCAGCAGGGGCAGTCGACGACCTGATAGCGCGACCTGAAGACGGGCAGAGCCACCAGCGACTCTTCCGCGCACGCCTCGCAGAGCAGGCGGACGCCGACGGGAGGGTGCGGCGAGCGTCGATGCACGGGAGGCTGGAGAGGCGTGCTCACGACGCCCGCCTTGTCGGCCTCGGCTCGGTCCGCTCAAGGAACCAGCCGGGCCTGATGGAGAAGAGCATGCGGCAGCGCTCCGAGCAGAACAGGTAGACATCGCCCCCCACCTCCGCCCGGAACAGTGCCTGCTCCTCCGTCAGCTCCCGGCCGCACACCGGGTCACAGGGCAGATTGCGGTCCATGATGCTCACTCCTCACTCCTCCGCGCCTGGGGGTCTTGCGGTTCTCGAGCGCAGCATGCCACGGAGCGGTTCGGCGCTCGTGAGACCTCCGTCCATCTCCCGTGAGAGCCGCGCGAGCGGCGGGCAGCGGGGTCCGCCGCCGAAGCGCGGGCGGGGCACGCAGACCTGGTACGGTCCGCGCGCCCCGTCCCGCTCATGCCTCCCGCCGGGGGTCGCACCCGGGGGACGTGGGGTCGGGAGGCATCAGGGGGCGTTCTTCAGCGGCCGACGTGATCGCTGATCGCGAAGGTGCCCTCGTGGTTGACGACGGCCCACACGCTGCCGGTCTTCGGGTCGTACCCGTAGGTGCCGAGGCCGTACGTCGACTTGTAGGCGCCCGACATGTACTTCTTGGTCCCGCCGGCGTTGAGGTCGACGGCCTTGACCCAGCGGCCGTTGGCATCCTTGGCCAGCAGGGTGCTGCAGCCACCCCAGCAAGAGTGGCCATGGCACTTGTGCACGCTCATCGAGAGCGCGTAGGTGTCGGTCTGGGTGGCGCCCATGGGCGTCATGCCCCAGAGAGTGAGGATGTCACTGTCGACGTCGTCACGACACCTGCTGTCGGTCCAGCCTGTGTCGACAGCCTGGGCCAGCGTGCGGCCGGGGCTGCCGGCAGCGGACGTGAGCGGGGAAACGTCCTTGGCCAGGTTGTCGTAGCTGCCGGCCAGGATCTGCATGGACGTGCCGTCGTGGCTGTCCTTCACCACCGAGTAGGACGTGTTGCCGGTGGAGCTGCCGTTGCCGGCGCCGCCGCCTACGATGAACTCCTTGCCGTTGAGGCTGTAGCCCCAGCTCGCCCGCTTGACGAAGTGGAAGGTCGGGGTGACGTTGAGCGGGAAGTTGACGAGGTCGAGAGTGCCGTACGGGTAGTTGGCGTCCGACTGCCAGCTGCCATGGTCATCGGCATAGTAGTCGACGGTCACCCGCGGCCCGTCGACGGTGTAGATGTAGTAGCCCACACGGTACGCATCCTGGTCGATCGAGGTCTCACGAGACTTCTGCCCAAACCAGTTGGCGCTGTCGAGTGCCTTCGGGGTGTAGAACTTGCTGCTGTTGCTGGCGCTGATGATCTCCTCGACACTGGAGACGCCGTCCGGGCTGGCGATCACCGAGCGCTGGCAGATGTGGTCGTGGCCGCTGATGTAGTACTTGACGTCGTTGTTCTGCAGGCTCGCGATGAACGCGTTCTG
>Ga0335071_10003633_pt1 | contig 16208 bp, 9 predicted proteins | sample Lox_Sample_15_FD_206724 | JGI IMG/M metagenome (GOLD analysis project Ga0335071, IMG submission 206724) | Soil microbial communities from Loxahatchee National Wildlife Refuge, Florida, United States - Lox_Sample_1.5 | ecosystem: Environmental > Terrestrial > Soil > Wetlands | place: USA: Florida... | reverse complement strand
CGGCGCAGATGGAGCAGGGGCCGGGGCCGGCTGAGGCGTCGGAGGCTTTGATGCTTCGGGCGCAGGTTCGCCGATTGGAGCGGGGGCAGCCTGGAACATTTGAGTAAACGATCCCGGCCTAGATTCAACCGGGGGCGGTGCAGGAGCGATTGGCAATTCGGCCGCAGGCTCACCGATCGGGGCCGCAGGAGCTTGAAACATTTGCGTAAAAGAACCGGCCGCGCTGTGCGCGGGTGTTTGTTCCTCGGCATGCATGTCCACAGCACCGGATTCCCTCGATACCTTCGGGGATCCTGCCGGCGCGGATTTGAGTTCGGCGGGAACGTGCCACACGCCGGCTTTCGTAAACTCCCCCGGTTTGTGAGCCGGCGCTTCCGACGCCGCGGCATGGAATCGCGACAGGCGGGTTTTGAGTTCCGCAAGATTGCCGACCGGTTCTGTCACAACATAGATTGTTCCGCGATTATCGCCGGTATCAATCAGTTCCGGAAACTGCGCTCGGTCGACTTCCCGCAGCTTGGCGAGAAAATCTTGCTGAGCGTGGGCTTGCTCACCCACGAAGAGAAACACGGTGACTTTTTTCCCGGTTGCAATTTCCTTGGCGACGAATGTCTTGGCGCCGTCCTCCCCGGCAAGCTCGAGAAGCTGATATCTTTCGTCGAAACTCATAGTTTTGGCTCCGTTTTGCCTCATCATGTCACATCGGCAATTGCCGATCAATAAGAGGAGGCTTTTAGAGAATAGAACCGTGCCTAGTGCGTGTATAATAGACTGGCATCCCGCGGGCGCTCTGGAGTAATCTCAATAGCGCACCAGGGAAAATTTTTACGACCGCGGTTTCGTCACCATACCGAGCGGAAAAAGATCATGAAGCACCTGTCGAGAGTTGTATGGTCCGAAGGCATGTACCTGGCTCCGCATCATTTTCAGGTGCAGAGCCGGTATTTCGAAGATTCCATTCAATTCGCCGCTTCGGCGCTTTGTTTTGCCCCGTACGGATTTGTCGGCTTCGGATTGGATGTCGAGGCTCTGCGCAACGGTACGCTGTCCCTTCTGCATGCTCGCGGAATTCTTCCCGACGGGCTGTCGTTTCAAATGCCCGACTGCGATGCCCTGCCGGCGGCGCGAAACATCGCCGATCTGTTTCCCCCGACGCGAGACAAAGTCACGGTGCTGCTTGCAATTCCCGAGCACAAATGGAATGGGGTCAATTGCGCGCAGTCCGCAGACGATAGCGGCTGGGTGCGTTACAGCGCCGAGTCTCAAACGATACCGGACGAAACCACGGGCCGCGACGAAAAGCCGGTTCCACTGGGCCGGAAAAATTTTTCTCTGCTGCTCGACACCGAAGCGCAGGAAGGCATTCTGGCGTTGCCGGTGGCCGTTATCATGCGGGATGGGACGGGGCATTTCATTTTCGATCCCGATTTCATACCGCCTCTGACGAGCATCGCTGCAAGCGATCGTCTGATGAGCGTCCTCAAGCGCCTCATTGAAATCCTGGATGACAAGAGCGCGAGCCTTTCCAAAGGCAGCGCGGCGGCGGCGCGCACCTGGGCCGAGTATTCCACGCGCGATGTCGCACAGTTCTGGCTGCTGCACACGGTCAATTCCGCCCTTGCGCCGTTGCGCGATATGTATGCGGGACGTCACGTGCACCCGGAGCAACTGTTCGTTCAGATGCTTCGCCTTGCCGGCGCGCTGTGCACCTTCTCGATCGATTCGCACCCGCGCGATCTGCCGCTCTACAATCACAGCAACCTGGCCGGATGCTTCGGCACGCTGGATCAGCACATCCGCACAAACCTGGAGACGGTTGTGCCGACCAACGTGATCTCGGTACCGCTGCAGAAATCCGCCGATTATTTCTATGAAGGTCCGATCACGGATCAACGGTGTCTCGATCGCGCGCGCTGGATTCTGGAAATCCGCAGCTCCACCGGCGAGGTGGAGATCATTGCCAAAGCGCCCCAGTTGGTGAAAATCTGCTCCAAGCTATTTGTCCCTAAACTGGTCGAAAGAGCCTTGCCCGGCATGGGCCTGACCCATTTGCCCACTCCGCCTACCGCCATATCCGCACGGGTGGATGCCCAATACTTCAGCATCAATCGTGCCGGCCCATGCTGGGAGCACATTGTGCAAACACGGCAGGTGGGAATCTACGTCCCCGGGGAGTTGCCGAATCCCGAACTTGAGCTGTTGATCATCCTCGAATCCTGATAAGGAGACTCAGACATGATATCCAATCCCGGTTCTCCGGCTTTGCTCCGGCGACACGAGAACCTCGCGCTTGTCTTTCAAGAAATCCTGGTCGGGAGTGAGCGTCTGCGCACCGGCCGCCAGACAGTATCGGATCCTGCCGTTTTCAGGCAGCAGGTGATTGACGCACTCAAGACAGCGGACCAGCAGGCTCGCAACCAGGGGTATGCCGCCGAGGACATCAAGCAGGCCATTTTTGCGGTCGTGGCATTTGTGGATGAATCCGTTCTGAATCTGCGCCTGCCTGTTTTTGCCGATTGGCCTCGAAGGCCTCTGCAGGAGGAATTGTTCGGGCATCACATAGCCGGCGAGATATTTTTCAAAAATCTGCAGGAGCTTTTGGGGAAAAACGATTCGCAGGATCTTGCCGACCTCCTGGAAGTATATCTGACGTGCCTGTTGCTCGGTTTTGCGGGCCGCTACAGCCTGGGAGAGCGCGGCGAATTGAGGGCGATCACAAACGCCACGAATGAAAAGATTCAACGGATTCGCGGGGGTGCATCGCCGCTGTCTCCGGCGTGGGAGCTTCCGCCGGAAGCTCCGCAAAAAACGGGAACGGATCCGCTGGTCCGTAAGATCGGGATTGCTGCCGCAGCCTGTTTCGGATTGGCGTTGATTCTTTTTATCGTGTACAAGCTGGTTCTCGATTCGGGCTTATCCAGCCTGGGCGAGCTGGCGGGAAAGCTATAGGGAGATGCCGCTATGATGATCTATCTGGGAGCAGGCGCTGCGCTGGTCGGGTATCTGATTATAGCCTGGATTGTGGGGAGCTTGTTGCACCTGGACAGTTCGCGATTCAACACGCTATTTGCCATCCTCACCGTGCTTGGCATTTCTGCCACCGCCGCCTTCCTCTGGTTCTGGAAAAAATCGCACGCGAACGCTTCCGCCGAGGGGAGCCAGGGCACAGGCCCCATGGGGAAGGATGACGAAATCGATGCGCTTGTGCGCGAAGCGGAAAACCGTTTGGCAGCGTCGAACCTGGCAAAAGGCGCGAAGCTGAATAATCTGCCTCTGGTTTTTGTGATCGGGGATGCGGGATCGACGAAGACCAGCACGATCCTTCATTCCGGGCTCGACCCGGAACTGCTGGCCGGAAGCGTATACCAGGATACGACCGTCGTGCCGACGCGCCTCGCCAATATCTGGTTCGCGCGCGGCATGATTTTCGTGGAGGCCGGGGGGAAACTGCTGGCCGAGCCTCAACGCTGGAAGCATCTGCTGCAGCGGCTGCGCCCGGCAAGGCTCCTTTCCGCCATGCGGGGAGAACAGGCGCCGCGCGCCGCGATCGTGTGCCTAGATGCCGAGACTTTCGTCCGCGCCGGGGCGGCGGACGCTCTGACAATGGCGTCCAGAAACCTGCAGAAACGGCTCTCCGAGCTTTCGGAAGAATTCGGCATCAGCTTCCCCGTCTATGTGCTGTTTACCAAAATGAACCGGCTGGCGTTTTTCGAGGACTTTGTGCGCGACCTGACGGCGGATGAAGCCGGACACGTGCTCGGGGCAACGGTCCCGCTGCCCGCGCGCGAGGGCGGCGTCTACGCGGAAGAAGAAGGAAAACGGCTGAGCGCCGCGTTCGACGCAATATTCTATTCGCTGGCGGACCACCGCGTCCTGTTCCTGCCGCGGGAAAACGATTTACAGAAAGTTCCAAACGCATACGAGTTCCCGCGCGAGTTCCGCAAGTTGCGCAACGGCCTTGTACAGTTCCTCGTGGACGTATGCCGGCCAAGCCAGCTGCGCGCCAGCCCTTTTTTGAGAGGATTTTATTTTTCCGGCGTTCGCCCCATTCTCGTGCAGGATGCTCCCGTGGCGACGCCGCGTCCGTCCGCCGCGCAACGGTCCCCATTTGAAGCGGCGGGAAGCGCGACGGGATTTTTCCAGACCGGGGCGGCTCCTGCGGCCCCTGCTCCAATCGCGGCGGCCGCGGGAGGCACGCGCAAGGTGCCGCAGTGGCTGTTTTTAAGCCACCTTTTCGCGGACGTGATTCTGCGCGACAAGGCGGCTCTGAGCGCCAGCGGCAGCAGCACCAAAGCGAGCACGCTGCAGCGAATCCTGCTGGCATCGGCGGCGGCGCTATTCCTGATCTTCGCCGTAGGCTTCACCGTCTCGTTCTTCGGCAACCGCACGCTCGAAAACGAAGTGATGGAGGCGGCACGCGGAATTCCGCCGGGTGAGGCCGGAGGCATGAATCTGCCCACGCAGGATGCGCTGCAGAAGCTCGAAACGCTTCGGGCGTCGCTGGTCAAGCTGACCGCCTATGAGGAAGACGGCGCTCCCTTCAGGCTGCGATGGTTTCTATACGCCGGAACGGACCTGTATCCGGCGGTGCGCCAACTGTACTACACGCGGTTCAACCAGCTTCTGTTCCTTCAGACGCAGGGGAAAATGCTCGCGTCGCTGCGCATGCTTGCGATCCCGCCCGCGTCCACTGACGATTATGCAACAACCTATGACACGTTGAAGGCCTATCTGATCACGACGTCGGAATACAAGCGCAGCACAAAATGGCTTTCGCCGGTCCTGATAAACCGGTGGGCGGCCGGCCGCCAGGTCGACAGCATCCTGCCGTTGGCCACCAGACAATTCGATTTCTTTGCGGAAGACCTCGTGCGCGGCAATCCGTTCGGGGATAAGAACGATTTCGCTGCCATCGACCGTGCGCGGCTTCATTTGTCCAAGTTTTCCGGAATCGAGCAGATCTACCAGTTCATGATCTCCGACGCTTCGCGTCGCGCAAAGAGCATCAACTTCAACGAACAGTATCCGGGTTCTGCGGATGTGGTGGTCAACAACGTCGAGATTCCGGGGGCATTTACCAGAGCGGGCTGGGCGGTCATGCAGGATAACATGGCCCGCGCGGATAAATTTTTCGGTGGCGAACGCTGGGTCCTGGGAGATTACGCCTCGGCAAAACCCGAAGCAGCCAAGGTGGAAGAAGAACTGCGCAACCGGTATGTTCTGGATTACATCGGCAAATGGCGCGATTTCATGAACAACACGAAAGTCGTGCGCTTCGCCGGATTGAAGGACGCTGTCAAAAAGCTCAATACGCTTTCCGGCGCACAAACCCCCCTGATGGCGCTTTTCTGGGTAGCCACTCAGAACACGGCCGTGAGCTCACAAAAACTGACGGATATTTTCGACTCCGTCCAAAAGGTGGTACCGCCTCCGGCGACTACGGTGCAATACGTGTGGCCGACGAACCAGGAATACATGGGATCGCTGGCTTCTCTGCAAACGGCCGTCAGCCAGGTGGCCGAGACGGCTGCGACTCCGGGACCACCGGATCCCAACCGCGGCCTGCCTGTGCGGCAAAGCGCGGATAACGCCCGAAATGTCCTCAAGAAGCTCGAGTACACATTTAAGATCGATCCGGAATCGCACATGGAAACGGTGACATCCAAGCTCCTGGAGGCTCCGATCGATTACGCCGACGCGCTTACCAAAGGCATGGGTGCCGGCGAAATCAACAACAAAGCCGCTGTCTTTTGCAGGTCTTTCGCGACAATTACGAACAAGTTTCCCTTCAATCCGTCAGCCACGGCCGAAGTTACGCTTCAGGAGCTGAATGGCATGTTCCGCCCGCACGAAGGGAAATTGTGGACCTTTTACAACGAAACGCTCCAGCCCCTGATGACAAAACAGGGGCCGAGGTATGAAGCGAATTCCACTAGCGGCATCAAGCTGACAAAGACCTTCCTCGACTTCTTTAACGCGGCGGCCCGCTTCTCCGAAGCAGTGTATCCCAACGGTGCTAAGGACCCGAGTTTTCATTATTCACTGGCGGCACAACGCGCCGATCAGATCCGGGAAATGACTGTGACGATAGACGGACAGACGACTCGGGGAACCGGTTCCAAGGAACACACATGGACTGCATCGCCCTCGCAGGACGTGCAGATCAGCGCGAAACTTTCCGGGGGATCGGATTTCGAATTTCAGAACCGGCAGGGAATGTGGGCCCTGTTCCGTTTCTTCGCCGACGCCGACCGCTCAACCCAGATCGGCAATGCGAATTCTCTCGAGTGGATCGTGCGGCAAGGCAGAGAAGGCCGTCCCGTGTCGGTCGGCGGCAAGGAATTGACCTACCGCTTTATCGTAGACACGGGCGGCGCCGAAGCCATCTACCAGAAAAACTTTCTCATCAGCATGCGCTGCGTTTCCTCGGCCGCGCAGTGAGGGAAAAAAGCAGAATACAGTAGACAGGAGACAGAATTCAGGAGGCGATGAATTCTGTTTCCCTGAATGCTATGGATATTCGAATGCCTGATTCCTATGACGAAGTTCGGTATCCAAGCCTTCCTTTAAAACAGAGCCATCCTGCGTTCATCGCGGCGCTGTCCACAATTGCCGGCCTGGAGCTCCCTCCGGTAGAACGGTGGAGAGTGCTGGAGATCGCCTGCGGCAACGGATCCAATATTATTCCACTGGCATTCGACTATCCCGAAGGACATTTTGTCGGCGTCGATCGAGCTTTAAATCCGATCCGGGCAGGTCGGGCTCTGGCCGACAAATTGAAGCTCTCCAATATAGAATTGCTGAACGCAGATTTGCTTCAATGGCAGCCGGAGGGCGAATTCGATTACGTCATCGCCCACGGCATCTTCTCCTGGGTTCCTGCGGAAGGCCGGGAAAAAATACTCGAGATCTGCGGCCGCGCCCTGAAGCCATCGGGGGTCGCATTTATCAGCTATAACGCACTTCCCGGCTGCCATTTCCGCAGGTTTGCCTGGGATTTCCTCCGCTTCCACGTGCGGCGCATCCCGGACCCTGCGGCACGCATGAAAGGAGCTCGAGATCTTGCCGGAATGATCGTGAACGCGCCGGCCGGCGAAGACCCCCTTCCGCTTGCCATTCGCAAGGAAATGACTACTATCCTCAATAAGGATGAAACGGTTCTGTATCACGACGATCTTTCCGAAATAAACGAGCCATTCTACCTGATGGATTTCGTATCGCAGGCCGGGAGCCATGGACTTCAATACCTGGGTGATGCGGATCCGCAGCGCGACAATGTTCAAGACCTTCCGCTGCGGGCTGAGGACTGGATAGAGTCGCGGCAATACGGTGATTTTCTGGCCAGAAGGCGATTTCGCGAAACTCTGCTCTGCAGGAGTGAAATCGTTTTGGACCGAAAGCTCTCGCTGGATCGCTTTAGAAATTTGTTTGCTGACTCGCGGGTATCGCCGGGTGAGGTGCAAAAGGACGGGCAGCAGCAGTTTAACATCCCCAAGTCGGGTAATCTGACGACCAATCACCCCTTGGCCAAGAATCTGTTGTGCCGATTGGCATCGTTGTGGCCGGGATCAATGCGACTCTCCGAATTCCCTCTGGACGACTATCCGGAGGATGCAGTTGCAGGATTGTTTATGCAGCTTGTTCAGGCTGGGGCCCTCGATGTAAGAAGCCATCCGCCAAAAATCCCTGCAGAAATCGGAGATCGCCCGAAGGCGAGCGCCTTGGCCCAGGCGCAGATCGGTGAAGGGTACAGCACCGTGACCAATCAGCGGCACAGCAATATCGCGATCACCGACGACACGAGCCGCAGGATTCTTACACTCCTCGACGGAACCCGGAACAGGCAGGAACTCGCGGGCGAACTGACGGCCGGCGGAATGGATCCGCAAACGATCCATAGCGCGATCGAGGGCGCTCTTGCAAGCCTGCATCACGTGAGCCTGCTGATTGGATGAGATGAGCGATGGTCACCATAAGCCGAATTTATAAGAAGGAAGGTGATTTCTGCCGGCCCGGCTCTTATGATTTCTTTCAGGGTGATGACACATGTCACGGAATAAGCCTATAATTGCAGCAAGATAGGAGGCCTCTTATGCGCCGCTCCATTTTGACGATTTTCCTGTTATGCATATTGGTTCCATTGGCGAATGCCCAGACAAAACCGCGCGTGGCCGTCATGAATTTCGACTATGCGACCGTGCGCGACATGAGCTCTTCGATATTCGGCACGGACGTGGATATTGGAAAAGGCATCACGGATATGCTGGTTGACAAGCTGGTCAATGGCGGCGCCTTCTCCGTAATCGAGCGCAAGGCTCTGGACAGCATTATCGCGGAGCAGAATCTCTCGAACAGTGACCGTTTCGATAACAACTCCGCGGCAAAAATCGGGCGGCTGCTTGGAGTGGACGCGATCATTACCGGCAGCATCACGCAATTCGGCCGTGACGATAAAAACACGAATATAGGCGGCGGAGCGGTCGGTGGTATTTCGCGCCGCTTCGGCATCGGCGGGGTCGGCAAAAAAGAATCCAAGGCAGTCGTGGCAATCACGGCGCGCATTATCAATACGGACACAGCTGAAATTCTGGTGTCCACAACAGGAAATGGCGAATCCAAGCGGTCCGGTACGATGTTGCTTGGCGCTGGAGGCAGCGCCGAAACCGCTGCGGGCGGTGTCGTGGACATGAGAAGCAGCAACTTCGCCAACACAATTCTCGGAGAGGCGGTTGGGCAAGCCGTCACCTCCGTCGCCACGCAGCTGCAAGATAAAGCCGGCCAGCTGCCCACGCGCGTCGTGAAAGTCGACGGCCTCGTGGCGGATGCGACGGGCGGCGAACTGGTGCTCAATGTCGGCAGCAAAGCGGGAATCAAAGTCGGCGATCACCTGAAAGTCGTACGCACCGGGCGCGAGATCCGCGACCCTTCTACCGGTAAGGTGATCCGGCGCACGGAGGAAGCGCTCGGTGAAGTGGTCATCACGGAGGTCGACGAACAGTCAGCAGTTGGCAAGTACAACGGGACCAATCCGGCAAAAGTAGGCGACCGGGTACACAACTAGGCGGGGGGCGGATGAGCTACGAAATCGGTTCTCGCGTTGGCGATTACGAAATTCTGCAGATCCTTGGCGCGGGCGGCATGGGGCGAGTCTACAAAGTCCGCAACGTCCTGTCCGATCGTGTAGAAGCCATGAAAGTATTGCTTCCGGATCTCGAGGGCAATCCCGGGTTGGCCGACCGGTTCATGCGCGAAATCAAAGTGCAGGCAAGTCTGGATCATCCGAACATCGCCGCGCTGCACACGGCGCTGCGCATCGAAAATCAACTGATGATGCTCATGGAATATGTGGACGGAGTCACGCTGGACAAGATGATGGAAGCGGGTCCGGTCCCTATCGACAAGGCGGTGGACTACATCGCGCAAGTACTCTCGGCGCTGGCGTACGCGCACGCGCGCGGCGTCGTACACCGCGACCTGAAGCCGGCGAACATGATGATCATGCCCAACGGGGTGGTCAAACTGATGGACTTCGGAATCGCGAAGATGACGGCAGACCGCAAGCTCACGCAAACGGGCAGCACCGTCGGATCGCTGTACTACATGTCTCCGGAGCAGATCAAAGGCGCCGTGGATCTCGACCCGCGATCCGACTTGTATTCCCTCGGGGTTTCGCTCTATGAAGTTGTCACGGGCGCACGTCCCTTTCAGGGGGACAGCGAATATTCGATCATGGCGGCGCACTTGCAGAAGAACCCTCCTCCGCCGATCGAAATATCGCCCAACCTGCCGAACGGATTGAACGAAATAATTCTGCAGGCGCTCCAGAAAGAGCCGGCGAAGCGTTTCCAGACGGCCGATGCATTCCGGAACGCGCTGCTCTACGTGTGCAAGCAGCCGCTGTCCGCGGCTCCGGTGGCGGCCGCGGCCGTGCCTCCGCCAAAAGCCGTACAGCCGCAGCCGAATATTCCACCCCCGCCCCCACCGGCAGTGCAACCTGCATCCTCGCACAGGGGCCTATGGATTACCATAGGCGCCGTCATTGTTCTTGCCGTGATCGCGGTTGTGGCCATGCAAATGCCGATGTTCCACAAGACCGCGGCGGAGACCGCTTCCGCCCAGCCTTCGACGGCAGTTTCGGGCACTGCAACCCCGTTGCAGGAATCCAGCGCGACTGTTCAACCCCCCCCGACACAAGCTTCTGTCCCGTCCACGACTTCACAGGAGGACGTGGCCGCGCCTGCGCAAGTTGCATCCGCCCCCGAAGCTCAGTCTCCGCAGACAAAGCCGACCACAAAACCGGCATCCGCCCCGTCCAAAACGGCAAAGCAGATGCAGTCTCCTCTGGCATCTCAGGCGGTTTCAGGAACCCAGCCGCCGGCTCCGGCGAAATCTGGGGCTGCTCCGGCAACGCCTGTCGAGGATCCGGCAACGGCAGAGCAGCTGAAGGAAGTTAAAGAGCAGCTGAACCTTCTGAGCATACGCATGGATACGGTTAAAAGCAGCCTGGATTCGCTGCGCAAGCAGCAGGCTACTTCCGGTTTCGGACTGCGCGCCGACATGGCGAGTTCCGCCCAGCGGATGGAGTATTATTACAGTCAGACGGACGCGGCTCTGAAAAACCGCGATGCGGCAGCGGCGAAGAAAAACCTGGATCTCACGGAACGCGAAGTCACAAAACTGGAGAATTTCCTGGGGAAATAGTTTTCCGAATACAGGAGTCAGCGTTCAGATTGGAAGTCTTGTGAACTCTATATGCGTCCTGTCTCCTGCCTGATTGGTTGAGAGATCTCTCGGCTCTGCCGGGGAGGCAGTAATAGTTTGACAGGTGCAGGAGTTATTAGCGGCGGATTTCCGACATGTTTGTCTCGAGCCCCCAATAGCCAGTCCGGCATCACCAAGACGATCGGGGTCGGTATCGGAATCGGGGTCGCAATCGGATTCGGTATCGCTGAGGCTTATCGCCTCCCGATTTCGACCCCGATTCCGATACCGACCGCGAACATATTGCCAAAGCCTCCGGCTTTGCCGAGGATACTTACTTCGGGGATCTGCTTGACTATCCCCTTCCCCAAGTCTATAGTGGCGATTTTTTCTCATGGAGGTTATCGATGTCTGGGCCCTTAGCAGGCGTGCGAGTAGTAGAAATCACAATGTTTCAACAGGGACCGGTTGCCGGAACCAAACTGGGTGACATGGGGGCAGACGTCATCAAGGTTGAACCCAAAGAAGGCGATCCGGCGCGCGGTTTTATGCGTCTCATCGGCGCGACCGTGGGACTCAAGGGAAATAACTACTATTTTGAAAGCAACAACCGCAACAAGCGCAGCATTGCGATGGACCTCAAGTCAGCCGGCGGGAAGGAGATCTTCCTGAAACTGATTGATACCGCCGATATCTTTCTCACCAACATGAGCATCGATGCGCCCATCAAAATCGGAATCGGGCCTGACGATCTGATGAAGCGAAATCCGCGGCTCGTCTACGGGCACTCGTCCGGATGGGGAAGAAAGGGGCCTGGTGCCGGCGATCTTTCGTTTGATTACACGGGCATTGCCCGCTCGGGTTTGATGATGTGTGCGGGCGAAAAAGGCAGCCCCCCGGCCCAAATGCTTCCCGGAATGGGCGACCAGATCGGTGGCCTTATGCTCGCTTGGGCTGTAACTGCAGCGCTGTATGCCCGCGAGAAGACGGGCCAGGGCCAACTGGTGGACACGTCGCTCATGGGCAGCATCATCGCCCTCACCGGCCTCATTCTCGATGCCCCCGCGATGTTGAACCAGGAATACCCAAGAGAACTCAGAGCAGAAGCCGGCAACCCCATGTACAACCACTACAGGTGCCGCGACGACAAATGGATCGCCGTGGCTCACCTCCAGCCGGACCGCTATTGGCCAGCCTTCAGCAAGGCCATGGAACTCGGAGACTTGGAACATGATCCCAGGTTCAACAGCATGGAAGCCCGCGGAAAGAACAAGACGGAACTCATCCGTATGCTGGACGAAAAATTCGCATCCAAAACGAGAGACGAATGGCTGGATCAGCTGAACAAAGCAGGCTGCATCTGCACACCCGTTCAGTCTCTCGCCGAAGTGACTCGGGATCCCCAGGCTCTTGCCAATAACTATATGATCGATGCGGATCACCCGGAATGGGGACGCGTTCGCCAGGTCGGCTTTCCCTGGGATTTCAACGGAACGCCGGCCGAATGGCGCAGACCGGCGCCCAAGCTGGGCGAACACACAGAAGAGATTTTACGGGAAATTGGTTACGCCAGCGAAGCCATTGCTCAACTGAAGGCGTCCGGAGCTATTCTCTAATCACAACCGGAATGATGGTTCCTCCGGACGGCAGAATCGTCACATCGGCCTTGGGCGTGCTCTTATAAGCCATCTGAATGGCCTCGTCGAGAGTCGCAGCATACTCAAAATTCATAAGCTGCACCTGCTCTCTCGTCAACCCCTCCGTCATGTGAATGACTCTGTACTGCTCGGACACTTCCTTGAAGGGAACTCCGAGCATAAAGAAGGATATGCCGAAGGGTTTGATGCTGTCCGGAATATTTCCTTCAAGCAGTCTGCGGTGATATTCATTCGCGCTTTTCGCAGCGGCCATCTGCTCGATCAGCGACATTAGCGGTCCGGCCTGCTTTTCGGCGGCGGCCCAGATGATCGTTCCTCCCGTTTTGACAGCAAGCCTTGCGTTCAACAAAGATTTGGTCGCCTGGACGCCGATTTCCAGCGGGGCGGCGGATGTGATAACGATGTCCGCCTGTTTGGGCAGCGCCACCTTATATATAGAGGATGCGAATTCTGCCGCCTGCCGGTGCTCTTCGACGGGATCCCCGGCGAATGCCCGAATGACTCTATCTGTCTCGTTCAGCAGGAAATCAACCTTAAATGCCAAGCCTGCCAATCGCGCAACCTCGACTGTTTCGTCATACCAGGCATTTCCCGCAAGGGCGCTGAGCTGGCAGGTCCTGTTCCGGAGCCAGCTGTAGTGATGGTCACCGATGCTTCGGTAGGACGACACTCCGGGCATGATAATTTTGCATCCGCCGCTGTATCCCGCATAAGGGTGCGGCATGCACGTGCCGATGCCGATGACCAGGTCCGCCTCGGCGACGTATTTATTGATTTCGACAGCCGTTCCCCGGCTGGTCTTGCCGACGAAAACGTTGTCGGGCGATTGAGATTCGTGGATGTAGACGCGACCCGCGAGGCGCCGCAGTGCTTCCGGCCCTATCTTCTTGGCAATCTGCTCCTGGGAGGGCATCGGGTGTGATCCCCGGGCACAGATCGCGGTGACGCGGGCATCGGGTACTCCGGCTTTGTTGAGACGGTTCAGGATCGGGGGGATTGCGAACTGCGCCGGAGTGGCCCGCTGCATGTCGTCAAACAGCACGGCGACCTTCATCCCCGGGCGGGCCAGCCGCTCCAGGGTTGGAGTTCCGATGGGATTATCGAGCGCCCTCTCCACTTCTTTTGCCGCGTCTTCGACCAGAGGCGCCTTCGCACAATCCTGCGAGCTGAGCACATTCCATCCAGATGGCAGGGAAAAATCGATCCTGCCGCCGCTGTAATTCAGGTAATAGTCCATAAAACCCCGCCTTCCTTCATTCCGCTCAATTATATCCGGCGCGTGGCTTCCTTGCCAGCAGGATGCTTCTGTCCCCGAATATTTAAAAATCTATTGGTAGGATGGTAGAATCAGAAATATACTTGTCATATATATGCGGATTCGTTTCCTGAACTAAGGTAAGAAGCAGGCAAAATATTTGTGCCGGGAGTGTTCTAGCGGCTAAAACCATTTGCGAGTGATCCAATCTCCATGTTGGATGCAAAGCAGGTTCGTGCTGTTTATTTGGAGCAAAATCATAAATATCCAGGGCATAATCCCGCGACACAAAATTGTTTAAGGAAGTTAGTATTATTTCCGCAATTGTGCCCGCCCACCCAATTCATGCAGTATGAGCGTCCGACATGCAAACAGGTGCATGCGGAGGGTTGCGGTGCATCCATAGTACTGAGGCAAGGAGGGCTTTGTGCAAAACATACTGGTCACTAAAAGCAATTCCTGGATGATCACGCAAATCATCAACAATAAACACGAATGCGAAAAAGAGATGGCTGAAGCAATACTGCAAGCCTTCGACAACAGCAAAGACAAAGATGTCCTCGGCGTTCTGAGGGGAATCGTTGCCAATTCGATCGATGACATAAAAGATATTATCGCCGCAAAGGGCGAGGCAGCGTTCACCGCCGCCTACGGCAAGGATGCAAGCAATTACGGCTTTGTTTCAGGCAAAGGTTTGGCCAATTCCGAGAAGTTTCTAAGTTTTGTCGGCAATACGTCTAATGTTTTCGAAAGCATGAATACCGATGAATGCGGTTGTATGATCCGGTTCTATGGAGAGGTGATAGAAGCCGGGAATAAAATAGGGGGCGCCGACGAGTCCAAGGCGATCAAAGCGAAGCTCAAAGCGCTCGAGGATCACAAAGCGAGCTACCAGCTATCCTCTGAGGCGAATAAACCCGAATGGAAAAAGTCATCACAGGAAACCGGTAAGGAAGTCCCCAAAAGCGATGCGGCACTGAGAAATCGCGTTTCGGCATCCCCGAAGCCGCTTAAATGGGAAAAGGCACCAACGGAACATCCCTCCCAGGCGGATCAGGCGGCGATTGAGAAATTTGAAGCACGCCAGAAAGAGGTTCAGGCTTATCGTCTGAAACGATCGAAAGTCGAGAGGCAATTGGCCGCTGCCGGAGGCGGCATCGGCGTATGGGTGCAAGAGGATGAAGATCTGCTTGCCCGGATGAACAAGGTGTTTGGTCTCATTCACGGCGCCACGATCTCAGGCACGACCACCGATACTATCTTTTTCCTCAACAGGATGACTCTCGTTGATAAATATATGGGCGTCCGATTGCCCGACGAGTTGGGACAGCCTACCCCTGATTGGCTCGAATCTTATTATGGAGGGTGGGATTGGAGCACCTACAAAAAAACACATATAAAAAAGGTGGTCGCTCCGCAGGGTCTCGACCCTTTATATTACTTGATACCAATCGGCACCATTGTCGGCAAAGGACATCACTCCGTCCTGGAAGTCGCCATCCCCCTCACGCAGAACAAGAAGATGAACTACATCATAGGCAAATATACCCGGCTGCTTCTGGATCGCGAGGGGCGGGAAAACAGCGACGCGGCGGATATCGTGAGCGTCCTGAAGAGGTATGAGAATGACGACAGAAACAAGCGTGTGCTGATTTATTATACCGCTCAAAAAGAGATTGAGGGATATGTGCTCTTTGACAAGGCAGAGGCGATCTGGGATGACATTGCTTTGGCAAACCAGAACCTCATGAATAAATTTAAGAGTTTCGCCACTCATCCCACAAAAGCACAAGTTGCATCGCTTCATCCGGAGCTGAATAGACTGCTTCTCCAAAGTCCTGCGCCACAGAAGGTCACGACCGGGGCGGAGCAAGTGTTTGCGTCCAGGAGAGCAATGTTCGAACGCCCGGTTCCCAGGCCTCAGAGGCAGTAAAGCCAGACGATTGCGCCCGGACAAGTTACTGTAAGGGGCCTTTTCTGCTGAATTGTAGATATGCGATCATATCGGGCAGCGCAGGGAATCATTTTTGCCCAATCCCTTTAGATGCAACCTATCCGCAGTAATGCCGCGGACAAACAGATCTCTCTGCCACTTTGACATTTTTGCTTGACAGTCCCACGCCGGCTCATTTAAGAGTGCACGGCTGTCATCGAATTGATTGGGAGATGAGGGGATGTCCAGGACGATTGGAATTATAGGCGCCGGACCCGTTGGAGGGATTTTGGCGGCACACTTATCCTCCGCTGGAAACACCGTTATCCTGGTGGATGCCTGGAAGGAACACATCGAAAAGATCCGTGTCGACGGCCTGCGCATTACGGGCCAGGCCGGGATTTCATCAAAGCTGACGCACCTTTTGACCTCGGTTGAAGCTCTGGGCGCGTTCGCCCCTGAATTTGTTTTCATCTGTACTAAGGCCTGTGATCTTGATAATGTCCTAGAGGGAATGGGCGAATCGCTTCGGCGTTCGAAAGCTGTATTTATCTCATTCCAGAACGGCATAGATACCGAGCAGGCCGTGGCAGAACGGATCGGTCGGCATCGTGTCCTGCGCGGCGTGGTCAGCTATGCTGGCGTTCTTGTCGGTCCCGGA
>Ga0335071_10003632_pt1 | contig 16211 bp, 7 predicted proteins | sample Lox_Sample_15_FD_206724 | JGI IMG/M metagenome (GOLD analysis project Ga0335071, IMG submission 206724) | Soil microbial communities from Loxahatchee National Wildlife Refuge, Florida, United States - Lox_Sample_1.5 | ecosystem: Environmental > Terrestrial > Soil > Wetlands | place: USA: Florida... | reverse complement strand
ATGAGCTCCAGAATCTGGATCAGGTCCGTTTCGCTCAGTGCGTTGAACAGGATGATTTCGTCGAGCCGGTTCAGGAACTCCGGATTAAAGGTGCGCTTGACTTCGTTCTTCACGAGGTCTTCCACCTTCTCCGAGATCATCTCTTCCTTCGACGACTGGAAGCCAAGCCCCTCGCGTTTCTGCAGGTGCCGGGCACCGATGTTCGACGTCATGATGATGATCGTGTTCTTGAAGTCGACGGTATTGCCTAAACCGTCCGTTAACTGGCCGTCTTCAAACACCTGAAGCAGGATGTTGAACACGTCGGGATGTGCCTTCTCGATTTCGTCGAGCAAGACGACCGAGTAAGGGGCGCGCTTCACACGCTCCGTGAGCTGTCCACCCTCTTCGTAGCCGACGTATCCCGGAGGCGAACCGATCAGCTTCGAGACCGAATGTTTCTCCATGAATTCGGACATGTCAAAGCGAACCAGAGCCTTCTCAGTGCCGAACATAAATTGCGCCAAGGTCCGCGCAACTTCGGTCTTGCCGACACCCGTCGGTCCCAGGAACAGGAACGAACCGATGGGCCGGTTCGGATTTTTCAGGCCTGCGCGGGAGCGACGGATCGCCCGCGCCAGCGCGCTGATTGACTTATCCTGCGAGATGATCCGTTTGTGCAGTTCCTCTTCGATCCGCAGCAGCTTTTGCGTCTCTTCTTCCTTGATCGAGGTGACGGGCACGCCGGTCCACCGCGAGACGACATCTTCGATGTCCTCGCGGTTGACCACTCCGGTCGAAGACTCATCGAGATGATACTTCTCGCGCAGGGCGCGCAGGTTCTCGCGCTCCTTGCGTTCTTCGTCGGAATAAAAGCGCGCCTTCTCAAACTCGTGATTCGCAATGGCGTTTTCCATGCGGTGCACGATGAACTTGATACGCTTTTGAACTTCTGTGATCTCTTCCGGAAGGGAAGTCTGGCGCAGCTTTACGCGCGCGCCCGCTTCATCGACCAGATCAATCGCCTTATCGGGCAAGAAACGGTCTGGAATGTAGCGGTTCGAATGAGAAACTGCGAAGTTAATCGCATCATCCGTATACGTGACCGCGTGGAACTTCTCGTATCGATCCTTGATTCCGAACAGGATCTTGATCGCATCGGACTCGGTCGGAGGCGGAACCTTCACAGCCTGGAAACGGCGCTCGAGGGAGCGGTCCTTCTCGATAGACTTGCGATATTCGCCTGGAGTCGTAGCACCGATGCACTGAATTTCCCCGCGAGAAAGAGCGGGCTTCAGAATGTTGGCCGCGTCGAGCGACCCTTCCGCCGATCCGGCGCCGACAAGCGTGTGCAGCTCATCGATGAAGATGATGGAATTCTGCGACTCCATCAGTTCCTTCATGATCGTTTTCAGGCGCTCTTCGAACTGGCCACGGTACTTCGTGCCGGCCACGATAAGCGAGAGGTCAAGCGCGAGTATCCGCTTATCTGCCAGGAAAGACGGAACTTCACCATCAGCAATGCGCTGGGCCAGACCTTCAACGATGGCCGTCTTACCCACACCGGGCTCGCCGATCAGCACGGGATTGTTCTTCGTCCTGCGGCAAAGGATCTGGATGACCCGGTCCACTTCGCCCTCGCGGCCGACCAGCGGATCCAACTGGCTATCCATCGCTGCCTGGGTCAAATCGCGCGAGAATTCGGCGAGAAGGGAACTTTCACGCTGGCGCTGCGGCTGCGCTTTTTCCTGGGTGGTGCGAGCCAACTCCTCCCGGATTGTCGATAGCCGCAGACCGCGTTCGTGCAGAATCTCAGCCGCGAAGCACTTCTCCTCCCGCAGCAATCCCAGCAACAAGTGCTCGGTCCCAATATGGCGGTGCGACAAACGCTCCGCCTCTTCCGCGGCATAAGCCAGAACCCTTTTGCATTCATTGCTTAGCGGGAGGTCGACCGAGGTGGAAACCTTTTCCCGAATCGTCGTATGCCCCTCGATTTGCTTGCGAATCGACTCTACCGAGGCATGCGAACGCAGGAAGCGATTGGTCAGGGCCTTGTCTTCGCGCAGCAGCCCGAGAAGAAGATGCTCTGTCTCGATGTAGGGCGAACCAAACTGGCTGGCTTCGTAGCGTGCAAAGAAGATGACGCGCCTGGCCTTTTCCGTATATCGTTCAAACATATTGCCCTTCCCCCTGAACTCTCCGGCCGGGAGAAACTCGCGCTGCCCGACCTACCAAGATGCTTCCCTGGTCGTACTCATCGTATCCGTACATTATGCAATCAAAGGGCCCTCTGTCCCAAGTATAGAAGGTCCCTCAACCTCTTTTTGCGTTACCGACGGAACTGCGAAGGTGTTCCGCCAGGTTGCTGGTTGCCATTCTCTTGCACTTCCCTTTACTCATATTGCTCTTCATCAAACTAATTCTCGCTTCCCCACCGAGTCACTAGGCCGGTAACGATGCCGGCTCAATCTCTTCGCACACGCCGCGTTGCAACCGCAGAACGCGATCGCAGCGTCGGGCGAAATCCAGGTTGTGCGTAGCGATGAGAGAGGTAAGCTGATGCTCGCGATGCAGTTGGGCGATCAATCCGAAGACCGCCTCTGCTGTTCGCCCATCCAGGTCCCCGGTCGGTTCGTCCGCCAATAACAATTTCGGAGCTGTAATGAGAGCTCGGGCAAGTGCCACGCGCTGCTGCTCTCCCCCTGAGAGCTCGCCGGAACGATGTTGGGCGCGTTGCTCCAATCCAACCTGTCGGAGCCAGCGTAGGGCGTCGGGTTCCACTGTCTGCCAAGTTCGTCCTCGGAGGAGCAATGGCATAGCCACGTTTTCCGCCGCCGTAAACTCCGGCAAGAGATAGTGAAATTGCCAGACAAATCCGGTTTCCCGATTCCGGAAATCGGCCGCCTGGTCCTGCGACAACAAATTCAGGTGCAAGTTGGCGCAGTATACGTCACCCGCAGAAGCACGATCAAGCGCGCTCAGGATGTGCAACAGGGTACTCTTTCCGGTTCCCGATTCGCCGACGATCGCCAGCATTTCGCCACGCTTCACCGCAAACGACAGATTCTCAAAGAGCACCAGATCCGCATTGCCGGACCGGAAAACCTTCTTCAGGCCTTCGACTCGTAACATCTCGTTACTTAGATGCAACTGGTTTCCTTTTCGTTCCATTCGCCTTTACCGGCGTCCGTTCCATAGCGGCGGGTCGGGGACCTCGGTAGCGGCCAGGAAAAGCCTGACTTGCGTGTACATAGTGCTCAGTATTCCTAACATCGTTTCCTGGATGTTCTTCTAAAGGCTCTCGATCCAAAGGCCACACTATCACCCCACGAACTTGCTTCCCGTGATCAAGGTCACCTGCGCATCTTTAAGTCGCCGTACCTGGATCCCGAACATCCCCTCTCCTCCGGTTACTCATAACGGAGTGCTTCGGCCGGCAGGATCCGCGAAGCGGACCACGAAGGATAAAGAGTTGCCACAAACGATATCCCGACCGACACGACGGCAATGATGATTCCATCCAGCAGGCGAGGTGCGAAAGGAACGTAATCGATCGAATACACCTCGGGTGAGAGCGAAATGAAATGGTAGCGGCTTCCCGCGTAGGAAGCGGCAAACCCCAAAGCCAAACCGATGGCAGTTCCGATAACGCCAATCAACACGCCCTGGGCAATGAACACGTTTCGCACTTGAGCCTTGCGGGTTCCCATTGACATCAGCACAGCAATGTCCTTTGTCTTCTCCATAACCATCATGATGAGACTGATCAGGATGTTGAGGGCGGCCACGAAGACAATCAGGCCGATCGTGATAAAGGTCACCACGCGCTCCAATCGCAGGGCGCGGAAAAGAGCTTTGTTCTGGTCCATCCAGTTTGTGGCCATGAAACCTTTTCCGGCGGCGTTTTCGAGCTGTTGCGAAACGACGTCAGCTTTGTAAATGTCATTGATTTTGAACTCAATCACGGAAATCAGGTCGCCGAGTCCAAACAGATGCTGGGCGTCGGACAGACGGATGAAGGCCCAACTCGCATCGTAGTCATAGAACCCGGAATTGAAGATCCCGACAACCCGAAACCGGTTGTACTTGGGAACCATGCCAAAAGGCGTCAACTCGCCTTGAGGACTGGTAACCAGCACAACATCGCCGACTTTCGCGCCAAGGTTATCGGCCATGTCCTGACCGATAACGATCGGCGGCATCGCCGCAACCCGTTGCTGAACACCCTCCAACGAATCCGGAGATTCCTCGGCCTGTGCAGAGGACGGGATTGCGGAGCTGGCATTTCCGGCTACTGGAGACCTCGAATTGGCCGGGACTTTTTCAGACTCCGCAGCTTGTGCGTCCAGGGCCTCGGACGAGCCCTCCTTGACGGAGTTGAGCAGATCACCAACCTTGCGCTCATAACGAGGGATCATTCCCTTGAGCACAGCCCCCCGCGCCCGCGGACCCCGCGAGATCAGAACTTGTTCGAAGATTGCCGGGGCCGCGGCCACCACATGGGGCTGTTTCGACAAACGGTCCATAAGCGGGGGCCAGTCACGAATTCCGTCGTCGGCAATTCGCTGCAGGCTGATGTTCGAGGTCGAGCCCAGAAGTCTCTGCTGCAGGTCCTGTCGAAATCCATTATTGATCGCGAGCGCGATGACGAGCGATGCAACGCCGGCCGCGACCCCCATGACTGAAATACCGGTGATGATGCCGATAAAGGCTTGCCGGCGTTTGGCGCGCAAATACCGCGATGCGACGAAAAGTTCGAAGCGCATGAGAACCCACGCTACCTTCTGCTAAAGGCCGATTATAGCGGGATGCGCGTGACCGGATGCGAATGGCCTTTCGGGATCCACATTGCCATGGGAAAGGCGACCGGTTTCATGGGCGAAACTGGTATCCGGGCTTCAATTCACAGCGATAGACCTTGGACATATCTTTGCTCGCCGTTGTGCTGCAATTGGCCCAGGTCAGGAGGAGGTCGGGTCCAAGAGGAAAGATGATGGATTCCCCCCCATAATCGGCCTCAAGGCAAACTCCTTGGGCGTCCCCGGGAAGCGTAAAGTTCAGGGCCGGACCAAAGATGACCGGATACGCCCGATGTTCAACCTGGCTCACCATAAAGTGGGTAACCTCAGCTTCCAAAAGGAACGTTGTCGTGTCCGACCAATTGCGGATCGAAGCCGTGATCTTCTGGCCACCCTTGGAGAAATTATCGGATTCGATTTTGGTGAACGGACATGGACCCGCAATGCAGGATAGGCGGACATCGCGAAACTCATTGCCCGGACCGGCGTCAACCGTAATGGAACCGATATTGGCCTTCCATTTTCCATCCGGCGAGCACACCGGGTCCCGTTGACATGGCACATTAGCCGTATTTGCCACCTCAAAGGTTCGCACCGCGCTACCTACATCGACGGTCCGCAAAGTCTTGAACGAATACCGAACCACCACATTCCCGATCATCACCGCTGGCCGTTTTGCCTCAACGTCGGTCTTCTGGTGCACCGGGACCATACGCGCGAGATAAAGCTTTTCACCCGCGGGCGCAGTCAGGTCAAGCGGCTGATAACCGGGGTGCCGGAACCTCAAAGTGATGGTTTGTCCATGGCTAACTCGTTTGAACAGGCGCAAGGCGAAATAGCCGGAAGAGTCTGATTTGGTTGGTCCAGGAGCGAGGTTATTGTCGACGCTTACCAGGACGTCGGCAATGGGTAGTTCCTTGCGAGGATCGGTATCCCGCACATTGATAGCGCCGGTGATCGTGAGAGGGTGACGACGGTATCGCGAATAAACAGCCGCGGAAATGGCGAGGGCGGCTACTAAAACCAGCATCGATATCAATACTTTCCGAGTTCTTCCCCGCATCAGTGGATGCCGCTATTCTACGCAAGAAACTACCGCACGCGCAGGGGATTGGACGCAAAAAGCAGGTATCTTCGTTTAATCTATGGCGAGCAGCCGATGAAGGAAAATACTGTTCCCAAATGGTCCCGTCGCAGTTTCGCAAAGCAGTTGCTCGGATTAGTGGGGTCTATCCCCATGCCTAGGCTGGCGTTCGCCGCGTCTGGACAGAATCCCAAAGCCTCCCCGAAAGCGATGCGGAGCCTGGGACTCGTATCCGCTGAGGATGATCAGTTTCTGGATGAACTGGAAAGAGCGACATTCCAATATTTCTGGGATCAAACGAACCCCAAGACCGGGCTAGTAAAGGATCGCTGTAACACCCGAACGAACGATACGGGAATCGTTGCCAGCATTGCTGCGACCGGGTTTGGTCTGACCGCCCTGTGCATTGGGGACCGGCGTGGATTTGTGCCCCGTGCCACCACTCTGGAGCGGGTGCGCGCTACTCTCCGCTCATTGTGGGGAGAACTACCGAACCACCGCGGATTTTTCTATCACTGGGCGAATGTGAACACCGGGGAGCGGGTTTGGGATGCCGAAGTATCGTCGGTTGACACTGCCATATTGTTATGTGGCGTGCTCGCGTGTCGTGAATACTTTTGGCTGCAGGATGTCCAGGAACTGGCAGACGAGATTTTCGACAGGGTGGAATGGACCTGGTTGGCGGAAGACACAACTCTCCTCACCCACGGCTGGACCCCCGAGGTAGGTTTCCTTCCCTATCGGTGGGACTATTACAGCGAATTGATGATGATGTACCTTTTGGGCCTCGGGTCCACATCTTATCCCTTGCCGGCCGATGCCTGGGCGGCATGGAAACGCCTCAAATTCGACTATGAGGGCCAGCGGTATATCGGCTCGTTTGCCCCTTTGTTTGTTCACCAATACTCGCAGGCCTTTTTTGATTTCCGAGGCAAGAAGGACAACTTCGCGGACTACTTCCAGAATTCGGTCATTGCCACAGATGTTCATCGCAAGTTCTGTATCGAGTTGTCGAAGCAGTTCCCCGACTATAGTGATGATTTGTGGGGAATTACCGCGTCCGACTCGATGTTCGGGTATGTCGCCTGGGGAGGTCCGCCTATGACGGGACCTATCGATGGGACCGTTGTACCGAGCGCATCTGCTGGATCGCTGCCGTTTCTTCCCCAAGCGGTCATGCGCGTTCTGCGGAATATCCGGGAGCACTACCCTGCCGCCTGGAGCAAATACGGATTTGTGGATGCCTTTAATCCGTTGAAGGACTGGTACGACAGCGACGTGATCGGGATCGATGCCGGTATCACCCTTTTGATGGCCGAAAATGTTCGGACCGGTTTCGTCTGGGATATCTTTATGCGCAGCGAGGAAGCCCGCAGGGGCATGCAGCGGGCGGGCTTCAAGAAGTACGACACGCCAGTATGAAACTTACTGTCTGAGAATTTGTTTCCAGACCTGTGCACATATTTCGTGCACGCGTGTGCAACGGTTTGCGAGGTCCGTTTCCCCCTGCAGAATGGCTGCGTTCTCAAATCCTGCACTGCCACCCCAAATTGATCTAAAATCATATCAACGAAGTAGATAGCGATTTCTTTCCCTGGCTCGGGTTTCGCGGCGCATGCAGTTTCCGAAAGTAAAAGGTTTTTGGGGATCGGAATCATACGTGATCAGCCGAGTTTGGTTGTCTGGCCAGCCATCTTCAATTCTCCCCTGCTGGTCCCAGCCGACTCGTGAACCCCTAGGGACGTTTTCGCATCATTGAACTGCACAGTTCTTCAAGGAGGTAGATGAGCCAACAGCAGAGCTTCTGGAGCAGTTGGCAGGAGCGCTTGTCCGCGCTCAAAAATGTTCCTCCAGTCCTGAAAATCGTTTGGGAATCGGGTCCTCTCGTCGTTACCCTGGGAATCGTTTTTCGTGTTGTGACCGCTATGCTGCCGGTAGCGGCAACCTGGATCGGGGCTCGCATCCTGGATATCGTCCGCCAGGTGCTCAACCATCAATCCGTGCCGCGAATGCTTTGGTGGCTCGTAGCTGCCGAGTTCGGTGTGGCTTTGGTTCTGGGGCTGCTGACGCGGGGCATCGATTTCCTGGATGCCCTGCTCGCAGATAAGTACGTGCGCCACGTCAGCATCCAGGTGATGAAGCACGCGGCCAGCCTTGATTTGATCACCTACGAGGACCCGGTTTTTTACGACCGGCTGGAACGCGCTCGCGTCCAGGCGACCGATAGACTGGGAATGATTCAGTCCATCGGACGCCTGATCCAGCAAGTCATTACCGCGGCTTCTTTTTCAGTCGCGATTCTGGTGTATTCGCCATGGCTGCTGCTGCTACTGGTGATTGGTGTTCTCCCGGCATTTCTTGGCGAAAGCCACTTTGCCTTCCTGGGTTACGCCAAAAACTTCCGGCAGACGCCGATAAAACGGGAATTGGATTACCTGCGAGTGCTCGGCGGCAGCCGCGAGGCCGCCAAGGAACTGAAGCTTTTCGGATTACGGAAATTCCTGGTCGATCGCTTCACCCGGCTCTCGAACCAAATCTACTCCGAGGACGTAGGACTGGCCCGCCGCCGTTTGACGGTTGGCTCCGTGCTCGGAATCGTGGGCACCGGCGGGTATTACGGAGCTTACATTTACATCATTTGGCGCACGGTCAACGGAGCTCTGAGCTTCGACACCATGGCGTTCCTGACGGGCGCCATCATGCAGGCCAGCACCAACATTCAACAGATATTCTCCACTCTATCGAGCATCGCCGATCAGGCATTGTTCCTGACTGATCTCCTAGCATTTTTCCAGATGCGGCCAAGTATTCATTCCAAACCCAATGCGCTTCCGGCTCCTCGGCCAATCGCACGCGGGTTCGAGTTCCGGCATGTGTTCTTCCGTTATCCCGATACGTCACGCTTTGTATTGAACGATCTGAACCTCTGGCTGCGGCCGCACGAACGAGTCGCACTGATCGGTGAAAACGGTGAGGGCAAAACAACTCTGGTAAAGCTGCTGACTCGGCTCTATGACCCGACCGAGGGCCAGATCCTGCTGGATGGAGTGGATTTGAGGGAATACGACTTAGACGACCTGTATCGCGAGATCGGGGTCATATTCCAGGACTTCATGCGCTATGAGATGACGGCGCGCGAAAACATCGCTGTCGGCAAAATTGAAGAAGCCAAGAACACGGATCTACTGAAAGCTGCGGCCGACAAGAGCCTGGCAGATGCGGTCATTGCGCGACTTCCCAACACTTACGACCAGCAACTTGGACGGCGCTTCGAAAACGGCGTCGATCTGTCGGGGGGAGAGTGGCAGAAGATTGCTCTGGCCCGGGCCTATCTCCGCGACGCTCAAGTCCTGGTGCTGGACGAACCGACGGCTGCGCTCGACGCGCGTAGCGAGTTGGAAGTGTTCCAACGCTTTGCCGAATTGACGGCAGGGAAGATGGCGCTGTTTATCTCGCATCGATTTTCAACTGTGCGAATGGCGGACCGTATCATCGTGCTGCAGAACGGACGGATAGCCGAAGACGGGGATCATGAGCAACTTTCTCGCCTGGGCGGCCGCTATGCGGAGATGTTCGAGATGCAGGCGGCGAATTATCGCTGACTGAATCATGACAAAGAGCGACACGACCAATATGCCGCGAAATTCAAATTTCGCAACGGTGCACAACGAGGCGGAACTGCTGCCCGAGCCCTCTCTCGGGGCCAGCGATCGTGAGTTCCTGCGGACGAAGGCAACCGAATTCGCCCAAGCCCTGGCGTGGCTTCCCAACACTCCCTTCTCGGAAACATTTCCCGAGCGCGGTGCAATTCTGGAGCGAGCCTACCCGCCAATCTTGGCAGGACTGCAGAAATTACCCGCGGGTGCCGCAGTCTCCAACGATGCGAGATGGCTTTTCGACAATGATCGTCTGCTTGCGGCGGAAGTTCCGAGTACGGCTGGCGAACTCCGGTCCAAGACTCACATTCCCCACGTGCGCATCCCCGATGGGACGGTCCTTCCTCGGGCGCTGGCGTTAGCTCGCGCGTATTTGCGGACAGTAGGGTACGAGTTCGTGGGGGTGGAATTCGTCTGTTTTGTCGAGGCATTCCAGGAAACTACCGTTTTGCAGTCGCAAGAGTTACAGCTTCTTGTTCCATCCTTGAAGTTGCTGCTTCTGGAAAGAATCGCGGTAAGCGCAAAGCTCCTTATTCGCAACCCTTCCGATGATTCTCAGAACGTTGGAGTTGCCGTTCGCAGCCTGCAGGACGTCGGCCATACACCTTGGAAAGAAATCCTGGAAACTCTGGTTGTGATCGACCGCATCTTGCGGCGGGATCCCGCCGGCGCGTACGCACAGATGGATGCGGAAGGACGCGAGTATTACCGAAAACGGATCACGTTCCTGGCGGAACATTCCGACTGCCCCGAGGTAAAAGTAGCGGAACGGCTTCTGGCACTCGCTGAGCAGGCCAACCACCGCGCTCACCCCGATCCGCGAATGTTTCTTCGCGAAGCCCACGTCGGGTACTACCTCGTCGATCAGGGGAAACATCGCTTGGAGAAAGAAGTCGGATTCCGCGCTCCTTTCAAGCAGAAGGTCCAGCGTTTCCTGAAGGATCACCCGGATGATTTCTTCCTGGTCGGCATTGCAGTCCTGACGCTTGCAATTACCTCAGCGGCTGCTCTCTGGCTCACCGAGTATCTGAACTCACTTGCCTTTATTCTGCTGGCTCTCTTGATTCTCCTGCTGCCTAGTTCCCAAAGCGCCGTGCAGCTGATGAATTATCTGGTTACGTCGATTCTGCCGCCAGAAATTCTCCCCAAGCTCGATTTCGAAGACACTGTGCCCGACGACTGTGTCACGATGGTCGCGGTTCCAAGCTTGTTGTTGAACGAGAGTCAGGTTCGCGGCCTTGTGGAAAACCTGGAAGTTCGTTTTCTCGGCAATCATGATCCGAATATCCATTTTGCCCTCCTGACCGACCTGCCGGATTCCCGGGAACCGGCCCGCGAAGATAGTCCTCTGGTTACGCTGTGCACGAGCTTGATTGAAAAGCTCAACGAAAAATATTCGCCGCGCAAAATGGGATCGTTCTTCCTGTTCCACCGCCATCGGGTCTACAACCCGCGCGAGAAGGTCTGGATGGGCTGGGAGCGCAAGCGCGGAAAACTTTTGGACCTCAACAAGCTACTGCGCGGGTTATACGACAGTTTTCCGGTTAAAGTCGGCGATCTTTCAGTTCTTCCCGACGTACGCTTCGTTATCACCCTGGATTCGGATACCGAACTGCCGCGCGGAACAGCGCAGCGCCTCATAGGAACCCTGGCGCATCCGCTGAACCAGGCCATCGTTGATCCGGAGAGAAATATTGTCGTCGCGGGTTACGGCATTCTGCAGCCGCGGGTCGGTGTCAGCGTGCAAAGCACGGCCCGTTCCCGCCTGGCTGCGATTTATGCTGGTGAGACTGGATTTGATATCTATACGCGCGCGATCTCAGACGCTTACCAGGATCTGTATGGAGAGGGAAGCTTCACCGGGAAGGGGATTTACGAGGTCGATACCATCCTGCGGGTTCTCGACAAACGTTTCCCGCGGAATTCGCTGCTGAGCCACGATCTGATTGAAGGTGCTTACGCTCGCGCTGGCCTGGTCAGCGATATCGAGGTGATTGAGGATTATCCCTCGCACTACAGCGCATGGAATCGCCGGAAGCATCGGTGGTTGCGCGGCGACTGGCAGATCGCCGGCTGGCTATTTCCGATGGTGCCCTCGGAATCGCTTGACCGTGTGCCAAACCCGATCTCGCTGCTCTCGCGCTGGAAGATTTTTGACAATTTGCGGCGCAGTCTTGTGGAACCAGCAACGTTCCTGCTTCTCGCAGCCGGCTGGTTCCTTTTCGGAGAACCCTGGCAGTGGACGGTCGCAGCTTTACTCATTCTGTTTCTGCCCACATTGTTCCAGTTCGCGGTGGATCTGGTGCGCGTGATCGGGCGCCTGCGCTTCGGCGGCATGCGCGACGCTATTGCAGGTTTCTTCACTGCCAGCGTGAACGTTATCTTCACGCTCATCTTCCTTCCCCATCAGATGCTGCTCTCGCTGGACGCTGTGATCCGGGCGCTTGTCCGACGTTTTGTGACACAGCGGAGATTGCTGGAATGGGAAACGGCCGCGGAGGCAGAGTTGGCCACGCAACGCCGCGGCCCTGTCGACATTTACTTAAACTGGACACCGGTCCTGGCACTGAGTATTGCTGTTCTTGTGTGGGCGGTTCGGCCTCACGCCCTGCCCGTGGCGATTGCCATCTGCGCTCTTTGGGCCAGCAGCAAACTGGTCGCTTACTGGCTGAACCAGTCTCCCATTGCTGCTCGGAAAAAAGCGTCGTCCGGAGACGTCCAGTTTCTCCGCGACACCGCTCTTCGAACCTGGCGCTATTTCGCCGAACTGAGCACCGCCGAGCACAATTGGCTCATTCCCGACAACGTTCAGGAGCAACCGTTCGTAGTCGCCGCCCGAGTATCGCCGACGAATATCGGCCTGCTGTTGAATACGCGGCAGGTCGCCTGCGAATTCGGATATCTGACTGTGCCGGAGTTGGCGGAAAGGACAAAACATAGTCTAGATACCATCGTGGGGCTCAAGAAATACCGCGGCCACCTGTTGAACTGGTACGATACGCGGACGCTGCAGCCGCTCGCACCTCGCTTCGTATCTTCTGTCGATAGCGGAAATCTTCTGGCGTCGCTTTGGACTCTGCAGCAGGGAGCACTGGAACGACTCCGACAACCTGTTCTGCAGCCCAGTTTAGCGGAAGGATTTCTGGACTATGTCCGGTTGCTCGCCCGCGCGCGCATCCTGCCGCGGAAGGTGGTCTCCAGTCTCGAACGCCAGAACCGTACCGACAAGTGGCTGACATCGATCCTTTCATTTCCCGATGATTTGCTCAGGCAGGCCGATCCCAACGGTACCAACGAAGTGGAGAGCGTGGGGTGGTTCCTGGAGGAGGCGAGCGCGCGGCTACAGAGCATTCGGAAGGCGGTTCGAGAATACGCGCCCTGGTTTTCCCCCGAGTATGCCGAATTTCGCTCGGACCCGGCGTTGAATGCCCAGCTCCTGGATACGGTTTCGCTGGAGCAACTTCCGGAATTTATCGAGAAGCTGACCACGCGCGTGAATTGGGCCGCACACTCCGGCGCGGAGGAGCAGCGCAGGCTGGGAGCCCGCTTCCTCGATCAGTTGCTGGCCGCGCGGGAAAATGCCCTGCGGCTGATTTCTGAATTCAGGGAACTCGCCCGGACAGCTGATCAGCTCGCGGAGGAAATGAACTTTACGTTCCTGGTGAATCCTCGCCGCAAGCTCCTGTCGGTGGGATTCGATACTGATCATGATCGGCTTGAGCCGGCCTGCTACGACCTGCTCGCCAGCGAGTCGCGCACGGCCGCATTCGTAGCCATTGCGAAGGAAGACGTTCCGCAAGAAACCTGGTTTTTGCTAGGCCGGGCACATACTCTGGATGAAGGCCGTCCTGTGCTCCTTTCGTGGAGCGGAACCGCGTTCGAATACCTGATGCCTTCGTTGTGGATGCGCACGTACTACAACACCCTGCTGGAGCGCTCGCGCATGGCAGCGGTACGGTCCCAGCAGATGTATGGAAACCGCAAGGGTGTGCCCTGGGGAATTTCAGAATCGGCGCATGCCAAGCTCGACGATGCAGGCAATTACGGGTACTACGCTTTCGGGCTTCCTCACCTGGCCTTGCACAAGAGCGAGATCGATTCCCTGGTCATCTCTCCCTACTCTACCTTGCTGGGCCTGAGTATCGATCCGGAGGGAGCGGTAGCCAACCTGCGGAAGATGGCAAGCATGGGATGGGTCGGCACTTTCGGATTCTACGAAGGTGCCGATTACAGTGCCGGCCGGCGCCGGTTCTGGCGGACGAATTATCAGATTGTCCGCTGCTGGATGGCCCATCATCAGGGTATGAGCTTGCTTGCGTTGGCGAATTTCCTCGACGATAACGTCGTCCAGAAATGGTTCCACGCGGAACCTCGGGTCCAGGCCAGCGAGTTACTTCTCCATGAAAAGCCCGTTGCTCATGTCACGCAGTTGCCTCATCGCCAGACTGTGGCATGAGCGGCAAACCCTGTAGAATTCCCGCATGCTCAGATTTCCGCGGTGTACTCCGAGTTTCCTGCTCGCTTTTTTCCTGGCCACCGGCGCATTTGCTCAGAACGCAGAAAAGCTGAATGTCGATGCCAACGCCCCATCCCATGCTTTTCCGCATTTCTGGGAAAGGATGTTTGGTTCGGGCCGCGCCGTGCTTAGTTTGCGCGATGACTATCGTTCTGATCTGCGAGAGGTAAAGAAGATTACTGACCTCGAATATGTTCGGTTCCACGCCATATTCGACGACGAGGTCGGGCTGTACACTGAAGACGCTTCAGGCAAGCCGGTTTACAACTTCTCGTATGTGGATCAGATCTACGACGGACTCCTGGCCAATGGCGTAAAACCATTTCTCGAGCTGAGTTTCATGCCTGCCCAGCTTGCCTCTGCCTCGATTCTGCAGGCCTTCTGGTACAAGCCAAACGTCGCTCCGCCTAAAGACTGGAAGAAGTGGGACGACATGATCACGGCTTTCACCCAACATCTCATCGACCGTTATGGGGCCGATGAAGTTGCGAGCTGGTACTTCGAAGTCTGGAATGAGCCCAATCTCGACTTCTGGGGTGGGGTGCCGAAACAGCCGACCTATTGGGATCTTTATGACCACACGGCGCGCGCCATCAAAGCCGTGAATTCTAAGCTGCGCGTGGGAGGCCCGGCTACCGCACAGGCAGCGTGGGTGGATGAATTCATCAAGCACTGCACCGAAAACAACATTCCATTCGATTTTGCCTCGACGCACGTCTACGGAAATGACTTGTCGAAGGATGTGTTCGGCACAAGCGAAGACATTCCACGCGACAAGATGGTATGCCGCGCGGTGAGTAAGGTTCACGACCAGATTCAACACTCCGCCCGACCGACTACCCCGCTGATCTGGAGCGAATTCAACGCCAGCTACAAGAATGAATCCGACGTAACCGACTCAATCTACATGGGGCCGTGGCTGGCCGATACGATCCGGCAGTGCGATGGCAAGGTCGATCTAATGTCCTATTGGACGTTTTCCGATGTATTTGAGGAACAAGGTGTAGTGAAGACGCCGTTTTATGGCGGCTTCGGCATCATCGCGGAAGATGACATCCCTAAGCCCGCGTTTAATGCCTTTCAGTTATTGCACAAACTCGGAAGCCAGAGAATCGAGAACAATTCCGATTCCGCACTGATCACGCGCAGGAACGATGGAACGCTCGTTGCCGCCTTCTGGAACTATGCCGCTCCTGATGCGGCCGGGTCACCGAAACACCTCAGTGCCACATTCACTCATACCAAAGTCCACTCCGCTGTGATCTGGCGGGTGGACCAGGCGCACGGGGATTCGAACGAAGCTTTCAGGAAAATGGGGCAGCCGCCCTTTCCGACACAGGAACAAATACGAAGCTTGCGTTCTTCGGCCCAGCTTCCCGCGCCGGAGACCCGGAATCTCCAGAATGGTCAGTTGCTCCTGGATATTCCGCCTCACGGACTCCTGGTTGTCGAGTTGAAATAGAGAGACTTTCGGATCCGGTGCGAGCGCAAGGCAAAAGAGAACGGCTCTCAGGTTGAGAGCCGTTCGTTACTCCCGCGACATGCAGATCTATTTCCCGCGCCGTGCTCTTGTTGAAGTGACTGCTTTCAACAAAGACATGTGAGCTTGAGTGTGCGCCAGGGCTGCTGCCTGGCTGCTCGAAGCAGTCTGCTGCTGGAACTCCCCTACGCCTACCTGACCGTTATCGCCGTCGATGAAGATCACATTCGAACCGTCGATGACGTAAAACGCAAGATTCAATGTGCCGTTGAACGTAGAGTTGATATTCGGATATGCCAGCACGCCCCGCCCGGTTGCAGGTGAGTCGTAGGTGTAAGTTCCCCCTGTACCAAGCGCTTGTTGGTACACCAAAAAATTACCCGTGTCGTTGTTCTCGTCATTCTCATCGATTACGCCATTGCTCAAGGCACCGCTGGAGTTAGCCGTGAACTCGGCAATTTCGTCCACCTCGCCGCCAGCGTTAGCCCCCGTCAGATTGAACCCATATCCCTGACCCGAGGTGAAAGTTTGGGAGGTTTGCACAAAAGCCGTGCCGCTGGTCACTGCCGCACCATCGGTTTCCATCAGCAGCAGGCCAACCGTGCTTCCGCTGCTGAAGGGGTAGCCCACGAAGCTGTATGTGCCGGATCCCCCGTTGATGCCATTCTGAAATCCGCTTACAGTGAGTTGGTAGCGC
>Ga0335071_10003631_pt1 | contig 16214 bp, 14 predicted proteins | sample Lox_Sample_15_FD_206724 | JGI IMG/M metagenome (GOLD analysis project Ga0335071, IMG submission 206724) | Soil microbial communities from Loxahatchee National Wildlife Refuge, Florida, United States - Lox_Sample_1.5 | ecosystem: Environmental > Terrestrial > Soil > Wetlands | place: USA... | reverse complement strand
TCAACTGACGATAAACGGGAACCCCGCTGTGCAGATCGAGTCCAAAACGGAAGCTTCGATCGTGACCGCGGGCGGAGCTGGCTTGCTCATTCATATAGAACAATAGTGTTATATATAACTAGTACACTTCTTGTCAAGAGGAAACTTTTCGGCGTCGAGTGGCTGCGGCCGGTACAGAGACATCCTTCGCTCCGCCTGAAAGGCGGCTCCACTCAGCATGACGCCCCGGCGGGAGATTCAGCCCCGGAGCCCGTGCGGTTAAGGTGCCATCTTCTCACCGAGCGCGGTCGTCTGACGCTGACACGGTTTCTCTGACAAAGAGATGACGGAGGATTTACCCGGACGTGACACATGGCTTTCGGCCACTCCGTATGTTCGATTTTGGCGAGTACAGATTTTGTGGAGAGGGCACTTTCTCGTTGCTGATTTGCCAGGCTAGAGATGGGTGACGCTTTACAAAGCTTTTACAGCGAATTTGATTCGGCACAAATAGGATCGTCGGACCAAAGGTAGTGTGAGACCACGATTAAACCGGGAGAATACCCGGAAGGCAGGCGCACGGTTCTGATGGTAAGGTGAGGAGCAGGTTCAGCTATCTCGGGTAGCTGCTGAAGCAGTTTCTCATCCTCAATTGCCATCCTGAACTCCGTCCTGACAAAGACAGTAACACCGGCACGCTGACGCGCACGAACGCGGGAAGAGCGAGGTTTTTCTTCCGAGCGTGTCCGGCCTGACACAAGCATTCCCCTGCATTTGTGAGTTCTCCCCTCGACCGCCCAAGCGCGGCCACGCCTACGCGGAGGTTCGCGCGCAGAAGAGGTTCGACCCAGGAGGATCAATGTTCAAACTGATTGCCAGCGGAGTTGCTTTAGTTTTGTGCTTGGGAACAGCCGGGATGATGGTCTCGAATACCTCAACCCGATCGGCCGAAGAAGTGCAATTTGCGGCCGATGCCGCGTTCCGTGATGGCCTTTATTTGGGCCGGCTTGCCGCCCAGGATGGCCGCCCCGAGCGCCCCATGACCGGGCGCTGGTCCTCGCAGCGCGACCGAGCGTCGTTCGCGGCCGGCTTTCAACGCGGTTATAACGACGTTCTTGTGCGCGCGCTCAAGCAATAATCACCAGCCGAATTACGGAATTAGTGAATTAAGGTCAGTCCATGAGTACAGGGAGATTACTGTCTGGTCTGGGTTTAGCTCTGGCGATTTGCGTATCGTTACCGCATAAGCTCAGTGCGGGAGGGCCGCCCACTACGGGCGCCAGCGTGCGAGGCGTGGTTCATTTCGAAGGCAAGTTGCCGGCTTCCAAACCGGTCAGCATGGCCGCCGACCCGGTGTGCGCGAAGCAGCATGCTTCTCCGATGGTCATGCAGGACATCATGGCCGATCAGAAGGGTGACCTGCAGAATGTGGTCGTATACGTTTCGGACGGGCTCGGTGATCGTACCTTCGAACCTCCCGCCCAACCAGTGGTGGTGGAGCAGAAAGGATGCATGTACCTGCCGCATGTGCTGGCGGTGCAGACGCATCAGACACTGCAACTGGTAAACAATGACCAGACGTCGCACAACATTCATCCCGTGCCCGCGAACAATCGCGAATGGAACAAGGCCGAGCCTCCGGGCACCAAGATGGAAGACAGCTTTGCGCGGGAAGAGATCGCCATCCCGATCAAGTGCAACGTACATCCCTGGATGCGCGGGTACATCGCGGTTTTCAAGCATCCGTTTTTTGCGGTGACCGGCAAAGACGGCAGCTTCGATTTGAGCAATCTGCCGCCGGGAACCTACACGATCAAGGCTTGGCACGAAAAGCTTGGCACTTCGACCCAGACTGTGACCGTCGGGGCGAATGAAACCAAGGAGCTCAGTTTCGTTTTCAAGGGGATGTGAAGTCGGCCCCCATCGCTTCTTCGGCAGTGGTTCGCCGTCGCGGTGCAATGTGTCGAGGCGGATAAGGCATGCTCTGCAGGGGGACATGCCTAACTCACCTCGGTCACCTTGCACCGTTTTCTATTTACCGCGAGCTTCGGAGAAGGGTTTGCTGCGTTCCTGCCGGAGCGCCATGCACTCCGAGGAAGTTCATACCTGACAGCTAGTTAAATGACGAAGGGTTGGCAGGTGGATCGAATCCACAACTCCAGACACAATTACCGCCATCTACTGGAGATACAGTATCGCCGGAAACCTGATTGCTCCAGTACCTTCAACTTCGTCCCGGCTTGTCACCATCCAGAGCGGGTATGGAGGGTTCACATGAGCAACAGCGAGAGGCCCTTATTTCGTTTTCTGTCGCGAGGGGTGTTGTGTTTGAGCGTCGCAGGCGGGCTGATGCTTTTCAGCGCAGTGCCGCGCGCGCACGCGGACACCGAAGAGCAGTGCCAGCGCCGCCTGGCGCACGCCGAGCACGAACTGCACGAAGCGATCGAGCGCCACGGTCCCAACAGCCGGCAAGCGGATCATAAGCGGCACGATCTTCATGAAGTCCGTGAACGGTGTTATCGCGAACACCATCGCTGGTGGGATGAACGCGAGCACCGCTGGCATGATCAACGTGACTGGGACGACCGCGACGATCGTTACTGACGACCGACTGCGTCCTGATCGATAGAAAAATCATTTCCATTTGCAGAGACTGACGCCGCTGGCGAGTTCCATCCTGCCAGCGGCGTAATTTCTTGCACAAACGGTGAGCCGTCGTTCATGCGCGTAATCTGGAATCGCGTTTTCTCCTCGTTCTCTCCTCAAGCAGCGCCTTCAGTTCGGTGGAAAACGCAACTGTGACCGTCGGCTGCAAGAGAGAATGTACTCACATTCAAAGAGCCGCCGGGGTGTAGAATCAGCTCAACGGCACGGCGCCCTTCGCATTTTCCAATCCGAGTCCTTTTCTTTGAGGTGTGTTCATGAGTGACTCCTCCGATCAGCCCCATCCAGCTTCTTACTATTGCCACGACTGCGGGAGCGATGTTGGCTTTCGCTCGCGGAGACGCAATTTTGCCGAGCGCTACATTCTTCCATTGTTTCTTCTTCAACCGGTCCGGTGCGGCCAGTGCTTTCGCCGGGATTACCGGTTGATCTTCACTCCCGTGCGCGACCGTATGTCCGAAGCGACCGACACAAACGCAGTGAGACGGCCGCGAACCTCCGAGCGCAACGTTGCTTAAGGGCAGCGAAGGTCGGTATACTTTCAGCAAGGTTCATGTGCGGCGGTAAGCTACCCGCAGCGTAAAGGGGAGGCCGTCTTCAGCAGTAGCGAGGACCGAATCCGGGCTAGCGTGGCCAGTGGTGGAGTGGCGCGGCGGCCTATTGCTGCGAAAGCGTACTCGAAAGCGATCGACTCCTCGATGGGTTCGACATGGGCTCATCGATTCGCCGCGTCCCTTTTCTCTGTCGTGTTCCCCTCCGATTGCCGGATTTGCAGCCGGCCATTGCTAAACATTTCACGGTTGCCCGTCTGCCCTTCATGCCTGGCGAAGATGGAGCCGATAGGGCGAAGAGTTTGCTCGATCTGCGGGGAGCGCGTGCTCTCATCGTTCGCCGAGGCAGACGCCGATGGATTGCGCCGGTGTCCAGTGTGCCGCCGCAGCGATCGTCCGTTCTCTCGAGCCGTGGCGTATGGCAGTTACGAGGCTGGGCTCCGCGAGTTGGTGCATCTGTTGAAGTACAACGGGGTGCGTCCGGCGGCAGAGGTTCTGGGGCGCATGCTGGCGGAGGCGGTTTGCCAGCTTGGACCTGAGTTTGACGAAGCAGAGGTATGTTTAATTCCCGTCCCTCTGTTCAAGGGGAAGCGGCAGGACCGCGGTTTTAACCAGGCGGAATTGATTGCGCGTTGCGCGCTAAAGCATCTTCCGAATCAGGCGGTTTTGCGGACTGACCTGCTGCAACGTATCCGGGATACCCACTCACAGATCGGGCTGACGAGCCATCAACGGCGGGAAAACCTGCGCGGCGCGTTCACCGTTTCCTTTCCGGAGCAGGTACGCGGACGCGAAGTGCTTCTGGTCGATGACGTCTACACGACTGGCACCACGGTCACGGAGTGCGCACGGATTCTGCGCCGGGCGGGAGCGGAGCAGGTATGGGTTGCCACGGTGGCGCGCACGCTGAAGCTGGCATCTAAGAATGCGGGTTTTCAGGAAGATGTATCGGAACCCGCAGGTTACACAGGTGAAACGGAGCGATTCGAAGAGGAATCGCAGACTCTAAAGGTTTAATCGAGCTTATGTCCCGACGCACAGAGCACGAATCAGGAGCGAGCGGCCGGCATGCCGCGGGGCTGTTCGCAACAGCGGCAGCGCCGCACCGTACCGACGATGGCCATGCTCTGCTTGCTCCAGTTCTGGTGCTGAACGCCTCTTACGAGCCTATTAATGTGTGTGCCGCGCGGCGCGCTCTCGTGCTGGTTCTAAAGGGTGTGGCGATGACGGAAGAGGAGAATGGGCATTTTCTGCACTCGGCCCGCGTCGCCATGCGTTTGCCTTCCGTGATCCGGTTGCTGGAGTACCGGCGCATCCCACATCAGAGCCGGGCACTGTCTCGCAAAAACATTCTGCTGCGCGATCGCAACACCTGCCAGTATTGCGGAACGATCTTGCCGTCGAGCGAGTTGACCTTGGATCATGTGATCCCGCGTTCACGCGGAGGTTCGTCTACCTGGGAGAATCTGGTGGCCTGCTGCCATGCCTGCAATCGGCGCAAGGGAAATCAATTTCCGGCTGAAGCGGGGATGAAACTGATGAGGGAGCCGCGCGCCTTCAATCTGCATACCAGCCGTCACATCATGCGTTTGATGGGGCGGAGCGATGATAAGTGGCGCAAATACCTTTTCTACTAGGTTTCAAAGTTTCCGGGTTTCGAAGTTTCAAAGCGGGAATCTGAACCGTATCTTCCGGGTGAAAATCCGTGAGCGCTGCTTTTGGGAGCCTTAAACTTTTTGGTGGCGCGCTCCTATCGTGAGTTGTTTGTCCGGCAAAAAGCGAAAGCACTTGCCGTCAGTGTTTATCAGTCAGCAGAACAGTTCCCAAGAACTGAGACGTACGCGCTGACTTCGCAGATTCGACGGGCTGTCGTCTCGGTGGTGTCGAATATCGCGGAAGGTCAGGGCCGACTAACGCAGTGGGAATTCCTTCACTTTCTCGGGCAAGCTCGCGGTTCGTTACTCGAATTGGGACACCCAGATCGACATCGCAGCCGAACTCGGCTATTTGGATGGAGACCGATCGAAAACTTTAGGGCAGCAGATCTATCAGGTGCTCGGTCTGGTGAACCGGTTAATCGACTCGCTGCGCGTGAAGCACTCGGTCAGACCCTGGGAAGAGTGCTTAGCAGGAAAGACGAGAAACGTCGGCCAGCGTGGCCGCGCGGGCCCACGGCCTTGGTTTTTGAAGCCTTGAAACTTTGAAACGTTGAGAACTTGCCTTATTGCTTCTTGTCCTCGGGCTTCTGGTCCTGCGGCTTCTGCTGGTCCGGTGGTTTCTCGCCCTTGGGAATTTCCTTGCCCTCGTAGAGAATTTTCACGTTGGTGCCGAAACGTTTGTAATCCTCGTACTTCACGATCTCGCGGATGTGAACGTCTTCCATCTTGAAGTGAAGTTCATCGTCGGCTTTTGTGTAAACCGGGAACCAGTATTGACCATCGATTTGCTGACGCCAGGTGGTGAACTTGGGGAAGAGATTTTCCTGGTCGCCGCGCTTCTTCACCTCGTTACAGGGCCGGCCGTTGCAAAGGTCAGGAACGGTCTTTCCGTAGGTTTTGACGATCTGGAAGTCACGATCGTCGACCCACACGCGGCCCTGAAAATAGCGCTTCTTGCCTTCGATCTTTTTGGGAGCGATATCGAAGACGTAGCAGTGCAGCTCATCCTCCTGCTGCTTCCCGACGTAAAGAATGTTGTATTCCGGAAGCTCGGGTTCGGTCAGCACAAAGGGCAGCATGTGACGGATATCCTGCATGTCCTCCTGCGACATGTAGATTTTCGTCAAGTTCGACTGGGGGGCGAACACCACATTTTCCATGCGCTTGCCCTTGTCATCGAACAGCACGTCGAAGACTTCGCGGTACTGGCCGTCAACCGTGTCGCCGTCGAGAGTTTCCACCTTGACGTCCTGGCGATAGGTGTAATTTTCGCGGGCCTTGGCGAACTCGGTTTCCTTGGCTACAAAACGCTTGATGATCTCGTCCGCCGAGAGATCGTTGGGAGGGGCGGTTTCGAGCGCGCCTTCCTGGGCTGTCGCGGCGTGAGGCACGGCGCAGATTGTGAGGATCAGAAATACAAGCAGGTGACGAATACCTGGGTTCATTTGATCTAGTGTAGCGAATCGGGGTGAGACGGCGCACAATCCCGCGATGCTTTTTTCTCAGAAAAAGAGCTTGGCGGGAATTGGGCAGTACCGCGGCGACCCTACCTCCAACCCCTCTCCGCTCAGCGAGGCTGGAGGTTAGGGTGCTGCAGTTCTGCCGTTTACTAGGATGCTCACTGCAGGAAGAGGTTGCCGGACCGGCCCGACGGAATTCCGCCCCCTGGAATCAGTTGACTCCGCCCTTCAGCGGTGGAAGTAACTGAAGGGGAAAGTCGAGGGGCGCGGCGCTCGCTGTGGTTACATACATGTCAAATTCCAGAGGGCCGCTGAACCCGGCATTCGAAGGGCTAATGCCGGCCAGTCCGTTCCCGTCAGTCATGACACTGGTTTGGTTTGCGCTCAGGATCACCGGCAGGGCAGGATTTGTGATGGAACTTGCATCTCCCTGGTTGCCTTGCGTCAGCGAACCACCCCGGCGCACGGTAGTCAGGAAGTTCACAATCGCTCCCGCAACTGGATGAGGGGGCGATGCCGAGTCCACGACTCGCACCACCAAAGGCTGGAAGAGCTCCCCGGTTGAAACCTGTACCGTTCCGGACACCGGTTGCAACTGGAGTGCGGAAGCGGGAACAGGAGTCGCGTAGAACTGCTGGCACGGAGTATTGGCCGGGGCTACACAAGCAGTGACTTGTGTGTAGCTGGAAAACTGCGCCAGAGAAAGTGTAACGGTGACGAAGCCATTGGAATTCGTTTGCCCGGTGGCGGCGTTCAGACTTCCGGAGCCTGCGGCAATGTTGAAGTTCACCCTTGCGCCACTTTGGGGAGAACCATTACTGAGAACCCGTGCCGTCAGCGGAATACTTACGGTGGCCCCCTGTGCGATCCAGACGAACGGCTGAACGGCGCCGATGTCGGTTGCGGACTCATTGGAGGTCAGAGATACCTGCACTGACTTTTGCGGACCATATGCTCCGGGCGCAAGCGTCGCAGTCACGAGCGAATTTCCTGTTGAGCCCGGGGTGAGCCATGTGTAAGCAATCCCACTCTGATCAGTGATCGAACTGCACGATGATGTTCCGGAGCACACAGAAAGCTGAACACCGTTATTGGCATTCCAGGCGATGGTCGCGCCGGGAACGGGCGTTTGGCCATCCGACGAAAGTACGCTCACCTGGAGCGGATTCGGGGCCTGCGTTCCCACCGGAGTGGCGGGATTGAGCCCGCTGAGAAGAATAATCGTGTCATCGGAGGCCGCTCCATAAGTGAGGATATTCGTCATGGTGGAGGAGCCGCCGGTTTGAGAATCCGTGAAGGTGAGGCTCTGTTGACCGTCGGCAGCAGCGGGCACATTCAGCAAGATTCGTGCAGGACTGACGGAAAGAACTGGGGCTGTTGTTTTGCCGACCTTGGCAGTTAAACGGGATGAGAACCCAGTTCCCGTCACGGCAACAGGACCCCCGTTTATGCCCACTCGGGATGGCGACGCAGAATCGGCGTAGAGGACCTGAGCGTGGTAGAGATAGTCGGGGCGCCCATCGCCTCTGGAATCGGAGATGCCGATCAGGAAGTTACTCGTGGTTGCCACCTGCGCATCAAGGCGCGTGGCTCCGAAGTTGAAAGTGTTGAAGGGTCCGATGGTGAATGCCGGAGGAGGTGAGCCCTCCAGATCTGAGTCGGGCCACATTCCGATCACCGGCCGTGCTTTCGCGCTACTCGCCTTGGCAGATTCGTCGAGCGCGGTCACGGCCACGGACAGTGTCCGTCCAGCCTGCGCGGGCAACGAAAAATAAGACACATTGCCGTACCCGGCGAGTGAACCAGCCCAGTCTCCTGATAAGGGAACCTTGGCCGGGGAGGTCCAAGTCTCCGAATCGGCCCATGGCGCCAGCGGTTGCGCGCTGCCTGCCATCAGAATGTCCTGTTGCGCGTCCTGCCCTGCTTGCAAAGTGACAACGACAGGTTGAGAGATTCCGGATGGCGTAACTATGTTCGGCGCGTACGGGCCCGCCTGGTACGACCAGCCGACGTCGAGAGACTCCACAGTAAGTTGGTACTGCGCGCTGCCGCCGGTGGGCAGCGGAAGTCCCGCGAGATCAAAGAACCCCTCTGCCGATGAGCTAATCGCCCCCCACTGAGAAAAAGGAACGCCGAGAGCATCCTCGAAGCCTGTGATGGGATTGCCCGCATTTCCGGTAAAAAGAAATCCCGAAATAGAAGAGAGAGCGTAGACACGCGAGGGCGCGTGAGTTGTGGGATCGACCCAGCGTGCGACAACGTTTACACCCTGCATCGGCTGCGTACGGTTTCCGAAGCGGTCGGTAAACCAAACGGAGCCGTGGATCCTTGCCGTGGAGGCAGCGAAGAGCTGCTTGCCAGGAAAGCTCGACTTATTCTGCGTAGTGACGGGGTAGAGACGTGATATTGCAGCAATATCGTCGGCGGCCAGCTGTGTGGGATTGGAATAACACCGTGTGATCGGGATGCAGCTGATGGGATCCTTCGCATGCATCACAGGGAATCCCGCGTAGTCGCTGCTGGTCGGACGGGGCTTGCCGGTAATCACGTTCAAGTTAAGCTGCGACCAACCGAGCCCGAGCACGTTGCCTATGGTGCGCACGAGACGGTACTGCACTTCGGTGAGCTGTGTTGCGTCCTGCACGCACTGGCCGTTGATAACGATCAAGGCGTGCTGATAGGTGGCAAATACGCCGAAGCCGTCGTTGGCGCCGAACACCGCGTTAGAGAAGCATTGGCTGGAAGCGCCCGCTCCGGAACCGACCAGCGCCTCAGTGACAGATCCGTCGGTGTCATAAACAACACCCACCGGGGTGGTTGACGCCGAAGGCTGAATGTCGGGTGGCAGGGAAACGGTGCCATCCGCATTGCGGATCACATTGGCGCCGCTTACGTCTTCCGCTAATTGTCCGCCGTTGGAGGACGCCAGTGCAGCCGTAGGAACGGAGGTCCACACGCTGAACGCGCTGGCAACGAAGTTGCTCGCTGCGCTGTTCGGCAGAATCGGGCTGAGATCGCCCTGGTCCGTGTAGTAGGTGATGTGGCCCTGCGGCCAGGTAAGAGGAACTCCGGTTACGCTCGGATCAAAGTACGTAGTTCCTGCGATCAACTTCGGTCCACCGGCGTGCGAGGCCAGAGGAAAGAGCGAGACTAGCGAAACCGTGAGGGCTAGCCTGAGGAGGAATGGGCGAGTGGTAAGCGCCACGTTTGTTTTCATGGTCGTTTCCAAGGTCATCGCTTCCATTCCTCCTCTCGGGCCTGCCGTACCGCCGAGGCGAAATCGCTGAGAGGCACGCGCGATCTCCCACCAAGGGCGGGATCTTTCAGAAAAAGGGGAAGCTGCCCGGACGAAAGGAACACCTCACCAGACGAATCCACGGTGAAGCGACCAATCGGGCCTCCGACACAGCTGGTGAGGCCCAGCTTGCTCGGCGCATAAAGAAAAAGGAGAACGTGTTCGCCGATCGCATACCGTTGGCCGGAGTACCACAACCCCATCCACTGCGAGATGGTCAGGTCTTGTCCGACGGTCACGCCTCGGATTGCCTTCTCCACATGGAAGGTAACGGCAATGGTCTGAACGCCTGCAGCTGCGGTGGGCTCGTGAGGGGTGATGCCCGTGACCGTTCCGGAGAAGATGATTCCGGCGACCTTGGCCAGCTGCGATAAGTTGGCTGAAGGGGGAGGCAACACTCGCCTTCGCAATTGCGAAGACACTCGCTGCGCTGCGGATTGCTGCACGACGCGGGTTTGCTGAGACGATTCGACGGAGACGGAAACAGGGAGTGCTCGTACGCTCGACGGGATCTCCCGGACTGTTTGCGCGCTCATTCCGCAGATGATCAGGACGGAAGCGATGGAAACGCGGGCGCAACGGTGTCCCAACATGGGAATTTGCCTTGAGATGATGTGCGCTCGGAGGACGCTGGGAAACTGGTGAGAGTATTCGCGGTCCGAAGATTAAATCAGTGATGGATGTCACAAAGGGCTGTGGATAACGGGATCAACGCGTGGGTCGCGTTATTGCACCTTGGGTGCGTGCCGCGTTCCCATTGCGCGCCTTGAGGGCAACCGCGGACCAATGTGTCCGCGGCTATATAAGATTCGCTCTTAGTCGGGGAGTTTCACTCTCGAGAATTGCTGGCAAGCTTCGATGAGTTTTTCCTGCAGGTCGGGGTCGCGGCTTTCTTTTTTCGGATTCTTCGTGCGCATGTGGTAGAAGTACTGGCCCGTCACCTTCGCGGCCGCGTCTTCGCTCACCGCCAGCCAGGCCTGCGTGCGATAGCCTTCATCGAGATCGTCGGTGGCGTTTGGGCCGCCCATCTTGGTTGCCACCCATCCAGGCTCGAGGGCGTTCGAGAACACGTCCGGCCAGCGTCGCGCGATTGCAAATGCCAGAAGCACATCGTGGAGCTTCGTATCAGAATAAGCCTGTTGTCCGCGCCAGGGGCGTGCGGTCCAGGCGAGGTCCTGCAGGGTGGCATCGCCGCTATGATGGAGGCCGGAACTCAAGTAGACCAGCCGCTTCGGTTTCTGTATCAGGGCTGTAAGGATGTATGGGGCCAGCGTGTTGACGGCGAAAACCTCGGGCAGGCCGTCTTCCGTGGCGACGCGGCGCGGCTCGCGGTATCCTACGCCGGCGTTGTGAATGACGGCATCGAAATTTCCTGAGGCGTTGACCTGATCTGCCAGCTTGCGTGTCTGCGCGATGCTGGCGAGATCACCAATCAACACGGTTTCGGCGCCGGGCACGGTGGCCAAGGCCTCTTTCCCGCGCTCTTCGCTTCGTGCGTGCAGTACGACGCTCTGTCCCTGCTCGATCAGCAGTTGAGCGGCCAAGCGGCCCAAACCATCGGAAGAACCGGTGATGAAGACGCGAGCCATGTCTCTTTCCTTCCTGTTATTGTTGCCTTAAAGATTGACCCGTTGACTCCAATAGCCGGGCGAGTGTCTTGGCGCAGTAGGGATGCTTCGACTGCGGTTGAGCTTCGCTTTCGCGAAGCTCAATCCTCGCTCAGCATGACAAAAGACGAAACGCATCCATGCGTCCGAATAGATCTAGATGCGGGATCGACCGGTCAGGGTGCGGTTTCGATCTCACGTTCCGCACGTGCCAACACCGTGGCCGTTGTGGTGGACATCGCCTCGTAATAATGAACAAACCGCTGTGTTTCATGCGCCTGATAAGGCGCCAGATTGTGCGCCGAGCGGTACCCAATCGGCTGATACCAGGGTTCGACCTCAATGTGAAACGGGCCGGGTGCATTCCCTGGGGATATCGAATACCGAACCAGTGCGCCTCCGGCGGTGAAGTTCGGGTCGGTGGCCGCATCGCCGACTACCGCAATGTCCTTCTCGGCCCTGTTCTTGTCAAAGCTAGAGGGAAGCAGACGATCGTCTTTGACGTAGCCGACTGCGTCGAGCAGCCCGGTGGTGACGTGCCCCTTCGAATCCGCGAGAATGGGCTCGAAGATCTCCACCTGATCGGGGCTGGTGATTTCGTGGTAATGCGGCTGGTATTCGCGCTTGTCGGCATCGTTGTCGTTACCCACAATCGAGCCGTCGGGCTGAAGCGCGCCGGATTCGAAAACAGTTTTGCCGTCGCGATCGCGGACCACGAAATGCAGCCACGCACGGCGGGAAGGAAACGCCGTGGGAAGCTTGTGCCCGGTCAAATTCTGGACGAATATCTCCGTCCGAATCTTGCCTGAGGTGATACCTGCATCTCGTATTTCGATCCTGGCTGCCTCCGAGTGCAGGAACGCCAGAGTGCCTTCGGCCGCGTTCGTCAGTTCCCGCGGCAGGGCCGCCACGTTGAGATCATCGCGACAGTGGTTCGGCATTCTCTGCATGAAGAAGTCACCGCCCACGAATACATGCTGGTGCAAGCCTTCTCGAGGACCGCCAAGAACCGAACTGATCCTTCTTGTCACCAGCCGCTGCTGTAACGACGCACATCGCCATGCTGGCGAGAATCGCGACGGCTGAACGGTCTGCTAAGCCTTTTGAACCTGGAAAGCCGAACGGTGATCCTGCAGGAACTCTCGGAAGGTGGTTGGTTTACGGCCGGTAACTTTCTCGACATCCTGGGTGACGGCGGCCGCTTTGCCTTCCCGGTACAGCCTTTGCAGATCGACGAGAGCGTTGGCGTTCCACTCCGGAACTCCGGCGGAGAGTACGGCCTGTTTGAACTGCTCCGGCGGCAGATTGATGAAGCGAACCTCGCGGCCAATTGTTTCAGACAGCAGTTGAGCGATCTCGCTATTGGTGAGAGCTTCGGGGCCAGTCAGGGTATAGCTCTTATTCAGGTGACCATCCTCCGTGAGCGCCTTGACTGCAACTGCGGCGACATCCCGGATATCGATGTGGCTGATCTTCCCGTCGCCTTCACTGCCGTAGAAGGCATTCTGGGAATTGATCGTCCCGGCGCTGTAGTTGACCAGATTCTGCATGAATCCGTTGGGGCGCAGGAACGTGTAGGGCACGCCGGAGTGTTGGATGTAATCTTCAGACTCGGCGTGTTGGCGCGGGAAGATGGCGTCGCGACCGCCCATCGCTGAAAGCTTTACCGCTTGCTTCACATGGGCCTGCTTAATTGCGTCAATGGCTTTGCGCTCGAGATCGGGCAGTTGCGCGGTCGGCGGTCCGACGAGGAACACCCGATCGACACCCTGCAACGCCGCGCGCATGGAATCCGGCTGGTTGTAGTCCATTGCGACCACATCCACGCCGGGAAGCGACGGAGCCTTCTTTACCTCCTGATAGGCGGCGCGGACCTTAGCACCGGTCTGGGCAACTTGCTTGAGGACTTCCTTGCCTACGTTTCCGCTAGCACCAGTAATCAGAATCATAGATTCTCCGTTGGCGTTTCGATCTTTACTCCCTGGTCCAGGACGATCCTTCTGCCGGGGGTGTCACCGTGGCCCAGCGTTCGGCGATTTTGTCGCCTTCGAAACGCCAGAGGACGAATCCGTGGAACTGCATCTTTTTTCCGGAGGCACGGTCGGTCCATCGCCAGATGTTGCGGCATACGACCTTATCGCCCTCCGCGATCATTTCCTCGATGGTGAGATGGAGATCGGGCATAGCCTCGTACATCCCCAGCATCATCTTTTCATCGCCCTCAACGCCGGTCGGTTTGCCGCCCGGGCCGTCATGGTCGTAGAAGTCGGCAGTCATATTCCTGCGTATGACAGCCGCTTTGCGGTTATTCACGAAATCTTCGAAGTGATCGCGCACGCGCTGCTTCATTTCTTCAAGAGACAGCGTAGTTGCCATGCGTATCTCCAGCGGCTAGCATCGATGGCATCGACCTGTCACGGCCAATGACTTGATCGACCATAACCCGTTGCGAGAGCGCTGGGAAGTACGCACAATTTTGTAAGCCCGAACTTTGAAGGACGTTTCACTGAGAATCAAAAATGAAGGATCATTTTGGATGTCCGGTGCAGGCTACCTCGAACGTGCTGGCAGGGAAGTGGAAGGTGCTGATCGTGTGGCACTTGTCGTTTGGTTCGCGACGGTTTGCGGAGTTACGGAATCTGCTGCCCGGAGTCAGCGAAAAGGTTCTCACGGCACAATTGCGCCAGCTGGAGCGTGACGGCGTGGTCGTGCGGTCGGCAACCGAGACGGTGCCGCCAAGAGTGAATTACGCCTTGAGCGCTGCCGGTAGCGAACTCATCCCTGTCATGCACGCCATGTGCAAATGGGGAACCAAGCACCTGGGAGTGCAGCCGAATCTTCCTCAACTCATCGAACAAGTTTCCTAGAAGAACGGGCCGCTTCGGATCTTAGCGGAACAACGCCACGTTCCCGATATAATATCCCGCACTATGGGGCTCGCCGCGAAAACCAGACTCGGACCCTACGAGATTCAAGCGCCGCTCGGCGCCGGGGGCATGGGCGAGGTCTATCGCGCGCGCGACACGCGGCTCAACCGCGATGTCGCGATCAAAATTCTCCCTGCATCGTTTTCGAAGGATCCCGAACGGCTGCAGCGATTCGCGCAGGAGTCGCGGGCCGCGGCTGCGCTGAACCATCCCAACATTCTTTCGATCTATGACATCGGCGAGGAGAATGGGGCTCCGTACGTCGTCTCGGAGCTGCTCGAAGGCGAGACTTTACGGGAGCGGTTGCGCAACGGCCCGCTTTCTTCCACGCGAAAAGCCATCGAATACGCACAGCAGATTGCTCGTGGCCTGGCGGCAGCGCATGAGAAGGGAATCGTGCACCGTGACCTGAAGCCCGAGAACCTCTTCATCACGCAAGACGGGCGAGCGAAGATCCTCGATTTCGGATTGGCCAAGTTCACTCAGCCGGACGCCCACCTGGCGAATGATGCCCCCACGGTTCAGGTAGCGACCGAGGCCGGCATGGTGATGGGGACTGCCGGGTATATGTCTCCCGAGCAGGTGCGTGGCAGGACGGCGGACCCGCGTTCCGATATCTTTTCATTCGGCGCGATTCTCTATGAGATGCTCGCGGGGAAACGGGCGTTCCGCGGCGATTCCACGGCCGACACGATGAGCGCGATCCTGAAAGAAGATCCGCCTGATCTCAACGAGACGAACCGGAACATCTCGCCCGCGCTCGAACGAATCGTCCGGCACTGTCTGGAGAAGAATCCGGCCGAACGCTTCCAGTCGGCGCAGGACGTGGCCTTCAATCTGGAAGCGCTGACCGATATCTCGACTTCAACACGCGGGAAAGTCTCGAGCCTGCCCGAGACGAAAACGATTCCCCGCTGGGCCTTCCGACTGGTTGCTGCCGTTCTTGTGCTCGCGTCCTGGGTCGCTGTTTACCTTTTTGCGAGGCGCGGGATGGTGAGGGCGAATCCACGCTTCCACGAAATCACTTTCCGCAACGGCACCATTCTGGATGCGCGGTTTGCGCCTGACGGGCAAACCATTCTATATAGCGCGGCTTGGGACGGTCGCCCGTACGAGATCTTTTCGACGCGCTTCGACAGCACCGATTCCCGCAGCATTGGATTGCCGACCGCACAGGTTCTTGGGATCTCCTCAACAGGGGAAATGGCGATCAAGCTCAACCCGGTGAATACCGGTCCTTTCGCAAGATCCGGAACATTGGCCCGGGTTCCGTTGGCGGGCGGCGCTCCGCGGGAGGTGATGGACAACGTTTCGTGGGCGGACTGGGCTTCCGATGGTCAATCGCTGGCCATTGTTCGAACCAGCAACATTCCCGGGAACTTACATCTCGAATTTCCGCCCGGCAAGACCCTCTACGAACCGGAGAGCTGGGTGAGCCACGTGCGCTTCTCCCCAAACGGAGAATACCTGGCGATCGCGGATCACGTGCAGCAGGGAGATGATGGCCGCGTCGTCATCATCGATCGGGAGGGGAATCACAAGGCGAGTTCGTCCTTCTATAGCAGCGTCCAGGGACTGGCGTGGGGGCCCGATGGCAAGGAAGTATGGTTCTCGGCTGTGCCCTCCGGAAGCGCCCGCTCCATCTACGGCCTGGATTTTACCGGGAAGGAGCGCTTGATTTATCGCGCCCCGGGTGGATTGACCATCCATGACATCAGCCGTTCGGGGCTGGTCCTGTTGACATCCGACAAGACGCGGCTTGGCCTGTCGGTGCTGGCCCCGGGAGAGACTCGCGAACGAAGCCTTTCCTGGTTCGACTGGTCACTTCTCACCGATATCTCTGCTGACGGCAAAACAATTGTTTTCGGCGAGAGCGGCGAGGCGACGGGCTCGAACTACAGCGTGTTCCTGCGCAAGACAGACGGATCTCCCGCGGTGCGGCTTGGAGATGGCGGATTCGGATACCTGTCGCCTGACGGGCGCTGGGTCGTATCCCGCACCGGGAGCCCGGCGAAACTCATGTTGCTTCCTACCGGTGTAGGCGAGCCTCGACAACTCACCGACAACAAAGGC